>ERZ772764.1025-NODE-1025-length-18109-cov-3.936413_pt1 | contig 18109 bp, 15 predicted proteins | sample MGYA00512163_ERZ772764 | MGnify/ENA primary metagenome ERZ772764 (study PRJEB29015, sample SAMEA2737903) | human oral metagenome | biome: human oral; feature: human-associated habitat; material: dental | place: China | collected 2094 ... | reverse complement strand
TAGCGAACTCCACAGCGAACTACGCCAACAGCACCGCATTGGTAGCCAACAGCACCGCTAACTACGCGAATAGCACTGCATTGGCGGCTAACAGCACAGCGAACTACGCGAATAGCACAGCTCACGCAGCTAACTCAACTGCTAACGTAGCCAATAGCACCGCTAACGCAGCCAACAGTACTGCCAACGTAGCGAACTCCACAGCGAACTACGCCAACAGCACCGCCTTTGCCGCGAACTCCACTGCAAATGCAGCGAACACAACGGCGAATACGGCTAATGCAACGGCGAACACTGCCAATACCACTGCAAATACGGCAAATGCCACCGCGAACCAAGCATTGAATGCTGCGAACGCCGGTTGGGAATTGACCACCAATGCAACGGGTACAGGTATTGCGTCCGGTTCTAGCGTGGTGAACGTGAATGCAACGAATAAACTCGTGACCTTCACAGCAGGCGATAACATTGAGATCACACAAAGCGGTCGAAATGTCACCATGGCCTTGGCGCGCAATATCAATGTGAACAGTGTGACCACCAACGATCTCACTGTGAGCGGAACGGCGAACTTCACCGGTACGACTAACTTGAGTGGCACCACAAACATTAGCGGTAACTTGAATGTTACAAGCGGTACTAATGTGAACATGGGCGGCAACCGCATTCAAAACGTAGGTAATGCAACAGCACCTACCGATGCGGTGAATAAAGCTCAATTGGATGCGGCGATTGCCAATGTGTCGGCTAGCGGTACACAATTGAATAGCTTGAATAACCGCATTACACGCGTGGAAAGAAAACTTCGCGCAAGTACAGCGGGTACCGCAGCAATGTTGAATATCCCTCAAGCGATCGGCGCGGGTAAACAAACTATCGGTGCGGGCATTGGCTCCAACGATGGACAAAACGCCGTTGCGGTGGGTTACTCACGCGTAGCTGATAACAACAAAGTGATCTTCAAAGTGACCGGCGCGGTTAACACGCAAGGCGGCTACACAGCCGGCGCGGGCGTGTCTTACCAATGGTAATGCGATAGATTACGCGTTAAATAAAACGAAAACCGCAGGTGAAAGCCTGCGGTTTTTTTTTGTGCAAAGGGGGAGCGGAAAGTGAACTGTCTGATTAGCACCGCATTGAGGGGGCTTTGCGTGTTCGGTATGCGTGATAGGTAAAAAAAAGTGGCCGGTTAACCGACCGCTTGTTTAGTTTTCGATAAACGGGTTGAGGAGTTTGACGCCCATTTTTTCAAAGTCTTTGATATTGCGTGTGACGAGGGTGAAATGGTGGCGTAATGCGGTGGCGGCGATCCAAGCATCGTTGTCGGGGCTTTTATCGGGAATGTGCAAGCCGGCGCACAATGTGGCGGTGATGTCGTCGGGATAGAGGGTTTTGCCTTTGAAGGTGGGGCGAACGAGATCTTCAAGCCAATCTCTTAGCATTTTCCCTTGACGTGGATCTTTTCGTTCCATGTTGAGTACGCCGTGTTCAATTTCCATTAAGGTGATGACACTGATAAAAAGTGATTCTTTAGGCATTAAATCAAGCCATTCTTCAACACCACGGTTTGCTTTGTTTTTGGGCATTTTACGCATTTCGGACAGAATGTTGGTGTCTAAAACGAACATATAATTCCCCTTTAAAATTCTACCGGACGGCGGTGTGCCTTGGAGCGAGGTGGAATTTCTAATTCTATGTCGGCAATATCCGGGCAAGAATAAGAGGCGAAAAGTTCAGCTATACTTTGCGACGATCTTTCCTGTTTTTCATAGTCCTCATATTTCAGGAATACAAATTCCGGTTTGCCCCGATTGGTGATGATCACCGGTTCGGTTTCTGCCATTTTTTTGGCGTGGCTGAGTTGTTGATTGAATTCTCGACTGCTCATAAACATATAGGCCTCCTTATGTAGTAATGAGGCTACATTGTAGGCGCTTTGGCGCAGAAATACAATCAGGAAAACGGAGGGCGAAAAGAGCACCGCATTGAATGCCCGTCGGATAAGGCTTCAATGCGGTGCTATTTCGGCAGGCATAAAAAAAGGATAATCCTATCCTTTTTCCCTTTTCCCTTTTTCGATTCGGTGAAATTATTCGTCTAATTATTCGTCTAAGAAGCTGCGTAAGGTTTCCGAACGGCTCGGGTGACGCAATTTGCGCAACGCTTTGGCTTCGATTTGGCGAATACGTTCGCGCGTGACGTCGAATTGTTTACCCACTTCTTCTAACGTATGGTCGGTGTTCATATCAATACCGAAACGCATCCGCAGGACTTTCGCTTCGCGCGGAGTTAAGCCTTCCAAGACGTTATGTGTCGCCACTTTTAGACTTTGCGCGGTAGCGGAATCCAGTGGCAATTCTAACGTGGAGTCTTCGATAAAATCGCCTAAATGGGAATCGTCATCGTCGCCAATCGGGGTTTCCATGGAAATCGGTTCTTTGGCGATTTTCAATACTTTACGGATTTTATCTTCCGGCATCCCCATGCGTTCTGCCAGTTCTTCCGGTGTGGCTTCACGTCCCATTTCTTGCAACATTTGGCGGGAAATACGGTTAAGTTTATTAATGGTTTCGATCATATGCACCGGAATGCGAATGGTGCGCGCTTGGTCTGCAATGGAACGCGTGATCGCTTGGCGAATCCACCAAGTAGCGTAAGTGGAAAATTTATAGCCGCGACGGTATTCAAATTTATCTACCGCTTTCATTAAGCCGATATTGCCTTCTTGAATGAGATCAAGAAATTGTAAGCCGCGGTTGGTGTATTTTTTGGCGATAGAAATCACCAAGCGTAAGTTTGCTTCCACCATTTCTTTTTTGGCTCGACGGGCTTTCTGTTCGCCGCGTGCTACCGCATCGCAAATATTGCGCATTTGTTGCACGCTCAGTTTGGTGCTGGCTTCTAATTTTGCCAAGTTAGCCAACGCTAAACGAATGCGGTCTTCGTATTTCGGCAAGTGTTTCGCCCAAGGTTTGGTGGACTTTAAGGTTTTTTTCAACCAGGCGTCGCTGCTACCGAAGTTGGTGATAAGCGTTTCGAATTCGTCTTTCGGCATACCGGCGATATCGACGAGTACTTTTTGTAATTGACGTTCTTCGCTGCGCACGCGTTTCATCATATTTTTCATGGATAACACGAGTACGTCGAATTGTTTCGGCACTAGGCGGAATTGTTTGAAAATTTCAGCCAAAATCACGACTTGTTCTTGTGCTTTTTTGTGATCGCGGCCGTGTTTGGCAATGGCGGTAAGGGTTTTGGTGTGTTGTTCTTTTAATTGGGCAAATTTTTCGCGCGCCATTTCCGGGTCAATACTGTTGTCGGAATCGCTGCTTTCGGAACTTGACTCGTTGTCTTCTTCGCTGTCATCCACATCAGTGGCGGGCGTGGTGTTTTCCTCGCCCTCGTCTTCTTCTTTGTTAAAGTTGTCGGCTAATTCCGGAGTCTCTGCTGACACCGCATTAGGATCAACAAAGCCGGTAATCAGATCGGCTAAGCGAACATTGCCTTTTTCTACTTGAGCGTATTGCTCGATTAAATCGGACAGCGCCTCCGGGTAAGCGACGATGGAGGTTTGCACTTCGTCAATGCCTTCTTCAATGCGTTTGGCGATACTGATTTCATCTTCGCGTGTCAGCAAATCTACGGTGCCCATTTCGCGCATATACATACGCACCGGGTCGGTGGTGCGGCCGATTTCCGATTCTACGTTAGAAAGAATTTGAGTGGCTTCTTCCACCGCATCTTCATCGGGAATGGTGTCGTTTAACATCATCTCATCGCCTTCCGGCGCTTCATCCAACACCGGAATGCCCGCATCGTTTTGTAAAGTTTGCAGTAATTTGTCGTAATATTCGGGATCGATCACGTCTTCCGGTAATAAGTCGTTAATTTCCGCGTAGGTTAAATAACCTTGCGTACGACCCAATTCCATCAGCTGTTCGATTTGTTCCGAATATTGTTCGGCTGTAGATTGTTGATTTTGTTCCATTTTTATACCCGTATCGCGTTATTTTTGGTGGATGAATGCTTCCGCTTGAGAACGCAAGATTCTACCATTGTTATTGAGGATTAACTAACTGTTTTTTCTGCATTTCTTTGCTGGTAATCAGCTTGACGAGCACTTGTCGTTCTTGCTCGCTCAACCCTTCGGCACGCTCTTTGGCAATGAGCATTTCGATATCGCGTTCGATCGCTTGAATATTTAAGCGGCGATAATTTTGTGAAAAGGCGTTGAGCATTTCCGCGTCGTCGAGTAAATGCTCCCAAGTCGCCAGAATTTCAAGGGGACGAGAATATGGCGTATCGCGAAAATGTTCCAAAATTTGTCCCGTTGTAATGCCTTCGCGCGCCCGACAAAGGGTGGCTAATTGTTCCAATAATTCGTAACCCGCTTCCGCGCGTAGCGCTGCCAGCCCGGCTTCAGTAATGCGGTTTACCAGATGAGGATTTTGCAGCAATAACGACACGACCAGACGCATCGGCGTTTGTTTCATTTTCGGCTGTTTGTCGGCGTGCGGTGCGGCGGCTTGGTGTGCTTGTTGCGGAATTAAACTTTCCAGTTGCGATTGGTCAAAAATGCCTAATTTTTGCGCTAAACTATTGCGCAGCGATAAACGTAGCGCTTCGCCCGGAATTTGGCGAATCAATGGAACCGCCAGCGCTGCCAATTTGCCGCGTCCTTCTTTGCTGGAAAAATCCACTTGCGGATTTAAATGTGCGAACAAAAATTCTGTGAGCGATTGTGCGCCGTCGATATATTCTTCGAATTTTTCTTTTCCGTAGCGGCGTATATAGGAGTCGGGATCTTCACCATCGGGTAAAAAAATAAATTTGATTTGGCGCCCGTCTTGCAAGTAAGGCAATGCATTTTCTAGTGCGCGCCATGCCGCATCGCGCCCCGCGCGGTCGCCGTCGTAACAGCAAATCACTTGTTCGGTGGAACGGAACAGCAACTGAATTTGCTCCGACGTGGTGGAGGTGCCAAGTGACGCCACCGCGTAATCTACGCCGAATTGGGCGAGCGCCACGACATCCATATAACCTTCCACCACTAACAATTTGGCCGGTTCGTCATCGACTTGTAAGGCTTCGTATAAACCGTACAGCTCGCTGCCTTTGTGATAGGTGATGGTTTCCGGTGAATTGAGATATTTCGGTTTTTCATCGCCTAATACACGGCCACCGAAGGCCACGGTGCGTCCACGTTTATCCCGGATCGGGAACATAATGCGATGACGGAATTTGTCGTAAATATTGCCACGTTCGTTGCGTGAAAGCATGCCAAGATCGAGTAATTTTTGCTGTTCTTCACGGTTTGTGCCGAACTCGCGCAGCACCGTATCTAGGGCATTCGGTACGAAACCAATTTGAAAACGCGCGATAATTTCCGCTGAAAGTCCGCGTTGTTGTAAGTAGCTTTGCGCCGGAATATTGAGCGGTAACTGAGTTTGATAAAATTGCGCGATTTTTTGCATTAATTCGTACAAATTGCGCTTGGTTTGATAACCGACTTGCGGACGTTGATTATCGGAACGGGCGCGTTTTTCATAAGGCACTTCCAAGCCCGCCATCGCCGCTAATTCTTCAATGGCTTCAACGAATTCCAGTTTGTCGTAATCCATTAAAAAAGAAATGGCATTGCCGTGAGCACCGCATCCGAAGCAATGATAGAACTGTTTTTTTTCGCTAACGGTGAAAGAAGGCGTTTTTTCGTGGTGAAAAGGGCAACAGGCTTGATAATCGCGACCGGCTTTTTTGAGTTTAACGCGCGAATTGACCACATCGACAATATTGGCTTTGGTCAACAAATCATCGATAAACGGGCGTGGAATTGAGCCTTTCATTGCCTTGTCTCCTGGAATTTGATAGGAACTTATGGTCGGTTTTATGGAATTTTCGTTGAATTTGAAAGAAACAAAACCGTGATGCCGAAGGAATCACGGTTTGTATTAACTCGAGTTAAGAAATACTACAAATTAGTATAAACGGGCATTGCGTGCGTTTTCGCGAGCGTTGCGTTTAGCGTGACGTTTTGCAAGCGTCGCTTTTTCACGTTTACGGATTGTAGTCGGTTTTTCATAGAATTCACGAGCGCGAACTTCCGCTAAAATACCGGCTTTTTCGCAAGAGCGTTTGAAACGACGTAAAGCTACGTCGAATGATTCGTTTTCACGTACTTTAATTACAGGCATAAGCCAATCACCTCAATGAGTTTAATTTAATTGCAATTTAAAATTTTATGACTGCCATTAGATGGCAAGTTCAACAAAGGCCGCAATTCTAATCTACTTCCGGGGCAAATGTAAAGGAAAGAATACGCGATCCTCCGAATATTTCGCTTTCAACTGGTGAAAAGCGCGTAAACAGAGTAGAATCGCTGCCTTATTTTAGTAGTGAAATGAAGAAAATTAATGAAGATTTTAGGCATTGAAACCTCGTGTGACGAAACCGGCGTGGCGATTTATGATGAAGACAAGGGCTTGATCGCCAATCAGCTTTATACCCAAATTGCGTTGCACGCCGATTATGGCGGTGTGGTGCCGGAATTGGCCTCACGCGATCACATTCGCAAAACCGCGCCGTTAATTCAAGCGGCATTGAGCGAGGCACAGCTAACCGCGAAGGATATCGACGGCGTAGCTTATACTTGTGGGCCGGGACTGGTCGGCGCGTTGTTGGTGGGGGCGACCATTGCGCGTGCGCTTGCTTATGCGTGGGAGGTGCCGGCCGTTGGTGTACATCATATGGAAGGCCATTTGTTGGCGCCGATGCTTGACGACAATCCGCCTTGTTTTCCTTTTGTCGCGTTGTTGGTTTCCGGCGGACATACCCAATTGGTTCGCGTGGACGGTGTCGGTCAATATACGGTAATCGGCGAATCCGTCGACGATGCTGCCGGTGAAGCCTTTGACAAAACGGCCAAATTACTCGGGTTGGATTATCCCGGCGGCGCGGCGCTTTCCCGTCTGGCTGAGCAAGGCGCGCCGGGTCGTTTTGTCTTTCCGCGTCCGATGACCGATCGTCCCGGTTTAGATTTCAGTTTTTCCGGCTTGAAAACCTTTGCGGCGAACACGCTCAATGCGGTGCTGAAAACGGAGCTCACGCTTTCCGAACAAACCAAAGCGGATATTGCTTACGCATTCCAAGACGCGGTGGTGGATACCTTGGCGATTAAATGTAAGCGCGCGTTAAAAGAGACCGGCTATAAACGTTTGGTGATTGCCGGCGGCGTAAGTGCAAACAAAAAATTGCGCGAAAGTTTGACGCAAATGATGAAAAACCTCGGCGGCGAAGTGTTTTATCCGCAACCGCAATTTTGCACGGATAACGGCGCGATGATCGCTTATGCCGGTTTGTTACGTTTAAAACAGGGCCAACACAGCGATTTGGCGATTGACGTTAAACCGCGCTGGGCGATGGCTGAATTGCCGGCGCTTTAAAAGAATAAGGAAAAGAGTGTGGCGAAGCTATATTTTTACTATTCCACGATGAATGCGGGTAAATCCACCACGTTGTTGCAATCGTCTTACAATTACCGCGAACGCAATATGAATACGCTGGTTTATACGGCGGCCATTGACGACCGCTTCGGCGTGGGGAAAGTGACTTCGCGCATCGGCATCAGCGAGGATGCCCATTTATTTAATGCGGGCACAGATTTGTTTGCCGAAATCAGCAAATATATGAGTAGCGACAATTTGCATTGTGTGTTGGTGGATGAAGCGCAATTTTTAACCAAACAACAGGTTTATCAATTAAGCGATGTCGTGGATAAACTTAATGTGCCCGTGCTTTGCTACGGCTTGCGTACCGATTTTCAGGCGGAATTGTTTGAGGGCAGTCAATATTTGCTCGCTTGGGCGGATCAGTTGGAAGAACTGAAAACCATCTGTTATTGCGGGCGTAAAGCGAATTTTGTATTACGTTTAAATGAACACGGTGATGTGATGAAAGAGGGGGAACAAATTCAAATCGGCGGCAATGATTCTTATCTTTCCGTTTGTCGCTTGCATTACAAGGAAAAAAGCGGCCAACTTTAAACGCCTTTTCACCGTTTCAAACACAACCTATAAGGACAATTTTATGCTAAAAAACAAAACCTTCGGCAGCGCCTTGATTATCGCCGGCACTACCATCGGCGCAGGAATGCTGGCCATGCCGCTCACTTCGGCGGGCATGGGCTTTGGCTACACTGTGCTGTTATTGGTCGGTTTGTGGGCGCTGTTGGTGTACAGCGGTTTGCTGTTTGTGGAGGTGTATCAAACTGCCGATCGACTCGATGACGGCGTTGCAACCCTCGCGGAAAAATACTTCGGCGTGCCGGGGCGTATTCTTGCCACGTTGAGTTTGTTGATTTTATTGTATGCCCTTTCCGCCGCCTACATCACCGGCGGCGGCTCATTGCTTTCCGGTTTGCCGACCGCATTCGGTTTGGACGCAATCTCCTTGAAAAGCGCGATAATTCTTTTCACTGCGGTGCTTGGCTCTTTTGTGGTGATCGGCACCAGAGGCGTGGACGGCATCACCCGTATTTTGTTTATCGGTAAACTGGTGGCTTTTGTTTTCGTGTTATTCATGATGTTGCCGAAAGTCGCCTTAGACAACTTAATGGCACTGCCGCTGGATTACGCCTTCGTCATTTCTGCCGCACCGATTTTCTTCACTTCATTCGGCTTTCACGTGATTATGGCAAGCGTGAACAGTTATTTAGGCGGCAATGTAGAAAAATTCCGTCGTGCAATTTTAATCGGTACCGCCATTCCCCTTGCGGCCTATTTAGTTTGGCAGCTGGCGACCCACGGCGTATTAAGCCAAAACGAATTTGTACGCATTTTACAAGCCGATCCGACGCTTAATGGTTTAGTCAATGCGGCACACGAAATCACCGGTTCCAGCGTAATGGGCGAAATTGTGCGTATTTTTTCAGCGCTTGCGCTCATCACTTCTTTCCTCGGCGTTATGCTCGGCGTATTTGAAGGGTTAGGCGATTTATTCAAACGCTATCATTTACCGAACAACCGTTTCACCCTAACCGTCGCGGCGTTCCTCCCACCATTGGCTTTCGCCTTGTTTTACCCGGAAGGTTTCATCACCGCATTGAGTTATGCCGGTTTACTATGCGCGTTTTATTGCTTAATTTTGCCCATCGCCTTGGCTTGGCGCGTTCGCGTAACGGCTCCGAATTTGCCTTATCGCGTATTCGGCGGCAATCTCGCGTTAATTGCGGCGTTGCTTGTGGGAATTGTAATTATGGTGATTCCATTCTTCATTCAAGCAGGCTATTTACCGGCGGTCGCAGGGTAATCTATTTTTCACGCAAGTCGGTTTGGTGACGGATTGGCTCAGTAATGGATTCGCTAAACAATAGCCAAACAAAAAGGGGAACATAATGTTCCCCTTTATTGTTTTGTTATTGTGTTGTTGTTCTCCTCTCAAAACAGCACCGCATTGAAGCCGCTTCCAATGCGGTGCTATTTTAATTATTCAATAAAACCTTTATCTCTTTATTTTGATTTTAAAAAAATATTGTCACTCATTGGTGATAAACAAATAATGTTGTTAATCAAAATGATGGGTAAATGATTAACAAAACCGATTATATACATTCGGTTATTTTTGTACCAACGCCAAAAATTCGTCCTCGCTTAATACTGTGATGCCTAATTCTTGCGCTTTGGTTAGCTTAGAACCGGCGGCGTCGCCGGCGATAACGAAATCGGTTTTGGCGGAAACCGAACCACTCACTTTGGCACCCATTTCTTGTAACAGCGCTTTGGCTTCATTGCGTCCCATTTGGCTGAGCGTGCCGGTAAGTACTACGATTTTGCCCTTGAACGGATTATCACCCGCTTCCTTGGTTTCCACAGCGTCCCAATGTATCCCTTGCGCGATGAGGTCGTTTACCGCATCTACGTTATGCGGTTCGCGCCAGAAGGCCAGAATACGGTTTGCCACCACTTCCCCGACATCAGGCACCGCTTGTAATTGTTCAAAGTCGGCATTTTGTAACGCCTCTAAGGTTTTGAAATGATTGGCCAGATTCAATGCGGTGCTCTCGCCCACTTCGCGTATGCCGAGGGCGAAAATAAAGCGCGCCAGCGTAGTATGCTTGGCTTGTTCAAGACTATTTAGCGCATTTTTCGCCGATTTTTCGCCCATTCGTTCTAATTGCATAAGGGTGCTTAAATCCAATTTGAATAAGTCCGCCGGGGTGCGTATTAATTGGCGTTCAACCAATTGTTCAATAAGTTTGCCGCCTACACCGTCAATATCCATCGCTTTACGCGAAACAAAATGTTTAAGCGATTCTTTGCGTTGCGCCGCGCAGAACAGACCGCCGGTGCAGCGAGCCACGGCTTCGCCTTCAATACGCACGATTTGTGAACCGCATACCGGGCAGTTATGCGGGAAAATAATTGGTTTGGCGTCGGCCGGGCGGCGTTCGTGTAATACACCGATAATTTGCGGAATAACGTCGCCCGCGCGACGAACTACCACGGTGTCGCCAATGGCGAGATTTAAACGGGCGATCTCATCACCGTTATGTAATGTCGCATTGCTGACGGTGACGCCTGCCACAAACACCGGTTTCAATTTTGCCACCGGTGTGATGGCGCCGGTGCGCCCCACTTGGAATTCCACATCGTTCAGTACGGTAAGTTCCTCTTGCGCCGGGAATTTGTAAGCGATTGCCCAACGCGGTGCTTTGGAAATAAACCCGAGTTCATTTTGCAGTTCAATATCGTTGATTTTTAGCACTGTGCCGTCAATATCATAACCGAGCAAAGCGCGCTTGTTTTGCATATCACGATAAAACGCCAGAACCTCTTCCACACCGTTGCACAGGCGAATTTCCGGATTGATCGGAATGCCGACGGATTTCAGCCATTGCAGGCGCGCGTAATGCGTGTTTGGCAAATTTATTCCTTCCGCAATGCCGATGCTATAAGCATTGAATGCCAACGGGCGTTTGCTGGTAATGTTCGGATCTAATTGGCGCAACGAACCGGCCGCGGCATTGCGCGGATTGGCGAAGGTTTTTTCACCCAGTTCCAAGGCGTGTTTATTCAAGCGTTCGAAGCCGGCATGCGGCATAAATACCTCGCCGCGAACTTCCAGACGTGCCGGCGGATTGTCGATTAAAAGTTGTAGCGGCACGTTGCGAATGGTACGAATATTGGCCGTAATATCTTCGCCGCGGCTGCCGTCACCGCGCGTCGCCGCTTGGCTCAGCACGCCGTTGATGTACAAAATACTGACCGCCAAGCCGTCCAGTTTCGGCTCGCAACAGAAAGTGAGTGGCTTCGGTAGCACGATTAGGCGATCTTCAATGCGTTTCACAAAGGCATAGAACTCTTCGTCGGAAAAGGCGTTGTCGAGCGATAACATGGGCATTTCGTGACGAATTTGGCGAAAGCCCGCCAGCGGTTTAGCACCGACCCGTTGTGTCGGCGAATCCGCCGTGACCAAATCGGGATGTTCGAGTTCTAAGGCTTTGAGTTGATGAAACAGGCGATCGTATTCGCTGTCCGGCACGCTCGGGTTATCTAACACGTGATATTCGTATTCATATCGGCGCAAAGTGTTGCGCAGGGTTTCGAGTTTGGCTTGGAGGGTCATAACATTCTCGTTAAGTCGTTCGCGCTTTTGTTTGCGCAGGAAAGTCGTTTGTTGTCGGAGGCCGATGGGCGAACCTTCAAATTAGCACCGCATTGAAATGCCTCCGTTTCAGCACCGCATTGAAACGGCTTTTTAACACGACAACGGCGAACACGAGGTTCGCCGAAAGTGTGTTTAAAAAAGCGCGTTTAAAAATGAAACATTTTTTATGCCACGCGAGCAAGATACGCTTGTTCTTGAACCGCGTCGAAAATTTGTTCGTCTTCGGTGAGAATTGAGCCACCCAAATCTTCCGCTAAGGTTTTTGCGGCGCGAATCATTAATTTTAAGTTTGCCAAATCATTGCCGGGCGAAGGCAGTTTCATAAATAACGCAACGCCGATGGTGGTAAATTCCGGCTGGTACGGATTAAAGGCGCCGTCATCTTGTAAATTTGCAACGCTGAATAAAGTCGGGCTTGCCACACTTAAATCGAAATGGCGGTGATACATATTGTGTCGGCCGAAAATAAACCCAAGATTTTCCAACGATTGAATCAGGTTTGCTCCGTGAAATTCGCGATATTGTGGCGAAATGACATAAAGTTGAAGATAACCCGATGTTTGTTTCGGTGTTTTTGGTTCCGTGGCGGATGTTTCATTGAAAGGCTCGGCGGAGTTTAGTTCGGTCAGTTCGCCGCGGGACATTTGCGCAAGTTGTTCGCGCAATTTCGGCGAAGAAGAATTAATTCCCTCGAATTCGTTGTCGTTTTGCATTTCAAGTTGCTCGAGCGTCATCGTCGCCGGATTGGCTGCGGGTTGTGACGGTTTCATTTGGTATTCCATGCGAATCGGCTGGCGCGCCGGTTCAATGTTTGGAATAGAGATTTTTATATCGTCCACGGTGCGTTCGGTTTTTTGGTAATCCGCTTGCTCTGTTGCCGAGTCGTTATCAAGCGGTTGCTGTTGGACTTTCGGTGTGGCTTGGTGCACCGGTGCCGAATGCGGTGCTGTGGCGCTAGCGCGTTCAGGAGCCGGTTGGTGGGGCGTCGAGCGTTCTTGTATCGATGCCGGGGTTGACGCGCGGTTAAATGTGCCGGCGTTTTTAAAATACTTTGATTTCTCGCGGCGATTTGACCATAATCCGTGCGCGACAAGGGCGATGAGCGCCGCCACCCCTAAAATAATCAAAATTGTATTAAGATCCATTTTGGCTCCTTATCAGGCAATAAAATTGCGCCGATCCTACCATATTTTCAGGGGTGAAAAAACAGGGCGAAAGGGCGCTTGCCCGTTTAATTTATTTCGGTCAAAGAAGGAAAAAGAATGATTAATCAACAGGAAATCAAATCCGCTTTTCATTATTTCGTGATGGGTTGGCATTTCATTACGCAAAAAGGCTTGCGCCGTTTTGTAGTCATGCCGATTGTGATGAATGTCATTTTGCTGTCGGGGCTGTTTTGGCTTTTTATCAGTCAAATCGGCGACATCATCGATTGGATGATGAGCTTTGTGCCCGACTGGCTCGGTTTTTTAGGCGTGATTTTGCTGGCGTTGTCTATCATTATGATTTTGCTGTTGTTTTATTTTACTTTTACCACGCTGTCGGGCTTTATCGCCGCGCCGTTCAACGGTCTGTTGGCGGAAAAATTGGAAAAAATGCTCACCGGCGAGCCGATTAACGACGATACCTGGTTGGACGTACTGAAAGATGTGCCGCGTATGTTGCATCGCGAATGGCAAAAGTTGTTGTACAGTCTGCCGAAAATTATCGCGTTGTTTTTGCTCGGCTTTATTCCGTTGGTGGGACAGATTGTGGCACCGCCGCTAACATTTTTGTTCACGGCTTGGATGATGGCGATTCAATATTGCGATTATCCTTTTGATAATCACAAAGTGTCTTTTGATGTTATGCGCACCGCATTGGGCGAACGGCGTACGCAAAGTTTGACTTTCGGCGGATTGGTGACGTGCTGTACCTTTTTGCCCATTGTGAATTTGCTGATTATTCCCGTCGCGGTGTGTGGTGCAACGCTAATGTGGGTGGAAAATTACCGCGATAAATTACGCTTTGATATGAATTTTCAATCTCCTCGCGGCTCAAGCGCCACTGAAGTTGCGACACGCGGCAATGAGACGGCGGTACGTGCGCCAAACGGACAAAGCGTGAAATAGCGTTTGGTTATAAAATAGATCAAATAACTATTTTTTTTATCATAAAAGCGATGCTATAACTATGCCGTCAAAAACATTAATTTATAGGGGACAAACATGACAATTTATGCGGATAATTCTTACACCATCGGTAATACGCCGCTTGTACGTTTAAAACATTTCGGCAACGGTAATATCGTGGCGAAAATCGAAGGCAGAAATCCGAGTTTTAGCGTGAAATGCCGTATCGGCGCCAACATGGTATGGCAAGCGGAAAAAGACGGCATACTCACCCGAGGAAAAGAAATCGTCGATGCCACCAGTGGCAATACAGGCATTGCCTTGGCTTATGTGGCCGCGGCGCGCGGGTATAAAATCACCCTCACAATGCCGGAAACCATGAGCCTTGAACGCAAACGTTTATTGCGTGGTTTGGGCGTGAATTTGGTGTTAACCGAAGGCGCGAAAGGAATGAAAGGCGCGATTGCCAAAGCGGAAGAAATTGTGGCTTCCGATCCTTCTCGCTATGTGATGCTGAAACAATTCGAAAATCCGGCCAACCCGCAAATTCACCGTGAAACCACCGGTCCTGAAATTTGGAAGGACACCGACGGTAAGGTAGATGTCGTTGTGGCAGGTGCCGGTACCGGCGGCACAATTACCGGCATTTCCCGTGCCATTAAGCTTGATTTCGGCAAAGACATTACCTCTGTGGTGGTGGAACCGAGCGAATCGCCGGTGATCACGCAAACCTTGGCCGGTCAAGAAGTTAAACCGGGTCCGCATAAAATTCAAGGTATCGGCGCCGGCTTTGTGCCGAAAAATCTCGATTTGTCTTTAATCGATCGCGTGGAAACCGTGGATAGCGACACCGCCATCGCCACAGCCCGCCGTTTAATGGCGGAAGAGGGCATTCTTGCCGGTATTTCTTCCGGTGCGGCAGTCGCGGTGGCAGATCGTATCGCGCAGTTGCCGGAATTTAAAGACAAATTAATCGTGGTCATTTTACCTTCCGCATCTGAACGCTATTTAAGTACGGCATTGTTCGAAGGAATCGAAGCCTAAGCCTTGCGGGGCGTGGCGCCAATGCGGTGCCAAAACGAAACCTCGTGCAAGCGAAGAAAAACGAACCGCACTTTGAGTGCGGTTTTTTTGCGTTGTTAAAATGTCTTTTAAGCAAAAACATATTAATTAAAATGCCATTTGAATAACGCTCTGCCAAATGAATCGAACGGCTTGTGCGATTGTCGGAAAACTCAGTATCGGCGGCTTTTGATTTTTTATGCGAGTCGCCTAACATTCGGTGAAACTCAATATGAGCACCGCATTGAAGCCTTCTCTCCCAAGCTCTCAATGTTCAAGGTCTCAATCTTTAAGGTCTCAATGCGGTGCTGATAAGACTCTTCGGCACGCATTCCGGCGACCGGATATGCCTACAGCGTTGCCTTTTATAACTCAGCAATCTAATTCATAAATAAATCGTCTTGTTTTTTCCCTAAATCGGCTTTTATAATCGCCTCCGTTACAAACAATAGCTTATCAACAGGAGTTTTATTATGAAAAAATCCTTTTTTTTCACCACATTTTTAGCCGCAGGTCTTGCGCTTTCTACCATCGCTAACGCAGGCGAGATTACCGATCGCGTTGAAAAAACCAAAACCTTATTAGTCGGCACCGAAGGCACTTATGCGCCGTTCACTTTTCATGATAAAGACGGCAAATTAACCGGCTTCGATGTGGAAGTGATTCGCAAAGTTGCCGATAAATTAGGCTTAAAAGTTGAATTTAAAGAAACCCAGTGGGATGCAATGTACGCCGGTCTTAACGCAAAACGTTTTGACGTTATCGCCAACCAAACTAACCCGAGCCCGGAACGCTTAAAAAAATACAGCTTCACCACGCCTTATAACTATTCGGGCGGCGTAATCGTGACGAAAGCAAGCGACGATAGCATTAAATCTTTTGACGATTTGAAAGGTAAAAAAGCGGCACAATCCACCACCAGCAACTGGGGTAAAGACGCCAAAGCCGCCGGTGCGCAAATTTTAGTTGTTGACGGTTTGGCGCAAGGTTTGGAACTGGTTAAACAAGGCCGTGCGGAAGCCACAGTAAATGATAAATTGGCGGTGTTAGATTATTTCAAACAACATCCGAATGTCGGTTTAAAAATCGCCTATGACAGAGGCGATAAAATCCCGACTGCCTTTGCCTTTTTACAAGGGGAAGAGGAATTAATCGGCAAATTTAACCAAGCCCTTGAAGAACTGCGTCAAGACGGTACGTTAAAACAAATTTCCATCGAATGGTTTGGCGATGACATTACTCAATAATTGGTTAGCCGCGCTTCCATTTATGAACGCAGAACGGGCTGATTACGTGATCAGCTCGTTTTGGCCTATGTTGGAAGCCGCCGTTTTATACACACTGCCTCTGGCGGTGATTTCTTTTTTCTGCGGTTTATTGATTGCAGTGATTGTCGCGGTAATCCGCACGTTGCCGCATCCGAGCGCGCCGATAAAACTGCTACAAGCTTTGTGCCGAATCTATATTTCCATCATTCGCGGCACGCCGATGTTGGTGCAGATTTTTATTATTTTCTACGGCTTGCCGGAAGTGGGCATTACGCTGGAACCTTTCCCGACGGCGATTATTGCTTTTTCCATTAATATCGGCGCTTATGCCGCGGAAACCGTACGCGCCGCCATTTTGGCCATTCCGAAAGGGCAATGGGAAGCCTCTTATGCCATCGGCATGAATTATACTCAAGCCTTTCTTCGTACCGTCATGCCGCAAGCCTTGCGCATTTCCGTGCCGTCGCTTTCCAATACTTTTATCAGCACGGTGAAAGACACTTCGTTGGCGTCTTTAGTATTAGTGACGGAACTATTCCGCGTGGCACAAAATATCACCGCGGTAAATTATGAATTTATTCTGATTTATAGCGAAGCGGCACTGATTTATTGGATTTTCTGCTTTATCCTATCGTTCGCACAAGATCGCTTAGAAGCGCGTCTTTCCCGTCATTTATAAGGACCGATTATGTTGAAAGTCACGAATATTCAAAAAAGTTTTAACGGCAATCAGGTTCTTAAAGGCATTGATTTTGACATTAACAAAGGCGAAGTGGTCGCCATTCTCGGGCCGTCCGGCTCGGGCAAAACCACCTTTTTGCGTTGCTTAAATTTACTTGAACGCCCCGAACAAGGCGTGCTGGAGTTTAGCGACGGCAGCCTAAAAATCGATTTCAGCAAAAAAATCAGCAAAGCCGATGAATTGAAATTGCGTCGCCGCTCTTCTATGGTTTTCCAACAATATCACCTCTTCCCCCACAGAACCGCATTGGAGAACGTGATGGAAGGTATGGTGGTTGTGCAAAAACAACCGAAAGAACAGGCGCGAGAAAAAGCCTTGGCGTTGTTGGAAAAGGTGGGGCTAAAAGCTAAAGCAGCGCTTTATCCGTCACAACTTTCCGGCGGGCAACAACAGCGCGTCGGCATTGCGCGCGCCTTAGCGGTGCAACCGGATTTGATTTTGCTGGATGAACCTACTTCTGCACTCGATCCCGAGCTCGTCGGCGAAGTGTTACAAGCACTGAAATTATTGGTGCAAGAAGGCTGGACGATGATTATCGTGACCCATGAATTAAATTTTGCCAAAGACGTCGCGGATCGCGTGATTTTAATGGAAGACGGCAATATCGTGGAACAAAACAGCGCGGCACAGTTCTTCGGCAACCCGCAAAAAGAACGCACCAAGCAGTTTTTGTTACAGGCGAAAATGCCGATTGAGCAAGATTATTGCATTTAACGAACAACGCGATTTAGTGGCAAAATAAAAGTGCGGTCAACATTCTTCTTGTTGACCGCACTTTTTGGCTTTTCAATTATCGTTAAAAGATTATTTTACGCGAGAGACGTATTCGCCGGAGCGGGTATCGACACGAATTACTTCGCCGATTTGTACGAATAACGGTACTTTCACCACAGCGCCGGTGCTCAAGGTTGCCGGTTTACCGCCGGTACCTGCGGTGTCGCCTTTCAAGCCCGGATCAGTATCGACGATTTCTAGTTCGACGAAGTTCGGCGGCGTTACGCTAATCGGTGCGCCATTCCATAAGGTCACGATACAATCCGCTTGGTCTAACAACCATTTTTCCGCATCGCCCACGGCTTTTGCATCGGCAGAATATTGTTCGAAAGTTTCCGGATGCATGAAATACCAGAATGCATCGTCTTTATAAGAATAGGTTAAGTTTAAATCCATCACATCAGCGGCTTCAACGGAAGTACCGGATTTGAAGTTCACATCCAATACTTTGCCGGAAATTAATTTACGAATACGGGTGCGGGTGAACGCTT
>ERZ772764.1024-NODE-1024-length-18116-cov-6.254582_pt1 | contig 18116 bp, 15 predicted proteins | sample MGYA00512163_ERZ772764 | MGnify/ENA primary metagenome ERZ772764 (study PRJEB29015, sample SAMEA2737903) | human oral metagenome | biome: human oral; feature: human-associated habitat; material: dental | place: China | collected 2094 ... | reverse complement strand
GCGAAGGCGATTCGAAATGGGTGTTCTTCGACGGCAACTATCAGGAATACGAAGCTGATAAGAAACGCCGACTTGGCGAAGAGGGCGCGAAACCGAAACGTATCCGCTACAAACCGGTAACCCGCTAAAGCGCAAAGAGGCTACCTGAAAACCGCAGGCTTGGTTTTCAGGTAGCCTCAATTTATCCAGCCAAACCAAAGGACAAACATGAACTGGCAGCAACTGCTCAGCACCAAGCGCTTCAAGCCCGAGAACGGCCAGCTGGTGGCCACCGTTACCCCCTCCAGCCAAGAAGGCGCGGATGCGCTGCGCACCGATTTTCACATCGATTACGACCGCGTGGTGTTTTCCGGCTCGTTCCGGCGGCTGGGGCGCAAAACGCAGGTGCACCCCTTCGCCGAACACGACCACACCCACAACCGCCTTACCCACAGCGTGGAAGTGGCCAGCGTGGGGCGCAGCCTGGGCAACCGCGTGGGTGTGATGCTGGCCAAGGGTGGGTTCTTGCCGCCGGAGAATACGCCATCCGATATCGGCGCTGTGGTGCAGGTGGCCTGCCTGGCGCACGATATGGGCAACCCGCCTTTCGGCCACACCGGCGAAGAGGCATTGCGCGATTGGTTCCGCAATCCCGAGCACGCAGGCTACCTGAAACACCTGGCCGAAGCCGAACGGCGCGACGTGCAAACCTACGAAGGTAATGCCCACAGCCTGCGCATTTTGGCCAATCTTGAAATGTATCAGCACCGCGGCGGCATGCGCCTCACCGCCGCCTCTATTGGCGCGCTGCTCAAGTATCCGTGGACCACTTCCGCACCGCAGGGTTTGAAAAAATTCAATATTTATCAAACCGAGCTGCCATTTATCGAATGCGTGGCCGCCGAATTGGGGCTACCTGAAATCGCCGCGCACCATTGGAGCCGCCACCCCCTGTCCTACCTAATGGAAGCAGCAGACGACATCTGCTACGCGCTCTTGGATTTGGAAGACGCGGTGGAGCTCGGCCTGCTGGACGACCGCGAAGTGGAAAACGTATTGCAGGGCATGGTGCACATCGACAAACTCTGGCCGGAGCAATCCGCCCGCCAACGCTGCGCCATGCTGCGCGGCATGGCCATCGGCCGAGCCATCGACGACATGGCGCAAACCTTTATGCTGCACCATGCCGATCTGCTCGCCGGCAGCTTCCAAGGCAAAGACCTGCTCAGCGTGTGCACGCCCGAAGTGCGCGATTCGCTGGAGCGGGCCAAAGAGCTGGCGCGCACCCGCGTGTTCCGCCACCAAAGCAAGCTGATTACCGAAATCGCCGCCTTTCCCTGCATCGGTTCGATTCTCAACCTGCTCGTGCCCGCCGCCTTCGCCTACCTCACCAAAGCACACATCGGCACCCGCCAATCGCTGGCCTTGGAGCTGCTGCGCGACGACCCGTTGAACGAGCAAGACACCCTCTACACCGCCTACATGAAAATCCTCGATTTCGTCGGCGGCATGACCGACAACGCCGCCGCCCGGCTGGCGCGGGAAGTGTCGGGGATTGGGATGCTGTAAGGATTGATGTGCCAATCATGTAAGGCTACCTGAAAATAAGTGCAGCCAACTTCCGCGAAGCTAAAATATAACTCGATATTTTGTCATCAAAAGCTAGAAAGAAACTCCATGTCCACCATCCTCGTTACCGGCGGTGCCGGCTTTATCGGCTCACACACCGTGGTCGAACTCATCCAAGCCGGGCACTCCTCCGTGATTATCGATAACCTCTGCAACGCCTCGCCCCGAGTTATCGGCCGCATCGCCGAAATCACCGGCCACACCCCCGCCTTTTATCAGGGCGATATCCGCGACCGCGAATTATTGCGCCGCATTTTTGCCGAACACCCCATCCAATCCGTCATCCACTTCGCCGCCCTCAAAGCCGTGGGCGAGAGTGTGAAAAAACCGCTGGAGTATTACAGCAACAACGTTTCAGGTAGCCTCATCCTGCTGGAAGAAATGCAGCGCGCGGGCGTGAAAAGCATCGTGTTCAGCTCCTCCGCCACCGTTTATGGCGATCCCGACACTGTGCCGATTACCGAAACCGCCCCCCTTGGCCAAGCCACTAATCCCTATGGCGCGTCCAAGCAGATGATGGAGCGCATGATGGCCGACCTCCACACCGCCGACCCTGAATGGAGCGTGATTTTGCTGCGCTATTTCAACCCCATCGGCGCGCATCCCAGCGGCCGTATCGGCGAGCAGCCCAACGGCATTCCGAACAATCTGCTGCCTTACGTTTGTCAAGTGGCCGCAGGCAAGCTGACCGAGCTTTCCGTATTCGGCGACGACTACCCCACTCCCGACGGCACCGGCGTGCGCGACTACATCCACGTTGTCGATCTGGCGCTCGGCCACGTGGCCGCCCTCGATAAAAAAAGCCGCGAAGCAGGCGTGCACATCTACAACCTCGGCACCGGCAAAGGCTCGTCCGTGCTGGAAATCATCCGTGCCTTCGAAGCGGCCTCGGGCAAAAAGATCCCCTATGTCGTCAAACCCCGCCGCGCGGGCGATATCGCCGAATGCTATGCCGACCCAGCCCGTGCCGCCGCCGAGCTGGGCTGGCATGCCGAACGCAGCCTGAACGACATGATGCGCGACTCTTGGCGCTGGCAAAGCGATAATCCGAACGGATATGGAGATTGATGGGATAAAGGCTACCTGAAACTTTCAGGTAGCCTTTATCCAACACAGACAGATCAAAAAGAATAATGTGCTAATTTTTCTAAATTTCAATGCTCTATCTTGCTATACTGAACATTGATAAGCCTGATGGGCAGTAAAAATAGGACGGTTTGTCCATTCAGAGTTGAAGCTCAATTCGACCAAGATTTATCATGCACTCGAAAATATTGCTTTCTCAAAGCATTAAACCGATTTTGTCAGTAATATCTCACCGTTGGATACGGCAAACCGCCGCCACGGTATTCTTTCCATCCACACCGGAGAAAATTATGCAAAAAACCCTGATTGCCTTGGCCGTGTTGGTCTTGTCCGCTGTTGTTCAGGCTGCTTCTGCAGATGAGGGTGTGCCGTTGCACCCCATCAATGACGGCCGCTATACCGTAACCGCCGGCTACGCACACGAAAATGCCAAAATTGATCAGCTTAAATACTCCGGCGATGGCGTTACCCTGCAAGGCCGCGCCGATATCCCGCTGACACAACAGCATGCCATCCGTGCCGAATTGGGTTATCGGTATCTTGATTCCGATGCGAAAGCTAATGGCGAGAAAGTGATTAATGGTGCCAAAACCAATAATGTAGATGTATATGCCGGCTATTTGTTCTCTCCCTCCGGCTTCAAAAACGGCGGTCTGCGTGTAGGCGGCGGTTTAGGCTATAGTCATGGCAAAATGGATTTGCATAGTCATCAAACCGACCTTGATGGTGATGCAGTTGATATCAGTGCCAACAACCTGTATCTGAAAGCTCAGGTGGAATACGAGCAGCAACTGGGTAGCGGCTGGAGCATTACCCCATGGAGTGAAGCCCAAGTCAGCCTACACCGCCGTGTAGAAGAGAAATATACACAGATTGAGTTTGCTAGCGACGGCAGATACAAGCAAAACAACTATAGCCTCGGCCTAGGCGTGGATGTGAACAAACAGTTGGGAGAAAGCACCAGCCTCACCTTCGGCCCCTACTACCGTTACACGCGGGATAAAGCTACCAGCTTTACCCACGAAGACGAGAATATAGAAGTGCCAAAAACCAGCCGGCACAGCTTCGGTATCCGGGGCGGTGTGCGCTTCTAATAGTTGTATTGGTTTGCAATGCAAAGGCTACCTGAAGTTTCAGGTAGCCTTTTTGTATTAAGATATAGGTTGGATTATGCCCCAGGGTTTTAGGTAATTGAATGTTTTTGTTGGGTTTGGCAACCCCATACGCTGGTTTAGTTTGTATTGGCCTGGTAAGTCAGTACTTGTGCAGCAGTTTGAGGACAAGATGGTTTTGCAGCTTGCAATAGACCTGCATCTGTTGCGGATCGTTTTGGAAACGATTAATGGCTGAAACATGGCGCCAAGTCACTAAGTTTGCCATGGTTTCTATTTCTTGGGCTTTGTCAGGATAGTGCTCTTGAATCAATGTGGAGCAGCGCAAAGCTTCTTGCAGATGACGGTTGAGATTTGGCTGGGGAATGTTGCTATTGAATTCGTTATCGCTGCAATAGTCAGTAAATAGGGAGATTCTGGCAAAGTCTATTATGGTATAGGTACATTGATTGAGTTCGGTGCTCTCGGCATAGACGGTGGAGGCAAGGAGCGAGAGAAGGCAAAATATTTTTCTCATGGTTTATATCTCACTAATGATGTGATGATTACAGATACAGAAAAGGCTACCTGAAACTTTCAGGTAGCCTTTTGTCCATACGTTAATTATACGTCAACCAACAGAGTAGGGCAGTTATTTGCCCATCTGCACGGCCTGAATGGCGGTAAGGGCGATGGTGTAGACGATGTCGTCCACCAATGCGCCGCGCGAGAGGTCGTTTACCGGTTTGCGCAGGCCTTGCAGCATGGGGCCGATACTCAATACGTTGGCGCTGCGCTGTACGGCTTTGTAGGTGGTGTTGCCAGTGTTCAGGTCGGGGAAGACGAACACGTTGGCTTGGCCGGCTACTTTGCTGTCGGGCGCTTTCTGGCGGCCTACGCTGGGCACGCTGGCGGCGTCGTATTGCAGCGGGCCGTCGATGAGCAGGTCGGGGCGTTTTTCCTGCGCCAGGCGGGTGGCTTCTTTCACTTTTTCCACATCGGCGCCGCTGCCGGAGGTGCCGGTGGAGTAGGAAATCATGGCCACTTTGGGGTCGATGCCGAAGGCTTTGGCGGATTCGGCCGATTGGATGGCGATGTCGGCCAGCTCTTCGGCGGTGGGCTCGGGGTTCACGGCGCAGTCGCCATACACGAACACCTGCTCGGGCATCAGCATGAAAAATACGCTGGACACCAGGCTGGCGCCGGGGGCGGTTTTAATCAGCTGCAGGGCGGGGCGGATGGTGTTGGCGGTGGTGTGTACCGCGCCGGATACCAGGCCGTCCACGTCGTCTTGCTGCAGCATCATGGTGCCGAGCACAACGCTGTCTTCCAGCGCCTGACGTGCCAAGCCGGGGGTGAGGCCTTTGTTTTTGCGCAGTTCCACCATCGGGGCGACGTATTGCTCGCGGATGGTGTCGGGGTCGATGATTTCCAAGCCTTCAGGCAGGGTGATGCCGCGGTTGGCGGCCACTTCGCGCACAGCTTCCGGTTTGGCCAAGAGCACGCAGCGGGCGATGCCTTTGCTTTGGCAGATGGCGGCGGCTTCCACGGTGCGCGGCTCGTCGCCTTCCGGCAGAACGATGCGGCGGTTGGCGGCGCGCGCCTGCTCCATCATGCGGAAACGGAAGGCGGGCGGCGACATCAGCAGCTGGCGCGGCTGGCCGATGTGGCGGCAGAGTTCTTCCACATCAACATGTTCAGCTACGAATTCCACCATGGTTTCCATGCGTTCGGTGTCGTCGGCAGGAATGGTTTGGTCTTGGTGTGCCAGTGCGTAGGCGGTAGCGAAAGTGTCGTGTTCGGTGAGCAGCACCGGCACGTTTTGGCTCAGCGCGGGGCTGATGATGCCCTGTACGGCAGGCGAAGGCGCGGTGCCGCAGGTGAGCAGCAGGCCGGCCACCGGCACGCCGCTGAGGATTTTCAGCGAAGCAGCCATCAGGATGTCTTCACGGTCGCCGGGGGTAATCACCAGCGCGCCGGAAGTGATGCGGTGGTGCATGTGGGCGGCGTTTTGCGCGGCCACCACGATTTCTTTGGTGCGGTTGCCCAAATGCTCTTGGCCGGCAATCACTTGGGCGTTCAGGTAGCCCGCAATGTCGGCCATGCGGCGCAGCGATTGCTCTGGCGCGAAAGGCAGTACGCCCATGCAGGGAATGCCGCCGCGCACTTTGGCAGCCACTTCGGCAGCGAAGGCTTTGCTGTCGTTGCCGTGGTAGCGGTTGATGATGAAGCCGGCCACATCGGTGTGGCTGTTGGCGTATTCCTGTGCGGCCAGGTTGATTTGGTCGGCCACCTGTTCGGTGCTGTGGTTGCCGGCAGCGGCTACCAGGATCACGTTGGCGTTGAGCGCAGCGGCGATTTGCGCATTTTTGTTGGAGAGGAAACCGCGTTCGCTGTCGGGTACCACGCCTTCAATAATAGCCACGTCGTGTTCGGCGGCGGTAACCTGGTCGAAGTCGGATACCATCAGCTCGATCAAATCGTCATCACGCCCGGTGCCCACCAACTCTTCTACTTTAGAGAGCGGCTGCGGGCGCGGCGGGTTGAGGTGGAACAGTTTGTTGGCAAACACAATGGCGGCTTCGGTGTCGCCGGCGGGAGTGGGTTTGTGCGATACCGGTTTGTAGTACACCGGACGGCGGCCGCTGCGTTGCAGGGCGCGCAGTAGGCCGAGCGAGATGCTGGTGAGGCCGGTTTTGGTGCCGATGGGCACGAGGAGGAAGTTCGGCATAGGGCTTCTTTCTTGGTAAGGGGTTAATCAATCAGCGTAAAATGGCCAAATCAACAAGGCGGCCGGCAGACGTTTGCCTGTGCTGTTTTTTGCAGGCCGCATTGTTGCACTATTAATCAGGAGCGGCAAGCGATGGGTGTGATTTATACACGTTTTCTGCTAAGCCGCAAGGCTACCTGAAAACTGTTTTTCAGGTAGCCTCCCACACAAAACCGCCCGCAAGTTTTCCTGCGGGCGGCTGTTCGGTTTAAGCCAACTGTGCGCTTAGTTCGGAGACACCAAAATCTTCACTTGGCTCTTCTCTTTCACCAGGGCTTCAAAACCTTCGCTCACGATGTCTTGCAGCTTGATGCGTTTGGTAACCAGCTTGTCTTTCGGGAAGTAGCCTTGTTCCATCAGTTGCAGCACAGCGGGGAAAATGTCGCGGTAGGCGATGATGCCTTTCACGGTTTTTTCCTTGATCACGATTTCGTTCGGGTGGATGGAGGCTTCGTTTTCCCAAATGCTCACGATCACGCATTCGCCGTCGTTTTCCACGGCTTCGATGGCTTGTTTCAACACGGGGGCGACGCCGGTTACTTCAAACGATACGTTCACACCACCGTCGGTTTCGGCTTTGATGTGTTCTACTACGTTTACTTTGGAGGGGTCGATCACTACGGCGCCCAGCTCGCGGGCTTTTTCCTGACGCTCAGGAGAAAGCTCGATGGCGTAGATGGTGGTGGCACCGGCAGCGCGCAGGGCTTCGATGGTGAGCAGGCCGATGGGGCCGCAGCCGAATACGGCAGCGGTGTCGCCGGCTTTCAGTTTGCTCTGGCGCACGGCATACAGGGCCACGGCGGCAGGCTCGGTGAGCGCGCCTTGTTCGTAGTCGATGCTGTCGGGCAATTTGTGGCACAATTCGCCGTCTACCACGCAGTAGCTGGTGAAGCCGCCGTCGGCAGCCAGGCCGACGAAGCCGAGGTTTTTGTCGAGGTTGTATTTGCCTTTGAGGCCGTCTTTGGCCAAAATCGGCTCAACGGTTACGCGGTCGCCCACTTTCACGTTGGTTACGCCAGCGCCCACTTCCACGATTTCGCCGGCAAATTCGTGGCCGAGCGTGAGCGGGGCTTTGCGGCCGGAATAGGGGTGCTCTTTCTCTACCGGGATAAAGATAGGGCCGCCGAGGTATTCGTGCAGGTCGCTGCCGCAGATGCCGGTGTATTTCACAGCGATTTTCACTTGTGACGGGCGTGTGATTTCGGGAACGGCTACGTCTTCCACGCGGATGTCGCGACGGCCGTACCATCTTGCAGCTTTCATTGTACTCATATCAGTATCCTTTGAGGTCGAGTTGAGAAGGAGAACCGATTGTAGAAACTTTAGGCGGCAGTTTCAAGCGAATTTGGGCTATTATTCCGATTTATTTTTCAGGTAGCCGAACACAACGGCCGGTTGCTGTTGTTGTAGCTTAAAATTTAGAAATTTATGATTGAAATACAGGAAATTACCTATCGCTATACGCAGGCGCAGGAAAACGCACTCAATAGCGTGAGCCTGCCGATAGTCGAAGGGGCGGCGCTGGGCCTGCTCGGCCCCAACGGCGCGGGCAAAACCACGCTGATGTCGCTTTTGGCCGGACTGTTGCCGGTGCAGGGCGGGCAGATTTTGTTTGATGGCGTGCAGCTGGGCAGGCTGCCGGCTAAAGAGCGGCAGCGTATTTCGCTGGTGCCGCAGGATTTTGCTTTTTATCCCTTGCTCTCGGTGTGGGACAATATGCGCTTTTTCGCCGCACTGTATGCCGTGCGCGACGAAGGCTACCTGAAAACCTTGCTGGAGCAGGCCGGCCTGGCTGCACACCGCGCCAAGTTGGCCAAACACCTATCCGGCGGGCTGAAGCGGCGGCTGAATTTTGCCATCGGCCTCATCAACCGCCCAAAGCTGATTTTTTTAGACGAAATCACCGTGGGCATCGACCCCGAATCGCGCCGCTTTATTTTGGATAGCGTGGCCGCGCTCACGCAGCAGGGCATCACGGTGGTGTACACCTCGCATTATTTGCAGGAAATCGAGCTCTTGTGCCGCGATATTGCGCTGCTGCACGGTGGGCGGCTGGTGTATCACGGCGGCTTGCACGAAGTGTTGCGCCAAGGCGAGCAATCCGGTTTGGCTCTGCGCACCGTGCCGCCGCTGCCCGATGCCGAGCTGGCCGCGCTGCAAGGCCGCCGCACTGCCGACGGCACCCTGCATTTCGATACCGATACGCCTGCCGAGCTGCTGGCCGCGTTGCAAAATAAAGGCTATACCACCGAAGCCTGCCGTTTCGGCTTTGCCTCGCTGGAAAGCTTTTATTTGGACTTCTTGGCCAAACAGGCTACCTGAAAACCATAAAACGAATATGATCAAGCCCATGCAAGCATTCCATTCCACAAGGCCGGCTTCATGTTAGCCGCCGCCATCACCAAAGAACTCAAGCTGCTCAGCCGCGATCTGCACGGCGTGGCAGTGCTGTTTGTGATGCCGATTCTGTTTATGCTGATTATGTCGGCCGCTTTGAGCAGTAGCCGGGAAAACCTCAATCCCGATGCGCAAATCGTGCTGCTTGGTAAGCCCGGCAGCCGGCTCAACCAACAGTTTCTGCAAGCCCTGCAAAACGAGAAGCTGAAAGTGCAGCTGGCCGATAAAAGCCGCCTGGCCGAGTTTCAGGTAGCCTTACAGCGCGGCGAGGCCGATTTGCTGCTGCTCAATCCAAACGATGAAACCACCCCGCTGGAAAAAGAGCAGCCCCTGCGCCTGTGGCTCCAGCCCGATGCCGACCGCGGCTGGCTGCTCGGCATCAAAGGCCTGATGCGCCAGCACTACACCCAGGCGCGCCTGGCGCAGTATTTCGATGGTAACGAAATCGTGTTGGACAACAACAAGAATCCCGCCGTGCGCCGCATTCAAGACCAAGTGAATAAAGAATTGGACGATAAGTTCGGCCAAATCGAAACTTATCTCGGGCACGAAATGTGGCAGGAAACCTATCTGAACCGGCAGGGTGAGGCAGTGGAACAGCCCAACTCCGTGCAGCACAGCGTACCTGCCTGGCTGATTTTCGGCATGTTTTTCATCATGATACCGCTCTCCAATGTGATGGCGATGGAGCGGCAGACCAACACGCTCACCCGCCTGAACATGGCGCGTGCCCCCGCTTGGAAACTCTTGGCCGCCAAGCTGATTCCCTACTTCTTAATCAATCAGTTGCAGTTTGCCGGCATGATTGCGCTGGGCGCATGGGTGCTGCCCCTGCTCGGCATGCCCGCCTTTGCGCTGGCCGGGGGCTGGGCGGGCTATGCCGCCGTATCCTGCGCCGTGAGCCTGGCCGCGCTGGGCTACGGGCTTTTGGTGAGCGTGCTGGCCAAAACCACCGAACACGCCGTGGTGCTGGGCGGCGGCGGCATCATCATCATGGCCGCACTGGGCGGCGTGATGGTGCCGGTGCACATCATGCCCGCGCTGATGCAGCAGCTCTCCCAGCTCTCGCCGATGGGCTGGGGCTTGTCCGCCTTCCAAAAACTGCTGTTAAACCATTACACCCTAGCACAAATCGCCCCGCAGCTGCTGCGCCTGGCCGGTTTCGGCTTGGCCGCCCTCGCCGCTGCCGCCGCGCTCTACCGCCGCCAACTCAAAACCCAAGCGAGATTTTAAAGTGAACACGCCCGATTTAAGCTCCCCCGCGCTGGAGCAGGCCTTGAAAAGCCTGATTGTGCGCGAAACCGAAAAACAAGACGACGTGGACATGGCCGCCATTGCCGACGACTCCCCGCTGTTCGGTCCGGGAAGCCCGGTCGGCCTCGATTCGCTCGATGCGCTGCAAATCACCGTCGCTCTGCAAGCCCATTACGGCGTGCGCCTCAACGGCGACCGCATGGTGCGCAAACACATGATGAACGTGCGTGATTTGGCCGCCTTTATTCGCGAACAGCACGGCACATAAAGGCTACCTGAAAAACTGTTCTGCCTCTTTTCAGGTAGCCTTCGCCGTATCGCTAAACACACTGCATGAATCCGAAAATCGCCCAACTCCAACAGCGCAACGCCCAAGTTCGCCTGCGGCAGCGCTACGCCTTTTTAAATATTGCCGACATCCAATCCATAGATGGCGAGATTGCCTGCCGATTTATCGACAGCGGCATCTATCGGCTTACTAACCCGGCCGCTGCCATCTTCCCGTTTCATCAAAACGGCATCATCGGCCACCCGCTCCGCCAAGCCCAGCACCAAGCCGCCCGCGCCGACATGCTGCGCCGGATACGCGCCTTGCTTGCCGATACGGCGTGGATAAGCTTAAGCGAAAACGGCTTCGGCTTCTGGGTGCGCATTTCCCTGCCCGCCTTGCAGGCCGCTTTGGATCATTGGTTTGAACAACATGACGATTTCGCGCTGTATCTCGAAAACGGCTATGCGCTGGCCATCCATGAGGCGGAGTATGAATGGGAATTGCTGGAAACGCGGGGCAGACCGCTTGAGGCTATCTGAAAAATGAACACTGCAAACACTCCATCCCAAGCCGCCTATTTGTGCGGCAGCAGTTATTGGTGCGCACAAGGGCAGGGCAGCCGCCCGTTCGGGCTACCTGAAACCTTATTCCTGCCGCCCGCCCGCCGTACCGCACACGGCTTGGGGCAGCCGCGCGAGCTGCCGTATTTTGCCGCCTTCCCCGCCGCTCCGGCCACGCTGGCGCAGCTGTGCGGCTGGATTGAGGCTCAAATCCGCCAAGCCGCTACGGCAGCTGGCTGGGATGCAGACAACCTGGCCGGCATTCCCGTGTTTATCGGTTCCACCTCCTATGTGATGTCCGACCGCGAAGCCGCGCCGGCTGCCAGCCCAGAGGAAGAGCACTACACCCTGTGTGAAATCGCAGGCTACCTGAAAACCCGTTTCCGCAGCCCCAACGTATTCAGCTTCGCCACCTCTTGCACCGCCGCCGCCCAAGCCCTGATTGCTGCCGCCCGCTGCATCGGAAACGGCTTGGCCGAACGCGCCATCGTGGTCGGCTTTGAAAGCTTCAATCGGCTCACCTTCGAGCATTTCTATGCCATGAATCTGCTCGACACCGAGCTGGGCAGGCTGCCGTTTCTCGATGCCGGCGGGCTGGTGTTGGGTGAAGCCGCCGCCGCGCTGGCCTTGTCAGCACAGCCGCACCGCGATTACGCCTGCCGCCTGCACGGTTTTACCGCGCAAACCGACCATATCAACCTTACCGCTTCTTCCGTCGAACCGCTGCACAGCCTGCTTGCCGAATGTCTTCGCCGTGCCGGGATGGTCGCGCCGGATTTGTGCGGCGTGAAAACCCACGGCAGCGGCGGCCTGAGCGATGAAGTAGAAATGCAGGTGCGCCGCCAAATCTGGCCGCATACTTCGGCCATGCTGTTCAAACCCTACACCGGCCACACCCTCGGCGCGAGTGCCGCCTTGGAAACCGCCCTGCTGCACGCCGCCTTGCAACAAGGCCGCCTGCCGCCCCTGCCCATATCCTCCCCCGATTTCCCTTTGCCCACACTGCACGGCCAGCCGCTGCCAGACGGCAGCTATCTGAACTATTTCCTCGGCTTCGGCGGCAGCCATTGCGCCTGGGTGTTGGATTGGCAGGGTTGAGGCTACCTGAAAAGTATATTTGATGATGTCGAATCCATTGCCCCCAGGCCAAACATTGGCCTACCTCCAAGCCACCGCCCGCTTTATCGCCGAGCCGCAGCAGCCTGATGCCAAACTGCGCCGCCTTTTGCGCGAGCAATACGGCATCGATGCACGCCGCCTGAGCCGTTTCACCCTGCTCGCCCTGCTCGGCGCCTTGCCGCTGTGCCAAGGGCTACCTGAAAACCCTGCCATTTATCTCGCCTCGCCGTTCAGTTCCCCCTTCCGCATGGCCGCGATGCAACAGAAACTTGCCGCCTGCCAGCCCTCGCCGCTCGACTTTATGGCCAACCTCCACAATGCCGCCACTTTCCAGCTGGCGCAAATCCTCGGCAGCAGCGGCAACAGCGTGTTTCTCGCCGCCGATGCCGAAAGCTGCCTCAGCCCGCTGTATGCCGTGCTGAACGCATTGCTGGCCGAGCCCGGGCAAATCGTACTGTTGGGCTGGGCCTATGAGCAGTCGGGGCAGGATGAGCAGGAAGGCAGCGTGTGGTGGAAAATTTCAGGTAGCCTGCCGCCCCGGCAGCACGGCTGGCAGATAAGCACCGCTGCAATCAATCAAACCATCACCACCATGCCGCACCAATCCGCTTTCCTGCCCGCGGTATTGGCTTTGGAAGAGCAGTTGCACGACCGGGGCGGGCTTCTGCTGCCGCCGCACGGCATCTGGCCAGCCTTGAAGATAGAGCCGCTTGCTGCCGACGAGATAGGGAATGAGGCTTAATACAGTGCAAGGTGAGCCCATGCCATATGAAGGGTTTTAGCGATAAAAAGGGGCGGTGATGCCGTATCAATTATTGGCTGTGGTTGAACTGATTAGAGATATTCCCGAACACCACCTACCTGCCGGCGCACGCGGCGTGATTGTGGATATATACGGGCAAGATAAGTATGAGATTGAGTTCGTAGGAGAGAACGGCGAAACCTTAGCACTGCTCGCCTTAAATGGTCGGACGGATTTTAAGCAGCCCGGCAAGCTGGGAAAGGCTAGCTGAAAGCATGGAATAACGGAATTCCAATGCTGTTGGTCGTGAGCAATAGGAATGCGGTGGGTTCAGCTTGTTATCGTGCCCGTATTCTGAGGGCTGCTGCCTTGCTTCGTCTCTCTTTGGAATAGTTATACAGATCCGGCTAGCCTGGAAATTGACCATCAAAAACCACCCCGAATAATCATTCGGGGTGGTTTGCTATTGGCCGCTGCAGGCTACCTGAAAACCTACATCAGCTGCGGTGGGTTTCCACTTGCTGCAGTTGCTGCGGCTCGGGCACGGCGGCCGGGGCGGCGTGGGCAACATCGGCGCGGCGCAGGCCTTTGGGCTGCTCGGGCTCTGGCAGAGCTGCAGTGAGCGCGGCAGGATCGGTTTGCACCAATACCAAACCACCTAGGTCGGCGGCAGCGGGTTCGGCTGCGGTTGGCGGTGTGGATTGCGTCACGGCTGCCGCTGCTGTTTCTACGGCTTGGGCTGCGGCAGCAATGGAATCATCGGCAGATGCAGCTTCCGGAGCGGCTTGGGTTTCGACGGATGAGGTTTCTACTGCCACGGTTTCCACCACGATGACCTCTTCCTGCGCTGCTTCCACAGCCGGGCTTGCAACGGCAACCGGGTTGACGGCTTCGTCAGCTTCCACGGCTTCGGCTGCATTTTCTTTGGCAAACACGAAGGTAGGCGCATCGGCTTCATCGGCCACTTCGGGGATGGTGATAACCAACGGTTTGTCGTTGTCGGCCTCATCGGGCTGCGGCACGGGGGCGGGCGCTTCGGTGTGCAGGCCCAATACCACGTCGGCGGCAGATTTCACCAGCTCGGCTTGCAGCGGAATATCCAGATATTGGATGATTTTCTGCGCAGAGGGGATGTTGCGCTGGCGGCCACGGCCTTTGCCGTTGCGTTGGCCGTTTTCTTGGCGGCGGTCGCGGCCGGAGCGGCGTTCGTTGCGTTCGCCGCGCTCATTGTTGCGCTCACGCTCGCTGCGTTCGTTGCCACGCTCTTGGTTTTCCGTAGGGCTGCAGGTGTCATCAGCAAAACGTTCTGAGCTGTCAGCCGCTTGGCCGGCGGCCTGCAGCTTATCGTTTTCAGCCGAGGCTACCTGAACATCGCTGTCTTTGCGTTGGCGGCGGCGTTGGCGCGGATTGGGCTGCTGTTCGGCAGCGGATTTCTCTGCCAGCTGTTGCGGTGCACGGTTGTCCAAGATTTCGGCATCGTCGGTATTTTGCTGGCGCGGCGGGCGGCTGTTGCCGTTTTGGCCGCGCTGCTGGCTGCGGTTGCGGCGGTTGCGGTTTTGCGGGGCTTTGCCGCGATTGCCGCCGTTGCGCCCGTTATTGGCTGCAGGGGCTTCGGCAGGTTTGGTTTCGCCGCCGCCGAACAGTTTGGCAAACCAGGCGCCGATACCGGCCAGCAGGCCGGGCTCGGCAGGCTGCTGCACCACGGGGGCGGGGCTGCTGTGTTTGATGCCTTTTACGGCGGGCTCGGGTTTCACCGGTTTGGCTTGGCGGCCGATTTCCAAGGTTTGGCTGTCGTCTTCTTCGGGGATTTCGACTTGTTTGTAGCTGGGTTCGGCGTCGTCGTCCACGTTGTCGGGGCGTACGCGGGTGATGTTGTAGTGCGGATTTTCCAGATGGGTGTTGGGAATCATCAGGATGGATACATCCAGCCGCTCTTCCAGGCCGAACAGCTCGGCACGTTTTTCGTTGAGCAGGAAGGTGGCCACGTCCACCGGCACTTGGGCATGCACTTCTTCGGTGTTGTCCTTCATCGCTTCTTCTTGGATGATGCGTAACACGTGCAGGGCGGTGGATTCGATGCCGCGGATCACGCCGGTGCCGGCGCAGCGCGGGCAGGCCACGTGGCTGCTTTCGCCCAGGGAGGGGCGCAGGCGTTGGCGGGAAAGCTCAAGCAGGCCGAAGCGGGAAAGTTTGCCCATCTGCACGCGGGCGCGATCTTTCCGTAGCGCGTCGCGCAGGGTGTTTTCCACATCGCGCTGGTGCTTGGGGTTTTCCATGTCGATGAAGTCGATCACGATTAGGCCGCCCAAGTCGCGCAGGCGCATTTGGCGGGCCACTTCTTCGGCGGCTTCCATATTGGTTTGGAAGGCGGTTTCTTCGATGTCGGCGCCGCGGGTGGAGCGGGCGGAGTTCACGTCTACGGAAACCAGAGCTTCGGTGTGGTCGATCACGATGGCGCCGCCGGAAGGCAGGCTCACGGAGCGCGAGAAGGCGCTTTCGATTTGGTGCTCAATTTGGAAGCGGGAGAAGAGCGGGATGTGATCGTCGTAGTATTTGAGCTTGCCCACGTTGTGCGGCATCACATAGCTCATGAATTCCTGCACTTGGCCGAACACTTCGCGGTTGTCGATGAGGATTTCGCCGATGTCGGAGCGGTAGTGGTCGCGGATGGCGCGGATGAGCAGGGAGCTCTCCATAAAGAGGAGGTAGGGGTCTTGATGGGCGTTGCCGGCTTCTTCGATGGCACGCCACAGTTGCAATAGGTAGTTGAAATCCCATTGCAACTCTTCCACGCTGCGACCGATGCCGGCGGTGCGGGCGATTAGGCTCATGCCGTGCGGCACGTCGAGCTGGCTCATGGCGGCTTTAAGCTCTTGGCGCTCTTCGCCTTCGATACGGCGGGAAATGCCGCCACCGCGCGGGTTGTTCGGCATGAGCACAAGATAGCGGCCGGCCAGGCTGATGAAGGTAGTGAGCGCGGCGCCTTTGTTGCCGCGTTCGTCTTTTTCCACCTGCACGATAACCTGCATACCTTCCTGCAATACATCTTGGATGCGGGCGCGACCGCCGTCGTAGTCTTGGAAGTAGGCGCGGGAAACTTCTTTGAAAGGGAGGAAGCCGTGGCGGTCGGTGCCGTAGTCCACGAAGCAGGCCTCGAGCGAGGGCTCGATGCGGGTGATGATACCTTTGTAGATATTGCCTTTGCGCTGTTCTTTGCCCAGCGTTTCAATGTCGAGATCGAGCAGGTTTTGCCCGTCTACAATCGCCACGCGCAGCTCTTCGGCCTGGGTGGCGTTAAATAACATACGTTTCATGATATTGCTAACCTTTTGTTTGGTTTGCAATTCCGAAGCGCGTAATTAGTTTGGCCGCTTTGCTGCCGCTGGGGAAGGCTACCTGAAAACAAAGCTTCAACGAAGTTAAAACCGGCAGCCGTATGCTGTGCTGGCCTGAGCGCGGTGTGCGGCAAACCGCCTTGGCGGTTGGGCAGCCGGCGTCAGGCGCGGGCAGAAAACGGTAAAGAAGGTAGTGAAAGAACGGGGCGGGCATCGCTGCCGCGCTGGTCGCCGGACGGGCGGCTAATTTAGCAAGCCGCGGCAGGCCGGATGGCGGCCGCTTGCGGCGGGGTATAGCGGATTGATTTTAAAGCAAGGCTGTGTTGGCTGATTTTGCCGTACTGCTTGGATTGCGGCTCGCCGCTTGGCTCTGGTTTAAACTTAATCCGTTATTAATTCGGTGTTGTGGTCTTCTTTAAGCCCGGCAGCGGGTGCGGCGGCGCGCTGGTCGCGTCTTAGGCCGTTTGGGCTGCCGGAGCCGTAAACTCAATTACTATTTCAATCTGCCCGCCAAAATGCCTGGCAGGCAGAGGAAAGCCGTTCGGAATTGTCTTTTTACGATAAAATAAACAGTAAACAATCAACTTGCCAACCCGGCGGCACCCTTTGTTTTTCGCTTCGTTGAAGTTTGGCTTTCAGGTAGCCTGGGCACGGTGTCGGCAGGGAGAGGATTATAGAGAAAATGCCAGCAATTAGCAAAAATTCAGTCAATTATTTGAGCGTAGACGAAGCCGCCGCCGGGCAGCGTTTGGATAACTTTCTCATCCGCCTGCTCAAAGGCGTGCCCAAGAGCCATATCCACCGCATCATCCGGGGCGGCGAAGTGCGCGTGAACAAAAAACGCGCCGCTGCCGACAGCCGTTTGGCCGCGGGCGACGAAGTGCGGATTCCGCCAATCCGGCTGGCGCAGAAAACTGAGCGGGCCGAGGCTGCCGTGCCGCCGCGCGAGTTTGACATTGTATTTGAAGACGAGCACCTTTTGGTGGTGGACAAACCTTCCGGCGTGGCCGTGCACGGCGGCAGCGGCGTGAGCTTCGGCGTGATCGAGCAGCTGCGCCGCGCCCGGCCGCAGGCGCATTATTTGGAATTGGTACACCGGCTGGACAAAGATACCAGCGGATTATTGGTGGTGGCCAAAAAGCGCAGTGCATTGGTCAAGCTGCACGAAGCCTGGCGCAACGATAAGCCGGAAAAAGTATATTTGGCGCTGGGCATGGGCGCGTGGCCGCAGGGCGTGCGGCAGGTGAAGCTGCCGCTGTTCAAATACACCGGCGCGGCAGGCGAGAAAATGGTGCGCGTGAGCGAAGAGGGGCAGAGCGCGCACACGCTGTTCCGCGTGCTGGAAAGCTTCGGCGGCGCGCCGCTGCACGCGGTGGGGCTTTCCGCCCTGAGCCTGATGGAAGCCACGCTGCGCACCGGCCGCACCCATCAAATCCGCGTGCACATGCAGTCGCAAAACTGCCCGATTGCCGGCGACGAACGCTACGGCGACTACACCGCCAACCGCCGCCTGAAAAAGCTCGGCCTCAAACGCATGTTCCTGCACGCCCACCGCTTGGTGCTCGAACACCCGGCAAGCGGCGAAACGCTGGTGCTCATCGCGCCGCTGCCGGAAGAGCTGCGTCAGATGCTGGAGGGTTTGCGGCAGGGGCAAGGGGCTACCTGAAAAATCAGAATGCCGGAGACGGAAGGTGAATGATGGAATATAAGCTGCGTATCAGTTTTTTCCGTTGCAGCCTATGGTTGTTGCCGAAAGCGGCGGTTTTTCTCGGGTTCGCGTTTTTGCTTCTGAGCGGGAGCGATTCGGCGGCACACAATACTTTTGATTAGGGGCTGTACTAGATTAGCCCTAAATTCCACACCACTCCCGCAAGATTTTAAGC
>ERZ772764.1022-NODE-1022-length-18128-cov-4.618104_pt1 | contig 18128 bp, 17 predicted proteins | sample MGYA00512163_ERZ772764 | MGnify/ENA primary metagenome ERZ772764 (study PRJEB29015, sample SAMEA2737903) | human oral metagenome | biome: human oral; feature: human-associated habitat; material: dental | place: China | collected 2094 ... | reverse complement strand
TAGTCGTCGATGACCACGTTGCTATTTTCTTCGATGAAATGAATGTAGATGGTTTGATTTTCCACATGCCAACGAATGTGATTGGCGGTGTAGCGGCGACCATAACCTCGGCCATAATAGTCCACCCAATAGCCCGTTCCAGAGGTGTAGCCATTGGTAAACTCAACTTCTGAGCGCGTGATGCGGTAGATTTGCCCACCATAGTCCACCTCAGAGAACACCGTTCCCTCCCAGGTTCCACTCAAATAAGACGCCACCACGGCATCGTCGTCGCACGAAGCGAAAAGCAATGCGCTGCACAAAAGAGCGGCAAAGCTCCAAACCGATAGCTGTTTCATATACATTATTCGTTTCATATTCATTCTTCTGCTACTTAAAAACATCGCAAAGATAAGAAGTATTGCGCGAGCTACGCCATGATGTTTCTATATTTTAAATAGGGATTTCCCTTTTTGAAAGGAAGAAATGGCAAAAAAGCCCATGAAACAGCATGACAAGCATCACAAGACTTGTAGCAACCGACAACTCTAAAATTGCGTTAACATGTGGCATACTCCTGCGCTTGTCGAAATAAAAATCACTACCTTTGCACGCAAGTTGGCATCATCTTTGCCACATGGCTTTCAACAAGCATTCATCATTTAACAGCATTTATCAAAGAAGAAAATGAAAACCGTTTACGATTATTTCGTTAAAGACAGAAAAGGAGCGCCCGTAGCGTTAAAAGAATATGCCAACGAAGTGTTGCTTATTGTGAACACGGCCACGCAATGTGGTTTCACACCGCAATACGAAGCATTGGAGAAACTCTATGAAACCTACCACAGTCGGGGTTTTGAAGTGTTGGATTTCCCTTGCAATCAGTTTGGTCAACAGGCACCCGGCACCGACGAAAGCATTCACCAGTTTTGCAAGCTCAATTACAATACCGAGTTTCCACGCTTTAAAAAGGTGAAGGTGAATGGCGACGAGGCCGACCCATTGTTCGTGTTTTTGAAAGAGCAAAAGGGCTTTGCCGGCTGGGATGAAAGCCATCCGCTCTACCCCATTTTAGACAAGATGTTGAGCGAGGCCGACCCCGATTACAAAGCAAAGAGCGACATTAAATGGAATTTTACCAAGTTTTTAATCAACAAAAAAGGGCAAGTGGTGGCACGTTTCGAACCTACTGAAAGCATGGATCACATTGCACAAGAGATTGAAAAACTTTTAGACGCATAACAAATTATTTTTAGAAAGGAGAAAACAATATGGAGTATGTAAAATGTTTAATCATTGGTAGTGGCCCAGCGGGCTACACCGCAGCACTTTATGCCAGCAGGGCTAACCTCAATCCCGTGCTTTATGCGGGCTTGCAGACGGGTGGACAGCTCACCCAAACCACCATCGTCGACAACTTTCCGGGCTATCCCAATGGCGTGGACGGCAACCAGATGATGATGGATTTGCGCGAACAAGCCGCCCGATTTGGTGCCGACCTGCGCGATGGTGAGATTACCAAGGTTGACTTTAGCCGCAAACCCTACACCGTGACTACCGATCATGGCGAAACGATTGAGGCCGAAAGTGTGATTATTGCGACGGGTGCCACAGCCAAATATTTAGGCTTGCCCGACGAGAAGAAGTATACCGGACAAGGTGTTAGCGTCTGCGCCACCTGCGATGGGTTCTTTTATCGCAAGAAAGTGGTGGCTATTGTGGGCGGTGGCGACACGGCTTGCGAGGAGGCTCACTACTTGGCTGGTCTTTGCAAAAAGGTGTATATGATTGTGCGCAAGCCCTATCTTCGCGCGTCGGCAGCCATGCAAAAGCGTGTGGAAGAGGCCGAGAACATCGAAATCCTCTACGAAACAAACACGTTAGGGCTTTATGGTGAGAATGGTGTGGAAGGTGCACACGTGGTTTATCGCAAAGGCGAAAGCGACGAACGGACATACGATTTGCCCATCGACGGCTTTTTCTTAGCCATTGGGCACACGCCACAGTCGGCGCTGTTTAAGGATTTCATAACGCTCGATGAGCAAGGTTTCATTTGCCTGAAGGGACAAAATCAGGCCACCAACGTGCCGGGCGTGTTTGCTGCAGGCGACGTTTGTGACCCTCATTATCAGCAAGCTATCATCGCCGCCGGCACGGGAGCGAAAGCTGCTTTAGATGCGCAGGCCTATCTTAGCGAGCTCGGAAAATAAACAATCCGCCGAAGGTTAATGCGCCATTGAGCATCAACCGTTCGTAGCCCATTTCATATCCGGTTGTTTGTTGCGTCAGAAGACTCACTGCCCAACAGATGACCGGACTTATTATGCACACCCACGGCACCCACCGGCCGCGCACCTGATAGTGCGTAAAGAGGGCAAAGGCAAAGAGACCCAGCAGCGGTCCGTAGGTGTAGGAGCAGAGGGTGTAGATGGCATCGATGACGCTTGTGGTGTTGACCGCATTGAAAATTAAAATCATGGCTGCAAAAGCCACGGCCATGAGCGCATGGGTGCGCCGCCGAAGCCGCTCATCGTGCGGACGCTCGGCAATGTCGACACACCACGTTGTCGTCAACGCCGTGAGCGCACTGTCGGCACTCGAGAAGCTGGCGGCCACGATGCCGATGGTGAAAAACACCACGACGGCCGTGCCCAAGCGGCCCGATGCTGCAAAGAGGGGCAGCAAATCGTCGGTCAATGCCGGCAGTGGCGCACCTTGCTGTGCGGCCAACTGCATGAGCAACACGCCGAGAGCCAAGAACAACAAGTTGGCTGGAAAGAAAGCCAATCCATAGCTGCACATATCTTTTTGTGCCTCGCGCAGCCCCTTGCACGTGAGGTTTTTCTGCATCATGTCTTGATCTAACCCTGTCATCACCACCACCACGAAAATGCCACTGAGGAACTGTTTCCAGAAATTCTGCCGACTCATGAAATCATCCCACACAAAGATGCGGCTGTGTTCGTCGGCCGCGATGGCGCGCAGACTGTCGGAGAGCGAATAATGGAGCGCGCCATTCACCTGCCAAATAATGAGTAGCAAGGCGGCAAACATGCAAAAGGTTTGAAACGTGTCGGTGAAAACGAGCGTCTTAATGCCGCCGCGCCGCGTGTAGAGCCAGATGAGCCCCATCATCAGCACCACGGTGAGGGCAAACGGAATGTGTAACGCGTCGAGCACAAACCGCTGCAACACCATGCAGATGACACCGAATTTGACGGCCGAGCCCAAGATTTTCGACAGCAAAAAGAAACCTGCGCCCGTCTTATAGGCTTGTTGCCCCAAGCGCGTTTGCAGATAGCTGTAGATGGTGGTGAGGTTGAGCCGATAGTAAACCGGCAGCAACACAAAGGCCACCACCACATAGCCCACGGCAAAGCCCAAGCACATTTGCAGATAGGTGAACTGCGTGGTGACGGCCATGCCGGGCACGCTGATAAACGTGACGCCCGAAATGGAGGCGCCCACCATGCCAAAGGCCACCAAAGGCCACGGCGATTGCCGGTTGCCCCGATAAAAAGTATCGTTGGAGGAATGGCGTGTGGTGAGCCGACTCAAAACCAAGAGCGCGCCAAAATAAACGAGAAGTGTGATTAAAATTGTCATCGTGGCTGCAAAATTAATAAAAAACAAGGGGACAAACGATGGTTTTTGCTGCTCGAATGCAGGATTTTAATTAAAAAAAGGTGCGTCCTTCCTTCCGTTTGCAGCATTGAGAATATCTCTTTCCATTGTTCTCAAGGGTTGTTTCAACGAGAAATAAAAATTCCCGTGCGGTGAGGATTAAGGGACTATTTTTTTTCATTGCCGCAAGGATGCATCAGCTGAGAATAGGAGCTTTTGCCTCTAAAATATCTTTCGCAACGGGCGTAGATGGTGCATTTTCATGGCATCATTCCTCTTGAAACGCCATTTTTCCACCCCGCAAACAAAATAATATGCCTATCGTTTGCCCGTCTCATAAAAATCTTCTACTTTTGAAGTGTTTCTAACCTAAAGGTCTATGAAGGGAATTCAAGTAAAAGAGTTGCATCAGGTCGCCGTTCGTTTTTCGGGCGATTCGGGCGACGGAATGCAATTGGCCGGCACCATTTTTTCGATGATTTCGGCCGAAGTAGGCAACGGCATCTCCACACTGCAGGACTATCCTGCCGACATTCGCGCGCCGCAAGGTTCGCTGTCGGGCGTGAGCGGATACCAAGTGAAAATCGGTGAAGACGAAGTGCTCACGCCGGGCGACCTCTGCGATGTGCTCGTGGCGATGAATGCCGCCGCGCTGAAAACGCAAATTCAGCATGCAGCGCCCTCGGCTACCATCATCATCGACAGCAACAACTTCAAAGAAGAAGATCTGCGCAAGGCCGAATTTCAAACCAACGACTATCTTGGAGAGCTCGGCATTGACAGCGACCGCGTGGTGGCGTGCCCCATCACGTCGATGGTGAAGGCTTGTTTGCGCGACACCGAGCTCGACAACAAAGCCGTGCTGAAATGCCGCAACATGTTTGCTTTGGGCATCGTTTGCTGGCTCTTCAACCGCAGCCAGTCGCTGGTGGAGAGCTATCTGCGCAAAAAGTTTAAAGCAAGGCCCGATGTGGCCGAAAACAACATCCGCGTGCTGCATGCCGGTTATGATTATGGCTACAACACCCATGCTTCGGTTCCGGCAACCTACCGCATCGAGTCGATTCACAAACGGCCGGGTCGCTACATGGACATCACGGGCAACAAAGCCATTGCCTACGGGCTCATGGCCGCCGCCGAGCGCGCGGAACTGCGCCTGTTTCTCGGCAGTTACCCCATCACACCGGCCACCGACATTCTCAACGAGCTGGCGAAACACAAAGCCATGGGCGTTGTCACCATGCAATGCGAAGATGAGTTGGCCGCTTGCTGTACCGCAATCGGCGCCTCGTTTGCGGGTGCGTTGGGCGTCACCTCCACGTCGGGGCCAGGCATTTGTTTGAAATCCGAAGCCATGAACTTGGCCGTGATGGACGAGCTGCCCTTGGTGATTGTCGACGTGATGCGGGGCGGTCCGTCGACAGGCTTGCCCACCAAAACCGAGCAAACCGATTTGCTGCAAGTGCTCTTCGGTCGCAACGGTGAAAGTCCCATGCCCGTGATAGCGCCCACATCGCCCACCGACTGTTTCCAAGCGGCATTCGATGCGTGCAAAATGGCCGTGGAATACATGACGCCCGTGGTGGTGCTGAGCGATGCTTATATCGCCAACGGCTCGGGCGCATGGCGCTTGAAATCGCTCAACGACTTGCCCACCATCACGCCACCCATGGCCACCGCGGCGCTGCGCGACACCTTTTCGCCTTACAAACGCAACGAGAAAACGCTGGCACGCTATTGGGCCACGCCGGGCATGCCGGGCTTTGAGCATGTGATAGGCGGATTGGAGAAGGACTGTAGCACGGGCGTTATCTCCAACAATCCCGAAAACCACGACCGCATGACGCGGCTACGCGCCGGCAAAGTGGCGGGCATTGATGTGCCCGATGTGCCCGTTTTCGGCGACAAAGACGATGCCGAGCTACTCATTGTGGGTTTCGGCGGTACCTTCGGCCATCTCTATACGGCGATGGAAGCGCTGCGCAGCAAAGGCGAGAAGGTGGCATTAGCCCATTTCAAATTCATCAATCCGCTGCCACAAAATGCGGCGCGCGTGCTCCTCGGCTATCCCAAAGTGGTGGTTGCCGAACAGAATTTAGGTCAGTTCGCAGCTTATCTGCGCATGAAAATCGATGGCTTTGCGCCACGCCAATACAACGAAGTCACGGGGCAGCCCCTGAAAGTGAGCAAACTCACGAAAGCGTTTTCAAACATCATTCACCAATAACACATCACAATGGAATACACCATCAACGATTATAAAAAGGGCAAACCACGCTGGTGCCCGGGTTGCGGCGACCATTTTTTCCTCAATTCGCTGCACAAAGCCATGGTCGAATTAGGCATTCCACCCCACGAAACGGCCGTCATCTCGGGCATCGGCTGTAGCGGCCGCCTGTCCTATTATGTCAACACCTATGGCATGCAAACCATTCATGGGCGTGCAGCAGCCATCGCCAGCGGCGTGAAAGTGGCTCGCCCACAGCTCACCGTGTGGCAAGTTTCGGGCGATGGAGACGGTTTAGCCATTGGCGGCAACCATTTTATCCACGCCATTCGCCGCAACATCGACCTCAACATCATCTTGCTGAACAACCGCATCTACGGCCTCACCAAAGGACAATATTCGCCCACCTCGCCGCGCGGTTTCGTGTCAAAGTCGAGCCCTTATGGCACCGTCGAAGACCCCTTCTGCCCCGCCGAACTCTGTTTTGGTGCGCGCGGACAATTCTTTGGTCGTGCAGTGGCCAACGATAGCGCCCACACGGTGGCACTTCTGAAGGCCGCACAGCAACATAAAGGAGCAGCCGTCTGCGAGATTTTACAAAACTGCATGATTTTCAACAACGGTTGCTATGCGCCCATCTACACCCGCGAAGGGCGCGAAATGCACGCCATCTATTTGGAACACGGCCAGCCTATGCTGTTCGGCGCGAACAAAGAATGGGGCCTCATGCAAGAGGGATTTGGCCTGAAAGTGGTAAAAGTAGGCGAAGACGGCGTAAAAATGAGCGACATCCTTGTGCACGATGCCCATTGCACCGACAACACGCTGCAAATGAAATTAGCCATGATGCGCAACGAAGACGGCTTTCCTGTGGCCTTGGGCGTCATCCGCGATGTGCCCGCCCCCACCTACAACGATTGCATCTACGAGCAGTTGGCCGAGCAAAAAACGAAGCAAAGCTATCACAACTTTGCCGAACTGTTAGAAACCAACGACACGTGGACGGTGGAATAAACCACGAAAAGGCGAGATAACAGCCTTCGGACTTGGAGAAAAAGAGCGAAGTTATCAATCTTTACATGCAAACGTAAGAGCAGCACACAATGAACAACTTCACTCTTTTTCAGTTCGTACGAAATATTGTTATTTTTATTGTATTCTACTTATTCTTCTAATCCAACGTTTATCCTCCTCCATACCCCATTGTATATGCCACTTCCGCCCATAGACTTTATCTATCAGAATAAATTGGAACATATTGCTTGTTGGATATAACTCGAATGTTCCTGGACCATAATACCCTTCTCCTATAGACAGGTCTTCACTATTAATAAACATTTCCCCTTCCTTTTTTTCGTCCAAAGACCATTGTACTTGCCGTATAATCCCAGTCTTTGTATCCAACTCTAAGAAGTTATATATGTTTTCTGTCTTGTAAAGTTTAAATCTATTCTTAGAAGAAAGGTCTGTCTCTATTTGAGATAACCAAAAATTGTTCGCCTGTAATAAAGAATCCACCTTAGACAATAAAATTGTGACTTTATGATAATCCTTCGATGCTCTGTTAGTACTACTATTCGCTGTCTGGCCCATTACAGAGAAAGGCATAAGTAGCATACTCCAAAGTAAAAGTTTTTCCTTCATAGTTTATTTATTTTCAAGCATTAATTGTAAACTCAGATACCAATTATCTAAGATTCTTTTCAAGAAAGGCTCTGCATATCTTTTAGCATCATCGCATGAAATTTCTTCATCTTCTATATCACTACATTCTACTATGTATTCCATGTCAACGACAGCCTTAGCTTCCTCCTTTTTAAAATGCTTTGCCCAATAATCAAATTCTTCTGAATTTGCAGCATGAAGACTATGGATGGTTTCAACAATATAGTCAACTAACCATGTTCTTAATTCTGTTTTAACTTTAATCATATTTATAGTTTTATTTAAGTTATTTATGTCATTAAAAAGCTCTACAAAAGTAATAATAATAGTTTAAAATTACTGCTATCCATTCTCTTAAATTTAAGTTTTCAACCTCTTTAGATATCAATATCACTCATCCTCCACTATCATCATCCCGACCTATACACTCAAACATTTTAAATAAAAGCCAGCCTGGCCGTCTATTTGTAATGTTTATGCTCCATTAGTGAGCGACTCGCTAATTCGTTTTCGTTTAAAAACACGTTGGTGAGCGGCTCGCTAATCCTTTTTCGTTTAAAAACATGTTAGTGAGCGGCTCGCTAATCCATTTCCGTTTGAAAACATGTTAGTGAGCGGCTCGCTAATCCTTTTTCGTTTAAAAACACGTTAGTGAGCGGCTCGCTAATCCTTTTTCGTTTAAAAACGCGTTAGTGAGCGGCTCGCTAATCCATTCCCGTTTGAAAACACGTTAGTGAGTGGCTCGCTAATCCGTTTCCGTTTGAAAACATGTTAGTGAGCGGGGGATTTTCTGTCTCCGACCGGGAAACCAACGAACTCCACAACATCGCCAACCGAAAATAAAGCGGGGCAGGCGCATTTCAAACCTCACGGGGTTTGATTTCTCACTTTTTGTTTGTACTTTTGCAACAACATCGAAACAGGTAACATTCCACAGCATGTTCTATACAATTCAAGCACCCGACGAACTCAACATTGCCCTGCAAATTCCGGCCAGTAAAAGCATCAGCAACCGCGCACTCATCATGCAGGCACTCACGAAAGGCACCACCACATTACATCATCTGAGCGACTGCGACGACACCCTTGTGCTGCAACATGCACTGCACAACATGCCCCGCACCATCGATATTCACGGCGCCGGCAGTGCCATGCGCTTTCTAACGGCCTATCTGTCGATTGGCGAGGGCGAGCACATCCTCACCGGAACAGCGCGCATGCAACAGCGTCCCATCGGCAGCTTGGTGGACGCGCTGCGGCAACTTGGCGCAACCATTCACTACGAAGGGCAACCGGGCTTTCCTCCATTGCGCATCCAAGGCCACCCCATTGAGGGCGGAACGATTGAAATTCCGGGGCATGTGAGTTCGCAATTCACCACGGCGCTGCTCCTAATTGCACCCACCATGCCGCAGGGGCTGACACTGAAACTCACCGGCGACATCAGCTCGCGCCCTTATATTGACCTGACGCTTTGCATGATGCGCGATTTCCATGCCAAAGCCGATTGGATCGACAGCAACACCATTCGCGTGGAACCGCAACCCTATGCGCCCTGCTCCTACACCATAGAGAGCGACTGGACCGCCGCCAGCTATTGGTATGCGCTCATGGCATTGGCACCCGAAACAACTGCCCACGTGCAACTCATGGGCCTGATGGATGGTTCGATTCAGGGCGACTCGGTGGTGAAATATCTCTTTTCGCTCTTGGGCATCAAAACCCATTTCGCTTCCACTGAGCACGGGCTGCCCACCACCATCACGCTGCATCGCCAGCCATGCCCGCTCCATCGTTTAGACTACAACTTCACAGGCGCGCCCGATTTGGCACAAACCTTTGTGGTGTGCTGTGCGCTCATGGATGTGAAGTTTCATTTTAAAGGGCTGCAAACCCTCACCATGAAGGAATGCAACCGCATCGAGGCGCTGCAAACCGAAATGCGAAAGCTGGGCTACGTGATAGACACGGCCAACGACGACGAGCTATTTTGGGAAGGCGAACGCTGCACACCATCGACCGAACCCATTGAAACCTATGCCGATCATCGCATGGCATTGGCCTTTGCGCCGGCCGCATTCCGCATCAAGGGGCTGCGCATCAACCACCCCGAAGTGGTGAGCAAATCCTATCCCCACTATTGGGACGACCTCCAAAAAGCCGGCTTCCACCTATGATTTATCTGTTGCTTTCACTCCTTGCCTTAGGCCTTCTCACGGCCATTGGCACGTTGCTCGCCCATAAAAAAGGCGAGCCCGAGGCGCCCCTTGTCGTGCATGACTCGTGTGCCACCTGCTCGGGTGAGAACGATCTCTGCGAACAAGAATGCATGATGCTTGCAGCCACGCAACCCATAGAATATTTCGACGACGAAGAACTCGACCGGTTTAAAGGGCGTGCGTCCGACGATTTTAGCGACGACGAGGCCGAAGCTTTTGCCGAAGTGATGCAAACCATGCGTCCTGATGAGGTGAAAGCATGGAACAGAAGCCTCATTCTGCGTGGCATCAACATGCCCAACCAAATTAAAGACGATTATATAGCGTTAGCCCATGATTGACCTGCTTCACTACACCTTCTTCCAAAATGCCCTCTTAGGGGCGTGCTTAGCCAGCATCGTTTGTGGCATCATCGGCACCTATATCGTGGCTCGCCGTCTGGTATTCATCAGTGGTGGCATCACCCATGCATCGTTTGGTGGCATCGGTTTAGGTGTTTTCCTGGGCATCAACCCCATCCTTTCGGCCACCCTCTTTGCCATCTTGAGTGCCTTTGGCGTGGAATATATGGCGCAAAAAGAGCATGTGCGCGAAGACTCGGCCATCGCCTTGTTTTGGACTTTCGGCATGAGTGTCGGCATCATTTGCTGCTTCCTCACGCCGGGTTTCATCCCCGACCTGCCCTCATTCCTCTTTGGCAGCATCCTCACCATCGACACTTCCGACCTCTTATTCCTTGCCGTGCTGGCCGTGGTGGTCATCCTTTTTGTGGCATTGTGCTATCGTGCGGTGCTCAGTGTAGCCTTCGATCGCACCTTTGCCCTATCGCAAGGCTTGCCCGTGCGCGCCATTGAATATGTCATGATGGCTCTCATCGCCATGACCATCGTGTCGACTTTGCGCATGGTGGGCATCGTGCTCTCGCTCAGTCTGCTCACCATTCCGCAAATGACCGCCAACCTCTTCACCTGCCATTTCAAGCGCATGATGTTGCTTTCCATTGGCTTTGGCTGGATAGATTGTCTCCTTGGGCTAAGCCTCAGCTACCTGCTCAACGTGCCTTCGGGCGCAACCATCATCTTTGTGAGCATCCTTGTTTTCGGCATTTCCAAACTCCTCGCCAAACAATGAATGCTAAATTCGCCACCATTTCAGCATGTTTTGCCATGCTATTGCTATCGAATTGCGCCACAAAACGCAACACTTTAGCCACGCGATGGTGGCAATCGTTTCACACGAAATATAATGTCTACTACAACGCCTCGGTGGCCTATATCGACGCTTCGTTGGAAAAAGAGAATGGCCATCACGACCATTTCACCGAACAACTGCCGCTCTACACCATCGGCAACAAAGAGAGTCGCGCCATAGGACAAGCCCATTACGACCTCGCCATTGCCAAATGTGAGAAAGCTATTCGCCTGCACAGCATCAAACGCCACCCCATTTGGGACAAAAATCGCCGCAAAACGCCCGAAGATATTGAGTGGCTTAACCGGCGGGAATACAACCCCACGATGTGGAAGGTGTGGCTCTTGATGGGACGTGCGCAATTCTTCAAAGGCGATTTCGAAAATGCCATCTCCACCTTTGCCTACATGAGCCGCCTCTATGCCACGCAACCCGCCATCTATCAACGTGCGCAAGCCTGGTTGGCCAAAAGCTATATTGAGGCCGGTTGGCGCTATGATGCCGAAGAGGTGCTGCGCAACATGGCGCGCGACTCCATGCACTGGCAGGCGCAAAAAGAATGGGACTACACCTATGCCGACTACTATCTGCACACGGGCGACACGCAACAGGCCATCGTCTATTTGCAACGCGTCATCCAACATGAGATGCGGCGCAAACAAAAAGCACGCGAGTGGTTTCTCTTGGGGCAACTGCTCACGCAACAAAAACAGCCTGCACAGGCCTACGAGGCTTTCAAAAAGGTGATAGCGCTCAATCCCTCCTACGAGCTTTCGTTTCATGCCCGCATCGCCATGACCGAGGTAATGGCGCCAGGTAACCAGCAAAAGATGATTGCAAAATTGCACCGAATGGCACGCAACGAAAACAATCAGGCCTATCTCGACCAGGTGTTTTATGCCTTAGGCAACATCTATCTTGCACAACGCGACACACTCCGCGCCATCGAAGCCTACGAACAAGGCAACGAACGCGCCACGCGACAAGGCATAGAGAAGGGCGTGCTGCTGCTCAAACTCGGCAATCTTTATTGGGACAAAGAACGTTTTGGCGATGCCAAGCGCTGCTACGACCAGGCCATTGGCTTGTTAGACCGCGACCGAAAAGACTATGACCGTTTGGCGCTTCGCCAGCAACAATTAGAACGGCTCGTGCCGTTTACCGATGAAGTGGCATTGCAAGACTCGCTGCAACGCCTATCAAAGATGAGTGATGCACAGCGCAACGCCATCATCAAACGCATGATTGCAGCACTAAAACAAAAAGAACGCCGTGCCACACAGCCCCAAAACGACAACACTGCTACAGACTTTGCACAACCCATGTCAACACCCGGTGCAGACAGCAACACATGGTATTTCTACAATCCGGTATTGGTGGCACGAGGCATTGAGCAGTTTCAACGCACATGGGGGCACCGAAAAAACGAAGACAACTGGCAACGCGAAAATAAAACGGTGGTCAACATGGATGATATCGCCGCAGTTCCTAACGACACGCTCAATGATAAGATTGAAAAGGACATTGCGCAACAGCATCAAGCATCCGACTCCTTAGACAACGATCCCCATCAACCGGCTTATTATCTCAAACAAATTCCGCATACGCCAGCGCAATTACAAGCCAGCAATGAAAAGCTTTCGCAAGCCCTTTTCCACAGCGGATTGCTCTTTAACGACCTGCTCGACCGCCCCGATCTCAGCCAACGCTACCTGTTGCGCCTGCTGCATGATTTTCCATCCTTTGCACAACGCGATGAAGTGTATCACCGGCTGTATCTCATCTACATGCGCCAACAGCAACCCTCCTTGGCACAACACTACCTTCAACGACTCGAACAGGAATATCCGCAGAGCGAAACGGCGCGACAGTTGCGCAGTCCCCATTATGCAGAGGACGCGCGCCGAGGTGAACAAATTGAAGATTCGCTCTACACAGCTGCCTACGAAGCTTTTAAACATGATGATGAAGAGCGCGTCGACCAGTTGTTTGAGACGGCACAGAAACGTTTTCCGAAGGGCAACAATCACGATAAATTTCTCATGATCAGTGCCCTCAATCAGCTCCATCAAGGCCGTCTTTCCACCACTCTGCAACGGTTAAGCACGCTTCTTTCAGCCCACCCCAACAGCCCACTCATCACCATGGCGGGCATGATCATCAACGGTATTCAGGCGGGAAAGACGCCCCATAACGGTCGATTCGATCTTGAAAATGTGTGGCAACGGCGCAGCGAAGTGCTCAACGATAGCGACGCCTTGCACCAAGTGAAATTCAGCAACGAGCGACAAACTCCCTTCCTCTACGTGATGGTCTATACGCCCGATGCCATGAATGAAAATCAATTACTGTTCGAGTTGGCCAAATATAACTTCACCAACTATCTCGTGCGCAATTTCGATATTAAGATTGAGCGCCACGAAGGCGTGCATCAAATGACGGTCGGAGGCTTTCAAAACTACGACGAGGCACTGCAATATGCTCGTGCTGTTCATCAACAAATAGCCATCCAAGGCCTAAGCAAACAGGCACGTTCTGTCATCATCAGTCAAGAAAATGAGGCGCTCATCGGCCACCCCTTCAGCTATCGGGACTACGAAAAGTTTTATCAACAGCATTTCGCACCACTCAAAATATCGACTTTGCAACTGCTCACCGAACCCGTAAAAACGGTGACCAAGCAGCCCGAGAAGCCCGTAACGGCCGAAGACATCGACCGCGAATTGGAGCGCATCATCAAAGAAGACGGCAGCGAATATCCCATCGATCCTACCGATTGGAACATCAAGCGCACGAAAACAGCGCAAAAGGTTGATGCCAAAACGTCGAAAAAGGCAAAGTCTGAAAAGCCGAAGCCTCCTGTGAAAACGGTGAAGCCGCTCGATTTAGACGATGAATATTATGATTTAGAAGGGTTTTAATGCCCACAAAAAAGGCAACAGATGCACAACTCACAAAGCAGAACCGCAGCGTGAGAACATAAAAATAGAACAACAAAAATAAAATAAAAATGGAAATTATCATCCCATCACTCAGCAGCATCAACGAGGCTGCACAACAATTTTTCGCTCAAATGGGCGACCATAAAGTCATTGCCTTCTATGGAAAAATGGGCGCAGGCAAAACCACTTTCATCAAAGCTCTTTGCCAGACCTTAGGCGTTGAGGACGTAATCACCTCGCCCACTTTCTCTTTGGTCAACGAATATACCGACAGCGAGGGCAACAGCATCTTCCACTTCGACTTCTATCGCATCAAAAAATTAGACGAGGTCTACGATATGGGCTATGAGGATTATTTCTATGGGGGCAGCCTTTGCCTCTTGGAATGGCCCGAACTCATCGAAGACATTCTGCCCGAAGAAGCTCTGAAAGTAACCATCACCGAAGAAGTCGATGGCAGCCGTAAATTAAAGTGGTAAGCGCCCATCAACAGATGTGGCACGATAGCAACGCACAGAACAAAGCAATCCAAGGTGCATGCTTCATAAAAAAGCAACGGGCACGGCACTGGAAGGGAGCTTTTCGATAGAAAAATCGTATTTTTGCAACACCGATTCTCACAGAAATGGCAAAACATAACGACATAGGTCGCATGGGCGAGGACTTCGCCGCACGCTATTTGGCCCAACAAGGCTACGACATCATGGAGCGCGATTGGCAACAAGGTTCGCGCGATTTAGACATCATTGCCCGAACGCCCGACGGCATCACCGTGGTGTTTGTGGAGGTGAAGACGCGCACCTCAGACGAAATCATGCTGCCCGAAGAGGCTGTCACGCCACAGAAAATCCGCCATTTAGGATTGGCAGCACATGCCTATGTGCAAGAGAAAGCACTCGATGACGAGGTGCGCTTCGACATCATCAACGTCATAGGCACCTCACCCGACAACTTTCAGTTAGAACATATCGAAGATGCTTTTAACCCCTTGCTGCGCTAAGCACGTGGCACAAGAAACAGAAACAAAAAATGTGGTTTTTTAAAAAGAAACAAAAGGCACTGCAATGGAACATCACTTGGCTCGACGAAGTGGACTCAACCAACGATTACATGCGCCAACAAAACGCAACGAGCAACGAGCGACTATGCGTGGTAGCGGCTGATTTCCAACGTAAAGGGCGCGGACAGGGCAGCAACACCTGGGAGAGTGAGCCTGGCAAGAATCTGCTCTTCAGCATCATGACGCATCCCACCATGGTGCCCATCCGCACACAATTCCTGCTCTCAATGGCTGGCGCTTTGGCACTGAAACAAGCCTTGGACGCCTATACTGACGGCATCTCACTGAAATGGCCCAACGATGTTTATTGGCACGACCGCAAAATCAGCGGAACACTAATCGAAACCTCCATCGCCAATGGACACATTAAAGATTGCGTGTTCGGCGTGGGGCTAAACGTCAACCAAACGCAATTCCGCAGCGATGCGCCCAACCCCATCTCGTTGGCGCAAATCGTCGGCCACGAAATCGACCGCCGGACACTGCTCAACGACATTCTAACGGCCTTCGACCAGTATTATCGATGGATTGAAAACGGCCAATATGCCGACCTCTCGGCCTGCTATCATGCCGCGCTCTACCGTCGCAAAGGCTTCTACACCTATCGCGACACCGCCACCAACGAAACATTTGAAGCAGCCATCATCGAGGTGGAAGACGACGGTACCTTGGTGCTGCGCACGCCCGATGGGCACATTCGCGAAGCACAATTCAAAGCGGTGGAACATGTGTTGCCCACTCCAACAGAACGAAAAAACGAACAAACAAAAGAATATGGCAAGATTTAAACGCATTTTATTAAAGCTCAGCGGCGAGAGCCTCATGGGCGAACAAGGACACGGCATCGACCCACAACGGTTGGCCGACTATGCCCGACAAATTGAAGAAGTGCACCGGATGGGTGTGCAAATCGGCATTGTGATTGGCGGCGGCAACATCTTCCGCGGGCTCAGTGGCAGTCAAAAAGGATTCGACCGCGTCAAAGGCGACCAAATGGGCATGTGCGCCACGGTCATCAACTCCTTGGCCCTGAGCAGTGCATTGGGAGCCATCGGCGTGAAAAACAAAGTGCTGACAGCCATCCGCATGGAGCCCATCGGCGAATTTTACAGCAAATGGAAAGCCATCGAAGCCATGGAGGCTGGCTACGTCTGCATCTTCTCGGCCGGCACGGGCAGCCCCTATTTCACCACCGACACGGGCAGCTCGTTGCGCGGAATCGAGATTGAAGCCGATGTGATGCTGAAGGGAACGCGCGTGGATGGCGTCTACACCACCGACCCCGAGAAAGACCCTTCGGCCACGAAATTCACCACCATCACCTACGATGAGGTCTACACACGCGGACTAAAAGTGATGGACCTCACCGCCACCGCCATGTGCAAGGAAAACAACCTGCCCATCTATGTGTTCAACATGGACATCTATGGCAACCTCAAACGCGTGATGGACGGCGAGGACATCGGCACCTTGGTGCACAATTAACCCCGCCGGCACATTCCAAAACACGTAGGGGCGGTGCCTATGTGCCCGCCCGAACGTTCGCGCAGCGGCGTTTCCATACGCAAATGAATGAATACAACTACCCACACACATCGGGGGCGGAAATGCATCGCGCACTCCCGCCCCCATTCTTTAAAACAAGTTGTGTATGCAAACTGGCATCGAGATGATGCCCTTTTGTTTTAAAGCAAGCTATTTCTTTGGTGTGATTGTAGCATCGCCCTGACCACTGCCGCCGGGTTTATTACCACCGGGATTACCCGAACCGCTGCCACTACCTGAACCGCTGCCTTGGCTGCCATTGCCTGAACCGCCGTTACCGGAGTTGCCGTTTCCACCGTTACCAGAACCGCCATTCTTCTTCCCGCCTTTCTTCGACTTCGGCACTTCCGACTCGGCCACCTGCACCAATTTCTTCTTGCGAACCACCTTCACCCAAACATCATTCGCGCGGCCGTCAATCGTCAGTCGATAACATTTCTTCGCACCCGAACCGCGACTCTCGCCCGAATAATGCAGGGCTTCGGCAGCAACGCCCAACGTCTTGGCCAGCGCATCGAACATCGGGAGGAGCATTTGGCGCTGCTGTTCAACCCTCACCGCATTCTCATGCGCAGTGCTGTTTTTATGCTGTTTAATCACCGTGTGACGGTCGTGCACATAGTTGTTATAATGCTGAATAAGAGCCGTGATGGCCTCGCTCGAATCCAATTCGTTCAGTGCCACCACGCGCAGCAACACCTTGTCGATGGCATCATCGGTGGCGACGCGCAGTTCCTTCAAATCGTCCACCGCCCTACCGCTTTTGTAACGGTTGTGATAGCAGTCGCCGAAAGCGGTGTTGGCCGTCTCCAACCGTGTGATGGCGGCCGCGAGCTTCAGCTTTGTTACCGCCGCTGTGCATTCGGCACTCTTCAAATCGGTCACAAGGTTTTCAATCAGTCCCGTCTCCCGGTCATAATTCGCCCGCACCACACCTGGATACCTCTTCGCCACCTCTTTCAGCTTCTCGGCGGCTTTCGCCTCGTCGGCATCGGCACTCAATTCGGCAACCCCCAACGATCTCATCAGCGCCTGATAGGCCGTGTCGCGCACGCTGTCCAAAGTGTCGAGCTCCTTCGAGCCCTCCTTGGAGCGCGGATAGTTCAGCGCCTCGTCCTCGCGTTTCAGCGCATCTTCTAAAGGTTTCAACACAGCGGTGAGCTTTTCAACGCCCGCCTCTTTACACATGCGCAGCACATGGCCGGCATACTGGTAGTGCTCCATTCCAGGGAGCTTGCTACGGTCAATTGTCTGTAGTTTTGTCATTCTTTTATAAATTTTAGTCGCCGGAACGTCCGACGATTAGGTTTTAGCCGTGTAATTATGCTTCGGGCGTGCCCGAAATGTTATTGCGCCTTGCAACAGATGCTCGGGCGCGCCCGAAATGTCATTGCGCCTTGCAACAGATGCTCGGGCGTGCCCGAAATGTCATTGCGCCTTGCAACAGATGCGCGGGAGCGCCCGAAATGTCATTGCGCCTTGCAACAGATGCTCGGGTGCGCCCGAAATGTTATTGCGCCTTGCAACAGATGTTCGGGTGCGCCCGAAATGTCATTGCGCCTTGCAACAGATGCTCGGGTGCGCCCGAAATGTTATTGCGCCTTGCAACAGATGTTCGGGTGCGCCCGAAATGTCATTGCGCCTTGCAACAGATGCTCGGGTGCGCCCGAAATGTT
>ERZ772764.1021-NODE-1021-length-18146-cov-5.677630_pt1 | contig 18146 bp, 19 predicted proteins | sample MGYA00512163_ERZ772764 | MGnify/ENA primary metagenome ERZ772764 (study PRJEB29015, sample SAMEA2737903) | human oral metagenome | biome: human oral; feature: human-associated habitat; material: dental | place: China | collected 2094 ... | reverse complement strand
CCATCCCGGCAGCTTAAAATCTTGCGGGAGTGGTGTGGAATTTAGGGCTAATCTACGTCAGCCCCTTAATATTTTATATAACAGTAGTTTGCTGTGGGTATTGTACTCTAACCGAGCACCATAACCAAAGTATTAATTTTTTCCTGTGGTGTTGGTTTGCTTGGTATGCAGCCATCATTGCTTTGGCTATCCTGAGATACAGTGGCAAGCACTATGGTTCAGGATAAAACACAGCCTGAAAACTGCGGTGTTTTCAGGCTACGTGTTTGGCAGTTTACGCTTCTTTCTGCTCGGTCTGCTTCTGGCGCAAGCGCAGGTGCAGCTCGCGCAGTTGGAGTTCGTCCACGTGGTTGGGGGCATCCACCAGCAGGTCTTGTGCGCGTTGCGTTTTCGGGAAGGCAATCACATCGCGGATGGATTCGGCTTGAGCCATCAAGGCCACCAAACGGTCGAGGCCGAATGCCAAACCGCCGTGCGGCGGCGCGCCGAATTTCAGGTTGTCCAGCAGGAAGCCGAATTTGTTTTGCTGCTCTTCAGGCGTAATTTTCAGCGCGGCGAACACTTTTTCCTGAATGTCGGCGCGGTGGATACGAATCGAGCCCCCACCGATTTCCCAGCCGTTGAGTACCATGTCGTAGGCGCGGGCCAGGCAGTTTTCAGGGTCGGATTCCATCAGGTCTTCGTGGCCGGGTTTGGGCGAGGTGAACGGATGGTGCATGGCGGCCCAGCGGTCGTTTTCCTCGTCGTATTCGAACATCGGGAAATCCACCACCCACAGCGGTTTCCACTTGTCCACGAAATAGCCGTTTTCCGCGCCGTGTTCTTTGCCGATTTTAATCCGCAATGCGCCGATGGCTTCGTTCACCACTTTGGCTTTGTCCGCGCCGAAGAAGATGATGTCGCCGTTTTGCGCACCGGTGCGTTTAATGATTTCCTGCAGGCTGCTTTCGGACAGGAATTTGACGATGGGCGACTGCAAACCGCTGTTTTCGCCGTTGCTCAAATTGGTTACATCATTCACTTTGATATAGGCCAAGCCTTTCGCGCCGTAGATGCCGACAAATTGGGTGTATTCGTCGATTTCCTTGCGGCTGAGTTTCGCGCCGTTCGGCACGCGCAGAGCCACCACGCGGCCGCCTTTCATGTCGGCTGCGGCACGGAACACTTTGAATTCTTCCGTTTTCATCAAATCGGTCAGCTCGGTAAATTTCAGGCTGATGCGCATATCGGGCTTGTCGGAGCCGTAGTAGAACATGGCTTCGGCGTAAGGCATACGCGGGAAATCGCCCAAGTCCACGCCCAGCGCGTCTTGGAAGACTTGTTTTGCCATGCCTTCGGTGATGTCCATGATTTCATCCTCGTTCAAGAACGAGGTTTCCAAGTCGATTTGGGTGAATTCAGGCTGCCTATCGGCGCGCAGGTCTTCGTCGCGGAAGCATTTGGTGATTTGGTAGTAGCGGTCGAAACCGGCCACCATCAGCAATTGTTTGAACAATTGCGGCGATTGCGGCAGCGCGAAAAATTCGCCCGGATGCACGCGGCTGGGCACGAGGTAGTCGCGCGCGCCTTCGGGGGTGGAGCGGGTCAGCATCGGGGTTTCGATGTCGATGAAGCCTTGTGCGTCCAAATAACGGCGCACGCCCATGGCTACCTGATAACGCAGGCGCAAGTTGCGCTGCATCACGGGGCGGCGCAGGTCGATGACGCGGTTTTGCAGGCGCACGGTTTCGCTGATGTTTTCGTCGTCAATCATGAACGGCGGCGTGGCGGCGGGGTTCAGGATTTCGATTTCTTTGGCCAAAATCTCGATTTTGCCGGATACCATTTTGTCGTTGGTGGTGCCTTCGGGGCGGTTACGCACGCGGCCGGTGATGCTCAAAACGTATTCGTTGCGGGCGGAGTCGGCCAATTTGAACGCTTCGGGCGTATCGGGGTCGATGACGACTTGGACGATGCCTTCGCGGTCGCGCAGGTCGATAAAGATTACGCCGCCGTGGTCGCGCCGGCGGTGCACCCAGCCTTTGACGGTTACGGTTTGGTCTAAGTATTGCTCGCTGATTAGGCCGCAGTAGTTGGTACGCATTTCGGTGTTTCCTGAAAAGTGTTTTGTTAAACGATAAAGGGTAATTGTAAAGGTTTGCGGGGTCTTCAGGTAGCCTTTGGAATTGGCAAGAGGCTACCTGAAAAATCATTCGCTAGGCTCGGGCAGCTTGATTGGAGCAGCTAATTTGCCGTTTTTGTGTTCATCCGGTGCCACCATGCCCAGCGAAATCACATATTTCAACGCTTCGTCCACGCTCATGGCCAAGGGGCGGATGTCTTGTTTGCGCACGAAGATGTAGTAGCCGCCGGTGGGGTTGGGCGTGGTTGGTACATATACGGCGATATATTCGTTGTCTTCCGGTAGGGCTTCGCGCAAGGCTTGCGGTACGTCGCCGGACACAAAAGCAATCGTCCAAATATCGGGCTGCGGGAATGGCACGAGCACGGGGGTTTTGAACGAGCGGCTGTTGTCGGAGAGCAGGCTCTCGGACACTTTTTTCACGCTGGAATAGATAGATTTCACCACAGGGATCCGCCCCAGGAGTGAATCCCAGCCTTCAATCACTTTGCGCCCGAGCACGTTGGCGCCGAGTACACCGGTTACGAACAGCACAACGATGGCCAGGATGAAGCCGAGGCCGGGGATGTTGAAGCCTAGGTAGCTCTCCGGCTGCCATTGGGTGGGCAGCAGGTTGAAGAGGTGGTCGGTGGTGGAAACGATGTAGGTTACCACCCACAGGGTGATGGTGATGGGCAGCCAGACTAGGAGGCCGGTAATCAGGTAGCGCTTGATGGCTTTGCCGATGCCGCTGCTTTCTGACGGTGTTTGCTCGCTCATGTCTATCCCGTAGGAATGACTTAGTAAAAGTGGCGCATTATACGCGTTTGCGGTGGAATAAACGAGGGCTTTGCGGGAAGGGGATTGAATTTATTGACGGGATAGGGGTTGGTTTGATGCCATGGCATGATTGGGTTTTACAGTGGAACAGCAAGGCTACCTGAAAGCCATTTCCGCGAAGCCAACGCCTGGTTTGCAAGAAACCTTAGATTCGGCAACGGTCTATGCGTGTTGAATCGGAATCGGAAAATGGGCGTTGTCGAAAGAGGTGTTGGCTTCGCGGAAATGGCTTTCAGGTAGCCTATTGTTTAGTCGAGATCTGGCTTAACGCTGCCGAGCCTTGAAGCGGGGATTGCTTTTGCAGATTACGTACACTTTGCCCCGACGGCGCACCACTTGGCAGTCGCGATGTCGGGTTTTAGCGGTTTTAAGAGAGGAGAGGACTTGCATTTCAGTTATCCTTTTTCAGGGCAGACATCATGCTGCCGTAGCGTTGGTTGAATGCGCTGGCGCGACCTTGTTTGCTGTGCTCGCGTTGCTGGCCAGTATAAACGGGATGGGAGGCGGCAGAGGTATCGAGCATAAATACGGGGTATTCTTTGCCGTCTTTCCATTGCATGGTGTTGCTGGTGGGGGCGCAGGAGCGGATGAGCCAGCCTTCGTTGGCACTGCTGTCGAAGAACAGGACGGTGCGGTAGTTTTCGGGGTGGATATTGGGTTTCATAAGAGCCTTTCAAATGTTATACCGTAACATTTAACCATAAGCTGGATGGTTTGGCAAGGCAAGAATTGTTCTTGTTAGGTTATAGTGAATTAAATTTAAATCAGTACAGCGTTGGCTCGCCTTGCCGTACTATTTGTACTGTCTGCGGCTCGCCGCCTTGTCCTGATTTAAATTTAATTCACTATAGTTTATGTTGAATGAGGGATAGATAAGAAACAGGCTACCTGAAAAGTTAGCTTCGCAGAAACTCCGCTGCGTTGCGTTTTCAGGTAGCCTGTTTGCCGATAGTTGGCGATTACAGTTCGGTAGTAACCGTAGCCTTGGTTTGTTCGGCCTTGTCTTGGTGGGTGAACGGGCCCATGCGGACGAGGAAGCCGCCGTTGCGCTGCGGCACCATGAATACCTGTTGGCTGGTATTGTTGGCGTGGCGCAGGCGGGTGGTGGTTTGCACTACGTAGTCATGGGCGGCTTTGCGCTGGTTGAAGTGGCGCAAATCCACATAAATATTGCCGGCTGGTTTGGCAGCGGGCTGTTGGGTTTCGGCCTCGGCGCGTGCCTGGCTGGGCAGGATTTGTTCGATGCGCACGTTGGCGGTGCCGGCATTGATGAAGCCGAGCTGGCGGGCGGCGGATTGGGATACGTCGATTACGCGGCTGCTGTGGAAGGGGCCGCGGTCGTTAATGCGCACCACCACGCTTTTGCCGTTGGAAAGGTTGGTTACGCGGGCATAGCTGGGGATGGGCAGGGTTTTGTGGGCGGCGGTCATGAGGTTCATGTCGTAGCGCTCGCCGGAAGCGGTGAGGCGGCCGTGGAATTGGCGGCCATACCAGGATGCGCGGCCGGTTTGAGTAAATTGGCGCACATTGGTCATCGGGGTGTAGCGCACACCGCGTACTTGGTAGCTGCGGTTGGCGGATTGGTGAAGCCGTTCGGGTTTGGCGACGGCGTTTAAATGAATGCTGCCGCGGCTGTGGTATTGCTGCCGGGCGGCGGGTTTGGCCGTTGCGGCTTTGGGTTCGGTAGCGGCAGTGTTAATTAGGGCGGTACACAGACCGATAGCGGCAGTGATGCCGATAAAGAAGGCATTTTTCAATTTAGCCAAAATAGATTCCGTTTCTTGAGTGGATGGGGTTGTTGGCGGTTAGATACCGCCTTGGTAGCCATTTTGCCGCCATGCTTCATACAGCATTACGGCCACCGTGTTGGAAAGGTTCATGCTGCGGCTGCCGGGTAGCATGGGCAGGCGTAATTTTTGGTTTTCAGGTAGCCTTTCGAGGATTGCTGCCGGCAAACCGCGGGTTTCTGGGCCAAACAAGAAAACATCGTCCGGCCGGAATTCAGCTTGGTCGGGGCGGGTGCGGCCTTTGGTGGTGAGCGCGAATATACGGCGCCCTTCCAAGGCGGCAAGGCAATCTTCAAAGGTTTCATGCAGGCTGATGCGGGCAAATTCGTGATAATCGAGCCCGGCACGCTTCATTTTGGCTGAATCCAACGGGAAACCCAGCGGCTTCACCAAATGCAAATCAGCGCCGCTGTTAGCGCACAGACGGATGATGTTGCCAGTGTTGGGCGGGATTTCGGGTTGGTATAAAACAATGCTGAACATGAAGCGATATGCAGCGAAATTCAAACAAATAAGGCTGATTTGCAACAAATCAGCCGTTAGGACGATGCGCGGCATGATGCCGCAGCAGGGTAACTACGTCAATTATCTTTTCATTCGGCGCGGGCGAACACCCAACCATAAACCGCTGCAGCCCCCGCCCGCTGTAAAGTTCGGGCAAGTTCGCCAATTGTTGCACCGCTGGTAACAACATCGTCGATTAACAGCACATGACGGTTCTTTACATCCGCCGCCGGGGTTACCTGAAAAATGCCGCGCACGTTTTTGGCACGCTCATTTCGGGGCAGGGTGCTTTGTGCCGGTCGGTGGGAGCGGGTTACCGCAAACGGCGGTAATAACGGCAAATCCAAGTGCTTGGCTATGGCCTCGGCCAGCAGCAGGCTTTGGTTGAAACCGCGCCTGTGCAGCCGCCCCACGCTCAAAGGCATCTCCATCACTAAATCCGGCGGAGTAGGCCACACGGGCGGTTCGGCCAGCATCAGCTCGGCTAAGGCGGCATATAAATCGTTGCGGCCGAGGAATTTATAGGCGTACAGCAGATTGCTCAGCGGCGGCCGGTAGGCGAAGGCGGCATGGAGCAGGGTTTGCGGCGGCGGTTTGCGTTGGCAGTGGCCGCATGGTAGGCCGGAAGCAGAAATGCCGGCACACAATGGGCAGCGGCGGCGCGCATCCAGCCGCAGGCAGTGCAAATCCGCCGTGCAGCCGCCGCACAATGCCTGGCTGCCGGATAATTCATGGCATAATATGCAGCGTTTGCTCCGGCTGGAGGCTAGCTGAAATAGCCGCCACTGCCCGGCTAACCAAGTTGAAAGCGCCATATGTCTGATTCCGTAAATATTATGCTGTTGCACGGTTGGGCGGCCAACCATCATATTTTTGACCTGCTGGTTACCAATTTGCCCGAATGCCGCATCGCCGCACCCGATTTGCCCGGCCACGGTGCGGCTGAGTTCGATAGCGCGTTCGACGTGGTTGCTGTGGCCGACTCGCTGGCGGCTCAATTAAATGAGCCCGCACACCTGCTTGGCTGGTCGCTCGGCGGGTTGGTGGCGCTGCATATGGCTGCGCGCCATCCCGAAAAAGTACGCAGCCTGTGCCTGACCGCCAGTTTTGCCCGCCTTACTGCTGCGCCGGATTATCCCGAAGGTTTGGCCAAACCCGCGCTGGGCAAGATGATACCGCTGTTTGCCCAAGATTTTGCCAAATATATGCGCCAGTTTTTGCAGCTGCAATTTTTGCACATCCCGGAACGCGCCCACCTCGCCGATGAAGTGCTGCCGGAGATCATCCGCCACGGCGTACCGCCAGGTCTGCAAGCTGCGTTGGATGCCGTGGTGCACACAGATGCCCGCGCGTTGCTGCCGCAGGTGCAGTGCCCCGTATTGCTCGTGTTTGGCGGCAAAGACGGCATCACTCCGCCGCGTATGGGCGAATACCTGTGCCGCCAGTTGCCCAACAGCCGCCTGTTGCTGATCGAAAAGGCGGCACATATTCCGTTTTTAAGCCATGCCGATGAATTTTCTGCCGCTTACCGAGTCTTTGTCGGGCTACCTGAAAAAACATAGCAGGCTGAAAAACATCAAAAAATTATTTTAACTTCATTAAAACAGATGTTTTCAGGTAGCCTCAAGCAGGCTGCCCGAAATCCGACACACACCACAGGCTACCTGAAAAATGACTACCGACCGCTGGCTGATCCACCGACGCCTTGCCGAAGATACCGACCAACGCTTGCCTCTCATTGCCACCGCACCGCAGCATATTTTACTGTTTGGTGCTGATGGCGATTGCAGCCGACGCCTGCTGGCCGAGCGTTATCTGCAAGCCACGTTCAGCGAATACGACAGCCGTGCCGACCATCTACAGGCAGCCGCGGCTGCGCGCCAAACTGGCTTTTGGCAACGCCTTGCCGGCAAAGGCAAAACCGTGCCGCAACACTATCAAACACCCACAACCCCGCTGCCCGAGGCGCAGGCTGATTGGCTGTGGTGCAACCTTGGTTTGGTTCCATCGGCTGCCCAGCCCGTGCTCGTGATTGAAAACTGGGCGCGTGCGCTGAAAACCGACGGCCTGCTGTTCCTCACCCATTTCGGCCTTGATACGCTGACAGAAATCACAGGCTACCTGAAAACGCGCAACATCGCCGTGGAAAGCCCGTTCGCCGATATGCACGACTTGGGCGATATGCTGTTCCACCACGGCTTCTACGATCCGGTGATGGATACCGCCAAGCTGGAGCTGGCCTATACCCGCGCCGAAACCTTCTGGCAGGATATGGACACACTAGGCATCTGGGCGGCCTTTCAGTTTGCCGACGAAGCTGCCGCTCGCGCCGCCGTGAACGAAGGTTTTGCACAAGGGCTGCTGCACACGGTAACGCTGGAAACCGTGTACGGCCATGCGGTGAAAAAACTGCAACTGCCGGAAAATGAAAATGTGGTGCAGTTTTATCCGAGGCGGAGATAGCTTGGTTTGTTGCTTGGATTAAAGGCTACCTGAAAATGGTTTTTCAGGTAGCCTTTGTTATGACTGGAGAGCTAAGGGGTGATGAAACATTTAACTTTGTGGAAGTTACGTTTTCAGGTAGCCTTTATATATGTTCAGTCCGTAAAGCCAACTAGTGACGGCAGGCATATGGTTAGCAAAAGGCTACCTGAAAAAAAGAAAGCATCTATTTTCAGGTAGCCTTTATTTGGCGTATGCAAAAAGCTGATTAGGCTTAGATTTCGCGACCGTTCACCCAGTTTTGGATCGCGCGCGCATCGTTTACGCGGGTGGTGGGCGAGGGGGAATTGAGCAGCACGATAATCAGCGGCTGGCGCTGTACATTGGCATACAGCACCATGGAGCGGCCGCTTTCGCGGATGTAGCCGGTTTTCTGCAGGGAGATGTTCCAAGTGCCTTCGCGCACCAGTGCGTTGGAGTTGCGGTATTGCTGCACTCGGCCGTTGCTGGTTTGGGCGGAGCCGGAATTGGAAGTGGAGAATTGGCGGATAAGGGGGTATTCGTGAGCGGCGCGCACCATCAGGCTTAAATCGCGCGCAGTGGATACATTGCGGAAATCAAGGCCGGTGGGGTCGTAGAAACGGGTTTGCTGCATGCCGAGGCTCTGTGCCTTGCGGTTCATGGCGCTCATAAAGGCAGGCAGACCGCCGGGATAGTTGCGGGCAAGAGCGTGGATGGCGCGGTTTTCGCTGCTCATCAGGCCCAGATGCAGCATTTCGCGGCGGGTGAGGGTGGTGCCCACGGAAAGACGGCTGCCGGTGCCTTTGAGGCGGTCGATTTCGGCTTCGGTGATTTCCAGGGTTTCATTCATGTTCTGGCGGGCATCCAGCACCACCATGGCAGCCATCAGCTTGGAAATGGAAGCGATGGGGCGGACTTGGTCGATACCTTTTTGATACAGAATCTCGCCGCTGCGGCCATTCATAATCAGTGCGGATTGCGAAGTGAGCAGCGGCCCGGCCACGGCGGCTTGGGCTTCCACTCGTTCAGCCGGACGGCTGCTGAGGAAAGTACCGAGCGGGTCGTCTTGCACGGGCAGGTTTTGTTCGAGGAACTGGCCAAGCACATCGATATCGTCTTGTGCAGCGGCGGGCAGGCTGGCCAAGGCTAGGCTCAATCCGGTGGCTAAAATCAGCCAAGTCTTTCTAATTGCAAACAATTTTGTTACCTATCAGTCTGTTGTATGGCAATGCCGTTAGGCGATTTACCGTTGTAGCAGGCAAATATCTGTTTTAACGGTAAAAATGAAAACTTGCTTATTGTGGATAAAAAAGCCAATTTTGTAAACCCTAGATAGTGTAAAAGAATTTTTGTAAAGAGCAGGCTTTGCTATGAAGGTAATGGTCGGGGTAGCGGGAGCGGCAGCAGCCCCCGCGTTGATATGCGTGGGATTCCCCTATATACTTCCATGTTTTGCCATCTCCATTACGGCACAACACATTACATTGCGGAATCACATCAAATGAGCAACGAAACCCGATACTGTTCTTTCTGCGGCAAATCGGAAAATGAAGTAAAAAATCTGATTGAAGGCGATAATGCATTGATTTGCAACGAGTGTGTCGACACCTGCAGCCACATGATCCACAGCGAGGGAGCAGCGGCGGGCGAAACGCATTCCGGCGAAGACAGATTGCCCACGCCGGCTGAAATCGTCAGCAATTTGAACCAGCACGTTATCAGTCAAGAGCAGGCCAAAAAGGTCCTGGCAGTGGCGGTGTACAACCACTACAAGCGCCTGCGCCATCCGAAAGAGGGCGATAATGTGGAGTTGGCCAAATCCAACATTCTGCTCATCGGCCCCACCGGCTCGGGCAAAACCCTGCTGGCGCAAAGCTTGGCACGGCGTTTGGATGTGCCGTTTGTTATGGCCGATGCGACCACGCTTACCGAAGCCGGCTATGTGGGCGAAGACGTGGAACAGATTATTACCAAGCTCTTGGGCAATTGCGATTTCAATGTGGAAAAGGCGCAAAAGGGGATTGTTTATATTGATGAAATCGACAAGATTTCCCGTAAGAGTGATAACCCCTCGATTACTCGCGATGTGTCCGGCGAGGGCGTGCAACAGGCTTTGCTGAAACTGATTGAAGGCACGGTGGCATCCGTACCGCCGCAGGGTGGGCGAAAACACCCGAATCAGGATTTTATTCAGGTGGATACCACCAACATCCTATTTATCTGCGGTGGCGCCTTTGCCGGTTTGGAAAAGGTTATCCGCCAGCGTACGGAAAAGGGCGGTATCGGCTTTGGCGCTTCGGTGCACAGCAAAGACGAAGATGCCGATGTTACTGAGCTGTTTGAAATTGTCGAGCCGGAAGATTTGATTAAATTCGGCCTGATTCCCGAGTTGATCGGCCGTTTGCCTGTTATTGCCACACTGGCCGAGTTGGATGAAGAAGCACTCATCAACATCCTGACCGAGCCGAAAAATGCCTTGGTGAAACAATATCAAACGCTGTTTAAAATGGAAGGGGTGGAGCTGAAGGTGCAGCCGTCTGCCCTGCGCAGTATCGCCAAACTCGCCATGCAGCGCAAAACCGGCGCGCGCGGCCTGCGCTCGATTGTGGAACGCGCCCTGTTGGAAACCATGTTCCGACTGCCGGATATTAAAGAGCAGGTAAAAACCGTAGTAATCGATGAAACGGTGATCAACGATAACTGCCAGCCCAAACTCCTCACTGCAGACGGGCAGGAATATCAACTACCGTAGCAGTAGGCATGAGGCTACCTGAAAATATCCGTTCGGTTTCAGGTAGCCTCGGTTTCAGGTAGCCCTATTGGGAAGACGCCATGTGGCACATTGTTTTTATCGGCTATATCTTTGTTACCCTGATGTTTGCCCTTGCGCAGCCATCGTTGGCTCGGATGCTGATTTATTTGGGGGTGTGGACGATATTGCCCACGCTGTTTGCGTTTTGGGTGGTTTATATCCGTTTGCGCAACAAACGCTTCAAGCAGGAAGAAAAACAGGGTAGGGGAACCTTGCCAAAATAACACTTTTCTCCTATAATCTCGCAGCTTTCGTTTTGAAAGCTGTTTCTTTTTTATCTTAACGCTCGCATCTTGCACCAAAGGGTGTCTCATTTTTGAGATTCTGTGTGCATTGATGTTTGCTATAACCCTTTGTAAGGAAAATAAATGTCTCAAATTACTATGCGCCAGATGTTGGAAGCAGGTGTTCACTTCGGTCATCAGACCCGTTATTGGAATCCGAAAATGGAACAATACATTTTCGGCGCCCGCAACAAAATCCATATCATAAACTTGGAAAAAACCCTGCCCCTGTTCCAGGAAGCGCAAGATGCCGTTCGCCGTTTGGCTGCCAACAAAGGCACCATCCTGTTTGTCGGCACCAAGCGCCAAGCCCGCGACATCGTGCGCGAAGAAGCCACCCGTGCCGGTATGCCCTATGTGGATCACCGCTGGTTGGGCGGCATGCTGACCAACTACAAAACTGTTAAGCAGTCTATCAAACGCTTGGAAGAAAAAGCTGCCATTTTGGAAAATGCTGAAGCCAGCGGTTACAACAAAAAAGAACTGCTTACCATTCAACGCGAAGTGGAAAAGCTGGAACGCTCGCTCGGCGGCATCAAAAACATGAAAGGCCTGCCCGACGCTATTTTCGTGATTGACACCGGCTACCAAAAAGGTACGCTGACCGAAGCCGGCAAACTGGGTATTCCGGTAATCGGCGTGGTGGATACCAATAACGATCCGGAAGGCGTGAAACACGTTATCCCTGGTAACGACGACTCCGCCAAAGCCATCCGTCTGTACTGCCGCGGTATCGCTGATGCTGTATTGGAAGGCAAAAACCAGGCCTTGGCTGAAACCGTAGCCGCCGCACAGCAGGCTGCTGCCGACGAAGCCGAATCTGCCTAAGCTGATCCGCATGAGGCTACCTGAAGACACCGTTTCAATAAGCGGACGCCAAATCCGGCCTTTCAGGTAGCCTTCAATTTATCCAAGCGCGGCATCCGGCCGCGTTTCTTAATAAAACAGGAGTAAATAATGTCTGCAATTACCGCAAAAATGGTTGCTGATCTGCGTGCCGCCACTGGCTTGGGCATGATGGAATGCAAAAAAGCCCTGGTGGAAGCCGATGGTGACATGGCCAAAGCTGAAGAAATCCTGCGTATTAAATCCGGCGCTAAAGCCAGCAAGCTGGCCGGCCGTACCGCTGCCGAAGGCGTGTTGGCTTATGCTATTGAAGGCCAAGTTGGCGCTTTGGTGGAAGTGAACTGCGAAACCGACTTCGTGGCCAAAGACACCGGCTTCATCGCATTTGCCCAATTCGTAGCCAAAACTGCTGCTGAGAAAAAACCGGCCACTGTTGAAGCCCTGGCCGAGTTGGTGGAAGGCGAGCGCAAAGCCGTGATTGCCAAGTTGGGCGAAAACATTTCTGTACGCCGCTTTGAAATCATCGAAGCTGCCAACAACCTCACCACCTACATTCACGGTGCTGCCGCTACCGAAGGCGTGCTGGTGGAGTACAAAGGCGATGAGACCACTGCCCGTCACGTTGGCATGCACATCGTGGCTTCTAAGCCGCAATGCATTTCTGCCGAGCAGGTTGATCCCGAAGTGGTGGCTAAAGAGCGCCACATCTACACCGAGCAGGCGATTGCTTCCGGCAAGCCCGCCGAAATAGCCGCCAAAATGGTGGAAGGCCGCGTGAAGAAATTCTTGGCTGAAGTAACGCTGCTGGGCCAACCCTTCGTGATGAACCCTGATCAAACTGTTGAGCAGTTCCTGAAACAACAGGGTACTGAGATCGTGAACTTCGTTCGCTTCAAAGTGGGCGACGGTATCGAGAAAAAAGAAGTGGATTACGCTGCTGAAGTAGCTGCTGCTGCCAAAGTGTAATTTTGCTTATATAAAAAACAGCCTCCATCCGAACAGGGTGGAGGCTGTTTTTTATTGCGTGGGGAAGATAGTGGTTTTTCAGGTAGCCTTAATGTTTCAACCGTATCATTGGGATGGCCAAATCGGCGCATTGCTTACGGCTTGCACTGCATCATGGCAAAGGTACTTTCTGCAAATGACTGATGGGCTAATAGCTTAGCTTCTTATTTGCATAATACTTCCTAAAATTTCCTTTGTTATGATATAACACCATATTTTAAAACGGAAAATTTTGCTATTTTAGAAAAATAAAGATTATAATGAACGCATCCGGAATTCTCCGGATTCTTTCCCAACTAACCGATTATTTATCGGCAACCACATTAGGAGAGCATTATGAGCAAGACCATGAAAGCCATGACCTATTACGGCGAAAACGATGTCCGCTTCGAAGATCGCCCGGTTCCCACTATCATTGATCCTACCGATGCTATCATTCGCGTTACCAAAACCACTATTTGCGGTACGGATTTGGGTATCATGAAGGGCAAAAACCCGGAAATCGAAGCAGTTGCCCGTGAAAAAACCGGCAAATGGGAAGGACGTATCCTCGGTCACGAAGCCATCGGCGTGGTGGAAGAAGTGGGCTCTGCCGTTAAAGACTTCAAAAAAGGCGATAAAGTTATCGTATCTTGCGTGAGCCGCTGCGGCACTTGCGACAATTGCCAGAAACAGCTCTACGCCCACTGCCGCAAAGAAGGCGGCTGGATTATGGGCTACATGATCGACGGCACCCAAGCCGAATATGTGCGCACTCCGTTTGCCGATAATTCGCTCTATCATCTGCCCGAAACCCTCAACACCGATGTGGCCGTATTCCTCTCCGACGCACTGCCTACCGGCCATGAAATCGGTGTGCAGTACGGCCAAGTGAAACCTGGTGACGCCATTGCCATCGTCGGCGCCGGCCCCGTGGGCATGGGCTGCCTGCTGACTGCCCAGTTCTACTCTCCGGCCACCATCATCGTGGTGGATATGGACGAAAACCGCCTAGCCATGGCCAAAGAAATGGGTGCTACCCACACCATCAATCCTAACAAGGAAGATGCTGTGGCCAAGATTTTGGAGATCACCGGCGGCCGCGGCGTGGATTGCGCCATGGAAGCCGTTGGCTATCCCGCCACTTGGGATATCTGCCAAAAAGTGGTGAAAGAAGGCGGCCACGTGGCCAACGTCGGCGTGCACGGCAAATCTGTGGAGTTCGATTTGGCCAAACTGTGGATCAAGAACATCACCGTTACCACCGGCTTGGTAAATGCCAACACCACCGGCATGCTACTGAAAGCCTGCGAATCCAGCAAACTGCCGATGGAAAAACTGGCCACCCACCGCTTCAAATTCAGCGAAATGGAAAAGGCCTACGATGTGTTCAAACACGCAGCCGACACCAAAGCCATGAAAGTCATCATTGAAGTGTAAGCCGGTTCGCTTGCTGAAATGATAAAGAGGCTACCTGAAAATTTTCAGGTAGCCTTTTGCTGCGCCCAAGCATATATGAATGTCTGGTAGTGAAAAGAATACATCTAATACGGTCTGGCAAGCCGATGCCGTAGGAAGAAATTGCAGCCCCCGCTTTTTCCCGCCCGCCTGTTAAGCTAAAATACGCCCCGCCAAATCAAATGAAGGAAACCATAGCATGAACTTAACCGTTATCGATCATCCGCTGATCAAGCACAAAATCACCCTGATGCGCAAAGCCAACTGCAACACCTACCAATTCCGCACTTTGGTAAAAGAGCTGGCCCGCCTGATGGCCTATGAAGCCAGCCGCCATCTGGAAACCGAGCCACTTTCTATCGAAGGCTGGTGCGGCCGCATCGAAGGCGAGCAGATTAAAGGCAAAACCGTAACCGTGGTGCCGATTCTGCGTGCCGGTTTGGGTATGCTCGATGGCGTGCTCGACCTGTTGCCCACCGCCAAAATCAGCGTGGTTGGCCTGCAGCGCGACGAAGAAACCCTGCAACCGGTTTCCTATTTCGAGAAATTGGTGAGCAAAATGGACAAACGCCCGGCCATGATTCTCGACCCGATGCTCGCCACCGGCGGCTCGATGGTAGCGACTATTGATTTGCTGAAGAAAAAAGGCTGCCGCAACATCACCGCTCTGGTGCTGGTGGCCGCACCGGAAGGCGTGAAGCTGGTGAACGACAAGCACCCTGACGTGAAAATCTACACCGCCGCGCTCGACAGCCACCTCAACGAAAACGGCTACATCATCCCCGGCTTGGGCGATGCCGGTGACAAGATTTTCGGCACCAAGCAAACAGCTTGATTGCCCGATGCATTCGCCAACAGGCTACCTGAAAGTTGTGAAATCATTTTCAGGTAGCCTATAAACCAATCATCGTATTTCCCGCCAAGGCTACCTGAAAAAGTGGGCAAACTGTTTTCAGGTAGCCTGAATTGCCGCTTGGCAGCAATAGTCAAAGCAACGATTTTCCTCCGGCAGGCAGTGAATTGCAGGCAGGAATCAGTGCTAGAGCTATCCCGGAAAACAACGCCATGGTCTCCACCCTCACACTCCTCTCCCTTGCCGCCACCGGCTTTCTCGGCGGCGGCCATTGCGCCGGCATGTGCGGCGGTTTGAGCACCGCCTTTGCCTTGCAGCTGCCGCCGCAGGTGGGGCGCGTGAAGCTGATTGTGCTGATGAACCTCGGCCGCATCGGCAGCTACACTTTCATCGGCCTCTTGCTGGGCGCGCTGGGGCAGTTCGGCATCTCGTTGGATCAAACCCGCCTGTTGCAGCATATCCTGTTTGCCGCCGCCAACCTGCTGCTGCTGTTTATCGGCCTGTATCTGGCCGGGCTCAATGCTTATGCGGCGCAGGTGGAAAAGCTCGGGCGGCCGGTGTGGCGGCGGCTCAATCCGTTGCTCAACCGGCTCTTGCCCATCCAAAACACCCCCGCCTGCTTCGGTGTTGGCCTGCTGTGGGGCTGGCTGCCGTGCGGCATGGTGTACAGCGCCTCGTTATATGCGATGGGCAGCGGCAAAGCGGTGGATGGTGCGCTGATGATGCTGGCCTTCGGCTTGGGCACGCTGCCGAACCTGCTGGCGATGGGGCTGTTTGCCAACCAACTCAAAAGCCTGCTGCAACATCCGCGTTTCCGGCTGGCAGCCGGGCTGAGTGTCAGCCTGTGGGCGACATGGCAGCTGTGGCATGGGGTGGCGGTTTGGCTGCAGGCTGGCTGAAAATATAGCTAATATACTGCGCCAGGTTTGATTTCAGTTTGAAAACAGCTATGTTGAAACAACAGCCGGATAACTGCATTTCTCCAATATCGGGGAACGGTTATCCGGCTGTTTTGTATTTGTCCAGGCGCTAGCGGCTAGCAGATGATTAAAGGCTACCTGAAAACTATCTGCTACTGCTATTCAAGTAGCCGGATAGGCTAGGGGGCTTTTCTCAAATCGGCATTTATCGTGAATCACAATAAGAATGCTGCTGCGGTGGCTCGCTTAGCCGTATGTGTATGCCGCCTGCGGTTCACTGCCTTATTTTAATCCACTCTATCTTTGCCGCCGCTCCTGAAAAAAGCGTTGCAGCAGCTGCGCACTTTCCCCTGCCAACACGCCGCCTTGTACGGCGGTGTGCGGGTTGAGCTGTTTGTTGGCAAACAGGTCGAGCACGCTGCCGGCAGCACCGGTTTTCGGCTCGGCAGCCGCGTAAATCAGGCGGCGGATTCTTGATTGCATGATGGCGCCGGCGCACATGCTGCAGGGCTCGAGGGTCACGTATAAATCGCAGCCGTCCAGCCGGTAGTTGCCCAACCGGCGGCCGGCTTCAGTGAGTGCGGCGATTTCGGCATGACGGCACACGCTGTGTTCGGCCACACAGGCATTGGCGCCGCGCCCGATGATTTCGCCCCGGCGCACCACCACTGCGCCCACCGGCACTTCGCCTGCGGCCAAGGCCTGCCCGGCCAATTGCAAAGCCTGCCGCATCCAGCGTTCGCTTTCTTCTCGTGGTGGAAACAGGGCCACCGGGCGGTGGGCACGCAGTTTGGCGCGCCATGCGGCTTGTTCGGCTTCGTTCAGGTAGCCTTCCCGCCCTTCGGCCAGCAATACCAACTGCCACAGCGTGGATTCGGTCACGGTGAGGCCGCTGGCTTTGAGCAGCAGGAAAGCGGTGGCAGGCGTAATGCGCTGTAGTTCGGCAGTGTCGGCTATGCCCAATTCAAGCAGCGCTTGTCGGGTTTTGGGGGCAAGCGGGGGCGTGGTGAGCGGGGTGGCGTGCATAATGGACGGAAATGATGGCTGAATGGGCAGCATCATAATTGCGTGGCTGTGCTTGAGGCAAGACGTGAGGCTACCTGAAAGGGTGGCGTATGGTTTCAGGTAGCCTCAATTCCCAGCGGCAAGCCTTGCAAGGCTGTTGGCAAATCGGGTAGGATTGGCCGCTTTTCGATGGTCGGCTTTGGCTCTCGGCATCGCTTTGTTTTTTACGCAAACGGTTCGGCGCCGTTTGGCACAATATGGGCGCTTATGTCTGATTTATTTCACTTTCCCACTTTCGACGAACAGTATCCCAATTTGCGCGAACGGGGCATCCGCAAATATGCGGTGGTGTATCTGCGCGATCACATCCAGCGCCTGCTGGCGAGGCGGCAATGCGAAGCGTTTACCGCCTTCATCAACCAACATCCGATGTGGGCACCGATTTTCCAACACAACCCTTATGCCGCCCGCACCGTGCTGGATACTTATGCCGACAACCGCTTCGACAAGAACGCGCGATTGCAAGCGGTAATCAACAACTTCACTTTGGCGCAAAGCAAGCCTTCCGCTGCCAAGTGGCAAGAGTTGGTGGAGCAGCGCACCGTCGTGCTCAACCATCCCGTGCCCGAGCTCTCCATCAGTTTGAATATCAACCACAAAGACCCGTTGGAAGGCTTCTTTTTGGTGAGCCTGCAAAGCACCGAGCGCAGCCGCATTTACGATGCCGTGTTCAGCTTTATCGCGCCCAACGGCCTGCTGATTACCTCCATCCAAGGGCCGCACAGCAGCGATGCCCCCGAGCTTATCCGCCACACCACCAAGCAGCTGCACGGCGTGCGGCCGATGTTTATGATGGTGAACGTATTCAAGCTGATGGCTGCCGAACTCGGCTGCGAGCTTTATGGCATTCCGCACAAAAGCCAGGCCAAATTCCGCTGGAACGACTCCAGCCGCCTGCTGTTCAACTACGATGCCTTCTGGCAGGAAAACCAAGGCAGCCTCGAGGCCACCGGCTATTGGCGGCTGCCCACTCAAATCGAGCGCACGCCGCTGGAAGAAGTGCAAAGCAAAAAACGCTCTATGTACCGCAAACGCTATGAAATGCTGGATGCGCTGGAGCAGGATATCCGTCGCTTCTTTCGTTCGGAAAGTTGATTGCTAGGCGGCAACAACGTGCCCACTGTGTTTCAGGTAGCCTTCCAACCGAGGGGAGGCTACCTGAAAAATATAGTGGATTAACAAAAATCAGGACAAGGCGACGAGCCGCAGACAGTACACACGTTACGGCA
>ERZ772764.1019-NODE-1019-length-18159-cov-5.784633_pt1 | contig 18159 bp, 12 predicted proteins | sample MGYA00512163_ERZ772764 | MGnify/ENA primary metagenome ERZ772764 (study PRJEB29015, sample SAMEA2737903) | human oral metagenome | biome: human oral; feature: human-associated habitat; material: dental | place: China | collected 2094 ... | reverse complement strand
AGCGCGTTGAAGAGGGTGGATTTGCCGACGTTGGGCAGGCCGACGATGCCGCATTTCATGCTCATGTGTGTTCCTTAAATGCCGTTAGATTAAAATCGGCGGATTTTAACATATAGAAGGCTACCTGAAAGCTGCGGTTTGGAGTTTCAGGTAGCCTTCAGGCGGTTTGAGGCGGGCTGAAAATAGCCGCACGGGATGACGGTCGGGCAGAAACGCGGCTTCGGCCGGGCAAAATATTGTGCCGCTTTGTTGAAACTGCATTTTCAGGTAGCCTGCGGGGCAGGGCGGAAATAGGCAGTTTGCCCATAAGGCTGCTATAATGCCGCCCCTGTTTGGCCGGTGTGTTTGCCCGGCCGTATAGCTAAAGCGGTTATTTCTTCACGCAGCTAGGAAGGAGTGAATGCTTTGGCGTTATGCCGATAACCATACAAAGCCGCACATCACCATGCTTGAACACCTGCCTTATTTCCAGCAACATCTGCCTCGCGATTTGAGCCGCGTTAATGCGGTGATTGAGCGCGCGGTGCAATCGGAAGTGGCGCTGATTTCGCAAATCGGGCGCTACATCATCAGCGCCGGCGGCAAGCGGCTGCGGCCGGTGCTCACCATTCTTTCCGGCAAGGTGCTGGGCTATGATGAAGACCCGCTTTACGCACTGGCGGCGATGGTGGAATTCATCCACACCTCCACCCTGCTGCACGACGATGTGGTGGACGAAAGCGAGCTGCGGCGCGGCCGGAAAACGGCAAACAATATGTTCGGCAACGCTGCTGCCGTGTTGGTGGGCGATTTTCTCTACACCCGCGCCTTCCAGCTGATGGTGTCTTCAGGTAGCCTCAAGATTTTAGATGTGATGGCCGATGCCACCAACATCATCGCCGAGGGTGAAGTGTTGCAGCTGATGAATATCGGCAACACCAACATCACCGAAGCCGAATATGTGCAGGTGATCCAATACAAAACCGCCAAATTGTTTGAAGCCGCCGCACAGGTGGGCGCGATTTTGGCCGGCGCCACGTCCGAGCAGGAAACCGCGCTGAAAGATTATGGCCGCCACATCGGCACTGCCTTCCAGATTATTGATGATGTGCTGGATTATTCCGGCAACATCGAAGAAATCGGCAAAAACGTGGGCGATGATTTGGCTGAAGGCAAACCAACCCTGCCGCTGATTTACCTGATGCAAAACGCCGAGCCGCCGGTGGCCGATGCCGTGCGCCATGCCTTGGAGCACGCCGACCGCAGCTATTTCGAGCAGATTCATGCCCATGTGGTGCAATCTGATGCGCTGGCCTATTGCGTGGGCGAGGCGCGCAAGGCGGTGGACGAGGCCTTATCCTGCCTGGCCGCGCTGCCGGATAATGAAGTGTCGCAGGCGATGCGGCAGCTTGCCGAAGAGTCGCTGGCGCGTGTATCATAGCGGCCTTTTTTCGGGAATATATAATTGCATCTGAATGTTATCCCGCTGTTTTTGGTGCTGCTGATTTTGCTGGGCGTGCTCAGCAACAATCAATCCATCACCATCTCGGCCACTGTGTTGCTCCTGATGCAGCAAACCGTGCTGGCGCGCTATATCCCGCTGGCCGAACAATACGGCGTTCAAGCCGGCATCATTCTGCTCACCATCGGCGTGCTCAGTCCGCTGGTGTCGGGCAGAATCCAGTTTCCCGGTTTGGCCGGTTTGATGAGCTGGAAAATGCTGGCGGCGGTGTTGGTGGGCGTGTTGGTGGCCTGGCTGGCCGGGCGCGGCGTGCCGCTGATGAGTGAGCAGCCGGTGCTGGTAACTGGCCTGCTGCTGGGCACAATTATCGGCGTGGCGTTTTTGGGCGGCATTCCGGTGGGGCCGCTGATTGCTGCGGGAATTTTGTCGCTTATTGCCGGAAAAGTTTGATTGGAAAGTTTGCGTATTTCTCGCCGTAGTTCAATGGATAGAACGTATGCCTCCTAAGCGTAAAATACAGGTTCGATTCCTGTCGGCGGGGCCATGATGAAAAGGCTACCTGAAATTTTCAGGTAGCCTTTTTCTTGCCTGCCGTTTGCAGGAAAGGGGGGTTAGCCCGTATTGCGCAAGCCTTGTGCCACGCCGTTGATGGTGAGGTGGATCAGGTGGATGAGCTGCGGGTTGCCCGGGTGCTGGCGCAAGCGGGCGAGCAGGGCTACCTGAAGCCAGTTGAGCGCGTTCAGGTAGGGAATGCGCAGAGCCAGGGAGCGGGCGAGGCTGCGGTTGTCGGTGAGCAGGTGGTCTTGCTCGATTAATTGTAACAGGGCGCGACGGCTGCGTTCGAACTCGCCTGCAATGAGTTCAAACATGGCTTGGGCGGCTTGCGGCTGGTCGGCCAGGCCGACGTAGGCACGGGCGATGTCCAAATCCGCTTTGGCCATTACCTGCTCCATATTGGAGAGCATGGCTTGGAAGAAGGCGCTGTGCCGCACTATATGGCGCAGGCGTTCTAGGTTGGCCGGGTTGTCGCGCAAGAGCTGTTCAACAGCACTGCCGAAGCCATACCAAGCAGGCAGCATCAGGCGGTTTTGCGTCCAGGAGAACACCCAGGGAATAGCGCGCAAATCCTGTATTCGCGCCAGGGTTTTGCGGCTGGCGGGGCGGCTGCCGATGTTGAGGCTGGCGATTTCGTTAATCGGGCTGGTTTGCAGGAAATAGCCCACGAAATCGGGATGGGTGATGAGTTCGCGGTAGTAGGTGAAGGCGGCATCGGAGAGCGACTGCATCAGCGCGGCATCGGGCTCTTCGGTGCGGTGTGGCAGCAGGCTGGCTTCCAGCGCGGCGGCCACCAAGGTTTCGAGGTTGCGCTCGGCATTGTCGGCATCGGCGTATTTGGCGGTGATGACTTCGCCTTGCTCGGTGATGCGGATTTGCCCGGCCACGCTGCCGGCGGGTTGTGCCAGCACGGCTTCGTAGGATGGACCGCCGCCACGCCCCACGCTGCCGCCGCGCCCGTGGAACAGGCGCAGGCGCACTTGGTGTTTGGCAAACAGTTTCACCAAAGCTTGCTCGGCCTGATACAGCACCCATTGGCTGGTTACATAACCGCCGTCTTTATTGCTGTCGGAATAGCCGAGCATGATTTCCTGAATATTGCTGCGGCCGGCGAGCAGGTGGCGGTACCACGGCAGGGAGAAAAGATGATCCATCACGCCGATGCAGTCTTGCAGCGCTTCGATGGTTTCAAACAGCGGCACGATATTGAGCCGGCTTTCAGGTAGCCCTTCGGTGTTTAGGCGCAACAGGCCGGTTTCTTTCATAATCAAGGCCAAGGCAAGCATTTCGCTTACGTTTTCGGCATTGGAGATGATGCTTTGGCGGATGGCTTCCTCGCCGAAGCCGGCTTTAATTTCGGCAGCGGCACGGAAGATGGCCAGCTCGTGTTCGGTATCTTCGCTGTATCGGGCGAACGGGCTGTGGAGCGGGCGCGGGGAAGACAGTTCGCGCAGCAGCACACGTTCGCGCTCGGCTTCGTTCAGCGCGGCGAAGTCTTCCAAGCCGGCAGCTGCAAAGAGCTCGGCTACCACGTCGATATGTTTTTGGGCGTGTTGGCGCAAATCTAGCGGCATCAGATAAAAGCGGAACACGGAAGCGGCACGGATTAGGTCGGCCAAGCGGCCGTCGGCCAGCAGGCGGCTGCCGTTGGCGCACAAGGAAGTGTGCACGATGTGTAGGTCGGCTAAAAATTCTTCCACCGTGTCATACGGTTCGAGCAGGCCAAACTGGCTGCCCAAGCCGCTGCCGAAACGGTGGGCGGTGGCCACGGTGCGGGCGAGAATATAGGCCAGGGCGCGGCGATAGGGCTCTTCTTCGTGGGCACGTTCGGTGTCGGGCGATTGCGCTGACAAAGCCAGCACCTCTGGGCTCACGTTCACGCGCCGGATCGACATCGGTAGCTCTTCATACAGTTTGTAGAGCTGGCTGCGGTAGAAGCGGAACACGGCGCTGGCCTGCTGGGCGAAAGCTGTGCGCAGGGTGTCGGCGGAAACGAAAGGGTTGCCGTCGCGGTCGCCGCCGATCCAGCCGCCGATGTGCAGCACATTGGGCAGGCGGGTGTGCGGAAAGGCTACTTGAAGGGCGGCTTCCAGCTTGCGGTATACGCCGGGCACGGCGCTGAAGAAGCTGAGCGGAAAATACATGATGCCGTTGCTGATTTCATCGGCCACCGTGATTTTGAAATGACGGTTTTCATTGGTTTGCCACAGCGTCCACAGCATGGTTTGCACCTGCTGCTGCAAGCGTTCTTCGTTTTGCCCGGCCTGGTTGGCGCGTTGGTCGAGCAGGTTGCGGATTTGGCGGTGCAGGGTGAGGGTGGTTTGGCGCTGCACTTCGGTGGGATGCGCGGTGAGCACGGCGGCCACTTCGGTGTGGTTTAGCTGCTGCTGTAAGGCTTCGGCGCTTACGCCTTGCTGTTGCAGCAAATCAAGGGTGTGGCCGAAGGTGGATTTGGCGTTGTCGCGGGTTTGGCTGTGCGCCAGACGGCGGCGTTGGTGGTGTGCGTCTTCGGCAATATTGAGGATTTGTGCAAACAGGCTGCAGGCGCGGATAAGGTCTTCCAGCTGTTGGTCGTTGAGCTGCGGCAGGCTGCGCGACACCACGTCTTGCGGCGCTTCGCCGCCCAGCAGCGCGGCCACGGCTTCCTGCACGGGGCAGTCGGTTTGCGCGGCCAGCACGGTTTGCAGCGCGCCGGTGAGGAAGGCAACGTCGTCGAAGAGCGGCGCGTCTTTGTAGGGATGTTGGCCGGAAGGTTCGGGCATCATGGGATATTCCTTTGCGGAGGGTTATTCTTGGGTTAGCCGGGAAAAACGCAATGTACTGTTTGGGTAATCCAAGCCGTACACGCACCAGATCAATACGAAATAGGCAATGGCATGCAGCAGCCAGCCGGCAGGAAGGCTACCTGAAAACAGCGGAGCCGAAGGCAGACAGGTAAACAAGATGCCCGCCAGCACCGATGCCAGAGCCAGCCATTGGTATACGCGCATGCCGAGAAAATACGGCGTTTGCGGTTCGCCGCGCAGCGATTCTTCCACAAAGCGGAACGCACCGCTGAGAATCAAATACATACCGGCGATAAACGAAGCAGGCATTTGCAGCCGGTATAAGCGCCACAGCAGGAAAAAGCTCAGAAAATTGGCGGCGATGGAATAAAATTGGGTGGGGTGCAGATTTTTCCCCTGCCAGCCGGCCAGTTTGCACACACGCGATTTATCATGGAAAAAGCGGATGCCAGGCATATCGGTGGGGATACCGTGGCAGCAGCCCTGAATCAGGCAGCGGCAGCGGCCGAAAAGCTGGATGGGGCAGGCAGCCAGTGCAGCCGCGCCCAGCAGCGTCCAACCGCCCAAATCCGAACCGGCGGCAATCAGGCAGCCGGCCAGCACGATGCCGAACACGCTGCCGTAGTAGCCAAACGGGCGCAGCAGCGCCGATGAGCCTTCCACCCATTGCGCCCATAGGCCAGCGCCGATAAACCCGGCCACCCCCAGCAGCCACACTGCCCATAAATACTGCGGCAGCAGATAAGCCAACACCAGAAAACCGCTCACACCGCCCAATGCGGCATAGAAGCCGTGGTTAATCAGCCGCAGGCGGCCAAAGCGCCATTCGTGCCACGAGTTGGCAATATATTCGGCGGCGCGCAACAGAGCGTGGTAGATCGGCTGCCGGTGTCGGATTGCCCAATAAGCGGCCATCCCGGCCAACACATCGGCCAAGGTATGGTTATGCGTGGTCAGGCAGCTGACAATCACCAGCGCCGCCAGCAAAGTCCATACCATACGCCACTGCGGGCGGCATAGGCAAGAATATCGTGCGGCCAACAGTGCCCAAAATACATGAAACGAAGGCAGCGCCGCTGCGGCGCTATCATACTCACGCCCCAGGGCAATCCACTGTAGCCATAACGTATTTTCAGGTAGCCTGCTATAGCGCACGGCAGCCGGAATAATCAGATAACAATAGAAAATCAGTGCCATGCCCCAGAATGCGTCTAGGGCAAAGCCGCGCAGCTGGCGGTTTTGCCGCAACCACAGCGGCAGCAACCCGGCCCACGGATAAAGCAGCACATAAAACACCACGCTGAAGCCCCACAGCGGCACAGCCTCATCCCAAGCGCCGTTGCTATACCACGCATCGGACGGCACCCCCAGCCACACAAACGCTTCATACAGCAGCAGCCATACCAACCAAACCTTCAGCCCGAGCAATAGCCGCCTGGAGAAAGCCACCTCATGCCCGTTATCCGGCGGCAGGCTGAACAGGCTGTAGTGCAGCATCGGCCGGGCGCCAAACTGCTTGGCCATCACCTCGCGCTCAAAGCCGACAACATAAGCCACTATGAGCAATGCAAACAGCGGCGATACCAGCCACAGCCCGCCGGGCGACTGTGCATACAGTGCCGTGCCCGTGCAAAGTAGGACTGCGCCGGTATAAATCGGGTGGCGGCACAGGCGGTAGGCGCCGGAAGCCACAAAATGCTGTGGCGGAAACGCATTCATTGGCAGGCCACCGCCGCGGTACCACAGGTTGTGCATCGCCCACAGGATTAATGAGAGTCCGGCCACCGCCAGCAGTGCGCCGGCCAGCGGGTAGGTCGGTACCGGCAGCCGCACCACATCCGAAGTGTGCCGTGCCCAATATTGCAGCAGCAGCGGCAACAGCAGGCAGAATACCAAGGCATAAACAATTTTTTGCAGGGTAACGCTTATTTTTGCCATAACACCCTCTCGTATAAGGCCCAGCCTTCCACGGCAATATTTTCAGGTAGTCTCAAGGTGGCGCGGCTTTTCCATTTTTGTTCGCGGCTGGATAAAAATCTGCGGCTGAATAGTAGCCGAAACAATGGGTTGCGTGCTGCAATAGCCAGCAGCGGCTCGTCTTTTATCGTTTCCGGTGCAGCAAACGCCAGATGCAGGCCGAATGCCGGCGCTTTCAGCCCACCGGCTTCCAGCACGAAATCTTCAGTTAGCACGCCGTTGTAGTACAAACGTTTTAGCGGCACTTCGCCGCGCCATTCGATCCACACCACATAGTGCTGCTCCGATACGAAACGCCCCCAATACAGCTCGCATAACGGCAGCTGTTGCGGCCAAAAATCCATTTCCAGCGTTTCGGCATAACCCAAGCCGCCGTATTCCTGCCCGTTTAAGGCTACCTGAAAACGGGCATTGGGCGTGTGGGCATGCCAAACGAGCCGATGTTTGCCGCCGGCCGGCAAGGTAAGCCGGACACCGTCGGACAAAGCCTGCCAGCGGCCTTCGAGGCCAAGTTTGGGTTGTCGGATGCTGTTGGGGGATAGTTGCGATGCGCTCAGGCAGCTGCATTCGATGGTGCAGCCGTGGGCCGGGCTGAAAATCAGGGCGGAATAGGGCAGCTTGATGCCGTGGTAATGCAGCTCGGCCGCATAGGCAATTAATGCGTTGCCGGCAGCATCAATGCCGTCGAAATAATGTTTGCGCAGGCGGAACATGATGGGAGAAAAACTATTTGACCAGTTGAGGCTACCTGAAAAATAGCAGTTTCGTGCCAGCCGATATTTTCAGGTAGCCTTGGCTGGCACGGCCAGTATACTGTTTGATTGCGGTTTACGCGGCAGCTGGCCGGAAGGAAACGGCTTACAGCGCAGCTTCATCCCGCTCGCCGGTGCGGATGCGCACCACGCCTTCTACCGGCAGGATGAAGATTTTGCCGTCGCCGATTTTGCCGGAGTTGGCCGCCTGCACGATGGCTTCCACCGCCTGCTCGACCATACTGTCTTCCAGCACGATTTCCAGCCGGATTTTGGGCAGGAAATCCACTGCGTATTCCGCGCCGCGATAGATTTCGGTGTGGCCTTTTTGGCGGCCGAAGCCTTTCACTTCGGTTACGGTCATGCCGTTTACGCCGATGTCGGTAAGCGCGTCGCGCACGTCGTCGAGTTTGAACGGTTTGATGATGGCTTCGATTTTTTTCATAGGTTCCTCGGGTAGGTTGGTATATAAGGTTTTAGGCAGTTAAGCTACCACAAGGCAGCAGTGCTTTCAATCGGCTCACTCCGCCGACAGATTAGGGCAGACTTGGCGTATAATCACGCCTCCCCAATCCTCTTTCATGCGAGTCTGCCCATGCCTATCCTCTTCCTGCGCGGTGAACGCGCCCTCTCCGGTTTCCGTGTTGAAAAACTGCTGCAAAAAGCTGCTGCTTTGAGGCTACCTGAAGCCGAAATCCGCAGCGAATATTGGTATTTTGCCGATTGCGCCGAGCAATTGAATGCGGCAGATGCGGAAAAGTTGGAAGCCTTGCTGGCGGGGCAAGTGGCATCGGAGTTGCCGCAGTCTTCAGGTAGCCTGCATCTGTTTCTCATCACGCCGCGTATCGGCACGATTTCGCCTTGGGCTTCCAAAGCCACGGAAATTGCGAAAAACTGCGGTTTTGCCCAAATCCGGCGCATCGAACGCGGCATGGCAGTGTGGCTTTCAGGTAGCCTTTCTGAAGCGCAGAAACAGCAATGGGCGGCTTTGCTGCACGACCGCATGACCGAATCCGTGCTGCCCGATTTTCAGGTAGCCGCCAAATTGTTCGCCCACCCCGAAGCGCAAACCTTCGATACGGTAGATGTGCTCTCCGGCGGCCGTGCCGCGCTGGAAAAAGCCAATATCGACTTGGGCTTGGCACTCTCGCCCGACGAAATCGATTATCTGCTGGATAATTATCAGGCTTTAAAACGCAATCCGTCTGATGTGGAACTGATGATGTTCGCGCAGGCCAACAGCGAACACTGCCGCCACAAAATCTTCAATGCCGACTTCATCTTGAACGGCGAAAAGCAGCCCAAATCGCTGTTCCGCATGATTCGCGACACGCACGAAGCCGCGCCGGCCGGCACGGTAGTGGCGTATAAAGACAACGCCTCGGTAATCGAAGGCGCGAAAATTGCCCGGTTTTATCCCGATGCGGCGGCCAATCAGGGCTACCGTTTCCATGAAGAAGACACGCATATCCTGATGAAGGTGGAAACGCACAACCACCCCACGGCGATTGCGCCGTTTGCCGGTGCGGCCACCGGCGCGGGCGGCGAAATCCGCGACGAAGGCGCAACGGGACGCGGCGCGCGCCCCAAAGCCGGCCTCACCGGCTATACGGTTTCCAACCTCAATATCCCCGATTTGAAACAGCCTTGGGAAGGTGGCTACGGCAAGCCCGCCCACATCGCCTCCCCGCTCGACATCATGATTGAAGCCCCCATCGGCGGCGCGGCGTTCAATAATGAATTCGGTCGCCCGAATCTGTTGGGCTATTTCCGTACCTTTGAAGCCCAGTTCGACGGCCAAATGCGCGGCTATCACAAGCCGATTATGATTGCCGGCGGTTTGGGCAATATTCAGGCCGAGCAAACGCATAAACACGAAATTCCCGAAGGTGCGCTGTTGGTGCAGCTCGGCGGGCCGGGCATGCTCATCGGCTTGGGCGGCGGCGCGGCTTCATCTATGGACACGGGCGCAAACGATGCTTCGCTTGATTTCAACTCTGTGCAGCGTGGCAACCCCGAAATCGAACGGCGCGCGCAAGAAGTGATCGACCGCTGCTGGCAGCTCGGCGCGGCCAACCCGATTATCGCCATTCACGACGTGGGCGCGGGCGGCTTGTCCAACGCCTTCCCCGAATTGGTCAACGATGCCGGGCGCGGCGCGGTGTTTAAGCTGCGCGCCGTGCCGCTGGAAGAGCACGGCCTGACGCCGCTGCAAATCTGGTGTAATGAAGCGCAGGAGCGTTATGTATTGTCGATTCTGGAAAAAGATTTGGATACTTTCCGCGCCATTTGCGAACGCGAGCGCTGCCCGTTTGCCGTGGTCGGAACGGCTACCGACGACGGGCATTTGCAGGTGCGCGACGATTTGTTTGCCAACAAGCCGGTGGATTTGCCGCTGAACGTATTGCTCGGCAAACCGCCCAAGACCACACGCACCGATAAAACGCAACAGCAGCCTGAACAACCGTTTTCAGGTAGCCATATCGATTTGAAGGAAGCCGCCTACCGCGTATTGCAACTGCCCGCCGTGGCCGCGAAAAACTTCCTGATTACCATCGGCGACCGCAGCGTGGGCGGCTTGACCTACCGCGACCAAATGGTCGGTTGCTGGCAAACCCCAGTGGCCGACTGCGCCGTGACCATCATGGGCTTCGATACGCATCGCGGCGAAGCGATGGCTATGGGCGAAAAACCTGCCGTTGCGCTGTTTGACGCGCCCGCTTCGGGCAGGATGTGTATCGGCGAAGCCGTTACCAATATCGCGGCGGTTAATATCGGCAATATCGGCAACATCAAATTCTCCGCCAACTGGATGGCCGCCTGCGGCAATGCGGGCGAAGACGAGAAACTCTACCGCACGGTGGAAGCCGTGTCGCAGATGTGCCGGGAAATCGGCGTGAGCATCCCCGTGGGCAAAGACAGCCTTTCCATGAAAACGGTGTGGCAGGACGGTGCGGAGAAAAAATCCGTGGTGTCGCCGTTGAGCCTGATTGCCACCGCCTTCGCCCCCGTGCAGGACGTGCGCAAAACGGTTACGCCCGACATCAAGCCGGTGGCAGACAGTGTGCTGTTGCTGGTGGATTTGGGGCGGGGCAAAGCCCGCATGGGCGGCTCGGCCTTAACGCAGGTATACGGCGAATTGGGTGGCGAAGCGCCCGACATCGAAGCAGGCTACCTGAAAAAGTTTTACGACGTGATTCAACAGCTGGTGCAGGAAGACAAACTGCTGGCCTACCACGACCGCAGCGACGGCGGCCTGTTTGCCACGCTGGCGGAAATGGCGTTTGCCGGCCGGAGCGGCTTGGAAGCAAATATCGATGAATACGCGCAGGTTCTGTTTAAAGAATGGGAACGCAAACTGCCGAACGCGATTGTGGAAGAGGTGTTGCCGCTTGCTAATCTGACTGCCTTATTCAACGAAGAGCTGGGCGCGGTATTGCAGGTGCGGAAGCAGGATTTTGCCGATGTGATGGCGGCATTCGATAAACAAGGCTTGGGCAAGGCGGCTTACTGCATCGGTCAGGCGCATTGCGGCAGCAATTTCACGCTTGTGAATGACGGGGAGACTTTGTTTGACCAGCCCCTAGTAGATTTGCAACGCGCCTGGCAGTCCACCTCCCACCAAATCCAACGCCTACGCGACAACCCGGCCTGCGCCGACAGCGAGTTTGCCTTGCTGGCCGATAAAGAACGCAGCCGGCTGTTTGCCGATTTAAGCTTTGATGTGAAACAGGATATTGCCGCGCCGTTTATCAACAGCGGGGCAAAACCCAAAATCGCCATCCTGCGCGAACAGGGCGTGAACGGCCAAGTGGAAATGGCCGCCGCCTTCACCCGCGCCGGTTTCGATGCCTACGATGTGCATATGTCCGACCTGATGGCAGGCCGCGTGAAGCTGGAAACCTTCCAAATGCTGGCCGCCTGCGGCGGGTTCAGCTACGGCGACGTGCTGGGCGCGGGCGAAGGCTGGGCGAAATCTATCCTGTTCCACAGCAAACTGCGCGACCAATTCGCCGAATTCTTCGCTAAGCCAGACACCCTCGCACTCGGCGTGTGCAACGGCTGCCAGATGATGGCCAACCTGGCTGAAATCATCCCCGGTGCAGACGGCTGGCCGAAGTTCCGCCGCAACGAATCCGAACAGTTTGAAGCCCGCCTGAGCATGGTACGCGTGCCGCAATCGCCCTCGCTAATTTTGGCCGATATGGTGGGCAGCAGCCTGCCCGTCGTAGTCAGCCACGGCGAAGGCCGCGCCGATTTCGCCCACTTGGGGCGAGCTGAAAACCAAGTTTCAGGTAGTCTGAAAACCGCCATGCAATATATCGACGGGCAGGGCAAGCCCACCCAAACCTACCCGCTCAACCCCAACGGCTCGCCCGATGCCATCGCCGCCGTCACCACTGCCGACGGCCGCGTAACCATCATGATGCCGCATCCGGAGCGCGTGTACCGCAGCGCGCAAATGAGCTGGCTGCCGGAAGAATGGCACGACAGCGAACTGGCCGGCTGGTATCGGATGTTTGCTACGGCACGGAAGGTGCTGGGCTAGACTGTCGGCAACACAAGGCTACCTGAAAGTATCAGCTTCAATGCCGTGAGAATGTAGAAGCTGAATACTTTCAGGTAGCCTCAATCATGGCGAAAACGGAGATAGGGTATGGAAACCAAGCTGCTGGTGTTAAAACCGGCCAAAATATTCGGCGATCCCAACGAGTTGGCCAACTTCCGCTTTGCCAACGGCCGGGGCTTCCCCGCATCCTACCAGCGCTTTGCCACGCAATATGGCTGGGGCCGATCGCTGGGCAACTATCTCGTCCACATTCCAGCCAATCCGCAATATTGCGATTCCTGGCAGCAGGCCAGGGCAGCGGTGAAATCTACCTATATCGCTGATTTAGACGAATACGAAGGCTTTTTCTCCGCGCAGCACCTCGGTCTGATGGCAAGGATGGAGTTTTTTGCCAAAAGCGAATCCGGCACTTATCTGTTTTGGGATATCGAAAGCCGATCGAGCCAAGACGAATTTGATATTTATGCTTTCGATTTCAGGGAAGAGCCCTTCTTAATCGGCCGCTCGCTAGACGAAGTCTGGTTCAACCTCACCCGCGAATCCGCTGCCACCGCCGCCCTGCGCGCCGCGCCGCGTCAGGCCGTGTTTGAAGGATTTGATTCGATTTCATAAGCGGGCAAGCCAGCCCGATATTTTTCAGGTAGCCTCATCATGAATTGGGAAACCCTCACGCAAATCGACCGCCGCCACATTTGGCACCCCTATGCCGCCATGCCCAACACCCAGCCGGTATATGCCGTGGCGCGGGCGGAAGGCTGCAGCATCGAGCTGGCCGACGGCAAACGGCTGGTGGACGGCACCTCTTCTTGGTGGGCGGCGCTGCACGGCTACAACCACCCGCGCCTCAACGCCGCGGCCGCCGCACAGCTGGAAAAGATGAGCCATGTGATGTTCGGCGGGCTCACCCACGAGCCGGCGATGCGGCTCACACAGTTGCTGCTGGAATTGCTGCCGCCGACCCTCAACCAAGTATTTTATGCCGACAGCGGCTCGGTGGCGGTGGAAGTGGCGATGAAGATGGCGCTGCAATACCAGCAGGCCGTGGGGCAGGGTAAACGCTGCCGTTTTGCCACCATCCGCGCCGGTTATCATGGCGACACCTGGCATGCCATGTCGGTATGCGACCCGGAAGAAGGCATGCACGGCCTGTTTTCGAGCAGCCTGCCGGTGCAGTATTTCCTGCCGCAACCGGCCAGCCCGTTCCACGGCGAATGGCAGCCTGAAAGCATCCGCCAGTTGGAAAACTTGTTGGCAGCAAAACACGATGAATTGGCGGCGCTGATTTTAGAACCGGTGGTGCAGGGGGCGGGCGGGATGTATTTCTACCATCCCGAATACCTGCGGCAGGCGCGGGCATTGTGCAGCCGATACGGCGTGCTGCTGATTTTTGACGAAATCGCCACCGGCTTCGGCCGCAGCGGCGAAATGTTTGCCTTGGAGCATGCCGGCGTGGTGCCGGACATTATCTTGTTGGGCAAGGGGCTCACCGGCGGGTATCTCACCTTGTCGGCAGCGGTGTGCACCAAGGAAATTTCCGCGGCCATCAGCCGGGGCCAAGCGGGTGCGTTTATGCACGGCCCCACCTTCATGGCCAATCCGCTGGCCTGCGCGGTGGCGGCCGAGAGCGTGGCGATGCTGCGGGAAAGCCCGTGGCGGCAGCGGGTGGCCAATATCGAGCAAACGCTGCGGCGTAAGCTGGCTGCGGTGGCGCAATGGCGTTGCGTGCGCGAAGTGCGGGTGCTTGGCGCGATTGGCGTGTTGGAGATGGCGCAGCCGGTCAACACGGCTTCCTTGCAGCCGCGGCTGGTGGAAAAAGGCGTGTGGGTGCGGCCGTTCGGGCGGCTGGTGTATCTGATGCCGCCGTTTGTGATCAGCCAGCAGGAATTGGATTTCTTGGCCGAACAGACCTTGGCGGCAGTGGCGGAGGAATACGGCGAAGCATGGCCGCAGCCCGAATAATGCTACACGCGCCGAAGGCTACCTGAAATTTTCAGGTAGCCTGTTTGCAGAGAGGAGAACAGTATGCAGAAACAGGTTTATTTTGTTAGCGGCATCGACACCGGCATCGGCAAAAGCATCGCCACCGGCCTGTATGCCAAAGAGCTGGCCGCCGCCGGCCGCCGTGTGATTACCCAAAAAATTGTGCAAACCGGCTGTCAAGGCATCGCCGAAGACATCCAAACCCACCGCCGCCTGCAAGGCATCGGGCTCACAGAGCACGACCGCAACGGCAGCACCTGCCCCTATGTGTTTGCCTATCCCTGCTCGCCGCACTTGGCTGCCGAGCAGGAACAGCGCCCGATTTCCCTGGAAGTGATTGATAAAGCCACCCAAACCCTGCTGCAAAGCTACGACACCGTGCTGCTCGAAGGGGCGGGCGGGCTGATGGTGCCGCTAAACCGCGAGCAAACCCTGCTCGACTTTGCCGCCGAACGCGGCTACCCGCTGGTGTTGGTTACATCCGGCCGCCTGGGCAGCATCAACCACACCCTGCTCAGCCTTGCCGCCGCCCGTCATGCCGGCCTGCCGGTGCACCGGCTGGTGTACAACCGCTATCCCGCTGCCGATCCCGTCATCGGCGCGGAAACCGAACGCTATTTGCGTGATTACCTGCAGCGGCATTTCCCCGAGGCGGAATGGGCGGTGTTGGCAGAGGCTACCTGAAAACCGGGCGCAGCATTTTTTCAGGTAGCCTGGCACACAGCTTTAGCCCGAACCCCCACATATCCGCTATAATCCGCATTTTCGTTTATTCCTCTCCCCAAACCGAACCATGGGACAAAAAATCCAAGCCGTAAAAGGCATGAACGACCTCTTGCCGGTGGAGCAGAAAGATTTCAAGCTCACCGCCGCCTTCTGGCAGGCCTTTGAAAACCGCATCGGCCAATGGGCGCACCGCTTCGGCTACCGCCAAATCCGCACCCCGATTGTGGAGCAAACCGGCCTTTTCGTGCGCTCCATCGGTGAAGACACCGACGTGGTGGGCAAAGAAATGTATACCTTTGCCGACTCCAACGACACCCTCAGCCTCAGCCTGCGCCCCGAAGGCACCGCCTCCTGCCTGCGTGCCGTGGTGGAGCACAATCTGCTGTACAACGGCGGCCAGAAGCTGTGGTATATGGGCCCCATGTTCCGCCGCGAACGCCCGCAGAAAGGGCGTTACCGCCAATTCCACCAAGTGGGCGTGGAAGCGCTGGGCTTTGAAGGCCCCGATATCGATGCCGAAATCATCGCCATGTGTGCCGATTTGTGGCGCGAGCTCGGCATCAGCCCATACCTGACTTTGGAAATCAACAGCCTGGGCAACCGCGAAGAACGCGCCGCCCACCGCGCCGCTTTGGTAGGCTACCTGAAACAGCACGAAGCCGCGCTGGATGAAGACAGCCGCCGCCGGATGCACACCAATCCGCTGCGCGTGTTGGACAGCAAAAACCCCGATTTGCAGGAAATTTGCAACGCCGCCCCGCGCCTGGCCGATTACCTCGGCGAAGCCTCCCGCGCTCACTACGCCGGTTTCAAAGCCCTGCTCGACGGCTTGGGCATCGCCTATGTGGAAAACCACCGCCTCGTGCGCGGGCTGGACTACTACAACCAAACCGTGTTCGAATGGACCACCGACAAACTCGGCGCCCAAGCCACCGTGTGCGGCGGCGGCCGCTACGACGGCCTGATTGAAGAGCTCGGCGGCAAACCCGCTCCCTCCATCGGCTTTGCCATGGGCGTGGAGCGGCTGTTGCTGCTGGTGCACGAATACGGCAATCTGCAAGCCGATGCCGCACCCGATATTTATGTGATACACCAAGGCGGCGATACCCTGCTGCCCAGCATGCAGTATGCCGCCGCCGCCCGCGCCGCCGGCTTCAGCGTGCTGCAGCATTCCGGCAGCCAGAAACTGGCCGCCCAAATGAAAAAAGCCGACGCCTCCGGCGCCAAAGTGGCGCTGATCGTGGGCGAAGGCGAGCTGGCCGAAGGCAAAGCCAGCCTCAAAGACATGCAGCAAGGGCGCGGCCAAGTGAGCGTGCCTGCTGCCGATTTGCTTCAACAATTAAACGAATGGATACGCTAAATGGCTGTTTACGATTTAAAAGACCAAGAAGAAATTGAAAACTTCAAATATTTCTGGCGCAGCTGGGGGCGTTGGCTGTTTGCCCTGCTCGTGGTGGCCGCTATCGGCTACTTCGGCTGGGTGATGTACAGCAGCCACCAGCGCAACGTGAACAACGAAGCCGTGGCCGTGTTCGACCAGTGGGCGGAGAACCAGCAGGCCGGCAAGCCCGCCGAAGCCGCCAAATTGCTTACACAACTGCAAAGCCAGTACCCGACCAGCGTTTCCGCCGCCCAAGCCACCCTGATGCAGGCCGGTGCTGCCTTCGACCAAGGCAAATACGACGAAGCCGCCGGCCACCTGAACTGGGTGCTTAAATACCACCAAGAACCGCTCATTCGCGCCATGGCCATCCAGCGCCTGGCCACCGTGCAGCTGCAGCAGCAGAAATACGACGCAGCCATCACCACCCTCGGCATGAATACCGATGAAGCCTACGCCGGCATCCTGCTGGAAACCAAAGGCGACATTTATGCCGCCCAAGGCAAACGCAGCGAAGCCGCCGCCGCCTACAAACAGGCGATGGACAAACTGCCCCAAGACGACCAAGGGCGCGAGTTCATACAGCTGAAAATCGACCAGCTGAACTAAGGCAGACCAAAGCCCATAACGGCTGTTGCCGGCGGATGGAAAACCCACCGCCGGCAACAGCCGTTTTTTCAGGTAGCCTTTTGGGTTTCAGGTAGCGTGTAAGGCGACGTATTATTTGCACAGGAGCTGTCTATAGATTAATACGCCAATGTTTTACTGGTGCCGATACTTGATTTGCCTGTAAAGGCTACCTGAAGGGTTGAGTGATTTAGCTATATGGCGATTAGGGAATCGATCAGCAGGCCGCTGCCGAAAAGTAGGTTGACGGCCAAGGCGAAGCGCACGATGTGTGGTAGTTCGCGCCCGACGGCGGCGGGGTTGGTGGCGGTTTGCAGGCGGTGCAGGTGAGTGGCGGCTAACGGTAGTGCGGTTAACCAGAAGAGGCCGCTAGGAATTTGCGGGGCGAGGGCAGCGTAGCAGATGAGGGCGGTGGTGAGGAGGAGTCGGTGCAGGGTTTTGCTGCGTTCAAAGCCCAGCCGGGTGGCAGGGGTGATTTTGCCGGATTGGCGGTCGCTTTCGATGTCGCGCATATTGTTGATGTGCAGCACGGCTGCGGCGAGCAGGCCGCAACCAGCGGCGGGCAGCCAGCCTTCTGGCGGGCAGCTGCCTTGTTGCAGGTAGGCGCTGCCTTGTACGCCGAGCAGGCCGAAAAATAGGAATACGCTGATTTCGCCCAGCCCGTGATAGCCGTAGGCATGGCGGCCTAGGGTGTAGGTGAGGGCAGCGGCGAGAGCGAGGCTGCCTAAGAGCAGGAAGGCGAGCCATTGCTGCGGGTGGCGCAAGCTGAGGGCGATGAGCGTGCTGCCGAGGAGCAGGGCGGCCAATACGCTGGCGGCGAGGAGACGGCGGATGTGTGGGAGAGGGATTTGGCCGCTGGCGGTGAGGCGTTCGGGCGCATCGGGGGCGCGGTGGCGGTCGGTACCGCGTATGCCGTCGCCGTAATCATTGGCAATATTGGAAACGATTTGCAGGGCCAGCGCGGTGAGCAGGTTGAGCAGGAACACGCTGCCGCGCCAGCTTGCGGGGCTGCTGTGCCAAGCAATGGCGTTGCCGCAGCAAACAGCGGCAAGGGCCAGCGGCAGAGTGCGCGGACGAATGAGGCGGAATAGGGCGTGCATGACGGGAGTGGTTTGGAGGCTACCTGAAAAATTCAATTGGCAGTTTCAGGTAGCCTGATACGGAAAACGGGCATGATACCCGATTCTGCGCTATCGGGCTGGGACTTGCGCTTTTTGCTTGTGCTGGGTCAAGCAGGAGGCTGCTAAATTGTCGGGCAGCTTCAGGCGTTTTCAGCTAGAATACGCAGTTTGGTTTCGGCACAGCTTGCTGTGTTGCCGCCGCTATTTTAGCTTTGCTGAAGCTCCGCTTTTTCAGGTAGCCCG
>ERZ772764.1017-NODE-1017-length-18172-cov-5.088315_pt1 | contig 18172 bp, 15 predicted proteins | sample MGYA00512163_ERZ772764 | MGnify/ENA primary metagenome ERZ772764 (study PRJEB29015, sample SAMEA2737903) | human oral metagenome | biome: human oral; feature: human-associated habitat; material: dental | place: China | collected 2094 ... | reverse complement strand
TGATTCACCGCGCCATCGGCGACCAACTGACTTGCGTGTTCGTCGATCACGGTCTCTTGCGCCTGAACGAAGGCAAAATGGTGATGGATATGTTCGCCCGCAACTTGGGCGTGCGCGTGATTCACGTTGAAGCTGAAGAGCAATTCATGGCGAAACTCGCCGGTGTTACCGATCCTGAGAAAAAACGCAAAATAATCGGCGCAGAATTTATCGAAGTATTTGATGCCGAAGAGAAAAAACTAACCAACGCCAAATGGCTGGCGCAAGGCACGATTTACCCCGACGTAATCGAATCCGCAGGCGCAAAAACCAAAAAAGCCCACGCCATCAAATCGCACCACAACGTGGGCGGGCTACCTGAAAACATGAAACTGAAGCTGCTCGAACCGTTGCGCGATTTGTTCAAAGACGAAGTGCGCGAACTGGGCGTGGCGCTCGGCCTGCCGCGCGAAATGGTGTACCGCCACCCCTTCCCCGGCCCCGGCTTGGGCGTGCGGATTCTGGGCGAAGTGAAGCGCGAATACGCCGACCTGCTGCGCCAGGCAGACGACATTTTCATTCAGGAACTGCGCAACCACACAGACGAAAACGGCACCTCTTGGTACGACCTCACCAGCCAGGCATTTGCCGTGTTCCTGCCCGTGAAATCCGTGGGCGTGATGGGCGACGGCCGCACCTACGACTACGTCGTCGCCCTGCGTGCCGTCATCACCAGCGACTTCATGACCGCACACTGGGCGGAGCTGCCCTACTCGCTCTTGGGCAAAGTGTCCAACCGCATCATCAACGAAATCAAAGGCATCAACCGCGTGGTGTACGACGTGAGCGGCAAACCGCCCGCCACGATTGAGTGGGAATAACCTTGGTTTCAACATCAGAAAGCCCTGCCAGATAATGGCAGGGCTTTGTTTTGGCTGTGCTTGAGGCTACCTGAAAATCCCCGCTCAAAAATACAAGGCCTTGCCGTTGATTGCCTTGTCCGTATTGTTGTAATGCACCGCCCAGCGGATGGCGTACAGGCTGCTTTTAGCGGCCGCTCATTTGTTCCGTCTGACCGGACTTCCAATCCTGCGCAGGCTGCTGTCCTGTATTTCCACGCTTTCCGTATTAGGCACCAATGGCTCGGTATCGCAACCACCGGCCACCCATTTTCGGTAAGACGGGGTTTGCACATAGCTGTTCACGCAAACCAGGAGTTTGTTGTCCGGCAGGAAATGCAATTCGAGGTTGCTCGGGGCATACTGATAATTCGGCAGCACAAATTTGGCACGGTAATAACGCCTGCTGCTTTCATCTCTCCATTCAACCCGTATTAGGTAATCTTTGCTCCATCTTCTCGGAATATCGCGATATATATGGTTGCTATTGCTATCTTCGATCCATGTCGGCACACTTTCGCCTTCTTTCGCCCGCAAGTAAAAATGATTCCCGTCGTTATCCGTATCATCGACTATACCCACGGTATAGGCGTTTGAGGTATGGTTGGACGCATAAACCGAAACACGTTTGGCAGTATGCCCCAATGTCTGGTTGCGTTCGCGCTGCCATCTGGCCTTATTGAGGCTATCTTCAATCCCCCAGATAGCGCCTAAGGTAAGGCTGGCACAACCTGTGAGCATGAGAACCGATGCCAATAAAAGGCTGCGGCGTGCAGTTGTGCGTATGATGTCTGTCATGATGATTTCCTTTCATAAAGGGTTGGAATGTGCAGGCTGCTTTTTACGCGTTCAAAGCAGTCTGCACTTTTGCAATACCGCGCCAATTATTGTTGGCCGCCACGCTCAAAAACAGAGCGCCTTGCCGTTGCTTACTTTATCCGTATCGTTGTAATGTGCCGTCCAGCGGATGTTTTTGCCCTCTTCCTGCGGAACCAGCACCGCCTCCTGCCCGAAGCGCGGCGTGCGCAGCAGAATCCAGCCGTCGCGGCTCACGGCCTGCACGCCCGGATAGGCCTGCCGAACGGTGTGCAGGCTGCTTTTGATGCCGCCGCCGGCCAATTCGGCGGCCAACTGCTCCTGCAACGGGACAAGCCTTTGGAGTTCCTGCTTCATTTCGGCGCTGCGTCGGTAGTCGGAATATTGCGCGGACAGCAGGAACAGCGCGGCAACGGCGGTGATTGCGCCGAGGCAGAAGGCGGCGAAGGTTTGTTTGGAGAGCATAGGGCATTCCTTCCAGCGGTTGGGTGCTGGGCGATGGTGTTGATGTTTTCAGGTAGCCTGCCATGCAAAAGGCTACCTGAAAATCGGTTTCTGTTGTTCTTGCTGGTCTGGCTGGTGCAGCAAGCTAGCGAAGTCTCCAGCAAAATCTTGCACGGCGTCAACATTTTCATGATTCCAAAGCATAATTGGGTAGTCGTGCTTAGCGGTGCTCCTAATTGGTTATGAATAGGATGTTTGTGCTTTATAGTGAATTAACAAAAACCAGTACAGCGTTGGCTCGCCTTGCCGTAACGTGTGTACTGTCTGCGGCTCGCCGCCTTGTCCTGATTTTTGTTAATCCACTATAAAAATATGCGGTAGTGTTGAGAAAGAGGGTGTTTTCATTTGGCCGTTTCGTCACTCTAATATACACAAACAGCGGGAAACCCTGTTTTCAAGGTTTCCCGCTGTGCTAGCTGAGCCAACTTAGATTGACAATAGCCATTTCAACGCGAGGCCGGTGCTGAATGGACCTTCCGGTGCTTTTTGTGCATTGCCATCATCGGCGTTGGCAAATTGCAGCGGATGCGGGCCGGAATAATTGGCGTCTTCTGTATCGATCAGCAGAATCGGCGCTTTTCCATTCAGCTGGCTCTTCAAGAAGCTGCCACGGAAGCTTTGCGCAGTACCAGGCTGCACGGAGAATCTGTTGTTCAACAAGACTTTTTGGCCATTTACCACGAGATAGAGTTTATAGCCCCAATCAGGCGCGTTGGCCCAGCCTCGGTTGGCGATTTTTGCCGTCCAGTGAACGACATTACTGTTTTGCGGGTCAACATAGGCACTCAGTTCTTCCACCACATAACGATAGCCCATTCTCTTACGGACTTCTGTCATACAGGAGCCGGACTCCCAATTACCGATAAAGGTTTTATGGTAGTCGTAGTTCAGATACGAAACATGGTATTCGGCGCCTTCCCTCAAAATATCGGCACAGCTCGTACGTGCTCCTGCCAGCGGTTTGCAGGTTTCACCGCCGAATACCTGATGTATGCTGTTTTCGCGAGCAAAGCTACGTAGCTCTTCGGATGAGCGCCCGCTGCCGCGCGGGTAATAGGTGCCCACATCGTCTTTGCTGGCCATAAAACAGTCGTTATGCATACCTAGGGAAGCGGCACCGCGAGGCAGACTGCTGTTATTGCGGAAATTCATCAAATCGCCTGGGTAACGCAGCTGAAGCTTGGCATAAATGCCGTTATTGTTGGCATTCAGCAAGGCCTTGATTACCTCGGCTTTATTTTGGTCTGTATTCAAATTATTGGCAGAGGAATGCCATTCACCCCATGCACCAATAAAGCCTGCCTGCCATACGAAAATGTTGTCACGGTTTTTAGCCAAAATCGGGCGCAGTTGCTCGATATGGCGACGAACCTGTGCCAGATTGGTATCTTGGCCGGCTGCTGTGTAGTCGTATGAAAAACGCAAAATGGCATTAACGTTTTTCATTTTAGATAAGCCCTGATCCAATGCATTGAGATACGACTGGGGCAAATCCTGATTCCGCCATTGAGATAAGTCTGCCGGCATATACATCAGGCGGTAGCCATCACGATAGGCTTTTTCCAAGTCAGCATCAGTAATTTGGGAAGGGTCTTTACCATAACGATAGAAACCGCGCCCATAACCAGGAACATCCCCCGCTGCTTCTTTCAGGGAGACGGTTTTAACGTTGTTATTTCCATTATTATTGTTGCCATTATTGTTGTTGCTGGCATTGTTATTGTTAGTATTATTAGCAGCATTATTTCCAGAATTGCTGCCATTAGCAGCACCAGAATTATTATTGTTATTTGCACTGCCTCCTCCCGTACCTACGCTAATATTCCGGGTTCGGTCAGCGTTGCCTGATGTTCCCAGTTGGACTGTACCCTCATTTTGCTTTGCTGCAGTTTGATTTGCTTGCTGGTTGGAGCCGGCATTACTGGGCGTATCTGATTCGTCTTTTTTACAGCCTGCCAAAGCCACGGTACAAATCAGAACTGAAAGTAACGTTTTATTCATGATGACGATTTTCCTAAATATTTTCGCTAAATGGTCTACTTATAATATTAATACTGTGAAACATAGTAATCCTACAATGCTGTACACTTACTGTCAAAAAATTCAAAAAGATGTACGCCCTCTTTAAGAATGTGAATGCATCTGTAAGCAAGCCGTTCTGTCGAAAGAGTGCCAACCATCACTTGCTCTTTAAAACTAAAAACCGATAACGTTGTAATGCTCGGCACATCTTTCTAAATAAACTCAAACAGTTTTCAGGTAGCCTACTGCTTAATCCGTACCTTTTGCCCGATTTTCATGGAACTGTGCCTGCCAATCGGCAAATTTCCCTTGCTCGATGGTTTCGCGCATTTCGGCCATGATGGTTTGGTAGAAATGCAGGTTATGGATGGTGTTCAACTGTGCGCCCAAAATCTCGCCGGCGCGGTGCAGGTGGTGCAGGTAGGCACGGCTGAAATGGGTGCAGGCGTAGCAGGTACAGAACTCGTCGAGCGGGCGGGTGTCGTGTTTGTGCTTGGCGTTTTTGATTTTGATGTCGCCGAAACGGGTGAACAGCCAGCCGTTGCGGGCGTTGCGGGTGGGCATGACGCAGTCGAACATGTCCACGCCGTGCGCCACGCCGTACACCAAGTCTTCCGGCGTGCCGACGCCCATCAGGTAATGCGGTTTGTGTTCGGGCAGTATGGGGCCGACGGCGCGCAGCATGCGGTACATTTCGGGCTTGGGTTCGCCCACCGATAAGCCGCCGATGGCGAGGCCGGGGAAGTCGAATTGTTCCAGTCCGCGCAGGGACTGTTCGCGCAGGTCTTCGTACATCGCGCCCTGCACGATGCCGAACAGGGCGTTGGGATTGTTCAAATCTTCAAAGGCTTTTTTGCTGCGTTCCGCCCAGCGCAGGCTCATTTGCAGCGATTTTTCGGCCTGCTCGCGCGTGGCTTCGCCGGGGGTGCATTCGTCGAGCTGCATGGCGATGTCGGAGTTGAGCACGGTTTGGATTTTCATCGAGATTTCGGGCGAGAGGAAGAGTTTGTCGCCGTTAATCGGGCTTTTGAAGGTGCAGCCTTCTTCGGTAAGTTTGCGCATGTCGGATAGCGAAAACACTTGGAAACCGCCGGAGTCGGTCAAAATCGGTTTGTTCCAGCCGATAAAGTCGTGCAGGCCGCCGAACTGTTCGATGACTTCGAGGCCGGGGCGCAGCCATAAATGGTAGGTGTTGCCGAGGATGATTTGGGCGTTGATGTCGTGCAGGTTTTGCGGGGTCATGGCTTTGACCGAGCCGTAGGTGCCGACGGGCATGAATACGGGGGTTTCGATGGTGCCGTGGTTGAGTTCGATGGTGCCGCGGCGGGCGTGGCCGTCTTTTTTATGCAGGGTAAATTTGAGCATGGGGAATAACACGTTATCAATAATCCGGCGATTATAGCTAAAGCACTTCTTTCTTCCTACTGCGTCAGCCCGCCTTACCGTCTTGACCATATTGCCTGCCGCCCGCTGCCTAGCAGAAAAATGATTACTTCGGCGATATGGCAAACCGCCGCCGGCCCTGCGCTTTCTTTGCGCGGGGGGTGGGAAAACAGTATAATGCTGCCCCTTAAACAGGCACGTAGCTCAGTTGGTTAGAGCATCACCTTGACATGGTGGGGGTCGTTGGTTCGAATCCAATCGTGCCTACCAGAATTCGTGGGAACAGCAGGGGTTTCTGGGGAACTTCAGTTGTTCTTTTTTGTTTGGCCGCCCGCTATTAGTTTTAACTTTGCAGAAACCTGGCTTCCTTTAGAAACATTGTTTCAGGTAGCCTTTTAGATTGCTGTTAAGGCTACCTGAAACTCCGGCCAAACCGCTGCAAGGAACCCGCCATATGCGCCGTTTACCTCCCGCGCTTGCGCTATTGCTTACACTGGCCGCATTGGCCGCCATAGCATTTGTCGGCCTATTCCTGCTGTTTTACTTTTTCGGTTTCGCCTAATGCAACGATAAAGGCTACCTGAAACCCAAACCATTCATCCGTTTATCCATTTCAAAGAAAGACAAACCATCATGTCCCAAATCAACATCACCCTGCCCGACGGCTCCGTGCGCCAATACGAAGCCCCCGTAACCGTTGCCCAAATCGCCGCTTCCATCGGCTCCGGACTGGCCAAAGCCACCGTGGCCGGCAAAGTGAACGGCGTATTGCGCGATGCCTGCGACCCGATTAGTGAAGATGCCACCGTGCAAATCATCACGCCGAAAGACCCGGAAGGCGTGGAAATCATCCGCCATTCCTGCGCGCACTTGGTCGGCCATGCCGTGAAACAGCTCTATCCCAATGCCAAAATGGTGATCGGCCCGGTGATTGAAGAAGGCTTCTACTACGACATCGCCACGGAAAAACCCTTCACGCCCGAAGACGTGGCCGCCATCGAAGCACGGATGAAAGAGCTGATCAATCAAGATTACGATGTGGTCAAAATCATAACCCCGCGCGCCGAAGCCATCAAAATCTTCCAAGAGCGCGGCGAAGAATACAAACTGCGCCTGATTGAAGACATGCCCGAAGTGGAAGCCATGGGTATGTATCACCACCAAGAATACGTGGATATGTGCCGCGGCCCGCACGTGCCCAACACCCGGTTTTTAAAGAACTTCAAGCTCACCAAGCTGGCCGGGGCCTACTGGCGCGGCGACAGCAACAACGAAATGCTGCAGCGCATCTACGGCACTGCCTGGGCTAGCAAAGACGAACTCAAAGCCTACATCACCCGTATTGAAGAAGCCGAAAAACGCGACCACCGCCGCCTCGGCAAACAGCTCGACCTATTCCACCTGCAAGACGAAGCCCCCGGCATGGTGTTCTGGCATCCGCGCGGCTGGACGCTGTGGCAAACCATCGAGCAGCACATGCGCTGCGAGCTCGATGCCGCCGGCTACCGCGAAGTTAAAACCCCGCAGATTCTCGACAAAACCTTCTGGGAAAAATCCGGCCACTGGGCGAACTACAAAGACAATATGTTCACCACCTCCTCCGAGAAGCGCGACTACGCCGTGAAACCGATGAACTGCCCTGGCCACGTTCAAATCTTCAACCACGGCCTGCGTTCCTACCGCGATCTGCCCATGCGCCTAGCCGAATTCGGCTCCTGCCACCGCAACGAGCCTTCCGGCGCACTACACGGCCTGATGCGCGTGCGCGGCTTCGTGCAAGATGATGCCCATATCTTCTGCACCGAAGACCAAATCGCCGAAGAAACCCGCGCCTTCAACCAGCTGGTGATGAAAATTTACAAACAATTCGGCTTCGAGCACGTCAGCATCAAACTCTCGCTGCGCCCCGAACAGCGTGCCGGCAGCGACGAAACTTGGGACAAAGCCGAACAAGGCCTGCGCGACGCGCTCACCGCCTGCGGCGTGCAATGGGAAGAGCTGCCGGGCGAAGGCGCGTTCTACGGCCCGAAAGTGGAATACCACATCAAAGACGCGCTCGGCCGCTCGTGGCAGTGCGGCACCATCCAGCTCGACTTCGTGCTGCCCGAACGCCTGGGTGCCGAATACGTTACCGAAGACAACGGCCGCGCCCGCCCCGTGATGCTGCACCGCGCCATTTTGGGCTCGCTGGAGCGCTTTATCGGCATCCTGATTGAAGAACACGCCGGCTCCTTCCCGCTCTGGCTCGCGCCCGTGCAGATGGTGGTGATGAACATCACCGAAAAACAGGCCGATTACTGCCTGGAAGTGGTCAATAAACTCAAAGCCGCCGGCCTGCGCGCCGAAGCCGACCTGCGCAACGAAAAAATCGGCTACAAAATCCGCGACAACAGCCAAATGCGCTACCCCTACCAAGTGGTGGTGGGCGACAAGGAAATGGAAAACGGCCAAGTGGCCGTACGCCGCAAAGGCGAGGATTTGGGCAGCATGCAGATAGAAGAGTTTATTGCCCGCTTGCAGCAAGAGCTGGCAGTGGTTTAAAGATTGTAATTTCACAGAACCCACGCCGTACTTTGTTTTAAGCCCACACTTTCAGGTAGCCTTTTGAGGCTACCTGAAATTTTATCTGGAAGTTGGCAAAATAAAGGAGTACTGTTCTCAGATGAATATTGAATACATCGAGAGGCTACCTGAAAAACTGAGTGGCTGCTCTCGATGTACTTCCTTATTACCCATCCCATGGAAGTTGATCATAACCGCATTTCTTACCAAGGAGTCTTGTCATGAAAGTTTTGGTTAATCTGTTCCATCCTCACCTTGAACGTTCTGTCGTAAACCGTGCTTGGGCGGATCGTCTTGCTAACCAGCCAGGCATTACCCTGCGCAACTTGTATGCGCTTTATCCTGACGGCAAAATCGACGTAGCCGCCGAACAACAGGCTTTGGCCGAACACGACCGCTTGGTGTTCCAACACCCGTTCTATTGGTACTCCATCCCACCGCTGATGAAGCAATGGCTCGACGACGTGCTAACCTACGGCTGGGCATACGGCCCGGGCGGCAACGCGCTGGCAGGCAAAGAGTGGTTGTCGGCCATTTCCACTGGTGGCCCTGCAGATTCCTACCAAGCAGGCGGCTATAACCGCTTTTCTATGAGCGAGTTTTTGAAACCCTTGGTACAGACTGCCTCCTTGCTGCAAACCGTTTTTCTGCCGCCGTTTATTTTCCACGGCGCAGTGGTGGCCGATAGCGAAGCCATACGCGCTTCTGCCGATGCACTGCTGGACTACATCCGCAATCCGCTGCTCGACCCGCAGAAAAAGCTGGCAGCTTTGCAGGCCAAAATGGAAAGCGAAGGAGTGAAGCTGGAATAACAGCCGCAAGGAGCACCTGTTGCGCACGCAATTTGAGGCTACCTTAGAACTGCTTAATTGCATAATAAAGAGGCTACCTGAAATTTCAGGTAGCCTCTAATCTGTTTGGCAAACGGGATTACAAACCTGCTGCCGCCTTTAAAGCCGCGGCCTTATCGGTGCGCTCCCAAGTAAACTCGGGCTCTTCGCGGCCGAAGTGGCCGTAGGCGGCGGATTTGCTGTAAATCGGGCGCAGTAGGTCGAGCATCTGCACAATGCCTTTCGGACGCAGATCGAAATGTTCGCGCACGATGGCGATGAGTTTGTCTTCGCTGATTTTGCCCGTGCCGAAGGTGTCGATGGCGATGGAAGTGGGCTCGGCGATGCCGATGGCGTAGGAAACCTGAATCTGGCATTGGGTGGCCAGGCCGGCGGCCACGATGTTTTTCGCTACATAACGGCAAGCATAGGCAGCGGAACGGTCTACTTTGCTCGGGTCTTTGCCGGAGAACGCGCCGCCGCCATGCGGGGCTGCACCGCCGTAGGTATCGACAATGATTTTGCGGCCGGTGAGCCCGCAGTCGCCCTGCGGCCCGCCGATCACGAAGCGGCCGGTGGGGTTGATGAGGTATTTGGTGTCGGCGGTGAGCATTTCGGGCGGCAGCACGGGTTTGATGATGTGCTCAATCACGGCTTTGCTCAGTTCTTCATGGCCGATAGACGGATCGTGCTGGGTGGAAAGCACCACGGTGTCGATGCGTTTTACTTTGCCGGTTTCGCTGTCGTACACGGCGGTAATTTGCGCTTTGGCATCGGGGCGCAGCCAAGGCAGCTGGCCGCTTTTGCGCAGTTCGCTCTGGCGCTGCATCAGGCGGTGGCTGTAATAGATGGCAAAGGGCATCAGGGTGGGGGTTTCGTCGCAGGCATAGCCGAACATCAGGCCTTGGTCGCCCGCGCCTTGGTTCAGGTCGATACCTTCGCCTTCGTTCACGCCTTGGGCGATGTCGGGCGATTGCTGGTCGTAATACACGCCCACCGCGCAGCCGTTGGCATCAAAGCCGAGCTCGGAAGAGTTGTAGCCGATTTTAGCAATGGTTTCACGCGCCACTTTGATGTAGTCCACGTGTGCGGTAGTGGTGATTTCCCCGGCCAGCACGCACAGGCCGGTGTTCACCAGCGTTTCGGCAGCCACTCGGGCTTTGGGGTCTTGGGCGAGGACGGCATCGAGAATGGCATCGGATACTTGGTCGGCCACTTTGTCGGGATGGCCTTCGGAAACAGATTCGGAGGTGAAGAGGTATTCGCTCATGATATGTCTTTCAGATAATAGATAAACCTTGCAGCCTAGCAAGGAGGGCTCAACGGGCAATAAAAAATCCCGCACCAGGCGGGAAGAGATATTGCCCGGCCTGATTCAGACGAGCCACATCGGCCTCTCGGCCGTCCACCTTACGCGCCGTTTGCGGCGGGCAGGTTGGCATGGATTCCCAACTCTTAATGCGCCACAGATGATAACAAATCCCGTCTGCAGCGGCAAGCGGCGGGATGGGTTTTAGGTAGCCTCGACAGGAAGCAGGCTACCTGAAAATTTGCAGGGGTGGATAAAACCAAACAGCGGCATGACCACACTGCTCTATCCCGCCAGCTCCACACACAAAAGGCTACCTGAAATTTTTAGCTTTGCAGAAACTCGGCCTTCCTTCGGAAACCTCGTTTTCTGTAAGTTCAATAGATGCGGTGCGATAGGTTTTAACTGTCCTCAAGCGAATATGCTTTTGATAGAAAAGGATATTTGCTATGGTAATTTTAACTGTAGTCTCTACCAAAGGTGGCATTGGTAAGACAACTGTAACCGCCAATTTGTCGGCTGTGCTGGCCGATATGGGTTTCAGAGTGTTGATGATCGACACTGATACCCAAGCATCGCTCAGCAAATTCTACCCAATACACTACCGTGCACCAAACGGTGTAGTAGAACTCTTGTTGGGTAAAAACGACGAATCCGTCATTCAATCGACCATCTCCAATACGGTTTATCCCAATCTGGACATCGTCCTGTCCAACAACATCCGCGACGACGTGCAAAACAAAGTGCAGAACCGCCCCGACCGGGCCTTCCTGTTGCGCAGCAAGCTGGTGCACCCCTGTATCGCCGAGAACTACGATGCGGTGCTGATCGACACCAAAGGATCGGTCGGCGTGATTCAGGATGCGGCCTGCTTTGCCGCCAACCTGCTGCTCTCGCCGATTATGCCGGAAACGCTGAGTGCGCGCGAATTCGTGTCCGGCACACAGGAGGCCTTGGACCGACTGGCGCACGGCGCGGTGATGAACCTGCCGATTCCGCCGCTGCGGGCGCTGATTTACGCCCGCGACCGCACCAAGGACGCACGCATCATCACCGAGGGCATCAAAGCCTATTTCAACCAGAGCTTGGACGGCAAAAAGCAGCTGCTGCCCTTGGAAATCCCCTATGCCAAAGCCTACAAGGAAGCTGCCACCCTGCGCATCCCGGTGCACTGCCACGAATGGACGCATTCCGGCAAATCGGAATCCGCCCGCCAACAGATGATCCGCCTGGTCTACGAACTGTTCCCGCCGATTAAGGAACAGCAGGTGGAATGCCACCTGTTCGGCGACCGGCTGGAAAACCTGCTGCCCGAAGAAACGGCGTCCGGCACAGGTGCGGACAATACGCCGGCGGAGGTACGGTCATGAGCAGCGACAACCGACCCGCTGTCCGGCAGCAGGACATGAAACCCATCGGACAGCCCCGCAAGCCGCAACTGAGTGTTGAAACCGCCCTGGCCGGCCTGCTGGTACCCGCACCCGCGCAAACTAATATGGACATTGGGCCCAAGGACGACGTGTTCCCCGGCTTGTTTATGAACGTATCGGTGCACGAAATCGACTTCTTCGACAAAAACCCGCGCACCCGCCACGACCCGGAACAGTACGGCCAAATCAAACAGTCCATCCGCGAGGCGGGAGTACAACAGCCGGTACACATTACCCGCCGTCCCGGCGACAACCGCTTCGTGCTGGCGCAGGGCGGCAACACCCGCCTGAAAATCGTCCGGGAACTGTATGCCGAAACCGGCAACGAGCGTTTCGCCGTCATCCCGGCCATCTTTGCCGAATACACCTCGGAGGCGGACATCCAAATCGCCCACCTGATCGAGAACGAACAGCGTGCGGAGATGTGTTTTTGGGATAAGGCGCAGGCCTATGCCGCGATACGCGGGATGTTTCAGGCGGAGAGTGCGAAGAAGCTGAGCCTGCGCGAGTTGGCGGAGTTGTTTCTGACACATGGTTTATCCCTGACGCACAATACGCTCAGTCTGATGTTCTTTGCCGCCGACCACCTTAATGATTTAGGGATGTTCGCGCAGTATCTGTCCAATCAAAAAACCTTCGATATCCGCAAGCTCTATTACCAGTTCCAAGACAGCCTGAAAGCAGCCGATATTGCCGCACAGCTGGACGGCTTCTGGAGCAGCAACCTGAGTGCGTGGGCGGTGGAACAGATGGAGGCCGGGATGCAAGAGCCGGACATATCTGACCTGAGCCGCTACCTGCAACGGCGTTTCGCCGAAGCATTCGGCGACGTGCTGCCGCAGCAGGGACAGGAACCCGGGGCTGCAACAGATTCCTCCGACATAGGGCTACCTGAAACAGACGGCCATACCGGCCAATCCCCTGCCACAGCTGCTGGTACCGTCAGGCTACCTGAAAATTCTCGGCAAGCCGCAAGCGCCGCTACATCAACCCCGGCCGATGCCCCCGCCACCGTTGCGCCGCCGCTCGATGCGGCTGCGAAACGGTACGATGGTGCGCAGTCGGCTGCGGCAGCGCCCGCCTATGCCGACCGCGATGCGGCACTGCAAGCCCTGCATCGGGCTGTCCGCCGCCTACTCTCAGCCGTGGGGCTGAATGATTGTTTCCATACCCATGCGGCCTTCCCCTATGCTTTCTATCTCGAATATCCCGACTTCCGGAACCTGCCGCAAACCAATCCGCATGCCGTCTTCGCCATCGACCACCTGCACGCGGAGGCGGGCAACGTATTCGTCTTCCTGTGCCGCGTTTCCGGCCAAGACCGGCTGATGTCCGACCTCTCGCTCGGGGAAGCCAACCCCATCCTCAGGCTACCTGAACACTCCACCGTGCTGGCGGCCTACCGCGATGCCGACGTCTGGGACGAATACGCCACCATGGGCATCGGCGAACGCGCGTACCTGCTGGACAGCGTGTTGGAGTGGCAGACTGCCGACACGCCGTACAGCGCGCCGGTGGCGGCCATCTTAGCGGCCATGCGCGCCGTGCGTACTTTCGATGCAGGAGGCGGCCATGACTAAGGCTAAAACCCGTCACGAAGCATGTTACCGCCTGCGTTTGGAGCAGCGTCACCCGCTGCACGGCCAAATACTGGCCCTGCTGGTTTCTTCCCTGGTGCTGCCCGAAGGCGGCCGGGAGGCAGCCGACGCCGGCATCCCGCCCGGCTGTGCCGATGCTTTCGAGATGCTGGCCCGGCTAGCACCCGAACAGTTACACGCGGTGGCCCGTCTGTTGGACGACGTAGTGGAAATCCGCCTGCCGCCGGCCGCGCTGGCGGCGGCGGTGCACGAGGTCGCCGGCAGCCAAGAGCGGCGGCAACTCTGCCTGCAACGCGGCGAATGGCTGATCCGGCACGGCGGCAGCAACCGTATGATCCTGCTGCTGTGCCCGGCGCTGTGCGCCGATGATGTGCGGCAGCTGCGCCGGCGGCTGGGCATCCCCGTCAATAAGGGCCGGCTGCCCGCCCTGCCCTTGGAAGTCCGTTTATCGGTGGCGGCCGACTGGCAGGCGACGGCGGGCGAAACCGACACCTTCCTGCGCTACCGGGCGTTGGCCGAACGCCATCCCGGCTGCACCCTCGGCCAGCTGTACAGCACGGTGGCCGCCGTCGAAGGGGGCTGCCTGTGAAACCTGTTGCCGCCCATCCTGTCCCGACCCTGTCGCCCCAGCTGTTCGGCAGCGATCCGATTCCGTATTGGGACAACCGCGACACCGCTTATCTGGCCGCACTGTGGGAGGAACCCGTGACCTATGTGGTGCAGTTCGCCCAGGCTTTGGATTCGGTGACGGCAGGCTATTTCCTCAGCTGCTATGTTGCGCGCTACCGGCCCGGCGAATGGGTCGCCCTCAACGAAGACATCGTGCGCCGAGAAACCGGTTTGGGCGGCGGCAGCTGGTACCGCGTGCGCCATCTGTTGCTGGAGGCGGGCATCCTGGCCAACGAACGCCGCCTGAACGTGTCGCTGTATTGTTTGGACGGAGACCGCTTGGAAGGATTGCTGCGCCGCAACGGCGACCTGTCGCTGTGCGCCGTTACCGCCCCGCCGGTGTCGCTCAACCGCCTGCACCTGAAAACCCTGCTGCATTACGGCCTGTCGGTCAAAGCCTGCCTGCTGTTGGCGGCGCTGCAGGCCGATACGCCGCATACCGCCCTAGCCGAACGGCAGGCCTGCAGCCCGTGGGTGGTGCTGCCGGAACAAGCCGTTACCGAACGTACCCGGTTGAGCCGCCGCGAACAGCGGCTGGCGGCCGAAGCACTACGCGGAATCGGCGTGCTGGAAACCAAGTACGGGGGGTTCCCGAGAATGCGCCACTGCCGCTACAGCCTGCAGCGCTTGGCGGAACTGGGCGACGGCTATATGCAGTCGCTGACGGTGTGAATAGGAATTGGAACATAGTTAAGGAAACATCATTACTGGATATGGCCGATGCGCAAATCCTCGGTTTTATCGCCCACCGCAGGGGAAACAGCTTGGCCGACTTGGTCGGTGCCATGGGTTTGACTTCCCGTGAGTGGGAGGTGTTGAAAGACGAATACCCGACTGCTGTCTATCTAGATGAGGCGGACGTCCGGGAAATCGAAACGGCATTACGCAATCAGGAACAGACATGATGCGGCATCAAGGCATAACCGATCAGCCTGTCTGAGTAACCAAGGAAACAGCTATGGACATCATGCGCCCCGAACAAAGCGATATCAGTGCCGCCCTGCAGCTGGTGCAGGCACTCAGCCTGACGGCGCTGGGCTACCATCCCGGTAAGCTCGACCAGTACGGCGAACCGGTATGGCTGGACGACGCTGACAAACCCAGCGTGTTGGACGAATTGTGCCGCCTGTATCAGAACTGCAATTTGGAATGGCTGCTGGCGGCCTTGTCCGTGCTGATTTCCCCCGGCCGGAGAATCATTGACGAGGGCAGCGATATTTTGCAAGTCCACCCGCGTTGGGAACAGGCTGTGCAGGACAGCCGCCGCCTGGACTGGCTGATCCATGCGGGTAGCGTGGCGTTTACCGACAAAGAAACAGACGACGACGGCGAACCCCTGCCGGAGAAACGACGCGTATTGAACGAGACCTATTGGATTTCCGGCTACGAACCGGCCGGCGAAGGCGGCAACGAACGCGAAGCCATCGATAATGCCATGTGGCGCAACCAAGGGTGATGCCGTGAAACTGCCCGCCCCCGACCAATTCAACCGCGACATCATACGCTGCCGGCAGGCCCTGCAGGGCGGGCGCACCATCGCCGTTTACAAATGCTTGGTCGATGCCGCCGGTTCGATCAAAGCGGCGGTGTTCCTGTCGCAGCTGGTCTATTGGACGCGGCACGGAACGGCGGTAGCGGAGCGGGACGGCTGGATCTTCAAATCGATTGCCGAGATGGAAGACGAAACCGGCCTGAGCAAACGCGAACAGGGTACTTGCAAACAGAAACTGCTGGAGCGCAACCTGATTGAAACCCGCCGTTTCGGCTTCGGCGCACGCTTGGAAATGCGGCTCAACCTGCCGGCCCTGGCCGCCGCCATCTGCGCCGCCAACGACAGGCCGTCTGACGGCAGGCTATCTGAAAATATCGATCTGGCCGCCTTCCGCCAACCGTCCGACCTGTTCTTCCTGCACTATTTCAAAGAACGCATCGCCTACCACCGGGATTTGGCGACCCTGACCGGCTGTATCCACTCGGCCATCATGCTGTCCTTCATCATGCAGCAGTGCGTGGCCAAGGGTGCCGGGTCGGAAGAACGCTGGTTCGTCAGCTTCGACATCCCGGCCTGGCAGCGCCATTTGTCGTTGCCCTACAAAACCCAGCTGACCGCCCGCAACAAACTGAAGAACCTGCAGTTCATCATCGAAAAACACTTCTTCGCCTCACGCCGCATCTTTACCCTGCTCAACGGCCGCGCCATCTGGTCGGCACTGGAGCAGAGTGTCCGCGACGAACGCAGGACTGCGCCCGAAACGCAAACCGAGCCCTATCCCCTTGATTATTGCAGAAATGACAAAAGGGACAATACAGCCGTTACCGATCCGGAATTAAGAAATGACAAAAGGGCGAATACAGGTATCCGCTTTCAGGAAAATGCCGCCGATACCGGATTTGCCCCCGTTGAAACCAAGCCGGAGGCAAGAAATGACAAAAGGGACAATACAGCCGTCACCGATCCGGAAAGCAAGAAACGACAAACGGGAAAATTAGGAAGCGACCATCGGGAAAATACAGAAAGCGCAAAAGGGCGAATTATTAAAGATTCAGATTACCCCCAGTTCCCTATCGGGAACGACTACCACAATACACCCGGCCGCACCGGACAGGCAGCCGTGGCGGCAGATGTGGGGGGCGTGCCTGCTACGCAGGAGGGAACCCCCGCCGATGCTGCAGGCAAGCGCTTCGACGGCCTGGTTTACCCGCAGCACTTCAGCAGCAGCCTGAAAGCCCAAAGCCGCAAGCTGTTCGATAAACTGCTACCCGCTGCCGATAGCGAAACCCTGCAGGAGATACTGGACGAGATTGCCGGCCAAACCAAACCCGTAACCAGCCCGCTCGGCCTCCTGACCGTGCTGTGCCGCAAAGCCGCCGCTGGCGAACTGCTCTGCATTCTGGCACCGCTGGTACGGGAGAAACGCGAACGGCAGCAGGCTTGGGAGAAGCAGCGGCTGGAGCAGGAACAACACTTGCAAAAGCAGGCTACTGCGGCAGCAGGCAATGATGCACCCCGTGCCAATTCGGAAGATTTACGCCGTTCCGTGCTGCGTACGGTGGGCAGCATACGGCCTGTCGGGGGCGGCAATTAGGGCGGATAAGACCCTCCGTAAAAATATTTTGTGCGACAAAAGCCTTTTAAGGGTAAGGGGCGGGAATGGCGCAATCGCTGTAATGCCCCATTACAACATCCCCTAGGGCGGGAATGGCGCAATCGCTGTAATGCCCCATTACAACATCCCTAGGGCGGGAATGGCGCAATCGCTGTAATGCCCCATTACAACATCCTAGGACTGGAGCAGCGGCAAAACAAAATACCTGACATTTGTGAGCCCCATTCGCAAAACCTGATTATCCATCCAACCGCTTTAATTTTAATTCCACCCTGCGGCCGCCGGCCGCACAACAGACAGGAGCATACGGCATGATCCGCAGCAAACAGAAACTGGTCATCCAAGCGAAGTCCGTCAAGGTCGAACAAACCTTCGACACACCTTTCCCGACATCCGAGCAGTCGGTGTTTTCCGACGGTTACGACTGGCAGCGGGAACGCACCCGTTTGTCGGTGGTGTCGGACGATCCTGCCGATTCGGCCGCTTTGGCGGTATTGGCGGAGCACGAGTTGTTGCTGAAGCAGCATATCCTGCGCCAACGCATCCGTTCCGGCCGGGCACGTTCCCGCTCTGCGGCTACAATCGATTTGGACGATTATGACATCTACCTGTCCGAAGACCAGGCGTTTGACGATATCGGCAAGCTGAGCGGCAGCGGCGATACCTTCGAGTTGCAGACCAAACACGCGGTGCGCATGTGGGAAGGGCAGAACAACCGCAAGAGCCACCGTTGGCCAGGCATCCGCTACGGCATGGCCCTGTCGGGTGAACTGGTGCGGGTGGCCAAACAGGACAACCCGTTCGCCCATGCCGAACTGCTGGCTTTCGAACAGGCTTTGGAGGAGGCTGCGGCCTATCTGGAGGCGGAGGCCGGCAAGATGCGGCAGCAAATCGGGCAATACGCCGCCTCCGGCATCCACATCGCCGTCATGGCCAACCGGAATCCGCTGTTGATCAAAGTGGAATCGATGCGTGGCTACGGTTTCCGGTTGCTGCAGTTGCTGATGGCCTACGACATGTTGGTGCGTTTGGCCCTGACGATGGGCAGCAAAGGCCTGACCAGC
>ERZ772764.1016-NODE-1016-length-18174-cov-5.756940_pt1 | contig 18174 bp, 21 predicted proteins | sample MGYA00512163_ERZ772764 | MGnify/ENA primary metagenome ERZ772764 (study PRJEB29015, sample SAMEA2737903) | human oral metagenome | biome: human oral; feature: human-associated habitat; material: dental | place: China | collected 2094 ... | reverse complement strand
CTATTTCTTTTGGATATTCAAAAGAAATAACTGGAGCATAAGAATTTACTTTTGCCTCTAATACTAAGTTATACATTCTTTTAGTCGTTGATATAACAAGATTTGTTTTCAACTCAGGTATAAAAGGTTTTATAGAAATAGCTGGAGACATTCCTCTTGAAGTTCCTGCATAGTATGTTTGAACACTCCATCTAGTAGCATCTCCTATTTCAGCATGTATTATATCTTCATCTGGATTTAAAATAATTGTAGTTATATATCCAGCTCTTGTTGCTATATTATAGCTATCATTTTCATTGTAAAAGTATGTACTATTAATATTATTCTTTGATTTTTTATATCCTGTTTCTATACTTGGTTGTTGAGTTGAATAAGGATCAAATTCAGAAGCAAAATCTGTTGCAAAAGCCATTGAACTAATTAAACTCAATAAAGTAATAAATAATAATTTTTTCTTCATTTCTCCTCCTATTTTTTATTTAGATAAGTCAGCTGTTATATGATAGTCTTGAATAATAATTCCAAGTGGATTTATTAAAATATCTTCTTCAGATAAATTTTTATCTTGAGTGATTGAAAACACTCCAGTCCATTTTTTTAAAGAAGTATAATTTCCATCTGTATAATATTTTTCAGTCCAGTTTATTTGATAAATATTATCTGAATTTTTTAACATTGATGTCACTTGTACATCAACAGTTTGCTTATCTTTAAATTTCTTTTCCAGATTCAAAGCATTTATATCTCCATTCATCTTGTTCTTCATATCTTTGCCTAAGAAAGAATATTCCATTTTAATTTTTCTATAAGTAAATACCTTATCTAAAGATATAGACCTTACATTTATAACAAATTCATTAAGAATAGAAAAAACAACACTGTCATCTGCTACATAACTTATCTGATCCATTCTTCCTACAAAAGTTGGTTTTCTTTCCTTATCTATTTCAACAATAAATGGAACCAATTTTGTTTTGTTTGCTAACCTTACATAAGCAATCCAAGAAAAAAATACAAGACAAGACATGACAAGAAAAGCAATTTGCCAGTTACGACAACTTTTAGATAAAGATAACATCCTATCATAATAAGGATTTTCAGGAGAAGCTATTCCTTCATTCAAATAGAGAGATTTTTTAGGCTTATAACTAAATTTCCCATTTCCCATATTAACCTCCTCTATTAAATAAGAACAGCACCTGAATAACCAAACCATTGAGGAGCCCAACTAATTGCTCCAAATATTAAAGTAGCTCCTAGAATAACTCCTACAAGTTTTCTATTAGCACCTTCAAAGTTTCCAAACATATAAAAATATCCAGCGATAGCAATAGCAGCAATAACAGCTAATCTTCCTAAAGGACCTGTAAGAACACCAACAAATTTATCAAACATACCTACCCAAGGCATATTAGATGTTGTAGCCATAGCTGGTGAGGAACTCACTAACATAATTCCTAATAAATAAAGTTTTTTACTAATTTTAAAATTTTTTTTCATTTTTTATTCCCTCCCTGATTAATTTTTTGTTTTCTTTTTTTAGAAAATTTGTTAAAATGAAAAAAAGGTTTAGTACATATTATAGTTTAATATGTAGTATCACTTTATATGATTATAAACATTTTTAGCTAAAAATTCAAGCAAAAAATTAGAAAAATGTTACATATTTTTCTAAAAATGACAAACCAGTCATTTTATTTTTGAAAAAAATAAAATGCACGCTTACGCGTTTCTCATTCTGAGAAACAGCAGCGTGATTTAACAAGGCTTTGCCATTGTTAAATAAAGTAGCCCTTTGGGCTGAAAAGGAGGTGTATGCTGTTGGCAGAATATAGATTTTGTTACAAAAAAGGAAAATTAGGATATGCGAAAAATCATGCAGCATACATTCTAAGAGAGGAAAATTATACTTCAAGAAAAGAAGAACTTGTATATAAAGAATCAGGTAATATAGAAATGTTTGATGGAACTAGTGCGCTAAAATTTTGGGAATATTCTGATACTTATGAGAGAGCTAATTCTGTTGTATATAGAGAAATAGAAATAAATATACCTAATGAATTTAACCATGAACAAGCCAAGGAACTTATTAATAATTTTGTAAAAAAAGAATTAGGAGAAAAATTTCCATATACTTATGCAATCCATGAATCATATAATAATAGTGGAGAAAAAAATTTACATTGTCATCTAATGTTTTCTGAAAGAGAATTAGATGGTATTAATAGAGAACTTTCTCAATTTTTTAAAAGAGCTAATTCAAAAGAACCTGAAAAGGGTGGAGCTAAAAAAAATAGAAAATGGCAAGAAAAATCAAGACTTTTAGAATTAAGAAAAAGTTGGGAAATTGAATCTAATAATTTATTAGAAAAATATGGATTTGAAGCAAGAGTTGATTGTAGATCATTATTAGATATTAGAAGAGAATTATTAGAAAAAGAGATGTTTGATGAAGCTGAAAAATATAATAGAACTCCTATAAATATATCAGGAAAAATTTTGTATAAAGTAGATAGAAGTATTCCTTTAAATGAAAATGAAACTGAAAAATATAATGACTTTCTAAAAGCTAAAAAAATAAGAATAGATAAAATTAGAGAAAAAGAATATAAAGATTTAAAAGCTAATATAGAAAAATTAGAAAAACAAGATAGTAAAGAAAGAGCTTTAAATATTGTAACTAAAGGTGAGTATTTTAAATTAAAGAAAACATATTTTGCTATTGCAAAAAAATCTAAAATATATCCTAAAAATAAGGCTTTATCAATTAAAAAAGCTGAATTAGAAAAGCAAATTGAAATATTAAAAAAGAATACAGAAAAATCTATAAAATATATAAATATAAGCAAACAACTTGAATTAAATAAAATAAGAGATTTAGAAAAGGCTAAGAATCTATTTGAACATAAATTTGATGAAAAATATTTTACTAAAACTGAAGAAAAAATAGTGGATAAGTATAAAAATATTAGTAAATTGAATTTAAAAATAAAAGAACAAATATTATTAAGTGAAGATTATGAGGAAAAAGCTATTAATGTTCTAACAGACTATAAGTATAATAGAGAGCTTGTAGCCAATTTTAATATGCAAAATCAAAAAGAATTATTAGAAAAGCACTATCAAGAAGCTACTCTTTTTAATCCTGGTGAATTAAAAAATATAAGAGATAAAATCAGTGAATATGATAAAAATATTGAATTAAGTAAAAACTCTTTACTTAATATGATTGATAATGTAGATAAAAACAAGTTAGAAGCACTATCTAAAAAAATAAAAGATAACACAGAGCTAGAGTTGAAAGTAATTAGAGAAATTACATCAAAAGATAAAATTACCTTAACTGATTTAAGCTATGAAAAAGAAAGATTAGAATTATTAAATAGACATTCATTTTTAGAAAAAATCTATAATAAAGAGAATTCAAAAGAGGAAAGTAACAATAAAAAACTTTACAATTTATCTTTAGAAGTGGGGGCTATTGAAAATTTACTTAATGGTGAATACAGAATAATTAGAAATACTGAAGAGCTTATCAATAGAAACTTAAATAAGATAAATAAAGATATTGAAAGAAATAATAATAGAATTAAAGTAGCAGATGACACTATAATTAGATTAAATAATATTATGAAAGCTTATAGTAAAAAATATAATTTAAGTGGAGTAGAAATCATTGTAATTGGAAGATTGTCTAAAAATAAATATTGGAAGCTCTATAAGCAACAAAAAGAACTAAGAAAGGAAATATCAAGAAAAGAGAAAGCACTTCAAGAAATGGGAGTAATTTCATTTGGAAGAAGTGTACTGAAGAAAAGTATAGAACTTCATAAAGAAAAATTAGTTTCTCTTAATAATGAGGAAAAAGAATTAATAAAAAGATATAAAAATACTTCTAATTTTAAGAAAGAGGTTGAAAAGGTTAATCAGTATTATGCTAAGGTTCTAAAAGATTATACTAATATATCAATTCACTTAAAACAAGAAAATAAAGTAAATTACAAATTGAAATCTAATGTTGTAAATCGTGAAAAAGCTGTTACAACTATGACAAGGATTCCAAAGAGAAGTAGAAGTAAAGGATATACAAGAAGTTTTTCTCCTAGAAGCATAAGAGGAAATATAAATAATCTTTCAATAGTTGATAGTTATGAAATTAGATCTAATCTTGAAATTAATTTAAAAACTGAAAAGGAGAAAGAATATGAATGGGAAAGATAAACTATAACCAAAAGATTCATAATCTAAAAAGGAAAATTGCAGTACTGAAAAAACAAAAGAAATTTAAAGAGAATAAAGAAAAAAAGAAGATTAGAATTGAAAGAGCTAGAAGATTATTAAAACTTGGGATTATTTTTGAAATAACTCTTGCAGATATATATTCTATTGAGTTAATAATAGGCTATTTAAGTGAATTAAAAAATAGAAGTCAAGCAGAGCTGGAGATAATAAAATTTAGTGGAAATAAAATATTGACAGAAACTTCTATAGAAAGTCATGATAAAAAAGAAGTTATCTTTTTAAGTAGAGATGAAAGAAAAGCTAGAAACCATAAATTAATTAGTTTAGGAGCTTTATTTGAAATGACAGATACAGAATTTTATCCTTTAAATATTCAGGTAGGTTATATTGAAAGTTTGCATTTGTTAGATGAAAAACAAAAAATACATTATAAAGAAAAAGGCAACAATTTTATACTAAAGAGGAGGCTTAAAGAATAATGGAAAAAAAAATATGGAAAAGTTATTACAAGAATGGTAATATAAAAGAGGAGTGTGAAATGAAATATGGGAAGCTAAATGGGATTAGTACATTATATGATGAGGATGGAAAAATTATTGAGAAAAGAATATATTCAAATGATATGCTAATGGGGAACCCTTTTACTGGACTTTCACCTGAAGAAATTGCAAAGAAACTTGGGATTTTTATTGTTGATTCTGAAGAATGGAATTTAATAAAAAAATCTAATGAAGAGGTCATAGAGATTGATGAAAAAACTGCTTCACTGATTTATTTTAATATTTTGAAAAAATAAAAGGTTTACTACATATTAAACTATAATATGTAGTATTGTTTCTTTTATTTTCAATACTTTTTAAATTAGAGTTTTTGATTGATATAAAATTACTACATATAATATTTATTTTTTATATAAAATATGTAGTATCGGAGGAAAAATGGAATTTAATAAAAAAGGACAGGAAGTAAAATATATTAGAACTGAAGATTTAAAAAAAATAAGAGAGTACCTAAAATATAAAAATAAAGTTACTTTGTTAAATTTCATTAATATTGGAGTAAATGTGGGGCTTAGAATTTCTGATTTATCTACATTGAGATTTGAAGATATTGATATGAAGACCTGGACTTTAACACTTATAGAAAAGAAAACACAGAAAAAAAGGACTATAAAATTTAATAGTATTTGTCAAAAAGCTATTAAAGAATTAAAATCTTTTTACCAGGACTTAGGTTATTCTATAAAAGAAGGATATTTATTTAAAAGTCTTTCTCCATATCAAAAAAAATTCAAATTAGATAGTCCTTTTACAATAAATGGAGTATCAAGAGAATTTAAAAAAATTGAAAGTTTTTTAAATATTCCATATCCACTAGGTTCTCATTCATTAAGAAAAACCTGGGGAAAAAATGTTTATGAAAAGACACTTAATATAGGAATACTTATGCAAGCTTTTAATCATTCTTCACCAGGAATAACTTTAAAATATATTGGTATTGAAGAAGAGGATATAAATAGATTATATGATGAATTTGAAATATAAAAATTATTCATAGAGGTGTTATTGTGGAAAATTATGCTTATTTAATAAAGGAACTAGATATCAACAAAAAATTTCTTCAATCTAAAAAAGATCAAACATTATATAAAATTAAATATATTGTTGAATATGTAAAAAACTGGTTATTTGTTTTTTGTAAAAGAAAAGATATTAAAAATATTAATTTTATTGATTCTATGTGTAATGCTGGAATTTACTTAGATGGAGATTTAGGAACAGCTACTGAAGTTCTTTTATTATTTCAAGAATTTTGTATTAATTATCCAGAAAAAAATTTTAATATCTTTGTAAATGATATAAATATTAACAGAATAAATACAATAAAAAAGATAATTGCAAAATTGCAGTCAAAAAAAAATCTTACAAATTTAAAAGTTCAGTATTTTAATAAAGATGTCAACTTGTTCTTAAAAAATTCTCATATTTTAGATAGTTATTTGAAAGGAATGGTTGCAACAATTCTATTTGTAGATCCTTATAATTTTAAAGCAGTGAATCCAAAAAATATTTATGAGTTTGTTAAAACATATTATTGTGAAATATTTTATAATTTTTTTTCTAGTGATATTGTTAGAAATGGTGAGCTTTATATTAAAAATATGAATGAAAAAGAGATAAAAAATATTAATGATATTGAAAAAAACTTTAAAAATAAAATAAAAAATATTAATAAAATGTCATTTTCCTATACTTTTAAAAATTCAAAGAAAACGGAAATGTATAAAATAATTTTTATAACTCCAAATATTGAGGGTATTGTTAAACTTAAAGAAGCTATATGGAAAGTTTTTGGAGGGAAACTTTTTTACTTTAATGATTTAAATAAAAATCAGTTACCTTTATTTAATTCAGAAGTTTCTTTCATTGAAGAGCATTCAAATATTGCTAAATTAATCCATAATTTTAGTTTACAGACTCTTTCATTTAAAGAAATAAAAGATTTTATATTATTGAAAACTATTATGAAGGAAAGGCAAATCATAAATAATATTCTAAAACCTTTAATTTCAGAAGGAAAAATAATAAAAATGAATAGAAATGGTAAAAAAAATTACAAGGATGATGATTATGAAATATTATAAAATGAGGTAATAAATGAAAAAAATAAAAAGAAAAACTATGTTATATAAAACAGGTGTCGAATATGGTGATTATACTATAAATCATGTTTTAGGCTGTTCTCATGGTTGTAATTATCCTTGCTATGCTTTTTTAATGGCAAAGCGATTTGGAAAAGTTAAAACTTACGATAAATGGATAGAACCATGTTTAGTTGAGAATACTTTAGAACTCTTAGAAAAAGAAATACCAAGATTAAAAGATAAAATTAAATCAGTCCAACTTTGCTTTACTACTGATCCATTTATGGTAGGTTATAAAGAAATTGAAAAAATGAGCTTAGAAGTTATTAAATTATTAAATGATAATGGTATAAAATGTAGGGTATTAACAAAAGGAATTTTACCAAAGGAACTTGGGAAATTGTCAAAAGAAAATGAATATGGAATAACTTTAATTTCTTTAGATGAAAATTTTCAAAAAAAAATAGAGCCAGGAGCTTCTTCTTATAAAGATAGAGTGGCTGCACTAAAATATTTACATAATAAAGGATTTAAAACATGGGTTAGTGTTGAACCTTATCCCACTCCTAATATAATAGAACAAGATATTAAAAAAATTCTAAAGAAACTAGTTTTTGTAGATAAAATAATTTTTGGAAGAACAAACTATAATAAAAATGTAACTTCTTATAAAGAGCATAAAATTTTTTATAATAAACAAGCAAGTATAGTTATTAAATTTTGTGAAAAAAACAATATTCAATATCATATAAAAAAAGGAACAATAACTAATTAAATTAATAAAGAAGAAGCAAAAGATTGTTTAAACTATGGAGATTATTTTATTCTTTTGCTTTTTTAATTATTTTTTAAAAAATTTGTTATTGCATATACTAAAGGTTTTATAAGATATTTTGCTTTTTGATTTAAATTTGGAAAAGATTTTAACTCTACCCTTTCTTCAGCATGAGCTATATCATTTCTAAGTCTTGTCAAATCATCTTCTTCATGATTGTTATTAGGATTAATTATAAAATTATACTTTTCAAATCCTATATATTTCTGTTTTTCCAAGATTTTCTTATTATTTTTTATATAATTTACTACAAGGTTTTGCTTTCTCACTTTAGAAAATTTAAGAGATAAACATTCTAAGAAAAAATCATATAATATTAAAAATACAACAGCTGGACTTTCATCTGCAAATTCTAAAATTTTAATTATTTTAAAATACTTATCTTTATGTTTTTTAAATTTTATATTTTCTGATATTATATTTTTTCTATAATTAGAAAAATTTTCCAAAAATTCAATTCCATCTTCTACATTAACATAATCTTGAAAAATTTTTTTATTATTTATGCTTCTTTCTTGTTCTATATAAAAAACAAAAAAGCTATTTGTTTGTAAAGTAAATTTATATAAGAATTCAATTAAAAATAATTCAATGTTATCTATATCTTTTTCTTTTAGATATTCATCTCTAAAATTTATTTGCACCCTTCTAATGTATACTTTATTACTTTCAGATAAATTTACTTTTTTTATAGTTATATTGTCTATAAACTCTTCAGAAAAATTTGTAAATTTAATTTCTTCTTCTTTTTCAGATATTGGTATATTAAAATATACATTGTACATAATGTAACTTTTCATAGTTAGTCTCCTTTAAATTTTTTATATCAGTTTAATTTAATCATTTTAAAATACTACCATTTCTTCAGTCTCACTTTTAAATAAATTTTATCCCCTTCTGTTCCAAAAGTCCTAAGGTATATTGTAGTAGTTTTTCCCTATTTTATCTACCTCTTTATAAATTTACTATCTTTCCATGCCCACATCTTTTACTTTTTCCATTGTTTTTTCTTGCTCTTTCTGCTTTATTGGCACAAATCTTTGTTCTAATTCTTTAGTAATTTTTAAATCTGATATATTATAGTAAATCATACTTCCAGCATAAAGTTTTTCTTCTTCTATAAAACCAGAACTTATCTGAGTTCCTTGTATATTAATATCTTTTTTTTCTATTCCATATCTTTCAACATCAATTTTTGCTATCCATCTATTTTCAAAATTTTTAAATTTTGCATATCCTATTGGATTTCCTGTAATACAATTATAGTTTTCTAAATCTAAAATATCTTTCTTTAATTCATCAGGAATTTTAGAAACATCTGTTACTCTATATATTGCTTTATATTTTTCTTTTTTTAGATTACAATCCCTACAAGCAATAATTAAAACATTTCCAATATAGTTACCTCTTTCATCAGGAATAGCCCTTAGTATGGAAGAAGGAGCATAGTTATTTGTATTTCCCCCTTTTTCTGTTATACCAAGAATAACTGATTCTTTTTTTCTTTGATTTTCTGTAATAAAAGAATCAATATATAGCCAATTTGCATTTCCTTTTTTTGGAGAAAACTTATAAAAAACAGAACTTTCTTGTAGAAGATTTGTTAATTTAGGGAATACTTTTAATTTGATATATGTAAAATCATTGATATTTTTTTCAGATAAAGATAATCTATTTTCTTTTACTGCTCTATAGAAATTTAATGGATTCATATTATCCTCAGAACCATATTTTACCCCTGTCAAATGTAAAAAATTTTGTTTTTTAAAAGTGATTAAGAACTTTTTAATTTCATTTTTATCCTCATAAATATATAAAAATTCTCTATTTAAAAAATTCTTATCATAAACTTCCTGAGCCAACTTTATCTTTTTAAAAATTTTGCTGTTTTCCATTCTAACTCCTAAAAAAAGAGTGTCTCAAACAGACACTCTCAAATTATTTTATCTTCAGGTTTTTCCGTTGCCTGCCAACTGTCATATCCTGTACATCTATGAATCTGTCTTCAGGTTTTTCCGTTGCCTGCCAACTGTCAGATCCTTCACATATCTGCTTTGTTAATTTATTATACCATACTTTCAAGATAATTCAATATTATTTTTTATATTTTCAAAACAATTTTTATATAATTCTAAAAAAGTTTTATTAATAAGATTAATCCAATAAAAAGTATCAATGCTATAATGCCTCTAATTATATTTTTAACTTTTATATAATCAAACCTTTTTTATCTTAATTTCATCATCTATGTACAAATACCAAAATGTAAGCTAATCATCATTGATACTGCGATTATTTTATTAATCATACTTTTCTTTCCTAAAAATATATAATTTCCTTATGTACTAGTTATTTTCAAAAAACTGAGAGTATATTCTTTTATTCTTCACCTCTAAAAACCATACCTTTAATGCATTCCTTATATAAAAATTCTTTTATATTTTTATCATTATTTGTTTCATAGAATTGGATAAGTAAATTTTTAAATTCTAATTGATTTTGAATTGGAATAGCTAATAATCCTACTCCATTCTGAATAAGGATATGATTAGCTACTAGTGTTGCAACTCTCTTATTTCCATCATAGAAAGGTTGACTTCTACAGATATATAACATCATATCAAGTGCCTTTTCTGTTTCACTTTTATCAGGAAAATATAAAATTTTTTCTATATTTTTTTTAAACTCTTCTTTATTTGGAATGGAAGGTTTCCATTCTGTTCCACCCATGTCAACTGCCGTTGTTCTTATTACTCCAGGGTAAGGAATTACATTAGCTTCACCTATTAATTGATGTACTTTAAGAATAAAAGGGATATCAATAGGATATTTCACATTTTCTAATATAAAATACCAAGCATGTTTTAAATTTATAATTGCATTAATATCCTTAATATACATATTTTGTATTGCTAATTCTTCAAATATCATTTCTGTTTGAGGATATGTTACAGCAATACCCTCAAGATTAGCAGATTTCCACATAGAATCTATTAAATTTCTTTTAGCATAAAATACATTTTCTTCTACAGACATTTTATATTTATTTTCTATTTTCATAATTTTTACTTACTCCCTGACTTTAGGTAATTAATGATTTTTTAAATTAATTTGTATATTTTTTATGATAACTTTCGGACACGCGTGTCCGAAACTTTTTATTTTAAATTTCTATAATCTTATTTAATTTTTCTAATAACTTATATGCTTGTTCCTTTTTATCTTCAGATAAATTTTCTAACTTTATTTGAAAATCTTGGTTTAAAAAAGAGAATTCAAAATGTTTTTCTAATTTTTCTGATAATAATAATTTTTTAGGTGGATCTTTTTGGAATAACTCCTTAGCCTCTTCTAATGTGATTCCTTCTGTTATATCATCTAGTATTTCAGGACATTTATATAAAGTTTCAATTTCTTTTACTGATAATAGAGCTATAATAGGTTTAACATCTTTTTTTGCTCTATTATAAAGTTGATAACGATGTCTATATCTTCTTGCACTCTTTGTATTAATTCCATTATATTCTAAAAATTTTTCAAAAATTCCATCTTTACTACCTTGTTTGGAAAGATGTTCTGAAACTTCTTCTAATATTTTTCCTAGCTCTAAGGTTGCTCCAGCTTGCAATGAAATTACTTCTTTTGTTTTGGAAATAAGATAATTTTCTTCTTCCTTATCTATGTTAAGGTTGCTAAAAAATGAAAAATTTAAAATTTTTTCTGTATTTATAAGTTCTCTATTAGTTTTTGTTTCAACTACTTCATTTTTCTTTTGCCTTTTTTCCATTAATTCCCGTAATGTATCTTGTGGGTTTGCCATAAATGTACCTCCTTACCTTTAGATATATTTTTTATTTTTTTATATCCTCTACCATTCCATCAATAATATCTAATAAACTATTTTGAGCTTTTAACAACTTTTTAGATTTACTTTCCCAAATAGTTTTTCCTTTCTCAATTAGTCCCTCAATAACTGATAGCTCTTGAATTGGCTCAGGAAAAATAACATCAGTTTCTTCTAATACATTTTTTAAGTCAAGATAATATTTTGTTTGATTAGAAGTTGGTTTAAAAAGATTCACTATAACTGAATGTACTTTTTCTACTCCAGCTTCTTTAATAACTTTTATTGTTCCAGCAGTCGTTGAATAATCACAAAATGTTGGAATTATTATTTTATCTGAATGTTCTACAAATTTCTTATCTATATCCATTGTTGGAATTGAATCAATTAATATAAAATCATATTCTTCACGCTTTTTTTCTATATAAGCTTCAAATTTCTTTTCAAATGTTTCTGTAAAAACTGATGATTCTGTTGGAATAAAATCTAAATTTTTTCTAATTTTAATGTATAATTCTTTGTTATCACCATATAAAACAACATGTCTCAAGCCATGGTCCATGTCATGTTTTTCTAAATCTTTTTTATTCATTGTATAGTGTAATATATTATTTTGGCTATCTGAAGTAAGAAGTAATATTTTATATCCTTGTAAAGCTAAACCTGCACCTAATTGTGCTGTTATAAATGTTTTCCCTATTCCACCTTTATTTACTTTTATAGTATATATTTTATTCATAATACCTCCATATTTCTTTATACTAATTTCTCTTTCACCAGGTAAAATATTTACAAAAAAATTCTTATTTAATTTCATTGCTTTGGTAACAATAAGAGGAATTAACAGATTATAAGTATAGTAGTTTTTTTCTTTATTTGTATAGTTTAAGGAAAATGACATATTTTTTGTAAATTCTTTTAAGTTTTGTTCTTTGTCTAAAATAATTTTTTCTATAATTGGTTTATTAATCTTTTTTATTTTAATTTCATCATCTTTATAAATAAAAGAAATATTATTATCCTTATTATCAGTTACTCCAATGGAAGAAATCAACTCTCTATCCAGTGTTAGTCTTGCCTGGTTTAATATTCCATTTTTTTTATAAGAAATAATTATTTTCCTTTTCATAGTTGGTCTCCCTACAATATAGTTTCTATGAAATTTTTATATTCATCTTCAGAGTAAAAAATTCTTTTTAAAATTATTCCTCTTAAATTTAATTTCATAGTTATACTACCATCTTTCATGTAATGTAATACCATAATATATACCTCCTATATTTTTTTATTGAAAAATAAGGCTATAAATGATATACTCTAATTGTTGGTTAGGGGTGATCATTTATTTGGTTGCCTCTTTTTATATATCATTCTTAAATTTTTATTTTCTTATCATTTCTGGATCATCTCCAACCCAATCCTTTCTACTTTCAAAACCTAATCTACTACATGCAGCCCTCATTTCATTTTTAGGTTTTAACATAATTCCTACTCCTTCTTTGTCACAAATATAAATTAATTCCTTTAAAATACTTATATCATTATTATTTTCTACGCTACTTTTTATAAAAATATAACCTGGTTTTAAATTATCATCTTCTAAAACTATATCATATGTTTCTTCAAGTACCACAGGAAGATACAATTCAGCTTTGCTTAGTTCTTCAACTATTCTCTTTAATTCTTCTGTTGAATTATAACTCATGTTTAAAACTTTTATTTTTCTTTTTTCCATTTTTCTTGCTCCTTTCACTTTTTATTTATACAGTGTTAAATCAATATCATCAGGTTTTGCCCAAAATATGATTTTATCGTAAAAATGTTTTAAAAAATATATCCCTAAAAACATTACTGTACATCCGAGACCTGCACCTAATACATTACTTTTAGCATCCTTATTAAAAACATAAAATGCAAAAGCTACTATTATTAAAAATCCTAAAATTCCTGCGATAAAATTGAAAATAGTAAAAAATATTCCTCTAAATGCCATTAAAAAATGATAAATAATAGTCTTAAAAATTTTCATTTCAATTATCCTCCTTAAATGAGATATCTAGCTGCATACCACTCTTTTAATTCTTTTTCAGCTTCTTTATCCCCATTTTTAGCAGCTTCTTCTAATTTTTTTACAATTTCATCTAATTTTTTCACTTTCTCCTTGTTTCCATTTCTATTTTCTATAACAGCTTCTTTAATCATTTCCTTTTTTTCTTCCAATGAGTATGTTTTATAGTCTTTTCCACAACTCATCAAAAATAAACAACACATAAATAATATAAAATATTTTTTCATTTTATTACCTCCTATTATTTTATTGATAGCTATATCAATAGTATTCTATCATTTTTAAGGTGTGATGTCAACTAGAATTTTATTTTTAATTCAGCTTTTTTTAAAATATCTTTTCTATTTATAAGTCCAAAATATCTGCTATCATAAGATCTAAAATGTGATGACAATAATAAGTATTCATCTTTATTTCTTGGCTTTAAATCTTCTACTCTTAGTGGTGTTATTTTTCTTCCTATTGAATCAGTATTTAAAATAATCCCATAATTTTTTCCTGATACATATAAATAGGAAAATTCACCATCATTTATTATTTCTATTTCATCTCTATTAGAATAATCAGCAGCAACTTCTTTTAATAATGTTGTTGCATATTTTGGAAGATACTCTCTGTTGTAAATAAAATCCATTATTTCTTTATCTGGTTTAAATTGAACTACATCTCCAACTTTTATATTATTTATTTCTGAAAGTTTATATACTCCTAAAGGTAAACTTTCTGTAACTGTTATAGCGTAATTTTTAGCTATTCCTCTTAGTAAAAGTAAAAGAGTAAAAAAGGTAATTATAAATATTCTATATTTGTATTTTGTCTTTATCTAATCTCACCATCTTTCTTTTTAATAGTCATCTTTCATCCAATCTGGAAGTTTTCCAGCTTCTTCACCATTTACTTTAACTCCTCTTTTTTTAGCACCATCTATTGTATCAGATGAAATATTACTTGTTGTATCTATGTTAGCTGTTGAATTTGTATCATTATTAGAATTATCTACATTATTTCCAATATTAGATGAGGTACTATTATTTGTTGTACCTGTGTCATTACTAACTGAATTTGTATTAGTTGATACATCATTTTCAGCACTTTGAGAAATATTCATTTGTGCTTGAGCATTGGAATTTACACTTCCAGTTCCTTCTGAAGATGTATTATTAGGAGGTGATTGAGGACTACTACCTAAATTATCTCCATTATTACTTGAACTATTTGAATTTTGTTGATTAGGAGTACCTCCTGAAGTTCCTCCACTACTTCCACCTTGTGACGAAGTTCCATTATTAGAACTTCTTGAAGAACTATTCCTATAATCAGAATTACCTTCATTATCATTATCTATCTTATCTTTTCCTTTTTCTTTAAAAATAGCATATCTTGCTCCTGCATAAGAACCACCCACAGCTGCTCCTCCTACAGCTCCAATTGTTCCTCCAACAATCTTTCCAGTAGCTGTTCCAATAGGGCCAACAAGACTTCCTACAGCTCCTAAAGCAGTTCCTCCGACATTTGCTCCTGTCTTTCCTCCTTCCCAAGCTCCTTTGGCTACTTCCTTTCCACCTCTATAAGCATCTGCAATTCCTTTTCCCATTCCTTTAATAGCTCCTGTTGCTCCTGCCATTGCTGCACTAGCATTAACAGAAGGACTTCCTGTTAATAAACCTGTAGTTAGAGATGGAAGGACTTGTACAACTCCTACAATAATATATATTACCCCTACTATTAAAGAAACTTTGTCAAAATCTATATCATCTACTGTGATTTTAAATAAATCATTCATTATATTTGTTCCCAAGAGTAGCCAAAAATTCATAACTGCTAATTTTATGGAAGATGATATAATCACATTAAAAACATTTTTATAATAAGTTAATCCTATGTCCAAAACTCCAAATGGTAAAAATATTATTGAAATTCCTGTTAAAAAATAATATTCAATCCAACAAATAATCAATCGGAGTGTCATAATTAGAAAACCAAGTGTTATAAGAAAATAAAATATAGCAAAAATCCATGTATCAAAGTCATACCAGTGCACACCTTCATCATATATTTTAAATGCTAGCTCAGTCCCTTTTTTATAAAGAAGACTAGGATTTTCAAAATATTCACTATCATAAATTCTTACTCTAATTGCTTTTTCTACTACATCAAAGAAAAAACTTTTAATTCCACTTAAAAGCCATTCATATTGATTTATTGCAAATAATATAAATCCTAATTTTAATATCTTATTTTTTATCCATTTATAATAACTGAAGTTTTCATTATCTATATTAGTATAAACAGTTAAAGCAATATCAATTGTTGCTAGAAAAAATAATAAAGTATGAGAAATTAACCTTAAATTTGAAGGAAGATCTTCTAAATAAATAGTGAACCTTTTTAAGATTTGTGTTAATATATTTGTTTCCATTTTTACCATTTCCTCTTTAATAAGTCAGCTTTTTCACTTGTATCATAATCATCAAATTTATATACTTTTTTTCTATGTTCTATTTGAGCTTTTTCATTTTGTAATCTTCTCATCTCTTCAGCATTCTGTGTTTTTAAAGATGAGGCTAACAATGTTCTTAACTCTAATAATGCTTTTGTTTGTTCAGCTGCCATATTAACTCCAGCTTGTAATACTGCCTTTTGTCCTTCTGCTGTGTTGGCTGCTTTCATCAGTTCAGTTATTCTTTCAGCATCATTTGCAAGTCTATCAGGATCTCCTAATCCTGCTATTGCAAAACTACTTTTTGTTATGTCTTTTGTTGCACCTAGTAAATCATCAGCTTTTCTCATATATTCTTCAGGTGTTAAACCTTCCAAGTTTTTAAAATCTGTATAGGTATTTTTAAAAGACTGCTCAAAATTTTTAAATGATGAAATAGTATCTTTAAATTGATTTTGAATATTCATCAGTTCTTGATAATCTTGCTGTATTTTCATCAGTTGTCCTGTTGTAAGTTCTCTTCCTAAATCCATCATATTAGTCATTTCCATTTCAATCTGTTTTAACTGATTTTGAGTTTGTTGAATAGCCTCATTCAATTCTTTTCCTAATTCAGTTTCCATTAAGGCTTGTTTTGCCTGCATAGCAACTAAAATTGTTATTATTTTTTTTAAACCACTACTACCTCCTTTTCCACCAAAAATTCCTGCTGAAGTATTTACAGAAACTCCAACTAATAATAAAGTCACAATTAACAATTTTAATTTTTTCATTATATTACCTCCCTGTATATTTTTATTATTAAAAATTTACCATTTCTTTTTTAATAAATCAGCTTTTTCAGTTGGAATATTTTTTTCAGATACAACTTCATGAATTACACTAGTCCACTCTCTATATTCAGTATAAGCTTCATTATCTCCATTTTTTGCTGCTATAGAAGTTTTCTGCATTAATTCACGGATTTTTTCTTTTTTTTCATTATTTCCCTTTTTAGATTCTGCTAAAGCTTCTATATACATTTCTTTCTTCTGTTCTTTGGTATACACTTCATAATCTTTCCCACAAGATACAATTAATAATCCTATAATAAATAATAAACCTAATTTTTTCATTATACTGCCTCTTTGTATATTTTTTATGATAACTTTCGGACACGCGTGTCCGAAACTTTTTTAGTCTCCTATTCCAATTCCTTTATCTCTTGATTCCTCTACTGTTTTCTCTTGTTCTTTCTGTTTCATTGGAACAAATTTTTGTTCTATTTCTTTTGTTATTTGAAGCTGAGATATATTATAAAATTCTACAGTAGTTATTTTTAAATTGCCTTTCTCATTTTTCCCTGTTAATATAGTCAACATTGGTTTTTCATTTTCATTTACTTTTATATTATTTTTTTCTACTTCTTCAACTCTTATCCATCTTTTGTCATTAGATTTATGATTAGGTACTATAATTTCATTTCCTGTTAAAGCATTATAATTTCCTCTTGATATTCCTTTTTCTATTCTTTCTTTTAAAAGTTTTTTTAACTCTTCTTTTTCTAAATAATATTGTTGTAATAATTTTTTGTTCTTTTCTTCATCAAATGAAAATGGTATATATTCTTTTTCTTTTTCATCATATCTATATATTCCTATAATATTTTCATGAATTTTAGAATTTTGTGTAAACTTATCATTATTTCTTAAAAAATATGTTTCAAAAATTCCTTTCATTTCTTTTGGACTCATCTCTGAATAATTTTCTAGCATAGTTATTCCACTTACTTCTTTTATTCCTAGATGCATTATTTTTTTATCTTTAGTTTTTATTACAAATAACTTTGAATTTATATTTGAATTCCTTTTAGTATTTTCCAAAATAACTCCGTTTTCAAAATTTTCTAAAAATTCTTTAAGTGTGGTAATTCTATTTTTTACACTTTTTAACATATTAAGATTATATTTTTTTACATTTTTTAAAATTTCCTCATCAGTTATATTCAATATTTTTACTTCTTCAGCAATTTCTCTTGCTGGAGGAATTTTATTCCCAGGGTACATATAATGTAAACCTAGTAAATGAGGTAAATTATCTTTAAGAATTTTTATATTTATAT
>ERZ772764.1013-NODE-1013-length-18200-cov-8.138110_pt1 | contig 18200 bp, 14 predicted proteins | sample MGYA00512163_ERZ772764 | MGnify/ENA primary metagenome ERZ772764 (study PRJEB29015, sample SAMEA2737903) | human oral metagenome | biome: human oral; feature: human-associated habitat; material: dental | place: China | collected 2094 ... | reverse complement strand
GCGGACGGGGCGACCGCGGTCCCAGGGACATGCTCGGGCGCGCCGTCGCGCAGGCCAGGGGGTCTGCCGACCACCCGGGCGCCGGGCGCGCGGGGCACAGGCGAGACCAGCCGCTCGGGGGGCCACACCTACATACCCGCCATGCCCGGCCCCGGCGGCAGGAGGTGCGCACGGCGCGGCCGACGGAGGCGACAGGGCACCGCGCCCCGCACGTGCGGCCGGACCTGAGGCCCACGGCGGCGACGGGGCGGCGATCGCCGAGGCCGCCCGCGACATGTCGGGCTCGTTCTCCTCCGGCGTCCCGGAGGAGATGCCGCAGGCGACGCAGACCATCGACCGCTTCCACGTCATGCAGCTCTTCCCGGGGGCGACGGACAGGGTGAGGTGCGCCGGGAGGCGCGAGGAGCGGCGAGTGCGCGAGGCGCCCGAGCGCACCAAGCGCGTGTGGCCCGAGCGCGAGGAGAGCCTGACGGAGCGACAGCGGGAGGTGCGCGAGAGGCTCGCCCCCAACAGGAGCCACCTCAAGACGGCCCGCGCCTGCCAGACGGCCGAGGCGATGCGCGACGCCTGCGACTGCGAGACGGCGGCGGAGGCGGAGCCCATGCTCGACAGGCTCCCCGGCTGGACGGCGCACCCCGACGTCCCCGAGACGGGGAGGGTCGCCAAGACGGTCCGGGAGAACAGGGAGGGGATACTCAGCTACTTCGGCAGCAGGCTCACCAACGCCTACCTCGAGGGCGCCAACTCGCTCATACAGTCCATCAAGAGGGCGGCCAGGGGATTTCGCAACGTGGAGTGCCTCGCAACAGCGATCTTCCCCGGGCTGGGAGGCCTGTCGTTCGACGCCCTCGCTTGCGCTCAGTCCTAACCCGTGCTACCCACCAGAAACCCCGAAGAGCCAAAAAATAACAGGAAGCGGGGTATGAGGGATGCATGTTTGACTATTTCTACGGTGCACAGGCGGAACAATTCTCGTTCTATCGTGTGCCAAAGGTGCTCTTCACGAAGGAGAAACCAAAAGGTGCACGCTGCTTCGCGGTTCTCAACGCGATCTACGGCGCACGCTTATCCTAGCGCCAATGGCACTGCCGAGGCCTTACGGAAATTATCACAATTTTGGTGAGTCTGTGAATCGGGCGCTCGAATCTCTCCGGGGCGTTATGCTCTTTCTATGAAACATGATTCTGACACCTATCCGCACGTAAGACGTGGTTTCCATGACCACGATGTGATCGATCTGGCTGCCGAGAGGCTTCAGATTGTTGCTGGTGCCGCTCGAGAGATGTCACAGATTATCGACTGGGGCTACTCTCATGAAAGTACACTCACGTTCGTGTCAAACCACTATCAACTGACTGAGCGTCAGCGCGGTCTTCTCGCACGCAGCGTCTCGGGCGAGAAGGCTGCGGTCAGGCGCACCTCCAAGCTCGTTGAGATCGGCAATTTACGCAGAGGCATGGGTCTTATCGATGGCTTTAATCTGATCGTAGCGCTGGAGGTGGCACTTTCGGGTAGCCCTCTGTTACGTGGGCAGGATTCCTCGATTCGCGACTTGGCAGGGATGCGTGGTACCTACCGCATCATCCACGAGACACCCCGAGCTGTTGGTCTGGTGCTCGATGTGCTGGGGAGCCTTGGCGACGTGCGGGCGGAAGTCCTTTTCGACGAGCCCGTCAGCAATTCGGGACGCCTTGTTGCACTGTTCAACAGAACTGCTAGAGAGAGGGGACTCAATGTGCATGCTCGTACCTGCGCTCAAGTTGACAAAGCCCTCTTCGGCAGGCCCCTCGTGGTTTCAAGTGACAGCTTGGTGCTTGATCGTTGCAAGAGCTGGATCAACCTCGCGGCTGCCTGCCTCGAACGCGTCCCCGACCCGTGGATCGTCGATCTCTTCGAGAGTTGAACGATTGTAGTCGCTCTGGTTACAAGTGCTAGCATCAAGACGGCCAGGGAACAAGGTCCCCGGCCCATTGGCCTGTGGTCGGGGTGACTGGATTCGAACCAGCGACCCTCTGCTCCCAAAGCAGATGCGCTACCAAGCTGCGCCACACCCCGAAATCGTATCGCATTATAAGCGAGCGCACGCCCAAGGGCAACGACGTCCCTGGGAGTAACGAAATCAGGACACAACGACTTCTACATGTACAGATTGTTACACTGTGTGCGAGGAATCGAAATGTGGTCCCATGAATGTATAATCTCACCCTCGTATCACACGTTCGGAAAAAGCATTGCGAGAGGAGATCCAATGAACTATTCCGAGAGAGTCATCGCTGGGCTTAAGGAGCGCTACGCAGACCAACCCGAGTTCATTCAGGCTGCTGAGGAGGTCCTCGCGACCCTCCAGCCGGCCTTGGATGCCCATCCCGAGTACGAGGCGGCTGGCCTCCTCGAGCGTCTCGTCGAGCCCGAGCGCGTCATCATCTTCCGCGTGCCTTGGGTGGATGACGCGGGCAAGGTCCAGGTCAATCGTGGCTACCGTGTGCAGTTCAACAGCGCCATCGGACCCTACAAGGGTGGTCTGCGCCTGCACCCGTCCGTGAACCTTGGCATCCTCAAGTTCCTAGGCTTTGAGCAGGTCTTCAAGAACTCCCTTACGACGCTTCCCATGGGTGGCGGCAAGGGCGGCTGTGACTTTGACCCCAAGGGTAAGTCGGACGGCGAGGTCATGCGTTTTTGCCAGTCCTTCATGACCGAGCTGGTCAAGCATATCGGTCCCGACACCGACGTTCCCGCTGGGGATATCGGTACGGGTGCTCGTGAGATAGGCTACCTGTTTGGCCAGTACAAGCGTCTCACTAACAGTTGGGTTTCCGTCCTCACGGGCAAGGGTCTCTCCTATGGCGGGTCGCTCGCCCGTACGGAGGCCACCGGCTATGGCACGGTGTACTTCCTACTCAACATGCTGAGGGAGAGGGGCGAGTCCATCGACGGCAAGACCGTTGTCGTCTCAGGCGCTGGCAATGTCGCCCAGTATGCCGTTCAGAAGGCCGAGCAGCTCGGCGCAAAGGTAGTCACCGTCTCGGACTCCAATGGCTATGTCTATGATCCCGATGGCATCGACTTCGACACGCTCGTTGACATCAAGCAGGTCAAGCGCGGCCGCATTAAGGAGTACGTTGAGTCACGTCCGAGTGCCGTCTATCATGAGGGCGCACGCCCCTGGGGCGAGAAATGTGACATCGCACTGCCCTGTGCCACCCAAAACGAGCTGCACCTCGAGGATGCAAAGAAGCTCGTCTCCGGCGGCTGCAGGTACGTGGCCGAGGGTGCCAACATGCCGACTACCCTGGATGCCACGCAGTATCTCAAGGACAACGGCGTGTTCTTTGCCCCCGGCAAGGCATCTAACGCAGGCGGTGTCGCCACATCCGGTCTTGAGATGAGCCAGAACCATGAGCACCTCTCATGGACCTTCGAGGAGGTTGACCAGAAGCTGCAAGGCATCATGAACTCCATCTATGCGGCCGCGTCCAGCGCCGCGAAGGAGTACGGCCATGAGGGAGACTTGGTCTTTGGCGCCAACATTGCCGGTTTCCTGAAGGTCGCGGATGCCATGATGGCTCAAGGCGTCTGCTAGCATCCATAGTCGGAGGTTGGTTGGCCTCTCAGCTGGAGATCGGCCTCCGTACCTACTACCATAGCCACAAGTCGGCCCCTGTGGGGGAGTGCTGCGAGCATCTCCCACAGGGGCCGCGCCTGTGAACCGTTTGCAGGCAGGGAAATCGGGACCGTTGTCAGGCTTGATGCCGCCAAGCTTGCGCTCAACTTGCGCTCACTCTGGCTCACTCTGCCATCAGAGATTGCGAAGAGTCCGCCCCCCAGGCTGCGAAGAGCTTATCTCTTGCTTTCGTCCTCAAGCTCCTTGAAACGCTCCGCGAGCATGGGGCTGTTCTTGGTGAGGCGCCTGATGGTAAGCTTTTGGGCCTTGTCATCTGCCAGCCTGAGGTTGTTCTGCGAGCTGAGCAGATTGTCCTTAACCTTTTGCAGATGCTGGATGGTCTTATCGATCTCGTCGATGGCGGTCACGAACTTGCGATTGGCGAGTTCGACGTTACGGCCGAACTTGTCTTGGAAGTCCGAGAGTGCCCCCTCGAAGTGGGTTATGTCTATCTGCTCGCGCCGGATCTTGTCTATCTGCCTTCGGTAGTCCAGCGACTTTAGGGCTGCGTTGCGCAGGAGCGTGATGATCACCAGGAAGAACTGCGGGCGGATGACATACATCTTCTCGTGGCGATACGACATGTCCACGATGCCCTGGTTATAGAGCTCGCTGTCCAGCTCGAGCATCGAGACGAGTACTGCGTACTCGCAGTCCTTCTTGCGCCGGTCTTGGTCGAGCTTGGCGAGATGCGACTCGTTGGTCCTCTTGTTGGTGGACGAGAGCTCCTCGTTCTTCATCTCGAACATGATCGAGACGAGCTCGGTGCCGTCATCGTCGCGCTCACGGTAGATGAAGTCACCCTTGGTGCCGCCCAGAGCCTCGTTGTCCTTCTCGAAGCTGACATTGCGAAAGGCCTCGGGATTGAGTGAGCGCCAGCGGTCAAACTCCTGTGCGCAGTGCTGCTCGAGGCTCTCGCCGACCATCTTGGTCGAGAGGCGCGTGCGATAGTCCCTAAGGCTTTCGATCTCCTCGTCCTTGTGGCGTATAAGTTCGTCGGTGGCCTTCTGCGCGCTACTCAGGCGCTCCCTGTACTGGGCCTCGAGGGCATCTCGCTCGCTCTTGCCGCGCTTGACCTCGCCCTCGAGCGCCGCCATGCGTTCGCGCAGCTGGCCGGTTGCTTCGCTCACCGCAAGGGCGCGCTCGCCCTCCTCCTGGCGGCGCCTGCCCTCCGCGTCCGCCTTCAGGCGTGCGATCTCGAGGTCGCGCTGGGAGATCTCCCGTTGGAGGGTTGCCTTGGCGCTGGCCCTCGCCTCCGCGAGGGCGGCCTCCTTCTCGCTTTCCATAAGTTTACCACGCTCATGGATCTCGCGCTCGAACTCGCTCGTTCGTACCTGGCTCAGGATCTCTTGGTAGTCAGAGCTCTTGAGCTCGAAGCGGGTATGACAGTGCGGACATTCGATGGTTGCCATTTGTGGCCTCCTTGGTGTTGGGTGATGTTAGGAGTGTAGCGTGCCATGCCTCGCGATGTGAGTGAATCACTCACTTGGCGAGCACGATGTGAGTGAATCACTCACTTCCATATTGCTTTCAATAAGTCGCTGAGCTGCGAGTATATAAGTTCACCATATCTAATGTCAGGCCTTTTTGACGCAAAAATCACTCACATCGTGAGTACGATGTGAGTGATTCACACACTTCGCATCGGTGTGCAGCTAAAACAGCAGCGGCATATCAGGACATTAAATAATTTCTTATTATTTCGACGCTTACGGTAAGGATCTGGTGTGGTCCGATGGGATTCGGTAGGATGTATCCAGCAAGGGTTCGCAAATGTGTCTATTCAGATAAACGAACCTTATCGTTGCATCGCTGCGCATCTCGGATTCTTAGAATCCATAGAGGCCTTTATTGGTGGCATGGAGATACTAACGGGGACTCATGCGCGCGACGCGCCGAGGGACGCGACGTGTCGAGAGAGACGCGACGTGTCGAGAGAGACGCGACGCGCCGAGGGCGCCCTCAGTGAAAACGGCCCTCGACCCCCAATGTGTCGTGTGGGGGAGGAGCGGCGCATGGGAGAAGGGAAGGATGCACATGAACCTGCTTGCTGGGGCGGATCGCCTGCCCAAGGCCCTGCTCGCCCTCGAGGATGGCACGACTCTCGAGGGTAGCTGCTGTGGGGCTCAGGGCGAGGCCTTCGGCGAGATAGTCTTCAACACCTCCATGACGGGGTACCAGGAGATCGTGAGTGACCCGAGCTATGCGGGCCAGATAGTGACCTTCACCTATCCCCAGATAGGCAACTACGGTGTGAACGCACACGACATGCAAGCCGCCTCCCTTGCCCTGCGTGGCGTGGTCGTGCATGACATGTGCTTCACGCCCAGCAACTGGCAGAGCGCGGGCAGCCTCCCCGACTTTCTGCGCGAGCGTGGCGTCGTCGCCATGCAGGGTGTGGATACGCGCGCTCTCACCCTGCGCATACGCGAGGGGGGCGCCATGAGGGCCGCCCTCTCGACAGAGGACCTTGACCCACAGAGCCTTGTCGCCCGTGTGAGAGAGAGTGAGTCCATCTCGGCCCGCAACCTCGTGTCCGATGTCTCGACCAAGGAGCGCTACGAGGTCGCAGGCGAGGGTGGACCGCTCGCGGGCGGAGGCGCGCCATCCGCAGACGGGGACAGGTTGCGTGCCCACGTCGTCGCCCTTGACTTTGGTGAGAAGCGTGGCATCGTCGAGCGCCTCGCCGCCGCTGGCTGCGACGTCACGGTCGTGCCCTGGGACACCCCTGCGGCCGACGTGCTCGCCCTAGGTCCCGATGGCGTCTTTTTCTCGAACGGGCCGGGAGACCCCAAAAGCGTGCCCGAGGCTGCCGAGACGGCCCGCGAGCTTCTGGGTAGGATCCCCATCTTTGGCATCTGTCTGGGAAACCAGCTCTTGACCCTAGCTGCGGGGGGTCAGGTGGAGAAGCTTCCCTACGGACATCACGGCGGCAACGAGCCTGTCATGAACCTGCTCACCACCAAAGTCGAGATCACGGCCCAGAACCACAACTACGGCCCTATCTTTCCCAGCCTGGGGCCACTGGTGCCAGAGCTCTCGGGTGGTATCTCTGAGCACGCGCGAGACCTGCGCCTCTGGAGCAGCCGACACATCGCTCCCGTGGTCAGGAGCGAGCCTTTCGGTCGTATCCGCCTTACGCACGTGAACCTCAACGATGGGACGCCCGAGGGCCTGCAGTTCTTGGACGTTCCCGCCTTCTCGATGCAGTACCACCCCGAGGCCAAACCCGGGCCAAATGACTCGAGCTATGCCTTCGACGCCTTTTGTCGCCTCATGGGAGGGTGCAAGGACTACCTTGCCATTGACGTCCGTGAAAGGAGGGCCCACTGATGCCCAAGCGCAGCGACATCCATAAGGTCCTGATCATCGGATCGGGCCCCATCGTCATCGGGCAAGCCTGCGAGTTCGACTACTCCGGTACCCAGGCCTGCAAGGCCCTTCGCCGTGAGGGCTTCGAGGTCGTGCTCGTGAACTCCAACCCGGCCACGATCATGACCGACCCCGATACGGCTGACCGCACCTACGTCGAGCCCATCACGGTCGAGGCCGTGACGAAGGTCATCGAGCGGGAGCGTCCCGACGCGCTGCTTCCCAACATGGGCGGCCAGACGGCCCTCAACTGCGCCGTCGCGCTCGGCAAGGCAGGCGTGCTCGAGCGCCTTGGCGTCGAGGTCATAGGTTGTGACATCGACTCCATAGAGGTGGGCGAGGATAGGGAGCTCTTCGCTGCCGCCATGCGCGACATCGGCCTTGAGGTCGCGCGCTCTGGCATCGCCCGCACGCTCGACGAGTGCGAGAGGGTGGCGGACGAGCTGGGGTATCCCGTCGTGATCCGTCCCGCCTTCACGCTGGGCGGCGCGGGTGGTGGCATGGCGCACGATCGCGCCGAGCTTTTGCGCATCGCGCGCGAGGGCCTGTCCCTCTCGGCAAACGGCGAGGTGCTCGTCGAACAGAGCGTGGAGGGCTGGAAGGAGATAGAGATGGAGGTCATGCGCGACGAGGCCGGCAACGGCATCGTCATATGCTCCATCGAGAACCTTGACCCCATGGGCGTCCACACCGGCGACTCCATCACCGTCGCGCCCTGCCAGACGCTCACGGACGGCGAGCTGCAGCGACTGCGCGACTACTCTTTGGCCATCCTCGAGCGTGTGGGCGTGGCCTGCGGTGGCTCCAACGTGCAGTTCGCGGTGAACCCGACAGACGGTCGCGTCCTCGTGATCGAGATGAACCCCCGCGTGAGCCGCTCCTCTGCCCTGGCCTCCAAGGCGACGGGCTTTCCCATAGCGAAGATGGCGGCGCTCCTCTCGGTGGGCTACACCCTCGACGAGATAGCGAACGACATCACCGGCACGACGCCGGCCTGCTTCGAGCCCTCTATCGACTACTGCGTGGTCAAGATACCGCGCTTTGCCTTCGAGAAGTTCAAGGGTACGAGCGAGACGCTCACGACGCGCATGAAGGCCGTGGGCGAGGTCATGTCCATAGGCTCGACCTTCGAGGAGGCCCTGCAGAAGGCCTGCCGCTCCCTCGAGCAGGACCACATGGGCCTGGGTGCGGACGGTCTTTGCGAGTACGACGACTCCTCCTTCGCCGATCTTGTCGCTCGCCCAACCCCGGAGCGCATCTTCTACATCGCCGAGGCCCTGCGACGCGGCTGGGCGAGCGAGCGCATCTGTGCGCTCACGAGCATCGACCCCTGGTTCATCTCCCGTATCGAGGACATCGTGGCTGCGGAGCGCTCGCTTCGCGCGGGCGGCGTCCAAGGCCTCACGGCAAGGCGCCTCCTTGCCGCCAAGGAGCTGGGCTTCTCAGACGTGCAGATCGCACAGCTCACGGGACAGCGCGAGGACACGGTGCGTGCCCTTCGCGAGGTCTTTGGGGTACGACCGCTCGTGAAGACCGTCGACACCTGCGCGGGAGAGTTCGCCTCCCGCACCAACTACCACTACCTGACCTACGAGCGGGGAGACGCCTCCGAGTTCGAGGAGGCTGCCCGTCCGCGTGTCGTCATCCTCTCGGCAGGACCCAACCGCATAGGCCAGGGCATAGAGTTTGACTACTGCTGCGTTCACGCGGCGATGGCGCTCTCGGCCAAGGGCTTCGAGACGGTCATGGTCAACTGCAACCCAGAGACCGTATCGACGGACTACGACACCTCTGACCGCCTGTACTTTGAGCCGTTGACCTTCGAGGACGTCATGAACGTCATCGACAGCGAGAAGCCAGTCGGCGTGATCGTGACCCTGGGCGGCCAGACCCCCATCAACCTGGCGGGTCGCCTCAGGGAGGCGGGCGTTCCCATCATGGGCACCCAGCCCGACGCCATCGATCTTGCCGAGGACCGCGACCGCTTCTCCGTCCTGCTCGACCGCCTGTCGATAGCCTACCCGCCCAGCTCCACCGCAGAGACGCTCGACGAGGCGCGCGAGGTCGCCCGAGCGGTGGGCTATCCGCTGCTGGTGCGTCCGAGCTACGTGCTTGGGGGTCGCGGCATGGCCATCGTCTATGGCGAGGAGGAGCTCGCGACCTACATGGCCGAGGCTACGCAGGTCTCGCCCGACCATCCGGTCTACCTGGACGCCTTTCTCGAGGACGCCATCGAGCTCGACGTGGACGCCCTGGCGGACGGTACGGAGTGCTATGTGGGCTCCGTCCTCGAGCACATCGAGGAGTGCGGCATCCACTCGGGTGACTCCGCCTGCTGCTACCCTCCCTTCTCGCTCTCGGACGCCATCGTGGGGCGCGTTCGCGAGATCACGCGTAGGCTGGCCCTCGCCGTAGGCGTGCGAGGTCCCCTCAACATCCAGTATGCGGTCAAGGACGAGCAGGTCCTCGTGATCGAGATGAACCCCCGTGCGAGCCGCACGGTGCCCTTCTCGTCGAAGGCGACGGGCGTCCCGCTCGCGAGCTTTGCCTCTCGTATCATGGCAGGCGAGACCATCGCGTCGCTTAGGGATTCGGGCGAGCTAACCGAGGAGGGTCGCGACGTGGGGCGCTTTGCCGTGAAGGAGGCCGTGATGCCCTGGTCGCGCTTCCCGGGTGCCGACTTCGTCCTCGGTCCAGAGATGAAGTCCACCGGAGAGGTCATGGGCATCGACGCGACCTTCCCCGTGGCCTACGCCAAGACGCGCCAGGCCATCGACTACAAGCTGCCGCGTGCGGGCAGGGTCTTCGTGAGCGTCTGCGACCGAGACAAGCGCGCCATCGCGCCGGTGGCCATGGCGCTTGTAGGTCTGGGCTACCAGCTCGTCGCGACGGCCGGCACAGCAAAGACGCTGCGTGCGGCAGGCCTTGCCTGCGAGGTCACCAAGCGTCTGAGCGAGGGACATCCCAACATCGTGGACGAGATCGAGGGCGGGGACATCGCCTTCATCATCAACACGCCGCAGGGCAACGGCGCCCGTGGCGATGGCTCAATCCTGCGCAGCGAGGCCGTGAACCGTGGCATTACCTGCGTGACGGCCCTCTCGGCGACGACGGCCCTCGTGCAGGCGATCGCTGCGGTGCGAGACACCACGCTCAACGTTTACGCCTTGCAGGACCTCCCCTGAGCGAGACGGGCTTGGGGGTGTCAGGCCTGGCGTTACTGCGAGCTTGTCGCATTACTGCGAGCTTGCCTCAAGCTATTGGGCCACGTCACGTTGAGCCAATGAAAAAGATGGTTCCGTCTTTTGCGGTTCGGGCGTTGTTTGCTATCATAGTTGGGCTGTGTGCACACGCGGGCGTGGCGGAACTGGCAGACGCGCTGGATTTAGGTTCCAGTGGGGGTGACCCCATGAAGGTTCGAGTCCTTTCGCCCGCACCACGAGGCGCATGTGCGTAGGGCTGAGGGTGGTGCCGCAGGCATCGCCTGCATCGAGACACTGGAGGAACGTTGAACATCACCGTCACTGCCGATAGGTCCCAGAACGATCAGGTGATCGCAAATCTTACCGTGCCTGCCGACGAGGTCGACAAGGCCATCGACATGGCCTACAAGGACATAGCCAAGAAGTACAACTTTCAGGGCTTTCGCCGTGGCCGTGCGCCGCGCCCTGTTGTCAACGGCATCGTTGGTCGCGATGCGGTCCTCGCTCAGGCCACAGAGGACCTTATCAACATGGCCCAGCCCCAGATGCTCGAGGAGCTTGACGTCGTGCCGGTCGGGCGTCCCGACTACGGTGAGGACGTTCCTACCGTTGTGGAGCACGAGCAGCTGAGCGCTACCGTCACGATCTCGGTGCCCCCCATCTGCGAGCTCGACTCCTATGAGGCGCCCACCATCAAGATGCCCCCTAAGGACGCGACCGAGGCCGAGATAGATCAGCAGATCGAGGAGCTCATGAGCTACCACTCCAGCTATGAGGATGTCGAGGAGGATCGCGCCGCAGTCGAGGGCGACGTCGTGGTCGTCGATTCCACGAACCACGAGGGCAGGGCCGTGCCCGAGGGAGAGGGTCGCCAGATCTCCCTTAGCAGCTCCTACCTACCCAAGGAGTACGTCGCGGGTATCGTCGGCATGAGGAGGGGCGAGACCAAGGATATCGAGTGGACCGTTGAGGGCGATGAGGGGGAAAGTAAGGCGTTCTCCGTAACCGTCACCCTCAAGGGCTTCAGGAAGGCCGTCGTCCCCACGCTCGATGATGAGTTTGCAAAGAAGAACTTCGGTTTCGACACCGTGGCAGAGTTTCGTGACGCTGTCAAGGAGGAGATCGAGGAGGGGAAAGAGTCCGACCTGCCACGGCTCAAGGAGGATCGCGTCGTTGAGGAGGCGGGCAAGCATCTTCAGATCGAGAAGGTGCCCGATGCCTACGGCAACCAGGTCTTTTCCGAGCTTGCCAACGAGTTTCTCTCCCGGCTCCAGCAGCGGGGCATGACGCTTGACATGTACCTCTCGGTCCGACAGATCAAGAGCGATGCCTTCCTTGCCGACCTGCGCGTGCAGGCGGATGAGCGTGCCCGCCAGTCGCTGGCCCTCGATGCCCTCGCGCGCCACCTTGAGTTCGACGTGACCGAGGATGACATCCGAAACGAGTTCGAGCGCGCCGACGTCGAGGACGTGGATCTCTCGGTGGAGGCCTTCACCGCAAATGGGCGGATGCCTGCCATTCGGGAGTCCATCCGTCGTACCAAGGCCGTCAAGTGGCTCGTGGACAACTGCACTGTGGTCGAGGTGGACGAGGTCGCCGAGGCTCGCGCCAAGCATGATGAGTCCGAGAGCGAGGCCGAGCAGGCGGGTCACGATGCCGCCGACGAGGCCGAGCAGGCGGGCCTTGGGGCCGAGGCTGACGCCGGACAGGTTGGCCGTGAGCCCGAGCATGCTGATGCCGACTCCGGGACGGATACTGAGGGGGAAGGCGCCCTCGGGCAGGACGAGGGGTAGACGCCTCGAGGCCTGTCGCGGCCGCTCCCATCGGTGGTATCAGCAGGTTGGCAGCCCATCACCCTCGCTCACTTTCCGTCGCTTGGTTTTGAGGGGGCGCTCCGTGGGTACAGTGCCTTGGAGCGCCTATTTGGTAAGAAAGGGAGTACCACATGCACAATCCTACGAATATACCCCTGATCCCCTACGTCATTGAGCAGACCCCGCGCGGTGAGCGCAGCTATGACATCTACTCACGCCTCCTGAACGACCGCATCGTCTTTTTGGGCGAGGGGATCACGCGCGACACCGCTAATCTCGTGGTCGCGCAGCTCCTGCACCTAGAAAGTCAGGATCCCGACAAGGATATCTCGCTCTACATCGACTCGCCCGGCGGTGAGATCTATGCTGGTTTGGGCATCCTCGATACCATGAACTTCATAAAGCCTGACGTGTCGACCATTTGCGTAGGCATGGCTGCCTCGATGGCCTCTGTCCTGCTGGCGGCCGGAGCTAAGGGCAAGCGCCTGGCGTTGCCCAACTCGATGGTCATGATCCACCAGCCCTCAAGTGGGGCCCAGGGTCAGCAGACCGACATCCAGATCGTGGCCGACGAGACCAAGTGGCTCCGCCAGCACATAAATGAGCTGCTCTCCCAGTACACGGGTCAGTCTGTCGAGAAGATCAACGAGGATACCGAGCGCGACCACTACATGCGTGCTCGTGAGGCGCATCAGTACGGTCTGGTTGACAAGGTCATCACCTCTCGCTCCGAGCAGATTGACTAAGTTGGTTGCTAGCGTGGCTGATGAAAGGATGCTGTTCGGGGAACGACACCATGTGGCCGCTTGGGCATGCTTAAGACACGGGAGGCTCTATACACTGTGGAGAGCACCATCACAGGAGTCACGTGTAGGTCGCCTGAAGTCGGTCACGTCACACCAAGGGAAGATTTTTTAGGCTAATATTAAGGATAGAGTCGCCTGCAGCGGGCTGCTACAATGAGGCGACTCAATCCATGTAGCTATTGCCATACCATGTGTGGCACATGACGTTCAAATGAGGAGAAGCCAGATGGCACGAAACGGCACGCTGGGTAACAACGACGTTTGCTGCTCGTTCTGCGGAAGGAGCCGCGACCAGGTCAACAAACTCATTCAGGGGCGAAACGGCGTCTTTATCTGCGATGAGTGCGTAGGTGAGTGCTCGGACATCCTGACTGAGGCGAACGCGAGCATGGTCGAGGACGTCGACTTCGACCACTCGATACCCATCCGTAACCTTCCGACTCCGCATGAGATCTACGACGAGCTCTCGCAGTACGTAATGGGTCAGGAGGAGGCGAAGCGCTCGATGAGCGTTGCCGTCTACAATCACTATCGTCGCATCCTCTCGGGTGACGACGGGGACGCGGACGGTGACAGTGAAGAGTCCACCGAGGAGGAAACCGAGCACGTCGAGCTTGCCAAAAGCAACATCCTGCTCCTTGGCCCCACGGGAACGGGAAAGACGCTTTTGGCCCAGACGCTGGCGCGCTTCCTTGAGGTGCCGTTTTGCATCGCCGACGCGACGACGCTGACCGAGGCGGGCTATGTGGGCGAAGACGTGGAGAATATCCTGCTCAAGCTCATCACAGCCGCAGATGGCGACGTCGAGCGGGCGCAGGTGGGCATCGTCTACGTGGACGAGATAGACAAGATAGCTCGCAAGGCCGAGAACCTCTCCATCACGCGTGACGTGTCTGGCGAGGGCGTTCAGCAGGCGCTTCTCAAGATCCTCGAGGGCACCGAGGCGAGCGTGCCACCGCAGGGGGGGCGCAAGCATCCCCAGCAGGAGCTCATCCATATCGATACCAAGAACATTCTGTTCATCTGCGGCGGAGCTTTCGTGGGACTCGATAAGATCGTGGCCGACCGCATAGGAAAAAAGGGCATTGGCTTTAACGCGGAGCTGGCCAAGAAGATCGAGGACAACGAGGATGAGCTCATGGCGCAGGTCATGCCCCAGGACTTGCATAAGTTTGGCATGATCCCCGAGTTCATCGGGCGTATTCCGGTGATCACCTCCACCAAGGAGCTTACCGAGGACGATCTGGTCGAGATCCTGACCCAGCCCAAGAACGCCATCGTCAAGCAGTACAAGCGCATGTTCGAGATCGAGGGCGTCGAGCTCGAGTTCACGAAGGATGCACTGAGAGAGATTGCCCATCAGGCCCTTGAGCGCGGTACGGGTGCCCGCGGTCTGCGTGCGATCTGCGAGGCGACGCTGCAGAAGACGATGTTCGACCTGCCGAGCGACCTTGAGATAACAAGGGCCATAGTGACGTCGGCATCGGTTGGCGGAGGCGTCTCTCCCGAGCTTGTGCGTAACCCCGGTGCTGTCGAGGATGCGGGCGTAGGTTACTATACGAGGCATCGCGCGAGCTAGTCTCATGGCCAAGTGGCACGCGGTCTGTCAGGCGGTTGGCGCCCCGAAGCCTGTCAGGCGGTTGGCGCCCCGAAGCTCGCCCGGCGCTTAGTGCCCCGCAATCTGCGGGGCACTATCATAGCGACATTTGCCCAGTTGAGCTTAGATCGTAAGTGCCCGCCAATCTGGCGGGCACTTACTTTGGAATTGCAAACGGTAACTTAAAGTCTACTGACTCTGATGCTAGCTGAGGGGAGACGAGAGGAGGGCTCGTGCATTCGTGGCGAGCGTCTTGCGCAGTTCCTCGGGATCCAGCCTGCGGATAGCTGCGACTGCACCTATGGTGCGCTCAAGCGACTCTTGTATGGCAATGGCCGAGAAAGGCTCGCCCGCGTGTGGTGGGAGGTCGGTCTCGGTAAGGAGCTGCGCGAGGGGGAGCTGCCTTGCGTACTCGCGTCCGCGCCGTGTCCTGAGCATCATCTCGTTGACGGAGAACCAGCAGTTGACCTGAACGGCGCGATGGAGTTCGTCTGAGCTGCCCGAGAACCAGTGGAACACACAGCGGCAGCGCCTGAGGCAGCCTGTCTCCTCGAGGATGTCCAGGCAGCTGTTCGCCGCACACACCGAATGGATAGAGAGGACCTTAGGGGTGGCGGGGTCACTCGTCCTTGCGGCGGCTTGGCAGATGCTACGAAAGGCCACCGCCTGGGTCGTCTCTGTGTTCTCGGGCACGTGTCGAGGCGAGAAGTCCAGACCAATCTCGCCGATGAGTCGGGCCTTTGCGGCGAGCTCTGCCGCGTGCGCCACGTCGTCTGGCCCACAGCGCCCGTCGGCCACCCACCAGGGGTGTAGGCCGGCGGCAAGATGAACGTTGGCCAGTTCGCCCAAGGTGAGGCAAGCCGCCTCGTAGCCTCTAGGCTCCACCGTTACGGCGAGAAAGGTCAGGTCGCCAGCTGCGGCGTCCCGTGCGACCTGAGCGGCGTTGGACATGAGGTCCAGGTGGCAGTGGGCATCGAAGAGCCTGGCCGTTCCCTTGCCCGTCTCGTTCCCGTCGCTAGCAGTCATACCTGTCGCTCCCAGCTGAGCCCAGCAAGCTTATTGATCACACGACCTGCGATCATCTGTCCCATAATGGGTGGCAGGTAGCTCATCGTGCCGAGTATCGAGGCGCCCTCGCGTACGAAGCCACCCTCGCCCAAGGCTACTGCCTTGCCTTCCGGCTCCTGGGGCCGCTCGTCGGACCACAGCACCTCCAGGTGTCGAATGCCACGTCTGCGGCACTCCTTGCGCATGATGCGTGCGAGGGGATCGTTGGTGGTGCACCCGATGTCGGAGAAGCGCAGACGCGTGGGGTCGAGCTTGTTTGCACCCCCCATGCTGCTCACGAGCGGCAGGCCCTCATCCTGACACCAGCGGGCGAGGATGAGCTTCTGGCTTATCGTGTCAATGGCGTCAACCACATAGTTTGGGCACGGGAGGGCAGCGAGCGCAGGCACGAGACTCTCTTTGGAAAGAAAGGTTCGCAGGGTCGTGACATCGCAGGTGGGGTTTATGTCAGCTACGATGCGCGCCATGACCTCTGTCTTGGCCTGGCCTACGGTGCTCTGGTAGGCGACGGCCTGTCGGTTGATGTTGCTGGGGGCCACCACATCACGATCCACGAGCACAAGCGAGCCCACGCCGCCCCGCGCGAGCGCCTCTGCGCAGTTGGAGCCTACGCCTCCCAGGCCCACCACCATCACGCGGGCCGCCTGCACGCGAGCGAGCCTTGCCTTACCCATGACCAGGCGCAGGCGGTCGGTTGCGCTCTCTTGGGTTGTGTCCTTCGGTCCTTCGCCCTCTTGTGTGCCCACCATCCTCCTTTACAAACCCCAAGCGTTGAAGCGCACCAGCCGAGATGCCCACCCGAACTGCCCCTGTTTGGCATCCCGCGCATGCCGTGCCTGTGACATTCTAGGGCAACGAGCGGCGAGAGGAGCGCCTGGCAGCGCAAATGTGCCGCCGCCCATATGTAGACAATGGCGCTTGGCTTCGCGAACTCGTATGGGTTGGTGGTTGCGTCGCCGCCGCGGCGTGGGCCTCAGGTCCGAGCGTCCTGGCATCACGGGGCCATGGGGCCGTCGACGTCGTGGGACCCGTGGCCCTACCCGGTCGCACGAGCGGCCGTGGGGACAAAGGAGTGTACACAGATCGGCGAAAACGGCCCCTCGGCGCCGTTCTGGGGCATTTGTGTGGTTGCGCCGTCGTGGGCAGGCGTGGGAGCAAAGGAGTGTACACAGATCGGCGAAAACGGCCCTACGGAGCCGTTTTGGGGCATTTGTGTACACTGTTGCGACGCGAGCCGCGTCGGGTGGAACGAAGGCCTCGATCGCCATGGCGCGCCGGCGCCGGCGCCGCCGCTAGCTTGGCGTCTTTGCTGAGACGTTCACTCACACAAACTCCCGAGGAGCCCAATGACGCTTGGCTTGCCCTCACCATCATCGCTGTGGTGATTGGCTGCACCGTATCATCCTTCCATTCCCCATACGGATCTGGCCAACGTCTCGTCCTTTTGGGCTACACTGGTTAAAATATATTGTCATCAGAAGGCAGAGACAGACCCATCATACGTTTTGTCGAATGCGGTTCCGTAGGGGAGGGGTTATGGCGAGCATACTTGATGTTGCTGAATATATTCTTGAGAAGAAGGGATATGTCTCGACCATGAAGCTGCAGAAGCTCGCCTTCTATAGCAACGCGCTTTCCCTCGTCGAGACGCACCGTCCGCTTTTTCCCGAGACCTTTCAGGCATGGGTGAACGGTCCCGTCTCCCTTGAGCTCTACCGCAGGCATAGGGGAAGGTTCATCATCGGACCGGGGAGCATTGCTCCCAATCCCAAGATCGTCCAACCCCTTAGCGCGCACGAGCGATCGTTCGTTGACCGAACCTTGCACGTGCTCGGCGACTATGAAGGCGATCAGCTTAGCGGACTCTCGCACAGGGAAGCGCCGTGGAGCGATGCGCGTCAGGGGTGTGGGGATAGCGATCGTTGCAGCGCGGTCATCTCCAATGAGGCGATAGAGGGCTTCTATGCCTCGCGCCGGTGCGATAACCCCCTATTCTTAGGGTCATGACAAGAACTGGCGTCACGAAGTCTAAGGTGAAGAGAGCTGGGCGCATCCTTGCCTGCAGGGATGCGCCCGAGGAAGAACGTCATTGGGCGTTTGGGGTTGCGGATATTTGGCGTTCCGCCCATAAAGAGGTTATCGGAGAGATGGAGGGAACTTTACGAGAGCTTGTTTCTAGGGAACTGGCCGATGGGGGTAATAACACCCTTGTTGTTAGTCGGCTAAAACGAATGGATACGATCGTCAAGAAGCTTCAGCGGCCCGATCTTAGTATGAAGCTGAATGAGATGAATGACATAGCGGGATGCAGAGTAATCGTGCCTACCAAGCACGATGTCTACAGAATTGTTACTGCAGTGCGGGATGCACGCGTGCGGTTGTATCGAACTAAGGACACGCGGAACAAATCAGGCTGATAAATGGGTTGGGGTCGCCTCCCGGGCGCACGGGGCGCGAGACCCCGGCACGCACGCCGCCGGCTCCGCGCCCGGGCGGGCGAAAAACATGGGAGGATGTGACATATCCGCAGTTGGCAGGCCGTTTTTGCGCTATAATGAATAGGTCGGGACGGGCGGGCGGCGGGAGGGCCGGGGATGGCATCGAGCAGGCAGACGAGCTTCGCGCAGGTCGAGTGGGAGGGCAGGGCCAGGCGCACGAGGCGGGCCGAGTTCCTCGACC
>ERZ772764.1010-NODE-1010-length-18219-cov-16.909491_pt1 | contig 18219 bp, 17 predicted proteins | sample MGYA00512163_ERZ772764 | MGnify/ENA primary metagenome ERZ772764 (study PRJEB29015, sample SAMEA2737903) | human oral metagenome | biome: human oral; feature: human-associated habitat; material: dental | place: China | collected 2094 ... | reverse complement strand
CTTGAAGCTCAGCAGTGCACGAGCCAGCCAGGCGGGTCTGAAGGAAATGATGATGTAGATGAAGAATGAGGGCTGACTAAGTAGTATAACTGAAGAGGTCACGTACTGCTCTGAGCTACAGTATTGTTGCAGGCGACGTTCAGGTGCTGGGGCTGGCTTTGTGCTATCATCTAAAGGTAAAAGAGTGAGCTAGAACAGATGAGACTTATCCTGACTTATTTCAAACCCCTTTGGAAACAGCTGCTATTGATTGTTGGCTTTACTGCCATCAGTGTCTGGGCGACCCTGAAGATACCGGCGGTCATGTCGCAGATTATTGACCAGGGTATTCTCTCAAACGACCTTAGCTTGATTATAAGACAGGGGCTATGGATGCTGGCACTATCACTGGCTGATATTTCCGGTATGATTGCCTCGGACATCATTACCAGCCGGGCGATGGCTCGTCTAGCCGGTGATTTACGATTGGACATTTTTCGCCGGATAGAGAGCTTCTCGCTGAATGAGATTGATAAGTTCTCGACGGCGAGTCTGATCACTCGTTCGACGAATGATGTACAGCAAGTCCAACAGTCTTTCCAGATGGTGCTGGGCCTAGCGATACAAGCTCCGATCATGATCGTCGGGGCGGTAATCGGGGCACTAAGAACGGCGCCAAGCATGACCTGGCTAATCGTCTTGACGGTGACTATCTTGCTGGTCGGTATGGCGGTGATCTTTGGTGTCGTTACGCCCAAGTATAAAGTATTACAAGATCTGGTTGACCGGCTCAACTTAGTGGCTCGGGAGAACTTAGCCGGGCTCAGAGTGATCAGAGCTTTTAACAATGAGTCGATAGAGGAGCGTAAGTTTAACCAAGCGAATACTGATAAGGCTAAGCTGGAGACTTGGGTCAATCGAATTATCGGCATTCTTCAGCCCGGCATGTCCTTGGTCGTTAACCTGGCGGTGCTGGCTATCATCTGGGTTGGTGCTCATCTAATAGTCGAGAGCAAGCTGGAGATCGGCGGTATGATGGCTTTCTTGCAGTATGCCATGATGGTGGTCTTTAATGTGCTAATGCTAGCCATGGTGATCTCGACCCTACCGCGGGCTAGGGTATCGGCCGGTCGGATCGCCACCATCTTAGAGACGAAGTGCCAGATCGTTGAGCCGGCTAACCCTGAGACTATCGACGACGATCGCCGGGGTGAGTTGGAGTTTCGCCACGTCACCTTTAGCTACCCTGGGGCTGAATCGGCAGTTCTCAATGACGTCAGCTTCACAGCCCGTCCGGGTGGGATGACGGCAATCATCGGCTCGACTGCCAGTGGTAAATCGACACTAGTCAATCTAATCCCACGGCTGTATGACGTGACGTCGGGGCAAATCCTGATAGGCGGTCATGATATCAGGCGGATTAGTCGGGCGGAGCTGGTCAAGGCACTTGGCTTCGTACCTCAGCGGGGTGTGCTATTCAGCGGCACGGTGGCTAGTAATATCAAATATGCTGACGAGGATATATCGGATAAAGAGATGCGCCGGGCGGCTAAGATCGCTCAGGCAGACTTTATTGAAGAGCTGGATGGTAAATATAAAGCTCGCATCGCCCAGGGCGGCAACAACGTCAGCGGCGGGCAGAAACAGCGGCTATCCATCGCTCGGGCTATCGCTAAAGACCCTGACATTCTCGTCTTTGACGATAGCTTCAGTGCGCTGGATTATCAGACAGATGCCAAGCTTCGACGGCAGCTCATGCAGCAGGAGTCAGATAAGACTATTCTGGTCGTGACTCAACGTATTTCTACTATCAAGGACGCTAGTCAGATCATCGTGCTGGATAAAGGCAAGGTGGTCGGTATCGGCACACATCGTCGCTTGCTCAATAGCTGCTTGGTTTATCGAGAGATAGCCAGCTCGCAATTTAGTGATAGCGAGATGAAGCGAGAATTAGAGGAGGCGAAACATGTCGGATAACTCGGGCGGCGACAAGCCGGCCAAGCGAAATATCTTCGGGCACAGTCAGAGTCCGGCCGAGAAGCCTCGTCATTTTCGTCAGACTATTCTGCGCTTAGCCGATTACCTAAAGGACTACACTGGGCAGATAGTCATCACCGTCATCCTGACTCTCGGTGGAGTTATCCTGACGGTGATCGGCCCGAAGGTGCTAGGCGATATGATTAACCAGGTCACTGACGACTACTCTGCTAACAAGGTCTATGAGTCAGTCAAGCGGGGCTTGCCTCAGCAGACTAGGCTACCGGCCGGTACGACGATGAAGCAACTGATGGAACGAACGCCGGCACCGGAGCGGGATAAGCTCACGGCTCAGCTAGCTAAGCTACCGGATAATCAGCGGCGCAAAATCATGGCGCTAGACATTACGAAGAAGCCGAATTATCATTTCGACACTATGGCTAGCACAGGGCTTTGGCTGGCCGCCATCTATATCATCGGGGCGATTCTAAGCTACCTGGAGGGCTGGGTGATTGCCGGGGTGACGCAACGGGCAGTCTATCGCCTGCGCCGAGAAATTAGTCACAAGATCAATACTCTGCCACTTAGCTACTTTGACCGTCACTCTTATGGCGATGTGCTGTCTCGGATTACTAATGATGTTGATATGGTGTCGCAGAATCTCTCCGGCATTATTACCCAGGCTTTTCAGAGCGTCGCTACGGTGGTGGGTATATTGGTGATGATGGTCTCGATCAACCTGATGCTGACCGGTGCAGTCATGCTGACTCTGCCGATCAGCGCTATCGTCGTGGGTGTAGTCTTTCGTTTAAGCCAGAAGTACTTTGCCAGTCAGCAAGAGATATTAGGTAAGCTGAATGGTCATATCGAGGAGACATATAGTGGGCACAATATCGTCAAGATATTTGGCGGTGAGAAACGAGCCATTAGCAAGTTCAACCGCTACAACAATGATCTCTACCGATCATCCTGGCGGGCACAGTTCATTGCCGGCGTAGTCTACCCGATGATGGAGTTTGTCGGTAATCTGGGCTTTTTGATCACTATTACGCTGGGAGGGTATCTAGTCATCAAGGGGCGTCTACAGGTTGGCGATATCCAAGCTTTCTCTCAATATATTCGTCAGTTCAACCAGCCGATCACCCAGATCGCCAATCTGACCGGCTTGATCCAGTCGATCATAGCCGCCAGTGAGAGAGTCTTTAGCTTTATCGATCAGTCGGACGAGGCAATCACTTGGCAAAAAGGCGGTCAAACCATTAGCCGGGTCACGGGGCGAATCAGCTTTGATCACGTTAAGTTTGGCTACGACTCCGACCGACCCGTCATCCATGACCTTAGTGTCGAGATCAAGCCGGGTCAAAAGGTTGCCATAGTCGGACCGACCGGTGCCGGCAAGACCACTATCGTAAACTTACTGATGCGCTTTTATGACCCTGATGAGGGTATTATCAAGCTGGACGGCGTCGATACTAGGCAGATATCCCGACATAATATTCGACGTAACTTCGGCATGGTTTTACAGGATACATGGCTGTTTGAAGGGACGATCAAGGAGAACCTTCTCTATGGTAAACCGGACGCCAGCGAGGAGGAGCTGCGAGTTGCTATAGAGACGGCGATGGTTGATCATGTCATTAAGTCACTGCCTGATGGCATGAATACTATCCTGGGAGAAAGTGCTGATAACATCTCAGCCGGCGAGAGACAGCTCCTGACGATCGCTCGGGCGATGCTGGTCAATGCCCCGATCACCATCTTGGATGAGGCGACCAGCAACGTCGATACTCGGACGGAACGACTAATCCAGCAGGCGATGGACAAGCTGGTTGAGGGGCGCACTTCCTTTGTCATCGCCCATCGTCTCAGTACTATCCGTAACGCTGACCTGATCTTAGTGATGGATCATGGCGATATCGTCGAATCCGGCACTCACGATAGCTTGCTGGAGCAGGATGGATTCTACGCCAAGCTATATAACGCCCAGTTTGCCCATTAGTAGTGAAGCCCACCCTAAGGGTATTTTTGCTATAATCTAGCTATGGAAGACAAGATTAGTGCGATCAGGCAGTGGCTAGGCAACGACGCCATCAATATATTTGGTATTCAATTCTCCGGCAAGGATACACTGGGCGTACCTCTAGCTGAGAAGCTAGGGGCGAAGTTCATTAGTAGCGGTGACCTGGTGCGCTCAGCTATGAAAAGCAGTGATGATCAGCGGATTCGTCAGGCGGCGATCGACAGCCAGCAGGGTATCTTGACGCCGACTGATGAGTTTCGTCAGCTTATCGCCCCACATCTTAGCGATAAACAGCTGAGCAATCAGCCATTAGTGCTAGGCTCTGTAGGCCGCTGGATTGGTGAGGAAGAGGTGGTGATGGAGGCGCTGGAACGGGGTGGGCATCGTCTCAAGGCGGTGATAGTGCTGAATATTTCGGAGGCTGAAGTTTGGCGACGTTGGGAGCAGGTCAAGGATGAACGTAACGGTGGTCGAGCGGATGATATTAGCAAAGAACGGGTGCAACGGCGCCTGGATGAGTATGCCGAAAAGACCGTCCCGGTGATTCAAAAATACCATCAGTTGGGGCTGGCGCTTGACGTTGATGCCGGCGGGACGATCAAACATACTTTCGATAGTGCTATTGATCAGCTGTACCGGCTGGCTAGTCGCTAGCTAGAACCATTTGAAGACGAAATAGCTTAGGGCGATGAGCACCATCGCTAGTATGACCACGATGATTAGCTTGAGCTTATGAGGGCTAGTCTGGCGGGCTGATTGGTGGTCGAAATAGACGATTCCGGCCAGTCGACCGTTCACTGCGACACCTAGGGCTGGCTGAGCTTGGGTGTCACTCGGCAACCCCTTGATCTTACTCTGCCTCAGAAAATCAAGCTCGCCGACTACTATCCGGCGTCGGGCGACGGTGGCGTATACGCCGTGGGCGGAGGGTCGCAAATTACGAACCGGCGCAGGTTGAATCCGGTGGCCATGGCTATAGCTTGCTAGATAGTCTGTATATTGGTTGCGGTAGACTGGCTGGACGGAAGTGATCAGGGCAAGTACCGTCTCGCGGTCATACTCCGAGCTAACCTCGATCCTTTTAAGTACTATTTTGGTCTGATTCATTGCTATAATTTTAGCATGTCTACAGATAAGCAGCGACTGTCGTATGATAAGGTGGTTCAGGCGGTCTTGGGGCGAGCCAAACGAACTAAGTCAGATCAGGTCAGCCGGAGCGAACTGGCGATTATTCTTAGCGAACTAGCTCAGGTGCTGGGTCGGCAAGTAGCCGGTGCGGTAGTGGAGCTTGGTTGCTATCGGGGTGCGACAAGCTTAATGATGGCTCAGCTGATGGTTGAGTTGGCACCAGCTAAGCGACTTTACTTGTATGATTCATTCGCCGGATTACCGAGCAAGACCGAGTATGACCGATCGGCTCTAGGTGACGACTTTCAGCCAGGAGTGCTGAAGGCGAGTAAATCAGAAGTATTGAAGGCTTTCGCTCATGCTAATTTGCCACGCCCGATAGTCAAGAAAGCTTGGTTTAGTCAGCTAAGTGGCGATGATTTGCCGGAGCAGATCTGTTTCGCTTACTTAGACGGCGATTACTACGACAGTATCAGGGATAGCTTCAGAGCTTGTCGGGGTCGGCTAGCTCCCGGCGCTACGCTGGTGGTCGACGACTACGATAACGCCAGCTTACCCGGCGTCCGACGAGCAGTAGATGAATGGCGGGAGACCGGCCTTAGTGACATCAAATCTTTCTACTTGGTCGATAGTCTGGTGGTGATCAGGCTTATGGTATAATTTTACTAGTGAAAATATCAGGCGGAGTAATGGTTGTCAGGCGATCCGAACACTGGGTGATCTGGCTTTTGCTGGTGATTAGCCTGGCGGGCCTGGCAGTGGCTAGTGCCTTTTTCCTGCGTCAGAATAATCTCAATATGGTTAAGCTGCGGGATGAGCTGGCGCAAGCAGATAAATCCGGCAAGGTCGAGGTGGTTAATCAGGCGGCTCGTAAACTACAACGCTATGTGGCCGGCCATATGAATACAACCACGGGGCGGGTTGCCCTACAGACGTTATATAACCAAGCTGCTCAGAAGGCTCTGGAAGAGGCTAAGCCGGCCGAGGTTGATAGCTCGGGCTATAACCTGGCGGCAAATGCTTGTCGATCGCAGCTAACCAGCTATGGCTACCAGTCGTGGGCCAGCTGCGTGGCTAATCGAGTTGGCATTCGTCAAACTACTGAGCTGGCGGGGGCGACGATGCCCGACCCCGATCTGTACTACGTGGAGTACGCTCCGGCGAGATGGAGTCCTGATTTCGCCGGTATAACCTTAGTGTTGCTGATCGTCAATGCGATCATCCTGACTGTCAAGCTGGTCTCGATGATCGTCGGGGCGATACGTCAGCGTCTGCGGCGGTCGACCTTGGCTAACAGTAGTTGACAGTAGTAGCCGGATAATATACTCTGGAGATGTAAGTTAAGAAGGAGGATATCAATGGCAGCTTATGAATATGTCAATTCAAGAGGAGTGACATTCTATCTACACGAAAAGAAAGTGATCATCAAGGGTAATCGAGAGCAGACGATCCATTTCTTCGCTAAGAACATTGGTGGTCGTAGTGGTAAAGAGACTCCGATTGATGCTGTTCCTGCTGATTACTACGTGGTCGAGAATCCTCGTAACGGCTTTCCTACATTAAAGAAGAAGAAATAACCCCTTAATATCCGCTAGGATAACAAACATAAAATACCCCAGCTAAAGTGGGGTATTTTTGTATCGTAAGCTTGGTCGGGGCAGCTGGGTTTGAACCAGCGACCAATCGGTTATGAGCCGACTGCTCTGACCACTGAGCTATGCCCCGACTTAGAGCTAATTATAGCATAGCGGTGATGCTATAATGTGGTTGTGCTTGATAGATTAGGGCGAAAGTTTGTGCATTTCTGGACTGTTAGTCGATTGGTGTTAATGGTCGTTATTGTTGCTGTGGCGGTCTGGATGGCGATGGTTATCCAGGTGTTAAACAATAACTACAAGCTGCAACGCCAGGTTGATAATGCTAAGCTGGATAGCCAGATGCTTGAGCTGGAGAATCAAAATCTGCGTCTGGAGCAGCTCTATTACCGGACAGATGAATATATGGAGCTATCTGCTCGGTCGCTACTAGGTAAGGCTCTGCCGGGTGAGCACTTGGTTGTCTTGCCTCGTGTTTCGCACGCTAGCAAGACTAAACGATCCGGTAGCGCCGTGGTGACCAAGTCGAACTTTGACCAGTGGCTGGATTTTCTATTTGGCCAGAATAGATGATAGAATAGAGGCAATGAAAAGAGAAAAGGGATTTACCGTTGTCGAAGTTGTAGTGGTGATAATCATCCTGACGACCTTGGCGACATTTTTCATCTTGCAGCGTAGTAGCCTGGAGAAGGCAAGCCGAGATCAACAGCGCAAGACTGCTATCAATGCCATGTACTACGCCCTAAGGGAGGGTTATCATCGTGAACACGGCAATTATCCGCTCCGGATTAGCCGAGAACAGCTACCGATGATTGACCCGACATTATTTACAGACCCGTCCGGCTATACTCTGAACGGAGATAAATGTGTCTACACCAATATCCAGGGTGAGCAAAAGACTAATGGTAAATGTGAATATCGCTATAGTGCCACCGATTGCGACAGTGACGGCAAGTGCAAAAACTTCACTCTGACCGCCAAGCTGGAGGCTGAGGCGGACTATACTAAGTCAAGCCACAAGAAATAGCTAGCCCTAGGACATTAGCTTGATGACGGTGGGTTGGATTGGTCGGTCGGACCGCGGTATTTAGTAGTCTGCCCTTCATCAACCTGCTGGACGACGTGGTTGACGATGCGGAACTGCTCTTTGGGGCGGTCAACGAAGGTGAAGACATAAGTCTGCTCGTCACCAATGGTACTTAGTCTAATAGAGCCGTAGTTGAGGATAGTCTGGATCGGATTAGTCTGGGCGTAGCTACAATCCTCGATATGCTCGATCTCGACATTCTGATTACGCTGCGAAAAAGGGGTGTACTGGATGCAAGCGAAGATCCGTTCGTTAGTGACGATGAAGGTATTTTGGCGGTAAACCTGAGTACCGACTATGCCACAGAGCAAGGACAGGACGATGGTTCCGACGAATAGTGATGCTTCTGTAGTGAAGTCGATCTTGATCGGCGAAGTGCGATCAATCAAGATGGTCACGATCGCCATAGTCAGAAAGACCGCCAGAGCGAACAGCCAGATCCGGACAATACCCCAGAAAGAGCGCTCAACATCAATCACCACATATTCTGTCGGCGAAAACTGAATATCAGGGTAATCATGGACGCTACGGTCGTGGTCGGCTTGCTCGGCCGGTGTAAGGTGGTTGGGATCGGAAGGGACAGGTGGGTTATCGTTCATAAGGCTATTCTAGCATATTACCGTCGGACGCCGGGCTAGCTACGGTGTGGTCATAACCATTCTGGTGGCGCTAGTCCAGTTACCGGTCGCTTGGTAGCGGTTGCCGGCATCGATCAGAGCTTCCCCTGAGTTGAGCATTCGGACGCTAGGCTCGGTGGCGTAGATCAGACTAGGCTGGTAGAGGGCGATGGCGGGGCAGTCCTTGAGCCACTGATGGACAAAGGCGACATAACGAGCTTGACGAGCCTCTGGGTTAGTATTGCTACGTCCTGCCGATAGAGCAATCTCAGCTCGTCGAGAGCGGTAATTAGCTAGGTTGAGTCCTGACGCCTGAGTCTGAGTTGATGACCAGTAGGCAAACATGTCGGGGTCGGCGCCGAGGTGAATCTGGTAGGCGAGTACGTCGTAATTACGTGGTGCTAGGTAATTTTGCTGTGCTCCGCTAGGTGGAATGGCTCTAACTTGAGCGTTAACTCCGAGCTTCTTCCACTGTTGAGCGATTAGACGAGCGACGTTCTGATAGTTAGTGTCGGCGATGGTGATGATATTGAGATTAAGTTGGGCGCCAGACTTTTGTCGGTAGTCGCTACCCTGAGGCTGAACCCATCCGGCGCCGTCCAACATCTTCTTAGCTTCCTCTAAGTTGTAGTCCGGTTGCTTAAGCCGATCGACTTGATCGTATACGTCGGTGGCGATCGGTGTCTCCAGTGCAGTCGGCTCGTGGAGCCTGTTGTCACTACCGCTGAGAACCTGTTTTCGGATAGCGCTACGATCCAGTCCGAGACGTAGAGCTCGTCGGACGACGGGGTCGCCGGTCAGATCGGCTTCGTTGTTAAAGATGGCGAAGACTCCATCAGCAGTCTTCAGCTGAATTAGCTTGAAGTTATGCTTTAGCTGGGGTAGGCTGTCAATCTTGACTCCGCTGATAGCGTTAACCTCGCTGCTGATCAGTCCTTTGATGAGGGAGCTATTGTCACTGTATGTTCTGATGGTGAAGGTGTTTAGCTTGGGTGGATTGCCGTAATAATTCGGGTTAGGCTGGAAACGCCAGGTTGATGAATCACCCGACTTCTCAGTGCCGGCAAAGCTAAAGGGTCCGGCGCCGACAAGCTTAGCCGGCTGTTTATTGGAGAGGTCGGCTATCTCTATGGCTGACTTACCTTCCAGGATATGCTTGGGTAAGACTCCGAAAGTCAAAGCAGAGTCAAATGACATCAGTGGAGCCGGTAGAGTGAACTCCACTGTCGTGGTATCTTTGGCGGTGGCGGTGATGGTCTGCCAGCTACTGCTAATGGCACTATTGATCTCAGGTTTTTTCATTAGCGCCAGAGTGTGTACCACATCTGAAGCAGTCAAGGCTTGACCGTCAGCCCATTTAAGATCCGACCTTAGCTTGACCGTCCAGACTTTACCACTGTCATCATGCTGCCATGAGTGAGCTAGCTGTCCATGGAGCTTGTTGGCGCTATCGTAGGATAGCAGCCCTGGATAAACCAGCTGACTAGCTGCTTTCTCGGTGTCGGTATTTGCGTAGAGGGGGCTGATAGTGGTTAGCTTATCTACCACTCCTTCCACATAGTTACCACCGGGAGCAGTCGCTTTTACCATGGTTCGGCTGTTCATCTGGATGGCCTGGGCAAAGCAGCAACAGATCAAGAGTAAGATCAGACAAAGCCACAAGACCACATCTCGGCGGACTGCTCGGATGTGGTCTAGCCGACCGGTGATGAAGTGGCTGGTATGTTTAACAACCGAACTGGTAGCTCGATCGACTTGTCGCCGAGCCTGCTTGACCCACTTACTGCCGGCTGAGCTCTTAGTTATCAAGATAAAGCTCCTTAGACCATCATGCTGCCGAGCAGGCTAACCACAAAGACAACCGCCAGGATAATCGTAGTGTCGTACAGGTTCTTCTCTAGTCCTCGCCTGGTAGTAAACAGCTCACCGCTGGCACCAAAACCCGCCCCGAGTGAGGCGCCACGTGCTTGTAGCAAGATACACAGAGCAGTGAGACTGGCACTAGCTACTATGACAATGTTTAATATCTCGTTTAATTTCATACTCTCTCCTGATTTAATTCAATCGGCGTTAGGCTGTTTAGTAAGTAGTTTAGCAGACTAAGGATCAGACTACTAACTATAGCCCAGCCAAAGCTCATGTGGATATTCGGTAGCATAGCGATAGTCAGCCAGATCATCAGTCCGTTAATAACCAGAGTGAATAGCCCCATGGTTACTAAGACAAAAGGTAGTGACAGGGCGGTGACCACCGGTTTGACGATGGCGTTAATCGCTGAGAAGACCAAACCGGCCAGCAGAAAGGTTGCGACAGACATCGGAATTGAGTTCAATGTATCGTAGCCGAATAGTTGTACGGCTACCCATAGACCTAGCGCACAGACAAACCACCGAATAGTAAAGGATAACGTTCTCTCCACGGGGCTATTATATCATAGCCGGGACTTAATCCGGTGGGCTAGCTTAGCTCCGACCACCTGAACTAACTCGGCTTCCTCGCTTTGTCTGACCTGCTGGACCGAGCCAAAGTGTCGGAGCAACTTGCGCCTGGTGGCAGGACCGACACCGGGGATACTTTCCAGTAGGTTGCCGGTTTGACCTTTAGTCTTAAGGCTACGGTGATAAGAGATGGCGAAGCGATGTGACTCGTTGCGTAGCCGCTGGAGGAGCTTCAACAGATCGGTGTAACGATTGACGGTTGTCTCGCCTAGCATGGTGAAAGAATGACTAGCGGAATGATGTGCCCCCAGGTGAAAGTTTAGGCTATAGTAGTCGCCCCGGTCGGTGACTAGCACGCCCGGCTCGGGGTTAGCTAAAAGGTGCTCAATACTTTCGGGCTGGATATGGCTATAGTGCTTACTGACGATAAGCTCATCATTGCGTTTAGCTAAGCCAATCAGAGGGATATCAAGTACTAGCTGGTGTACAGCTCTGAGCTGAGGTTCACCGCCATCAACGACGATCAGATCAGGCATCCCCCAACTCAGATGGCGAGGTGAGAAGCGTCGCTTCATCACTTCAGCCATAGCGGCAAAGTCATCGTTGTGATGCCGGCGAATCTGAAACTTGCGATATTCTCGCTTGTCGGCTACTCCGTTGGTGGCGACCACCATTGCTCCAACTACGTTCTGACCACTCTGGTGGGAAATATCGTAGCATTCCAGACGACGAGGGATATCCGCTAGCTGAAAGAGTTGCTTAGCTTCCATCAGCGCCTTGTCTTTACTAATGTCCATAAACTCATCTCGTCCGAAGATGATTTGTCGACGTAGTTCATTTAGACTGGCTAGTTTATTGCGCAACCTAAGGGCAGTTTCGTAATCTTGCCGGTCGCTAGCTTGTTTCATCTCCTTAGTGATCTCTCGTTGGAGCTTGACTCGCCCGCCTTTGAGGTAGCGTACTAGCTGATGCAGATCAGCTCGATAATCGGTGCTGCTGCCACTTGGCACTAAGCCTAGCTGTCTTAGTAGAGCAGATTGACGGTCGCCGGGCTTAGCCAGATAGGGAAAGGTCTTGCGCAGATAACGCAGTGCTTTTCTGAGTGGTGCACCGCCGTAGAAGGGGCCGATGTAGTCTGCGCCATCATCAGCCGGCGCCCGAGTGGTGGTCACCAGAGGATATTCATCATGAAAATTGATACGTACGTAGGAGTTGTTCTTGTCGTCTCGGAGCAGGATGTTGTATTTTGGCAGGTAGCGCTTGATCATCTCATTCTCGAGAAAGAGAGCGTCGATCTCAGAGTCGGTCTCGATCCAGTCTGTCATGGCGATATGCTGAACCAGCTTGGTAGTCTTCAGGTCTTTGGGGCTACTGTTAAAGTACTGACGGACTCGATTTTTGAGTACGGCGGCTTTACCAACGTAGATTACCTCACCTGACCGATCTTTATGAAAGTAAACACCGGGTGAAGCGGGTAGAGTCTTGAGCTTGTCAGCTAAGGCTTGATTCATATCTCTATTATGGCACAGCCAAAGATAAAGATACGACCATTACACACGTCAGCACCGTAGACTACAAGCTAGTATTGGGTACACCGGGTAGATTGGGCACACTGGGTACACCTGGCGCAGGCGGTTTAGTCGGTGTGACGGGTGGCTTGACCGGGTCAGGGTTCTTAGGTGGTTTGAGTGAGACGCAGGTAGCCGGGTAGGTGCCGTTGACGGGGTTGAGCGTACCTTTGACCTTAGGCTTTAGGATTTCTTCGTTGAGCGACTCGCCCAGCCCTCCTCGACGAACGGCGATACCGCTAACCACCGTGCAGACTTCGCAGGGTTTCTCCTTGGCCACATAGGAGTAGTCAAATAGATCAGGCAAAAGGTTGTAAACTCTATCGCTGATATCAATTCTTCCGTCAAAGAGTTTGACTTCCTGATTGCTGATCAGGGTGGTGACATCGGTTGGTTTGAGCTTGAAATCCGGATAAGAGATCCCCGGGAAGGGGTTGCCGTGGTCGTCGTAACTACGATCGGATAGGGCGTAGATATGACCGTCAGCTCCCCGGGCGACAAATGATCTTTCGCTTACACTGTTGCCAATGATATCACGTAGCGACGGCAACGAACCAATCAGATATGGTGAGAAATCATAGATAGCGGCCGGGAGATTATTCTTACTTCGCCAATACGACCATAGCTTACCCTGATTATCGAGAGCAAAGTTTCCCCGGATTTGTTTCACACCACCTCTTTTAGTGAGATCATCGGCCTTTGCTTCAATGATCGTCCCATCTTTTGTCACTTGAAAAAGTTTGTTCTTAGAGGTGAGAACCCAAGCACCTCCGTTCTTATTCTCTGAAAGTACCTCTGCATTATAGTCAACTGCTCTAATTGAAGTGTCCCCCAGAACAGAACTCAGGTCATACTTCTTATTACCGGTGGGATAAAGACCGTCAGCTAAGCTGGGGGCTGGCTCGCCCGGGCTGTGTAGACCCCTTGATAGTTGGTAGATAGTGTTTTGGCTGAAGGCAAGATTATCGTTCAGACCGATGATATGAAAGCTTGACAAGGTCTTGTCTAGAGTCGGCTTGTTGTGTCGTTCGTTTTCTTCCCAGTCGCGCTCCCAGCCCCAGTAGTAGACTTTACCAGTATCGGTAATAGCGACGGCGACATTGGCGCCATGGGTACTCAGCTTAATGATCTTATCGCCATTGAAATACTTGGTTAGTTCCTGCGGCTTATCATAGCTACAGGGAGGCCGGTCGTCGGCGTAATGAATATAGTCCTTTCGTTTGATCTGACACTTAGCATCGACACCGACAGACCCTTGCGTGTTACTCCCCCAAGCATAAACCTTGCCACTCTGGGTCAGGGCGATGATTGTGCCGGTGTATGAACTGTCGCTTCCCGTGTCGAGATCATTCTCCTTGCCAAATACATATACGCTTGAGTTGTTCAAATTAACTACTTGGACAACATCATCGTCTTTATCCACCTCTGTGCCGGGTGGCGGTGTTCGATTGATCTGCTCCGAGCCGGTATTAGGAGCACCAGGTGTTCTTGCTGCGCTGGAGGTACCGGTGTGACCATTGCCGGACCGGGTGGGTAAATTGGCGGCGGGGACACCGGGCCCGGCTTGGTTGCCATTGGCTGCGCCATTATTGTGAGCAGTTCCCGGATTCTGGTTGGGCTGAGTCGGACCGGTCTGACCATTATTGTCACCGGGATTAGGCTTCGGATTGGGATTCGGATTAGGCTTCGGATTGGGGTTCGGATTAGGCTTAGGGTCAGGTTTGGGATCCGGTTTGGGCGGTGCTGCTTGCGGTACATCGACGCAGGTAGCCGGATAAGTGCCGTCGACCGGCTGAGTAGTCTCAAAGCCTACGCCACTGTGTATCCCACCGGTCGAAACTGTGGTCTCAGCGGCGCCACTGAGGGCGGTGCAGACTGTACTGGAGCTGCCTTCAAGGACATAGGAGTAATCATAGAGTGAGGGAACTTTACCGACATAGAAGTAGGCGGGGACAGTGATATTGCCGCTAAAGAGCCGAACCTTTTTCTTGTTAACTGCGGTAGTGACGTCATTTGGCTCGTACTTCTTCTTGCCATAGGTATTGCCGTCCTTATCCATGAAGCCGAGGTTGATGGTGTAGAAACGACCATCTGTACTGCGTAGTACCATCTCCTTAGTGCCGACGATGTCACGCATAGCCGGTATGGTGCCGATCATATTAGCTGATATATCCTCGAGAGCAGCCGGTGTCTTGCCGTAGTAATAAGCCCACATCTTGCCCTGGTTATCGATAGCGTAGTTAAAGCCAATGTGTTTGATACCGCCGTGTTTAGCGACGGTCTCGTTGGTCGCTTCGTAGGTCGTCCCATCATGGTGTATCATCAGGAGCTTATTCTTAGAGGTGAGAGCCCAGGCACCATAGTTTTGGCTGTTGCCTGATTTGGTAGTAAAATCAGCTTCTCTAATGGTCACGTCATTTGGTAGTGAATTGGAGCTGTATGAATATGACTGGGGCGAACGTAAACCATCTTTTGGTCTACCGTTGTTATGCATATCATAGACAACTCTATCGTCCCAGGCAATGCTTGGCCAGCCGGTAGTCATACCGGTGGTATGAATGCCTGACATACTTGGGTCAAGGTGAGGAGTGTTGTGCTGCTCATCCTTCTTCCAATCGTATCGCCAGCCCCAGTAGTATAGCTTGCCCGACTCGGTGATAGCGACGGCAACATAGCCTTCGTAGCTGGAGAGTTTGACTACTTTTTCGCCTCCGAAATACTTGGTCAGATCTTGTGGCTTGTCGTAGTAACAGGGCGGCTTCTTCTCGGCGGTAATTTTGACGCTACCCTGATCAACAATGGTGCACTCAGCGCCGATGCCGACCTTGCCGTACATGTTGTTGCCCCAGGCGTAGACTTTACCGGTCTGGGTCAGAGCGATGACCGTGCCTGCATAGGCGCTATCCTTCATCCGTTCACCTTTATAGGCGTACTCGGGGATGCCCAGATGCATGATCTGGATGACTTGGTCGTAGCTGCTGTCGTTTGGGGCGGCGATGACCGGAGTGCCGGAGCTGATTACCGCTGCTAACGATAGAATCACTACTCCCAGTGCGTATGCCAGACTACGACCAAGCTTGGTCAGTCGATAGTAGACAGCGCTTTGTTTATTCATTCTTGCCTCCATGTTTTTATTTTTATCAACAGTTTCTAACTATAAGCATAATATACTAAACATTTTCTCAAATAGCAAGTTCCGTGTTAATAGACGACTATTTTCTGAAATTATGTTATATCTATTATCCACTTCAATCATCGCTCAAACTTTCTTGTATGTATTCCTCTACTGTTTCGATAATAATTTGCACAGACTCGGAACAGTTTTTGAACATTATTAAATCAAATATTGCGTCTGGGTACTTACGAATAGGATCGGCCAATAACGCATGGATAAACGACTGGGTAACACCAGTTACGCCTCTAAAATCAATAATTATTGATTCATTTTTTTCTAAACTAGGCAGTATAACACTTATGCGAATATCTCTTGCTATATCTTTATTCTCGCCGTATACACCCACCCTCTCGGTCATATGGATTATCATAAGAACTTGAACCTTCTGTAGTTACGCTTCTTTCTAAGTCGAATAGCCTCACTGTACCTATCTCGAATTTTGCTCAGCAAATTGTTAAATCCCTCCAAATCATTGTCGAGAGTTAAGTCAATTGCCACGAGCGTGCCATCTAAAAACGGAGCATTATTTTTTTCAGAATGACGATCATCTTCTGGACTGATAGTTAACCGAGGATTCTCCGAACGTTTATCACGCAATAATAGTTTATATATTCCCGAACCGCTATAAATCATAAAATAATTTCTAGCAACCTTTGCAATAGACTTTACAAAAAACAACCCCGCTCCAGCATTATCTCCCGTACCACCAGTATGTGTAGTAGTACCAGATACACCAGGCAATAATGACCATTTTATAGCATCTATATCGCTTTGTGAATGACTAGGCCAAAACTTGCTTAAACTACGTCGAATTCCAATACCATTATCACAAATACCAATCCGAATCGTATTTGATTTTTTATAGTATTGTGCCGCTACAATCGCACCAGTGTCGCTGGCAGCATGTTCTAGCACATTCCTGATTAGTTCGCCCACTATATATTTAATGGCGTCTGCCTTTTCGGGCGGAAGATGTAATAAGGGAACTATATCTGATATAAACTTAGATTGCTCATTGGGATTTTTGATTATTGTTAACGGAATGAAACGCCCAGAGGGATCTTTTCTTTTTATAGAATAAGGCGACTTCTGCGCCGTAAATTTAAATAGCCCCATACTGTCAAGATACGACCCCGATGATACCGTTAGATTCGGTAGCGCCACATTGTTTTTTCCAACCTTCAGCGCCAGTGATGCTGTAAGCGCTAAAATAGCTGGATGCACATTTATCCATTTTGGGTGCGTATCTATTGTTAATTTAGATGGATTTGACAAATCAAGTCTACTTAAAAAACCATCAAAATATGCTAGGTAATCAGAATTTGAATAATAGATTCGCATGACTTCATTTTACCTGTATAGCGTGTTTTTGTCAATATACGTCATACAGGTGACTTACACGACTGATAGCTTGCTTTGAGAACTTAATCTCTCCGGCAATTCGACTGATATTCCAGCTCAGCTCCAGGTATACTTCTATCCTACTTCTGCCACTCATGCTAAGATGTCTAATAGACATTATCTTATGTCCCATCCTTTCTGAAATTAGTTGTCCATAGCACTAATTCTACAGGATGGTCCAAAGATAATGTCTATTTTTAACCATGAGCGTCAACTTTTGGATTGGAGGATAAGAGCTCTGTGATGGTTTCCCGGCTTCTATGGTTAAAATCTGCTAATCTATCAACATGGGTAATAGCTTAGGCGGTGGTAGAATGGAAGTATGTTTGCAGATACGGCAGAGGTGATGATCGTGGCCGGTAAGGGTGGGCGAGGTGTGGTTAGCTTTCGCCACGAAAAATATGTTGATAAAGGCGGCCCGGACGGTGGTGATGGCGGCAAGGGCGGTGACGTTATTTTCGTAGCAGATAATAACGTCAATACTCTGGCTAGCTTTCGCTTCAAGCCCGAGCTAAGAGCGGGCGATGGCGAGGCGGGTGGTAAACGAAGGAAGCATGGTGCCGATGGAGTAGACAAGTTGGTCAAAGTACCGGTGGGCACAGCGGTTTATCGTGATGGGCGCCTAGTTGCGGAATTAACGACTAGCGGTCAACGCCGGGCGGTAGCACTTGGTGGAGCGGGCGGCTTTGGCAACGCCCATTTCAAGTCGTCGACCCGTCAAACGCCTCGAGTAGCCGAGGTGGGCGAAAAAGGCGATAGTTTCTTGGCTAAGCTGGAGCTCAAACTGGTAGCAGATGTCGGTCTGGTTGGATTTCCTAATGCAGGTAAGTCAACTTTTCTATCGGTGGTGTCTAATGCTCGACCAGAGATAGCTAATTATGCCTTTACCACGCTGACTCCTAATCTAGGTGTGGCGGATATTGATGGGCAGTCTCTACTGATAGCAGATATCCCGGGTATTATCGAAGGGGCCAGTCAGGGCAAGGGGCTAGGGCTAGAATTCTTGCGTCATATTGAACGGACTTCAGTTATCCTCCACATGATTGATGTTATGACAGAAGATGTAGTAGAGAGTTACCGAGTGATTCGGCGGGAACTGGCTCAACATTCAAAAGCGCTAGTGGCCAAGCCCGAGGTGATAGCTCTGACCAAGATAGACACAGTGCCTGAATCTACGGTGAAGCAGCAGCTGGAGCACTTGCGCCGGGTGACCAAAAGTCCGATCTACCCCATA
>ERZ772764.1009-NODE-1009-length-18221-cov-10.240614_pt1 | contig 18221 bp, 22 predicted proteins | sample MGYA00512163_ERZ772764 | MGnify/ENA primary metagenome ERZ772764 (study PRJEB29015, sample SAMEA2737903) | human oral metagenome | biome: human oral; feature: human-associated habitat; material: dental | place: China | collected 2094 ... | reverse complement strand
ACCGGCAACGACAGCCATTTTATCCCCCATTATTTCGTGGAATAAATTAACCCTTTATCTACTCCCTCAAAAGCCCCAAAGCACGAGGGAGTTATATGGGGAGTTAAAAACGACAACAAAGACAAATATTCACGAACAAAAACGACAAATAGAAAAATGATAATATGCTGTTTTTACTATGATTTTTGACAAGAAAGACGTTATTTGACAAGTTAAGTGGCGGTGAGAGGGAACATCAATTCTTTACGTTCAAGTCTTGTCTTTACTGATTCTTTTCCTGTTTTATTTGTTTTAGTGGGTGTTAAACTGGGATCTAAAATTCTGTTGCAATCTAAATCACGTGGGAAAAATTGGCAAGTAATATTATTTAATTTGGTTTTAAGTTAGAAAGCAGAAAAGCCCGTTTGATAGGGCTTTATGTAGTGATTATTGGGGGCGTATTGCCTTCTATTTGCGTTTAAAGCTCTAATTGTTCCGGTTTGCATTGGTAGATTTTCGCCAATTTTTCACGGGTCTTTTTCTGTGGCTTGCTTTCTTTGCGCTCCGCTTGTGAAATAGCGGATTGGGTTAATCCGGTGCGATCTGCTACGTCTGCTTGGGAAAGATTGCGATAAATACGCCACGCGGCAAGTAGGCTCACATCTTGTTCAAACATGATATTTACGACATCATTCGGAATTAATTCCCCGCCGTCTTCAGTGGCTTCAATCGGAATATCTTCCCATTCTGCCAAGTCTTCATCAAAAGGACTTGCCTTCATCAATAAATTTTCATATTCCGCAATTGGTAAAATAATAAATTCCGGTTGCCCTTCCGGGTTGTTTATGTATCTGTGGTTTAGACTCATGTTGCTTTCCTCTAACTGTAAGTGCGTTCGCTTCGGCGTTTTATCGCTTGGATATTAATAACCTTCGGCTGCCCGTTTATGACTTCAAAAATAACACGATAATTGCCCACTCTTAACCGCCATTTTCCTTCCTCGCCCTTTAGTTTCTTAGTATCTAGTGCTTCATTGGGAAAGCCGCCTAAAGCGTTGACTTTCTCCCTAATAGCTTTTTGATAACGGCTATCTATTTTTAAAAGTTGCCGTAAGGCGTCTTTCGTCCAGTTTACGATATTCATCGTGCTCCCTTGGTGAATTGAACAATTAGATTATAAGTTAATTTTCCATTTAATCAATAAGTAAATTAGATTTTTGTTTGGTTTAGGTGAGATTTGCTGAACTGTCACGGGTATCCTGTGAGCATTTACGATTTGAAAAATCAAAATTTATGTGTAAGTAAACCTATTTCACTTTTTTATTTCACTTTTTCACTTTTTCACTCTAAAGACATCTAACCTATTGATTTACATTGATAAAAACGAGAGTGAAAAAAATGAATTGTTTGTTTATTAAGCTATTTTAATCACTTTTTCACTATTTTTTTCACTTTTTCACTTTATCACTTACAAAGAAGTCAATAAAAACACTTATATATTAATGAGTTAGAAACAAAAAAGTGAAAAAGTGAAAAAGTGAAACGAAAAAATCAATTTTGGGAAAAAATATAAAATTGAGATAAAAAAATCACATTTCGGTTAAAAAATGTGATTTTTTAATATCTTAGGCATTTCGCCATTTTCTTACAGTATTTTCTTTATCTTTGAATTGAACATTGGTGTAGTTATATCCGCCCTGTAATTGCCGATTCTGAAAGCGGGTTTTATACCCCGCCGTTTTAAAAGCAATATCCAATTCCTGTTTTAGATCATTCGGTTTTAACCGGGATTTTTCCGGGCGACCGTGAATATCGCAAAATAGCAGATAAATCCAATATAAACGCTCATAGACAAGTGGGCTATCATTTGCCGGCATGCCTCTGGAGCTACCAAAGATCAGGCATTGATTCGTGACTTGTTCAATTAAGGTAAATTCTTCGATAAATTCCAAGATATGATCGTTTTTTACTTTCATTTCTAATGCCTCTTTGCTTTTTCTTTGTCGTTCAAGGGCTTTTTTCGCGTCGTTTGGATCCTTAAATTCGTCGTACAGTTTGCGAATAATGCCGCCTAATTCGTTTTGGATTTTCTCAACTAAGTGTTCATCCTTGTCTTTGTCTTCTACCGCACGGGTAAACGGGAAAAGCACGCGCCGCCGCTCCATGCCACCTCCGTCGTTTTTGTAAATCGGCAGAGTATTTGAACAAATGGCTACCACGGCATTGACTTTCGCGCTGAAAGATTTTTTATTTTTCGGGTTAAAAGAGACTTCATCACCGCCGGAAATGCGTTTTAAAATGGAAGAATCGCCCACATATCGCGCCTGATCCGGTGAGAATAAAAAGGTTTTATTTAGGATAATATCTCGCGCCTTTTCATCTTTTAGCAATTCAAGATCAATGGCGGTGTAATTGCCCTCGCCGCTAATCATTTTTGCCACTTGCAAAAATGTACTTTTACCGCCGCCCGGTTCGCCGATTAATTCTAAGGTTAATTGCCAATCGTGGCGGTTATTCAGGATCATATAAAGTGCGGCCAATAAAGATTTTTTCCGTTCTGCACTGTCGTTACTAATAAAATCTATCCATTTATCAAAATTCGGCGTAGGTGTTTGCGTTTCCAAATAGTCGCAAGGGTTGAATCCGGTTAAATAATACTCCTTACAATGTGGCATGAATTGCAAGGTGTTTTTATTTAGCACGCCATTTTTAAACGCTAATAATTTTGCGTCGGTTTTTTGGAATAAAGGCAAATCAACGTTTAAGCATTTGATAACCCGATCTAACGTATCTACGCTTTTATATTTGGTGTTGTATTCTTCGAAAAAGGTTTTAATTTTTCGCTGTAACTCATTTTCGCCCATCACTTCCCATATGATACCGTTATAACCATAAATGGAGCCTTGCTCTGAATGATAGGCTAACGGTCTTCTCAACCACTTATAAAAATATTCGGCTAAATCCGCCGGGGAAAGTTTTTTTATGGTTTCAGCATCCAGCTCAATCATTTCCGGGGAAAGGGTTTGTTCGGTTGTTTTGATTTCTTGCCGAATGCGGGCAATATAACCGCTCAAGTCTTCCAATAATTCCCCTATACTGTTTTTGAGGGCAAAGGTGCGAACATTTATGGTTTTAGCTAAATGCGTACAAAGTGCAGTGATGATTTCCTGATTTTCTCGAATGGTGGTTCCGCCTTCACTGCTTTTCACTTTGAAAAAATCGTCCGTATCAATGATGCTCGCCACTTTATGACCACTCGGCAGCACCGAAAGATCAGTCAGGTTTTTTAGTGCCTTTTCATCTAAGATTACTGGGATCTCCTGATAACGGTTAGGATTGTCGCCGTCATTGATATCAAGCAGTAACTGCCATTTAATGCCTTGTCCGTTGGTCTTTTCGTCTCTTGGGTTATGCCGGTAAAACGTCCACGGCTCGCCAATTAAAATGTAAATTTCCTGCTCCGGTGCTATGTTTTGCTTTAACAGGGCTTTTAAATTAGGGGCTTTTTTTAACGTCATTTTCTGCACTCCCTAGGATTTCGATTTTTAAAAAAGGTGATGACATCAGTTGCAAAATATTTTTTCGGTGCACGTGGGCGCGGGTCTCCAAGTGTCGGCGGAAATGCCGGGTCTTTGATTAATGTTTGAATGACATAACCATAAGAACAACCAGCAAATTTTGCTACGTCGTGTGGCGTCCAAATTTTGCCTTCCGTGTGTTGTGCGTTTTCCAGTTGCTGCACGCGGTTTTTTAAGGTTTCAACTTCACTAAGTAAAAGCTTCACAATGTTTGACTTATTTTCCATAGTTGCCCCCTTATCGCTGTTTGCGTCTGGCGCATTTTTCGCGTTTTTGGGCGCGCTTACGCCGATTTTTCTGCTGCTGTTTGACTTGCCGTAGGGCTTTATTAAATAAGGCTTGGTGATCGATAGCCGCCGCGCCCTCTACTTCATCCGCATTGGTAAAAATTTCAATAACTGTGCCATCCGGGAGAGTGATTTTATGCGTCATCATTGCGCGCCTCCTTGTGGTTATGCGTTGCCGGAAAACATTGCCCTAATTTGGTGTGAATTGTGTCGCATTGAAGGTGTTGAAAATGTGCAATATCCAACATCAAGCCGCGTAACTCGTTTACATTCTTCAAATAGTCCGTGGCGCCCGCCATTTCTAAACAGGTGCTTAATGTGTTCAAGCGGGAAATCTCAGTTTGAATCTCGTCCAAAAAGGAAAGGGGAATATTAGGCATGCTCGCCCCCTTGTGTTGAAAGGGCTAAAACAGAGGAGTGGGCCGCAAAAGTGCGGTTAAAATCGGAAGTGTTTTTCAGGTTGATGGAGCCGGCAAGAACAAGAATAAATTCCCGCGCAAATTTGGCGCGTGCGTCTGGTTCGGTTTCGGCGTTGATGCGAATTTTCTGAATACGATTAGAGAGATCAGTGCGACGAATAGCCGCAAAAATGAATTGTTTCATCTGCGTAGTTTCCTTTAGTAATTTTTCAGGAACTACCGCTAGACTTCTCACGGTCGGGCGGTAGAACGTAACAGGGTGAGAAACTGCCACTAAAGGAAAACAGCCAACCGCAAAGGGTTGCCCATTACGCTCTACCATTGGAAATAGCTTATCAGAAATAAGGCTATTTTTGTTTGATAGGTAAATTGCACGAACAAAAAAAGCACGATTCGGCGTGCTGTTGTTCGCCTTTAGTAAACTCAGCTTCTCACGGCTGGCATTCGATTTTGTGAATGCGGATTTAATATAGTTTAATCTCGTTTTATCTGTCAAGAGGAAAAGCGGGGAATAACGGGTGGATTGTGTTAATGATTTGATTTTTAAGTCTTTTAAAGGTAAATTAATTTCACTCATGAGTGACCTCCTTATGAGTTAAAAAATTTGTTATTGGGTAAGGCTTATTCTTCGCGGAGTAAGCCTTTATTTTTGGCGGCGTTGCAGGGCGCGGTTTTTATCTTGTTGCCAAATGTGGTTTTCTGCCACCGGGGAAAATTCCCATGTGGAGATTTCATCTAAATTGGCATTAATCCGCACTTTAAGGCGGCATTCATAGCAATAAGCCGTCGCCCGTGTTAAGCACGCGCTAGGGCGTTCAGAATTGCGAATATTTAACGCCTTGCCACATTCCGGGCAATCAATCCTCAAGCCACGCATTCTGCCGCCTGTTTGTTCGGGTTTTGCTTTTCTAACCACGCCAACACGTCATCTTTACTCCAACGGTTTGAACGCCCGTATTTCAAGGGTTTAGGGAAATCCGTTTTCTTCATTAAATGGTAAATACTGGTACGTTTTCCCACGCCCATTTCTGCCAAGTCTTGATAAGTTAATAGGGTTTTTGTTGTCATGTTCTGCCTCATCAAATTAAGTGCGGAATTGACCGCACTTTGATCTTATTTTTCACTAAACACCACGTTTTTCGGCTCAATTGCCGTCATTAAATCCACTTTTTCAACAACGTAAGCATCATTACGGCGGAAACTGTTAATCACGCCAACTTTATCCTCATCATCATAAATGGCACGGTATACACTGCCTCTTTGCGTATAAATGCTTAAATTACGGAAAGTGGTAACAACTGCGCCTTTAGGCGGAAAGCAAGGCGGGATCACGGCGGGCATACCGCCATAATAATTCGCTAAATAATGCGAATTTGCTGCTGTGTCGCCGGGGCGTTGGTTTTCAATGGTATTGACATAAATTGCGTCTTCTTTGGCGGCTAATTCGCTTCCCACGAAAAAGACTAAATCATTTCGGTTTTGGTAGTGTGCCGGGAGTTTCTGACGTAGGGCGGCGGCCAATTCATTGAGATTTTTATAGTCGGCATTCTCGGCAAATAGTGAAATTCGCCCGGCTTTCTTGCCTTGAGTGATGATATGCTCCGGTTTCTTCTGTTTAAGCTGAGCCGGCCAACCAATATTCACATCCGATAAATCGTCTGCTTGTGTATTTTGCGCCACGCTTTCGCCATTCCAACCGATCTGCAACATATCTAGAACAAATTGGCTTTCCGTTAATGCGGTATAATTTTCCTCAAAGTTTTCCTGTAGGCTGGTTAATTCGTCAATCAACTGCCACGGGATAAAAACGCCGCTATCCGCTTCTTGGGTTTGATATTGGTCGCGGTGGATCAGGCGTGAACGGTGGCGTTCATCTTTTTGGCGTCCGGTGGTTGTGCCATCCAATGCGCCAAATAGGGTTTTTCCGCTTGGTTCTGCCACGGTTAACCAGTTGATTTCCCGTAAGAAATTAGAACGCCCGGAAAGCTCCTTCATGTATTCCTTTTGGGCGTCTTCCGTTAACCAGGAGGAAAGCATTCGCTCCCCTTTAAAGGCTTCTACACGGTATTTTTCTGCGTTTTTTTCGATAAAGTTTTCAAAAGCTTTTTTCATGATTTTTTCCTCTGTGGGTTTTGTCCAAAATATTCAACAATCATTTAAAACGTTCGCCTTTGTTTGTTTTTGATTGCGGGAGGAAGTTTAGAAAAGAAAAAAATAAGACATGAAAAATTAAGAAAAAAAAGAGTTATTTCACAAAATTAACTTCATAAGTTATTGTTTTCATTATTATTAATTTTATAATTCTTATAGTTTTAGCTAAAGTGACTAAAGTTAGAAAGGATACTTCTTAAGTTGTTGATATATAAACTATTTTTTCAGAAATTTTCTTAAAATAAAAAAGCCTTAAATTCTCTTTTGAAAAATTTAAGGCATTTGTTAATTACGTTTCTATTCAGGGAGTTTATATACGAATTCATTTAGTGTATTTGTAAGCGTTGATACACTCCTTGAATCGCTTTCCGGATAACCGCTTTCAATCAATTTATTGGTAATCCGGTGTATGGTTGCTGATATTGCATTTATGGAGATTTTACCATTTTCATTAAATAATTTTTCTTGATTGGGTTTGTAAAATTTAGGATTGTGCATATGAATTAATCCATTAATAATATTTTCATATTTCAATAGTTTTTTATTCTCACGCTTTAGTTTCTTATTTTCCTCTTTGATTTTTAAATACGCTTTATATATGTCTTCTTGATCTTTTTCTTTTTTCTGCTTTATTTTTGTAGATTCTTGGACGTAGTCATCAACATTTCTAAGAATAAAATCAATTTTTTCTTTCTGAATGTAAACATCATTTACAAAATCTAAGGTTAGATCATTTAAAATACCATCATTAAAAGTTACTTCCATCTTTGAAATATAATATTCAAGAACACAATCATCTGGGCAAAATTTACAATCTACTAAATCATATTTCATTGTGAATTTATTTCTAAAATTTGATAACGTCAGATTTTCCTTGTTAAGCTTTAATCCGCCATTTCCAAAAAAATTGAAGTAACCTGAAAAATCTGTTATCTCTCGTAAAACAAAATTTTCTGTATTTCTTGATGTAAAATAATTTTCATAATATGAAAATTTAATAACTCCTTTTAGATTAAACTCATCAATATTACATATTTTATTTGTATACTCTGTATCTACATTTTTATAATCATTTGACTCTTCAGGATATAAATATCCAAACTTTCCAGAAATATCACAGCATGAAAGATAAAAATCAAAATTATCCTTATGAATAGGTTTTATTCCTTTGCCCATTGAAAGCAAATTGTTAGAAAATGAAAAATGAACAAATAATGCTACATCATAATGTTCATAAAATAATAACAACAATTTTTCTAAATCAAGCTTTTTATTGTAACATTTTTCGTATTCTTCCATTAAGTAACTGACTGGCAAAACGTTACAATCAAATTGCGCATCATTCATAAAATGAGTCCTTATAGTGTGTATTTATACAGTTATTATACAGCCTTTACGACGTTTTCCAATACTGTATATTATCTTCTAACACTGTCTATTTCAGGCAAAAAAATAGCCGGTTTTTTACCCGGCTGGTTTGTATCAACATTTATTTTCCCATTGCCTCCAATGCCCCGGCAAAGTCACCCTGGTTTATTCTCCCGCTCACGCTCATATCATTTTCACCGCCCTTTTCGGATTCCTGTTCTTTTGATGCCGATTTTTGTTCTGTAGGCAGTTGTTTATTTGATTTCGCCAATGGTGCATTTTCTGATTGCGTTTTAACTTTAGGCTTTTTAATTCTTTTTTCTCTTTTTTCTGCAACTGAATTAACTTCTCTGAGTGTAAATGACACCTCCCACCAAAGCCCATTCTGAGCCTCTTGTACCGTGATACCTTCGCTAAATTGCACCTCTCGCATATTGATAACATCTGCAATGATTGCGGATATTCTATATGTTAAGGGGTTTCCTTTATTATCTATAGATTCTGCTAATTTAAAAACAGTGGTTAGCCATTCACGATAGGCATAAGGAATAATCCCTTGTACTTTAACCTCTTTAGCCTTAATTCCTTTGTTTGAAGTTTTTGTACTTGATTTACTCCCGCTCATGTCTTCCTGATCATGTTTTACGGTTGCGGTCATATTAATGTTATTTAAATAAATAGGAGTACCATTTAACGCTAATTGTGCACTAGGTAATCTCGATTTATTTTCAGTCATTTTATTCTCCTTTCTTTGCTAATTTAGTTAACTCTGTAATTCGGTTTTGGCGTTGCATTGTAGCTGAGTAACTATGACCAAATGCAATATGATAGCCCTCAATATTCAGTTTTGTTGGCGGAATGTCGGTCAGTTTATCTTTCAGCTTTGCCGAAACAATATTGAGAAATTGCTCCCGAATATCTAACGCACCTGTTACATTTACGGATTCGTTACTTTGTGAGGAATTTCTAAAGACTTTGAATAGGAGATTGAAAAGTGGTATCACATCCTCACTTAATTCATTAAGATAAGCCTCAAAATACATATCAAAGAAACGAATATAACAATGTTTTAATTCTTCTGCTTTATTGTGATAATCTGTGAGAACAATCAATTCTTTGTTTATTTCTGTTTTCTCTACAGCTCGTCTAATTGCTGCAATTTTTCGGCTATTTGAATTGATTTTGTCTGAATATTCATCAAAGTGAGAAAAATCAATTTCCCCGTCACTGGTTGCTGTCATATTATCAATATTGCTTTGTAACTCGTTATTCTCCGCCTCTAAGGCCGCAATCATTTTTTTATTGCGGTCAAGGTTATTTGTAATAGTCAGTAAGTTATCCTGAATTGCATTAAACTCACTCAACACGGTTCCTGCACGTGCTTTAAGTGCTTCTAATGCGTGATTCTGTTCTGTGTCTTTCAAAAACATTTTTTACTCCGTTTGGTTTCGTTGGTTGATTTTTTCCTGCATCCATTCCGTTATTTCACTTTCCAGCCATACGACATTTTTTGCGCCGATAGAAATATTTTTAGGGAATGTTCCATTTTTCATTCTTAGGTAAATATTCGCGCGTTTTAGCCCTGTTCGGCTCATAACCTCATCAAGTCTTATAAAGCGTTCTTGTTGTTGCGTCATTTTGATTTCTTCACTAAAAATTAAAGTTGTAGATAGTATTAGATTAATTTACGTCTCATTTGATTTACTCATGTTAGTAACGAAGGAGAAAATGCGCACTAAAGTTGAGGTGTGATAGCTGTTATCACAATAGAAAGGCTTGTAGAGTATGTTTATTAAGCAATTGGAGGAAAAAATTCACGTAAAAAAGCGCGTCACGTAAAATCCACTTCCCCTCCCGCCGATTTTAGGGGTATTTTTTATCATTTTTCAGTTAATTTTCACTCTTTACTTCATGTAACCTATTGATATAAATAATATAAATTTAAAATTTTTACATTTTCTTAACTGTAAAAATTTCACGTTTTTTCAGTGTTTTTCAATTAAGGAATGAGTGAATTTTATTGATATAAACTATAGTTTGTTGATTTATAATGTTTTTTTAATTTTACGTAAGGCAATTCATTAAAAAATTATTTCAGTTAAGGGGGATAAGTGAGGGTATTAAGGGTAAATTGCAATATTTGCAAAAGTGATTGTGTGATAAATCGAACAGAACGAATTCATGAGGATCTAAGTCGCCTATATTGTTCCTGCAAGAATGAAGACTGTAAGCATAAATTTGTTTTAAACATGGAATTTAGCCATTCAACACGGGCAAGTGATCTAAAAAAAGACGAAATTTTAAAAACACTTCTAAACCAATTGCCCGAAACGAATAAACAGGAAATTATCCAGTTTCTACAAAATACTATGAATGGATATGAGCGGACTTAATCGCCTCTATTTTGCATTTTTCAACGTAATCGCCCCAAACATTCATAATCTCCTGCCTAGAACGCCATTTTTTTGATTTATCGTAGGCGGCGCGAACCTTACCCCGATTTTCATGAGATAAACAAAGCTCAATTGCCTCCGATGAAAACACATCAAGATCATGAAGATAAGTACTGGCAATGGAGCGTAAACCATGCGCAACCAACAACCCTTTAAATCCCATACGTTTTAACGCCACATTCGCTGCCTGAGTGCTCATAGGTTTATTGTACGGTGCGGAATAAGTCGCAAAAACATATTTCCGATTAAAAGTGTATTGCTTCATTTGCTCCAAGATATTTAAAGCTTGCGGAGAAAGTGGGACGCTATGCGGACGTTTACCGCCTTTCATCCGTTCCGCCGGGATATGTAATGCTTTAGCTTTCCAATCAATATCCGTCCATTCCACTTGAACAGCCTCAGCCGGGCGCAAAATCGTTAACAATTGCCATTCAATCAAAAGGGCCGTCGGTTTTTGCACGTTTGCGTTATTCAATACCCGGAAAAGTGTAGGCAATTCTTCAGGTTTAATGGTTGGCTGATTTTTCGATTGAATGTAGTTAAATTCATCATGAACTTTCCGAAATGGATTCTTAACGATCAATTCCTCATCCTCTGCCATCTGAAAAATCTGACCCAACGCAATATTAATCTTATAAAGCGTATTTGAGTTTTTGAGTGGCAGCAGTGTTGGCGAAAAGGTTTTTAAATTGGCTTCCGTAATCAGAATGGATGCTAAAGTAGGGAATAAATGCAATTCTACGCGTCTAAATGCCTCATTAATGGTGTCGCTTTTGAATTTACCTTGTGCTAACCGCTTATCACGCCATAAGCGCGCTAAATCGGCAAATGTCATCATATCTTCAGGCGGTTTATTTTGTTCCTTGCGATAAACATTAGGATCGATATTGCGTAAGAGTAGTCTTCGGTATTCCTGCGCCATTTCTCGTGCATAAGAAAGCGACAAATCAGGATAATTTCCAAGGCTAATTTTTTTATGTTTTCTTAAAAACTTATAGGCAAAATACCAAACTTTAGATCCATTAGGAAAAACGCGAATATATAAGCCCTTACTGTCTGATTTTGTATATTCTTTATCCAATGGTTTGAGGTTTTTCAACGTAGTATCGCTCAAAGGTTTAACAAATTTGCTCATATTCTTTTAACCCTATGATTTAAAAGGAAGTATTAGCATTTTAGATCCCACTAAAATTCGAAAAAATTTACTGGGAGTTAAATTGGGATCTAAAACGCGTGAATAAAAGCAATCAAAAATAAACAGTATGGAACGTTAAAAAACAATAACTAATTGAATTTACAGGGAGTTATGTTAGAAAATGAACGTCGGCGAACGTTATTGAATTGAATAATGGCGGTGAGAGGGGGATTCGAACCCCCGATGCAGTTTCCCACATACACGCTTTCCAGGCGTGCTCCTTCAACCACTCGGACATCTCACCGTGATTAGGACGTGCGAACTATAAGGATTTCATTGAGTTTCGTCAAGTATTTTTGTAATTTTGTCGTTCATAAGATAAAAATTTCACCAATAATCGGGTAAAATAAGCGTCCATTCAGGATTATACCACTCAATTTTTCATCCGCTATTATTCACTATGTTAAAAAAATGGTTTCTTACTAAAAATGCCTTTCTGTCAGTTAAACCTTTCAGCGCATTAAAAGACAGCTTCAGAAACGGCTATACTTCCCGTCATTTGACCAAAGATATTATTGCCGGGTTAACCGTTGGCATTATCGCCATTCCGCTTTCCATGGCGCTTGCCATTGCCAGTGGCGTACCACCGCAGCACGGGTTATACACCGCCATTGTTGCGGGGATTATCATCGCGTTAACGGGAGGTTCACGCTTTAATATTTCCGGTCCAACGGCCGCCTTCGTGGTGATTTTATTCCCTGTTACACAGCAATTCGGTTTAAGCGGTTTGCTGATGGCTACATTGCTTTCCGGTATTATTTTGGTATTGATGGCGTTGTTCCGCCTAGGGCGGCTTATCGAATACATTCCGCTGCCTGTCACGCTCGGCTTTACATCAGGCATCGGCATCGTGATTGCCACCCTACAAATTAAAGATTTCCTTGGTTTGAGCATTGAACAAATGCCGTCTCATTATCTTGAAAAAGTGCAAGTTATTTTGACCGCACTTCCAAGTATTAATTGGGCAGATACCGGCGTAGGGATAATTACGCTTATTGTTTTAACCCAATGGCATAAACTACACCTGTCTATTCCCGGTCATTTGCCGGCAGTGATTCTCGCGACATTACTCTCGTTATTGCTGACCCACTTCGGTTATTCTGTCGCAACCATCGGTACTCAATTCCAATACACACTTTCCGATGGCACGACCGGCTACGGTATTCCGAATGTTTTGCCTGAATTTTCCTTGCCATGGAATATTCCTGATCCACAAGGTAACTTAATTAACTGGAATTTTGACACCATTCAACGCCTATTGCCGGCGGCATTTTCCATGGCGGTCTTGGGCGCGATCGAATCATTATTGTGTGCCGTCATTTTAGACAACATGACCGACACCAAACACCATTCCAATAACGAATTATTAGCACAAGGTCTTGGCAACATCGCCTCTCCATTTTTTGGCGGAATCACAGCCACCGCAGCCATTGCTCGTTCTGCGGCAAACGTTAAATCCGGCGGCGTATCACCGATTTCAAGTGTCGTGCACGCTTTATTAGTGTTATTTGCCTTATTGTTTTTTGCGCCTGCACTGTCTTATTTACCGCTATCTTCGATGGCCGCGCTCTTGTTGGTTGTCGCTTGGCACATGGCGGATTTACCAAAAATTATTCAACTTATCCGTCGTTCCGGACGTAACGAAATTGCCGTATTACTGGTTTGCTTAATCCTTACAGTGTTATTTGACATGGTCATTGCCATTTCTGTGGGCGTGTTATTGGCCAGTCTGCTGTTTATCCGCACTATCGCCGAAATGACCAAATCCATTAGTATTGCAGTGCCGGAAGATTTGGATGATGTATTAATTTATCGTATTAGCGGACCGCTCTTTTTTGCGGCGGCGGATAATCTCTTCGCTGACTTGCATGAGAAAACCGTTCACACCGATCACGAAATCAAACATATTGTTTTACAATGCGATACGGTGACCGTGCTTGACACCGGGGGGATTCATGCACTCACCCGCTTCGTACAACATATGCTGCCTCATCAACAGCTTTATATGTGTAATATGCAGTTCCAGCCACTACGAACTATCGTTAAATCCGGCTCTCTGCCTGAAATTCAAAAAATTACGTTCACTTCTGATTTAACCGAAGCATTGAATAAAATTCGGGAATTTGAGGGAATTGAGGTGAAATAATTCGTGATATTTACGGGCAAATTATGCTAAATCTCGCGGCAATCACAACACAACTTCAGCGACTGAAAGTCGTCCCGGTTATCGCATTGGATCATGCCGAGGATATTTTACCGTTGGCAGATACGCTGGCACAAAATGGGTTGTCGGTAGCGGAGATTACGTTTCGTTCTCCGGCGGCTAGAGAGGCGATTCGGTTGTTGCGCCAACAGCGACCTGATTTTCTGATTGCAGCGGGGACGGTTTTAACCGCCGACCAAGTTTTTCACGCGAAAAATGCCGGTGCGGATTTTGTCGTGACGCCGGGGTTTAACCCTAAAATTGTGCAATTATGCCAAGACCTCGGTTTACCGATTATACCGGGCGTGAATAATCCGATGGCGATTGAAGCAACCTTAGAATTAGGCATTGATACAGTGAAATTCTTTCCGGCGGAAGCCTCCGGTGGCGTAAAAATGATTAAAGCGCTATTAGGTCCTTACGCGCAATTGAAAACCATGCCAACGGGTGGGATTGGGTTGCAAAATATTCAAGATTATTTGGCCATTCCAAATGTAGTGGCCTGTGGTGGATCTTGGTTTGTTGAAAAAACACTAATTAACGCGAAAAATTGGTCAGAAATCAATCGATTAACCCAAGAGGTCGTTACGCTGATAAAATAATAAAGTGCGGTTAAAAAACATTAAATTTTCACCGCACTTAGAAAAAGTTAATGACATTCGCCCATCGGTATCAAACATCCCCCATCTCCTCACATCGAATCCCTATGCAAGAACAGAGGGAAGTGAACTACATTTCTTGTACCACAAATTGCAAGGCATGACGGGCAAATAATTTGGCTTTGCGCTGCTTTAAATGTTTTAAGCGTAAAGCACGTGCTTGTTGTTGGTGAAAAAATTTCTTTTTACTCGGTTTTAAGTGTTTTCTCTTGTTCATGATCATTTTCCTCTGCAGGCGAATCGGTGCTTGAATTGTTATTTACGTCTTCGTTTTTATCACTTTGATTTTGTTGCACACGGTAATAATTCATAATGCTATTCATATAGCGACGAATATTTTCGACATATTGAACGGCTTCATAACCTCGAGCATAGCCATATTTTAGGTTGGTATAGTAACGCTTTTCCGCCAATAGCGGTAAGTTCTTTTTCACATCCAGCCAATTGTCTGCATTCCCTCCTAAACTTTTGGTTAAGCGGCGTGCATCCAATAAATGCCCAAGCCCCATATTATAAGCTGCTAAGGCAAACCAAATACGATCGTCATTATTGATACTGTCGGGGATCTGTTCAATCAACCAATGTAAATATTCAGAACCGGCTTTGATGCTTTGTTCAGGATCGGTACGATCAGTGATTTTCATGCGTTCGGCAGTATCTTTGGTCAGCATCATCATACCACGTACGCCTGTGGGTGACGTGGCATCAGGGTTCCAGTGAGATTCTTGATAGGCGATAGCGGCCAATAAACGCCAATCTAAATTGCCTTTATGTTTCGTAAAGAGCGGTTCAAATTTCGGAAGAATCGCTTCAATAGAATTCAAATAGGATTTGGTATCCACGTAATCAAACTGGCGAAAATGATTAAAATATTTCTCTTCAATATTGGCAATTAATCCTGAATCAATCGCGGTATTCATGAAATCCAGCAAGGCTGATTGCAATTCGTTAGACGAATTATTGGATAAATACCAATGTACGCTCATTTCATCTGTTAAATCAAATGCCACCGCAATTTGCGGTTTGATTTGTTGGGTCGCAGAAATATCCAAAGAATTGGCAAGGGTGTACGCAATTTTACCTTCTGCCACTTGTAATAATAATTCTTCCTGTGTGAGTTTTTTATCTACCCGCCAACGGAGTTTCGGATGCTTAAGTTGGGCATCTTTTAAAATGTGCACTAATTCGGAACTTTCAGGAATCACTAATGTGTCATTAATTTGCGCCAAAGAACGAGGTCGATTTTCGCCTTTGCGATACGCCAGTTGCCAAGAGGCGGAATAATAAGAAGGGCCTAGCTGGAAATGCTCCGCCTTATCTGTTTGATAGAAAAGATTCGCCGCGGCAATATCAATTTTATGTTCATCTAACGCATCAAACAGCGTGTCAGTACTCTCCATTGGCCGCATTTCAAGTTCTACGTTTAAATAGCTAGCAAAGGCTTTGCTTAATTCATATTCCAAGCCGGATTCCCCCTCTCCATTAATAAAATAAGAGATGGGGTGATTAATCGTACCAACCACTAATTTGCCGCGTTCTTGAATTGCTTGATAAGGGTTTTCTTCCGAGTGCATGATATGTTGCCACGGAAATACCATATCAATCGCCCAAAGTAATAAGCATAAGCCTGCAACAATACGTAAAAATAAACCTTTCAAATGATATTTCTCTTGATCTTGTTTGTTATAAACGCCGTTCAATGATCACGCCAACGTTATTTGCTTGTGCTACCGCTTTCGGTTTGCTTAATTTAAGCCGAAGCCACGTTATTCCAAATCGTTGTTGTAATTGCTCTGCTACCTCATTGGCCACCCGTTCAATTAATAGAAAGGGTTTAGACGCTACATAATCAATAATAAATTCACTGATTTGCGCATAATTAAGCGTTAATTGTACATTATCCGCCGCTGCGGCTTGGCGGGTATCCCACGCCATTTCGACATCAAAAATCAGCTTTTGTTTGATTTGCTGTTCCCAGTCATATACGCCAATTTGTGCAAATACCGTCAAACTTTCAATAAAAATTAAATCTTGCATGGGTTTTCTATACCGTGAGTAACCAAAATTTTTGTGGGCTTATACTACCAACTTTGGGTACAATAGACGAACTCTTTTTACTACGCCATAGAAAATTCCATGAGCCTTTTTGCCTTATTTTATATGCTATTGAGCTACTTACTCGGCTCCATTTCCAGTGCAATTTTATTATGCCGACTTGCCGGCTTACCCGATCCTCGCACATCGGGCTCAAATAATCCGGGTGCAACAAATGTATTACGCATCGGTGGTCGCTGGGTGGCATTAGCCGTATTACTTTGCGATATGTTAAAAGGAACATTGCCAGTTTGGCTTGGTTATTATCTTGGCTTAACCCAATTTGAATTAGGCATGGTGGCACTCGGTGCTTGCCTTGGTCATATCTTCCCCATTTTCTTCAAGTTTAAAGGTGGCAAAGGCGTTGCCACTGCCTTCGGTGCTATCGCGCCCATTGCTTGGGGCGTTCTCTTTTCCATGTTAGGCACATGGCTGGTGGTTTTCTTGATCAGCGGCTACTCTTCTCTCAGTGCTGTCATCACTGCACTATTCGTGCCGTTTTATGTTTGGTGGTTCAAACCCGAGTTCACTTTCCCTGTGGCATTAGTCTGCTGTCTACTCATCTATCGCCATCATGAAAACATCCAACGCCTTTGGCGCGGACAGGAAGATAAAATGTGGCGTAAGTTAAAAAAATAATCTACGTAAAACACGGCAAAAAACGACCGCACTTCAAAATATAGCGTAAGCAAAAGGAAGATAATCATGAAACAACAACCTGTCGTGGGCCTTCTCTTCGCATTAATCACCGCAATAGCCTGGGGAACATTGCCTATTGCGTTGAAACAAGTGCTCGCCAACATGAACACGCAGACCATTGTATGGTATCGATTTATCACAGCGAGCGTGGTTTTATTTATTATTCTTTGGCATAAAAATAAACTGCCGACAACCGCTAAGCTTGGCTATTATGGATGGTTAGCTGTCATTGGTATTGTAGGTTTAGCTGGCAACTTCTTCTTATTCAACAACGCGTTGAATTATATTGAACCATCCATTGCGCAAATTTTTATCCCTTTATCTTCTTTCGGAATGTTAATCTGTGGTGTGTTTGTTTTTAAAGAAAAGCTTGGCGTGCATCAAAAAATTGGCTTGGTCTTATTACTGATTGGATTAGCCTTATTTTTCAATGACCGTTTAGCTATTTTCACTGAACTAAACACCTACTCCACTGGAGTTTTTATCAGTATCAGCGCTGCTTTAGTTTGGGTCGTCTATGGCATGGCGCAAAAATTAATGCTTCGTAAATTTAGCTCACAGCAAATTCTATTTATGATTTACTTGGGTTGCGTTTTTGTATTTATGCCCTTTGCTGAATTTTCTCAAGTCGAAAACCTTACACCATTTACATTTGGATGTTTTATTTATTGCTGCCTCAACACGCTCTTCGGTTATGGCGCCTATGCCGAAGCGCTCAACCGGTGGGAAGTATCGAAAGTTAGCGTAGTTATCACTTTGGTGCCGTTATTCACCATTTTATTTTCCCACTTAGCTCACTACATTGATCCCTCAGATTTTATTGCCCCTGAACTCAATACTATTAGCTATATTGGTGCATTAATTGTTGTTTGTGGTGCGGTTTTATCGGCTATAGGACATAAATTATTTGCTTATCGCGCATAAATTAATTATTAACTTAAATATAGATTTATCTTAAGCCTCCTCAAATTAAACTAACATTAAATCAACAAAAAAGGCTACGTTTAAAAAACGTAGCCTTTTATTTAACGATAACAATTTAATTCTTGAAAATTAAATTATTCCCTATCAATTACTTGATGATTTTAGCTACCACGCCAGCGCCTACTGTACGGCCACCTTCACGGATAGCGAAAC
>ERZ772764.1008-NODE-1008-length-18223-cov-3.547776_pt1 | contig 18223 bp, 19 predicted proteins | sample MGYA00512163_ERZ772764 | MGnify/ENA primary metagenome ERZ772764 (study PRJEB29015, sample SAMEA2737903) | human oral metagenome | biome: human oral; feature: human-associated habitat; material: dental | place: China | collected 2094 ... | reverse complement strand
GAGCCGATGTACATTAGCAACGGGCAGTTCCGTTAAAAACCGATACAGCGTATCGATAAAAAATAGTCCTGCGGCAGAAGCAGTCTCCCGTTCCATCAGTCTATTAAATGAATCGCTAAAAAAGAACTCTTCAACGGCAGTCTTATCGTTTTGATGTACGGCATCAAGCAATGCCTGTACTGCGTGCTCTCTATTGAAAATACATTTTAAATTTTGGTTATGACGCTCGTTGCTGTAATATATTCGTTGAAGGGCTTGTTCTATTTTTCTTATTTTTTCTGCAGTTATCGGTTTTAAAATATATTCACTGACGCCATAGCGGATAGCTTTTTGTGCATATTCAAATTCACCAAAACTGCTGAGTAAAATCATTTTTATTGCGGGATATTTTTCTGAAAGTGTCTGTGCTAATTGCAGACCATCCATCACCGGCATCTTTATATCGGAGATCACAACATCGGGGCACTCATCGGCAATGACGGTAAGCGCTTCATCTCCATTGTATACTGCGGCCGTAATGTTACCGTGTATCGTGCTTATGTTGAGCAGCTTCCGTAATCCATCCAATACGTGTATATCATCGTCTACCAGCATTATTTTCATATACGCTCCAAACGCTTAACCCATTTTGATATTCAATACCTAGAGTGTATCATATTCTATCGGAATATTCATACTGCCGGATGGTTCATACTGCATGCAGATAAAAAAATCCACCCGGACCTTAAAAAAAACATGTTGTGCTGTGGTACCACGTTGGTATACTAAAAGAAAGGTACAAAAAATGTACATTCATAAAGTGATTGCAGTTGGTTTTAATATCCTTTATTACGGCACAAGCAGTACCGGGTATCTGAAATCTTCTGTATGAATAACAGCAAAGAAGATTATTGGTGTGATAGGAGATACGAACAAATGAAAAGGTTTTTAGGCGATTTCCAAAAAAACAGTGCACTTACGTTGATGGCGATGCCAGCACTCGTTTTGATGATTTTATTTCGATATTTACCAATCGGTGGGATTATTTTGGCATTTAAGCGATTTTCTATCCCAAAGGGAATATTTGGGAGTGATTGGATTGGTTTTGACAATTTTAAATTCTTATTTTTAACAAAAGATGCATTTATTATTACCCGTAATACGTTATGTTACAACGCCGTTTTTATCGTATTGAATTTGGTGTGTGCAGTTGCAATGGCAATCGGTTTAAATGAACTACCGAAAAAACGAATAGCAAAAGTATATCAAACGATTTTTATGGCACCGTATTTTTTATCATGGGTTGCGATCTCTTTTATTGCATTTGCTTTTTTAAATAAAGACGGCGGTTTATTCAATATGTTAATTCGGAAAACGGGTGGTACGGAACTCAGCTGGTATTCGCAAACAACGTATTGGCCGCTGATTATCATTGTCGCGCAGCTATGGAAAAACCTCGGATATGCAACGGTGATGTACCTCAGCTCGTTGGTCAATATTCCACAGGAGCTGTACGAAGCAGCACTGGTAGATGGAGCGTCAAAATGGCAGCAAATTCGCGCTATCACGCTTCCGGCATTGCGTCCGATGATGATTATTTTGACGATTATTGCAATTGGCCGAATTTTTTATTCGGATTTCGGTCTGTTTTATCAGCTACCGCGTAATTCTGGGCCGCTTTTTGATGTTACCAATGTAATCGATACGTATGTGTACCGGACTCTCAAAGATTTAAACGATATCGGTATGGCAGCGGCAGCCAATTTGTATCAATCTCTGTTGGGCTTTTTAATGATTATCGGTTCAAATGCGGTTATTAAGAAAATCGATGCAGATAGTGCATTGTTTTAAGTACAACTAAATCTAAGGGAAGCAACAATATGACACAATCAAAAACATATTCCATCAATGATATTTCGGATGCAACGAGTCTCCTTTTACATATTATTTTTTCGATAATGGCACTGTGTTGTATATTACCGATAGTCTTAGTGATTATCGTGTCGTTCAGCAGCCAGCAAAGTATCTTTCTCCGTGGATATACCTTCTTTCCGGCAGAGTTTAGTACGGAAGCGTATCGGTATTTTTTTAAGCTCGGTGATCAAATTATCCGCTCTTACGGCATTACGCTTTTTGTCAGTGTGTTTGGCACATTGTTTAGCCTTGCTGTTATGTCCCCATTTGCCTATGTTCTTTCACGTCCTGACTATCCGTATCGGAAATATTTTACGGTGGCATTGCTCATTATTATGATGTTTAATGGAGGTATCGTTCCGAGTTATATTATCAACACACGGTATTTGCATTTAGGAAATTCCATCGGCGCACTTATTTTTCCGATGGCGCTTAACCCATTTTATATCATTATTTTGCGTACGTTTTTTAAGACTATTCCCTTTGAAATTATAGAAGCAGCGCGCATAGACGGTACGCCGGAACCGGTTATTTTTACTAAGATTATGTTGCCGCTTTCAAAACCTGCATTGGCGACAATTGGTATGTTTACTGTTATCGATTATTGGAATGAGTGGTTTTTAGGGATGCTGTATATCACAGATATAAAAAAATATCCCATTCAAACGCTGCTGCAAAGTATGCAAAACAGTTTACGTGCGTTAAGCGAAGCCTCGCTCAATGCGCTTGAGTATCAAGATTTATTAAAATCGGCTCCAGCGGATAACGGGCGGATGGCGCTTACGGTATTGGTGATTATCCCGATTTTGCTTGCATATCCGTTTTTCCAGCGTTTCTTTGTAAAAGGATTGACGATAGGCAGTATTAAGGGTTAGAAAAGAGTGTTAAACACGCGGTACGGCTGTACCGTGGTTGCAGGGAAGTGCTTAAAACAATCGTGAGTTTCGAGCAATTTCCTATAGAATTTTCTCACTGAATAAGGAGGTTGTTATGAGAAAGTTTTGGAAGGTATGCGCTATAAGTGCATGTATTCTTTGTTGTGCCGCTGTACAAACATGGGCACTGGGAGGACAAGAAAACACAGGGGGCAAAAAGTCAAAAGATATTATCACCCTCAAGTGGTATATGTCGCTCAATCCGATTGCTCCCGATACAGCAAAAGTAATTGAAAAATTGAACGAATATACGCGTGAAAAAATTGGCGTACAGATTGACTATCAGGTTATTTCAAATCCCATTTTTTGACGCAAGGCTACTCGTTCTTTACGTTTCATATCAGCGTACTTCACCCCATCGTAGATAATGTCGCCCGAATCGGGGGTAAAAAGACCTAAAAGTGATTTGAGAAACACAGTTTTACCTGAACCACTTTGCCCGATAATCAGATTCGTTTTGCCTTTTTCAAAAGTAGTAGAAATACCTTTGAGCACTTCAGTTCCGTTAAAAGATTTATGTAAATTCTCTACTTGTATCATATTTCTGCTGAAGCTACTACTGCCTCTTTGTTTATTTTCTTCACCAAGCCTTGTAGTACTTTGCCAGGTCCTACTTCGATAAATTCGGTAGCGCCATCGGCTATCATTTGTTCTACACTTTGAGTCCATTTCACAGGGGCGGTAAGTTGCTTGATAAGGTTAGTTTTGATAGCGTTTTCATCACTTACGGCTGTAGTTGTTACATTTTGGTATACAGGGCATAATGGTTTGTGGAAAGTCGTTTGCTCAATCGCTGTTGCTAGTTCTTCTTCGGCAGGTTTCATCAATACTGAGTGGAATGCACCACCTACGGGAAGAATAAGAGCACGCTTAGCACCTGCTTCTTTCATCTTTTCGCAAGCTGTTTCTACAGCTTTGAGTTCGCCTGAAATCACTAACTGACCTGGGCAATTATAGTTGGCTGGGGTTACAATCCCATCGACTGTTGCACAAAGTTCTTCAACCTTACTATCGTCTAAGCCTAATACGGCAGCCATTGTGCCAGGTTGTAATTCACAAGCCTTTTGCATAGCAGCAGCACGCTTGGCTACTAATTGCAAACCATCTTCAAATGAGAGGGCTCGATTGGCTACTAGGGCAGAAAATTCACCTAATGAATGGCCTGCTACCATTTGAGGAGCGAAATTTTTACCAAGCACCTTGCTAAGGATTACTGAGTGCAAGAATATAGCAGGCTGGGTAACTTTAGTTTGTTTGAGGTCTTCATCGGTACCACTAAACATTATATCAGTAATAGAGAATCCGAGAATGCCGTTAGCAGCTTCAAAAAGCGCTTTGGCTTCGGTAGATTTTTCATATAAGTCAAGCCCCATACCTACAAATTGGGCTCCTTGACCAGGGAAGATGTATGCTTTCATTTATTTATATTTTTTATAAGATTGAAAGTACAAAGATATTACTTTTCTATAAGAATACCAAATATTTGCGCCAAAATATCTTTAGCGACTTCTTCTTTGCTTTTTAAAGGAAAACTGATTTGCGTTTCTTTAGTAATAAAAGTAACTTTATTAGTATCAGTACCAAAACCCGCTCCTGCATCACGCAAGGAGTTGAGCACAATGCCATTTAAGTTCTTTTTTTTCAATTTGGTTTGAGCATTGGCTACCTCATTTTCAGTTTCTAAGGCAAAACCTATAAGCGTCTGAGTAGTTTTGACTTTCCCTAAAGATGCCAATATATCGACCGTAGGCACTAAGGTTAGGCTGAGATTACCGCCTTTCTTTTTTATTTTCTCGGGGGCTACAATTTCGGGAGTATAGTCGGCTACAGCTGCAGCTAGAATAGCGATATCACAAGTAGAGAATTCGGTTACAGCAGCTTCGTACATTTGCTGAGCGTTTACTACCCGATGCAAGTGAATTTGTGAGTGAATATTCTTTTCGGAAGAAGGGCCTAATATTAAATGCACCTCAGCGCCTTGTCGTACAGCTTCATTAGCAAGAGCAATCCCCATTTTCCCAGAGGAGAAGTTTCCTATAAATCGCACTGGGTCGATTGCCTCATAAGTAGGACCTGCTGTGATAAGTATTTTTTTACCCTTAAGAGGAAGATTTTCGGAGAGTGCGTTCTCTATAAACAGCATTATATCTTCGGGCTCAGCCATACGCCCTTGCCCTACAAGTCCGCTAGCAAGTTCACCATAAGTAGCAGGAATGATATGATTACCATAGGATGCTAATTTTGCTAAATTCTCGGCAACCGTAGGATGAGCGTACATATCTAAATCCATTGCAGGAGCGACAAACACGGGAGTTTTCGCTGAAAAATAAGTCGCCAACAGCAGATTGTCGCATACGCCGTGTGCCATTTTAGCAAGCGTATTGGCAGTAGCAGGAGCGATGAGCATTGCATCTGCCCAGAGTGCTAACTCCACGTGGCTATGCCAATCGCCCTCGGGAGAGGAAAAACTTGTGAGTACAGGGTTTTTAGATACTGTACTAAGGGTAAGAGGTGTTACAAACTCTTTTGCATTCTCAGTGAGAATTACTTTTACATTGTGCCCATTTTTGGTGAGCAAGCGCACTAATTGAGGTGTTTTATAAGCCGCTATACCCGCAGTGATACCAAGTACTATATTCATAATTTAGAAATATAATTAAAAAAGGCTCTAAACGGCAAGCGGATGCTTACTGCTTAAAGCCTAACAAATAATCTATAAATACCCAATTCTATTCGGCTTCACGGTAATAAATCTTACCTTCAAGCCATTCTTTTACAGCAATAGCTTGTGGTTTAGGTAGACGCTCATAAAAGCGAGATACCTCTATTTGCTCTTTATTCTCAAAGATTTCCTCCAAGCTATCATTATTAGTAGCGAAAGCCTCTAATTTTTCTACCAATTCCTTTTTAATTTCGGCATTTATTTGGTTAGCTCTCTTAGCAATAATAGAAATAGCTTCATAAATATTACCCGTAGGTGCTTCTATAGCCGATTTGTTATAAGTAACAGTAGTGGTAGGAGCATCTATTTTCTTAAAATCCATAATGTAGTTATTTTTGTGATATAAAACTTTTTAATGATGTGTTTATTTTAGCAAGCATATTCTCTGCTTCCTTCTTGTATTTAGTTTCAGGATAGGCACGCAATAAGTTGTCGTAAGCTTCTTTAGCGGTATTGAGGCGTTCCTCTTTTTTAGTCTCTATACTATTGATAGCCCACTCGTAAGCTGAATGCAAGCGCGTGTACAACGCATCTTCTCTAAAAGCACTACCTGGGTTATTAGTCAAAAAATTGTCTAACGATTTCATTGCTGCTTGATAGTCGCGTATTTGGTCGTATTGTTTAGCTATTTCAAACTCTTTTTTCTCTAAGCGAGTCACCAAGTCTAAGGCTAACTCGTTAGCTTCTTTAGCATATTCACTATCAGAATATCTATCCAAAAAGTATTGTAATTTCTCAAGAGCCTGATAGGTATAAGTTTGGTCTACACTATATTTAGGAGTTTCCAAGTAAAGCGATTTTGCTTCTAAGAAAGCCGACTCTGTAGCTTTTTCGCTACGAGGATATAATTTCTGAAGTCGTTCAAACTGATAAGACGCTAAACTATATTGTTTTAGCTGATAGTAAGAATCTCCAAACATATAATAAATACGTTCTCCTTGTGGCTTACCCGCATATTCTGAAGCTATTTGTTCAAAAAGGCGTGTCGCTTTTTTATATTTTTTAGCCTTATATAGCTTTTCAGCCTCAGTGTATTTTACGCTTCCTTCTTTTGATTTCAACGCTTTCTGATACTCTCCACACGAAGTAAAGAGTACAGTTAGCAGACCGATAATGATATATTTTTTTATTAACATTCGGCAAAAGTAAAAAGTTTTTCTGATATAACAAAATTATGTGAGCATTCCTCCATCAACATTGAGCACTTGCCCTGTGATGTAAGCCGACATATCAGAGGCTAAAAACACACAAGCGTTCGCTACGTCTTCGGGTTGTCCGCCACGTTTTAGAGGGATAGCATCACGCCAGCCTTGTACTACTTTTTCGTCAAGTACAGCCGTCATTTCGGTTTCTATAAAGCCTGGAGCGATAGCATTGCAACGAATATTTCGAGAACCTAACTCTAAGGCAATCGATTTGGTAAAGCCGATAATTCCCGCTTTAGAAGCTGCATAGTTTGACTGTCCAGCATTGCCTTTCACTCCTACCACACTACTCATATTGATAATAGAACCTTTACGTTGTTTAAGCATAATGCGCTGTACCGCTTTGGTCATATTAAACACTGATTTGAGATTTACTTCTATTACCTTATCAAAATCTTCTTCACTAATGCGCATCAGTAGGTTGTCTTTAGTGATACCTGCGTTGTTTACTAGAATATCAACTGTCCCAAATTCGGCTACTACGGCATCTACAAATTCTTGCGACTGTGCGAAGTTAGAAGCATCACTTTGGTAGCCTTTTACTTTCACACCTTTTGTAGCTAATTCTTTCTCTAATGCCATTGCAGCATCCACTGATGAACTGTACGAAAAAGCAATGTTTGCCCCGTGGGAAGCAAATACTTTGGCTATACCACACCCAATGCCTCTACTGGCACCAGTGATAATAGCTGTTTTTCCTTCTAATAATTTCATATTACTAATTTGTTAATTATGAATTGTCAATTGTTTTCAACCGCCTATGCGCTTCACCTTAAACCCTTTTTTTTTGAGAAGTTGCATAATAGTGTCGCGGTAATCACCTTGTATGAGGATAGTATCGTTTTTCACAGTTCCCCCTACGCCAAGGTACGTTTTGAGTTCTTTAGCCAAGATCTTAAAATCGGCTTCTGCGCCATTATAGCCCTCAATTACGGTTACGGATTTCCCTTTGCGTTTTTCGTATTTGCATAGTAAAGACTCATCCTGCAACCAAATATTAGACGAAACTTCTTCAGGTATCTCCTCTTCTATATGGTCAGGGAAAAGTGATTTTAACTGATCTCTTAAATCCATCACTATTTAGGTTGAGTGTAGCTGATACGCAATTTTACATCTTTTATAACAGTACCCAAAGGAGTAACCACTGCTGAAGATGGTATTTTCCCTTTTGTATTAGTGTTTCTCAAATATGCTCCTGAGTTAGTGTTTTTCACATTAGAAGCTACTACTATTCCTAAAGGTACATTTGTCCCTATTTCATTAACCAGATTTAAAATATGATTGGTAATCCTCAATTGGTAAAAAGCTCCTTTCCCGTTTTCTTTTTGCAATTTTCCTAGGTGATAGAGATATGAATAAGTAGACGAATCAGCATTTGATGTTGGGTCGTACTGATAATCTACAAGTACAGCTCCTGTTTGGGTGTTATAGATAAAGAGGCGTTCAGGCTCTTTTGTATAGCTTACTGAATTATCCACATATAACAATAAACTCGCATCGGTTACCATTAGTTTTTGCGACTTAATATTGGCAATATCTGTATTTGAGATAGTAATCGAAGCCGTTTGTCCTAAGGCTCCGCTGAGGTATATTTTACTGCTATCAGTCAAACTCTCTCCTGAATTGTTAAATAAGTTTACTGTAATGCCATTCAATGAAAGTTCATATCGATTTTTACGTGTTTCTGTAGTTGTAGAATTCGTTCCTGAAGTTTCATAGCTATATACAATCTCTATTTTTGCATTTGCCATATTTAGGAGCATCATTAAATCCTTTGAAAAGTTAGAAGTACTGACACTAATCCCTTTAAAATATTTTTTAAATTCATTAACGTTAGCAAGTTCGCTACTGCCTTCCTTGTTGATAATTTTTGTTTGGAAGAAATTTGTGCTTAGTGGAATACGCAACCCTGGTGCTAATACATCTTGTACTTTTTTACTCTCATCTTCACTTGTTTGTGGGTTGTCAAACTGATAGCGAGTAATAGCTTTATTACTGATAGTGTAAGTACTAGTAGTGTTAGACACAATAGAAGCACCTAAATTACTTGTAATATTAGTGTCGTTTGAATAATATATTTTAGCATTGAGATCCGTATCAATATCACTTAAAAAATAGTTCAGTTCTCTCACATTTACTTGAAAGCTCGCATCTCTATTCCCATAGATAGAATCTAACGTATATTCTACATTTTGAGAGTAAGAAGCGTTGCTATTAGAACTATTCGGATTGAAGAAAGGAATGTATAGATACGCTTCTGTAACGGTTTCGTTTTCCGATTTGTTCTCACTATTTTCAGAGGCTTGTGTTTTAGTTCCAAAAGTCGGATTAACAGCTGGTAATGTTACTTGTGCCACTATGGTAGCCGATTTGGTACCAAACGGAACTTGGCTATACTGTCCTAATAAGTATCCTCCTAAACCGTTGGTTTGTACCGCACTTTCTTTTACTTGGCTTACCTGAATAGTAGCTGTAAATACATTAGTGTCAAAGTTAGGATTTTTTAGCAGTCCACCATCTATCTCGTTAAAATCATTACTTGAGCACGCACTGAAAAGTGTTACTATAGTAGCAAAAAATAAAATCTTCTGTATGTTATTCATTCGTTTGTTATTTCTTTAATATTTTAGTGTAAAATTCGCGGTAAGAATCTTGGAAAGTTTCCTTATCACTGTTGTAAAGCACAGGCTTTCTCAGATTTTTCAGGTATGTTTGGAAATCCTCAGGCATATTTTCACTCACCACTACAACTCCATCCGAATACTTGATAGCGACACGCATCAAATTGTAATAAGTAGGATTTTTTAGCGGGTCTACCGTCTTTTTGCTAATACCATCAAAAGCCACTTTATTGATAAGCGTACTGTCCAAAGCCCCCTCATAATCGCTATCGAATACTGAGGTAACAATTTTACTTTCTGAAAAGATAGGTTCATCTTTGTAATAGGTGCGCAAGTAAAGAGGCAACAAAGCCGATGCCCAACCGTGTATATGAATAATATCGGGTAACCAATTCAGTTTTTTAACAGTTTCTACAATACCTTTAGCAAAGAAAATACAGCGCTCATCGTTGTCTGGGTACATATTGTTTTCCCCATCAAAGAGTGTGCCAGTGCGCCTGAAATATTCATCGTTGTCAATAAAATAAACCTGTATGCGCTCCTTAGGGATAGAAGCTACTTTAATAATCAGAGGTACATCAATGTCATTGATAATAATATTCATCCCCGAAAGGCGTATCACCTCGTGCAACTGATGACGTCGCTCATTGATATTACCAAACTTGGGCATAAAAATACGTATCTGCCCTCCATTGTTATTCACCATTCTCGGGGCTTCAAATGACATCTTTGCCAACTCACTATAGGGCGAATAAGGCAACACTTCCGACGATACGTAGAGTACTTTTTTATCTTTCATAAAAAGTAATTAGTTATTTTAATTAGCTCTTAGAAGGCACAAAAGTACAAAAAATTATGCACATATCCATAATTTTATATAAGTTTGCACCCAAAAAAGATTTGATACCGATGATTTACACACACCAAAAGGAACTCCATAATCTATTGGAAACCCTTAAAAATCAAGGAAAAACAATTGGATTAGTGCCCACTATGGGCGCTTTACACGACGGACATTTATCACTCGTAAAAAAAGCTAAACAAGAGAATGATATAGTGGTAGTGAGCATTTTTGTGAACCCTACGCAGTTTAACAATCCTACCGATTTGCAGAAATACCCGCGTACCTTAGAAGCCGATGCTCAGAAGATTGCTCAGTTCAGTAAAGAGATATTCATTTTTGCCCCTACCGTAGCCGATATTTATGGCGAAGAAGTAGTCGCTGAACCTTTTGACTTTGCAGGATTAGACAAAGTGATGGAAGGAACTTCTCGCCCTGGTCATTTCGATGGTGTAGGTACGATTGTTAAAAAACTTTTTGAGATTGTAATGCCCGATAGAGCTTATTTTGGTGAAAAAGATTACCAACAACTGCTTATTATTCAGCAAATGGTGCGACAAAAGGGCTTGCCAGTAACCATTGTTCCTTGCCCAATCGTGCGCAATGCCGATGGTTTGGCTCTCAGCTCCCGCAATGCTCTCCTCAGCGAGCCAATGAAACAGTGTGCTACCATTATTTACAGCACTCTACTCGCTGCCAAAGAACGTTTTGCTACTCATAGCCCTGCTGAAGTAGAAGCGTGGGTAAAAGAAGTCTTTGCTCAACAGCCCGACTTCACCTTAGAGTATTTTACCATTACCGATGCGCATACTTTGCAATCTATTACCAAAAAAGAAGCAGGTAAAGACTACCGTGCTTTTATAGTAGTACACGCCGAGGGAGTAAGATTGATTGATAACCTTGCTTTTTAGGTAAAAAGTAATAAAAAACTTTGCCAAAACTCTAATTGTCTTTCGTGCTACGAGCTTTGGCAAAGTTATATACCTTGTAAATAGCTAATTAATTTCCCTTCGTAACTATAAATACATTTTCTTTCTCTACTCCTATCACTTCGTGTTCTACATCTACAGGGATTTGATAGGTATCGAGGTCTTTGAGCACAATTTCTTCTCCATTGATAAGAAAACGTACAGTTCCTTTCACCATAATAAGGGTTGCAGGGATACTGGTAGTGTGTTTTTTCAGCACTCCTCCTTCACCTAAAGCTATGGCTACTTGTCTCACATTTTTACCATCTTTTACAAAATAAGTAGTAGGTTTATCAGTCTTAAAAGTGAGCTTATCGGCTAAGTTTACTTTCTGTAACGACTTTACGTGTTCTACTGTTTTGCCATTCACAGCCGTAATGTTGTGCATTTTAAGAATGTCCTGCGCTTTACCAGCGCGTATACCGCGACGGCAAAAGAGAACGATATTCTCTTTTCCTTTTAGTTCTTGCCATCGGGCACCCATCTCTTCCAAAGGAATATTAATGGCTCCTTCAGCAGTCCCCGCGGCATATTCTTTTGGAGTACGTACATCCACAAGGGTTACGTTGCTAGCGTTGATACGCTCAGCTAAAGTCTGTGCTTGCGCAGTTACACTACATAATATCAGTGTACTCATAGTGATTATAAATTTCATTTTTTATATTGTTTAAATGTACCAAGCAGTTAATCCGTGTATTGTTGCAGCAATTGAAGGTCCTATAATCATTGGTAATTCTTTTCTCTTAAAACCTATGATAGCATCTATTATTTGTATTGTCATTGCAGTTGATAAAATTATTTTAACTACTGTATTATCAATATTAGTTATGAATGGTACTATAGCAACAATCAAACCAAAAGGGACAGCTCGCGCAGCATACATCTGAGTGAAAAATCTTTCCCCTATACTAACCTCTTGCGATTTACTCATCCATTGAGGATAGAAAAGAACTAATATAGAAGAGATTATGCTTATTAATGATGCAAAAGCATTTAAAAATAATAAAACAATCATAAACTATTATTTAAGTTATTAGAATACTAATTATCACGACTTACAAAAATACGTAATTCACATAATCTTTACAAGATTTTATAAGTATTTTTGTTACTAAGGTCAGCAACGCTAAATCTCGGATTACAGTATTTTTCCTATTTTTAATATTTAACTATTACTCAAATTTCTTCACGTCTTTCTTTAGTATGCTATCGGTGTCTTGTGTACCAATAAACTTCATTCGTTCTTCTAAGTCGTTTCCGTAGATGTTATTGATACGCGCAATCACACTGTTAAACGTTTGTCCTAATAGCGAAATATTGCTTTTAAGCTCTTCTTCTTTAAAATCTGGATTGTTCTTTACATTGTCAGCTAAAGCTTTTATCTGTGTTTGGAAAAGTCTAAGACGTGCCTTTACAGTAGGAACATTTATCTTTTCAGGGAAGGTAGCGTCATCGCTGAGTAATTCTCGTAAGGCATCTTCAATCTGTACCAACCAAAAGAATACTGAATAATAAGAGCTCTCTACTTCCGAATGTTCCCCCACAATCTTGTCCGAATACTGTCCTACTTTGTGAAAGTATTTAGCAGGAAGTTCTAAAACAGAACGATACAGAATTACATTGTCATTCTCTTTAGCATTCTCATCTAAGGAAAGTTTTATAGTGTAAGGAGCTGATTTTTTAGGTGAAAAAGTAATCTGATATCTGTTCCAATCGTCTTCTAGAGCGGTCTTTTTTATGTTGCTTGTCGAGGAGTTAAGTGTATCTAATGCAAAAGTTGCCGATAGTTCATCGCTATTGGACTCTGAGAAATTTAGATTTACTTTTGGATAGTTTACTTTTTTTAAAACTACAGAAAAAGTATAAGGAATGTTTGCTACCAAAAATCTACTCCATTGTAAAGAGGCTACCTCATTGTTCTTTTTCTTTTCAAACCTAAAAACAGTGTCTTTCGAAGCCTCTGCGGGAGCTCGCCAATCACGTTCTACTAAGCTATTGATGTTTTCAGTTTTAGAGTTGATAGGGTACAGTCTACTGTACACCAAGAGACTATCGGGGTTTGAGAGCATTAAATCATCAGTGTTTTTAATCTTGGCAGGAGCCATCGAAACAATCACCTGCATCAGCGATTGAAAACTTTTCCAATGCTTCATATCTTCTTGAGCTTTAGGGGTAAGGTCTATTAATTTGAACTCCTCAAAGTCAATTGATTTAACTTTGTGCACTTGCCTTGTTTTGTTAGTCTCTTTGTCGTCATTACACGAAATGAAACACGTTAATAAACTGAATAATATATAAAATCTGTACTTCATAACCTCTTGTATTACTGAAAACACCAAAGCCAGACTTACTTACATAAATCTGGCTATTAGTGATAAATCTAAAACCTAAATGACTATTTAGCTAACTTGTTAATATGTTTAGCTAAACTGCTCTTTAAATTCGCCGCTTTATTAGCGTGAATAATATTTCTCTTAGCAAGTTTATCAATCATCGAAACTACTTTAGGGAAAAGAGCTTTGGCTTCTTCTACATTTTCCAAAGCACGTAGTTTTCTCACGGCGTTACGAGCCGTCTTGTGTTGATAACGATTGCGTAAACGAGCTGCTTCGTTTCTTCTGATTCTCTTTAATGCTGATTTATGGTTTGCCATTTTCCTTTATTAGTTTTATTTTTATCGCCGTACCTTTCCTTTTGAAGATACTTCTAATAGTTGCATTTAGTAGTCCGTAGGGGAATCGAACCCCTGTTACAAGGATGAAAACCTTGCGTCCTAACCCCTAGACGAACGGACCTTAACCTTAATTATTCAACTAAAAATAAAGTTGTATAAAAAACATTTTTTATTTGTAGTCCGTAGGGGAATCGAACCCCTGTTACAAGGATGAAAACCTTGCGTCCTAACCCCTAGACGAACGGACCATTCTGCCATTAAAGCACTACTTCTCCTTTAATGCGGTGGCAAAAGTACTACTTTTTTTTATACCTGCAATATTTTTGAACATTTTTTTTACAAAAACGATAAAATTATTTCTTAAGTGTCTTATAGTTAGTAGATTGTTAATCTGTGTTTTTTCTATGTAAACAATTCTTTTTATTTAGTTGTTACAAATTTAGTAAGAACGTAAGCGTATTTACACCATCGGCGTAATCCCATAGTTTAGGAGTCTGCGTTTGCCCGAAGGGTATTTCACCATCTATAAAATTATGACCTACTACACATTGTATCTTTTCTCTGTCGGTTGCTAATTTCTTTTTTAGAGCTTCTTTATTGGTGTAATATTCATAAAAAAGAGTCGCAATAGGTGAACCGTAATGTTCGTCTTCTTTCAGCAGTAAGAAACCGTTCTCGAGTAGTTTATACAAGCTCATTAGGTAAACGGCTTTGTTGTAGTCGTAGTTATTGGCGTATTTTTGTTCTTCAATAATGTCTTTATACGGGTAGATAGCCTGAAATAATAGGTCGAAATCATAACCCTGGGGTACAAATAGTTTAGAAACACTTCGGCAACCCAAGCCGTAATACAAAAAGATGTCTTTACCTAAATCCTGCAATTCCTCAGGTGTTTCTTCACCTGTAAGTACGGCTACTGAATGGCGGTTTTTCCTTATAATATGGGGTTTCTTGCCAAAGTAATACTCAAAATAGCGTGCGGTATTATCGCTACCCGTAGCTATTACGGCATCGTATTCAGTTACTTTATCATCTGTAAAAGCTACCGCTTCTGCCCATTCAGGAGCAAAAGCCTTCATCTGTTTTATAAGGTAGGGAAGTAGTACGCCATCGTCGCTGGAGAGCTTCACTATTGCCTTATGTCCTGCTACCAATACGCACAACAAATCGTGGAAGCCTACCAAAGGCAGATTACCAGCCATTATAATCAATATTTTTTTAGGCGAAGTAGTTTGTGGTAATTGATATTGCGACAGCCATTGTTGTACATTGTTTTCACTGAGGGCTTCACTCCACGATTTAAAGGCAAATATTACATTAGCACGCGTAAACCAACTGTTCTGCTGTTCTGCTTTATCAAATATATCGTTGAATTGTTCGGTTTTAGAAAGTAGTTCTCCTAACCGAACTAAGTTGTTTATATTTTGTTGCTTCATTACAAAGTATCTATTTTACCTTTTATCTTTTACCCTTTACCTTTTACTCACATACCCAACTGTGAGCCCTCGCTGGCTTTATCTTTTACCTTTTATCTTTTACCTTTTACCTAAAACGATGGTACTATCCCAATCCGTACACCAAACTTAGGATTCCGCACCCCATTCACATCATTGAAATCGTTGCGCCATACGAAATCTACTCGTATAAAGCGAAAGTTTCCTAACCCTATGTTCTCAATCCCAAATCCGTATTCCCAATACAGTTTTTCAGGTGAATTGAATATAATATTGGTAATATTAGCTTGTTTGTTCTTGTCAGAGAGTGTTCCGTAAGCAAATCGTCCAAATATTAAACTCTTAAAGCGCGTTTTTTGCAAGAAAGGAATGCGGTTGAACAAGAAACCATCAAAATGATGCTCAAAATATCCATTGATATAAGTGTCGGTAATGAAATCGTAGTAATCTAAAAGCGCAAAAGTGTTAGGAGCTGATGAATACGATTGGTTTGCAGGAGTAGGGGTTAGTGCTATCAGAGGTGCTGTACCGAATACCTTCCCTGCTTCCACCGTAGCGTGGAAAATACCGTACCCGAAAAGCGGAATTGGTTTATAGAGTATCGTTTGTACTTTGTCGTAATCAAACTTACTGTTTAATACACCGTCTACGCCTTTGGAGTATTTAAGAGTATACATCGGGAAAAGCTTTTTGCCATAACGCTGTTCCACCCCATAGCCAAATACCTTCCGGTGAGGAGTAAAGGTAAATTGTGCCCCTGTATAAAAATTGTCGTATTCGTGAATTTCCTCGCCTGTCTTGGGGTTTCGGTAGGCAATAAGGAAGTTCTCTTCGCTTGCCGAAGTGAGTTTTTGGTAAGTACCAAATACCGAAAACTGCAAGTTAGGCGCAATATCATAGTTAATAACACCTTGTACTTTTTTGTTGCGAGTAAGATAATAGTTCTCACCACGCGCAATGATAAAGTTGGTTGTCTTTTCAAAATTCAGCTCAGTATCGTCGTGCATTACAAAGGTACCCAACTGCAAATTGTCGTTCTGATAGCCTACTCCAAAGGTAATACGCGGACTGTGAGAGATAAGGTATTTACCACTGATACCGTATTTAAACTCTTTGTCTCTCACTCCATAAGCTCCGTATACATAGGTGCGGAAGCGGTCATCGGTAGAGAAGAACGAACGAAAGCCAGCTCTTAGCCGTAAACCCTCTACGTTGTTGCTCGAGAAAGTTTGCCAAAACCTGCCAAACTGCATATAATTGCCAATAGGAATATAGCCCGACGTCACAATATCGGTTACATCACCTATCATCTTGATGCGTTTATTGCTCCCCACTTCCCGAATTAAAACTTTCGTTTTAGTGAGGTCAGCCCCTCCTAAGGTATTTGCGTCCCAATAACTATCGTCTTTGTAAAACTGATTTTTCGCTACCTTTACCACCTGCTCGTCATAAAAATTAGCAGGTTTAGGCTTGTTGAGAACAATATCCGAAAAAGTGATGTAGTTCTTTACATACAATCCCTTTTCTTCGTCTTTCTTCGTCAGGAGCGTAAAGTCCCCTTCTTGTATCTCGTGTTCAGGAAGGTAAATACTGTCGTTAGCAATGGTAAAGTATTTTTCAAAAGAAAGTCCACGTACTAAGTTGATATTCGTTTTAGCCGTAGTATGCATCTGTATCGAACTTACTATATAAGTCTTAGTGTCTACTTCAAACTTTCCCTCTAATGCTAAATCTTGGTCATCACGAGGAAAGAAGTTGATGCGATAGAACGAGCGGTCGTCTCTCTGAATTGTATCGCTCAGCACGTACAGATATACGCCATAACCAAACTCCGCTAGCGGACTCACAAAGGGCTTGTTCAGTATCATATAAGTATTGTCGTAAATATCAAAATCGTCAAACGACTGACTTACGCGTTCCAATCCAAAACCTTGTTGTACAATCCCTTGAGCACGTTCAGCTTCTATGTCTACTCGCTTTTTCCCCAACTGATTGTTGCCGTAAACCGTTTCTATCTTTTCAGTGAGATACATTGGCAGAGAGAAGGTCTCTTTGTATTTCTTCTCAGAAAGAATACGTCTGATGGTGTCATATTCCTTTCCTAAAGCCTTTTTTAAGAAGATGGTATCGAGGTTGTTCACCCCCAATTCCGTTGTACTGTGTTTTTTAAACTGATAAGCCGTAGCGTTTTGCAGTCCACGCTTCTTTTTATTCTTCCAAATACCTTGCAATACGGTATAGGCAGGGTTCTCTTTTTTAGAAAGTGCCTTAGTAGGTTTCGCTACAACTGTTACCTCTTCAAGCAATTCCCCTTCCACCAATACCACTACCAAATCTTTGGTGTTGTCTTTGTCTAAATGTATTTTCTTAGTGTTGTATCCTATAAGTGAGACTTCTAATTCCTTTTGTCTTTTCTCCGAATACAGAGAAAACCGCCCTTGGTCGTCGGTATAAGCTCCAATGGTAGTCTTTGCAAAAATCACATTGGCATAAGCCACGGGGTTACCGTTTTCATCAATCACTTTACCCGACACGTGTGTCTGCCCCCATACTTTTGTAAGACAGAGTATTAAACCGAATAAAAGGAGCAGTAAGAAGCGTTTTTTCATCGTATAAAATTACTTTTAAAATGCAAAGATATAAAAAATAATAAAAATAATATACAGAATGTTACTTTTCTAAAACCAAATCTACTGTATATTATTATAAACTCTTATTTTTTGTAGACCTGCCTTTCACAAAAAAATAATGCTCATCTTTCATCTATTGTTCCTTTGTCATCCGTCTCCCCCGTCCCTGTTCATTCGTCATTCGTCCCTCGTCATTACTCCTCTTTTTCGCCATCATACTCTCCTTTTATTGTCGCTACATTCTCCCTCTCCTTGGGAGAAGTCTCCGAATAGGAGAGTA
>ERZ772764.1006-NODE-1006-length-18227-cov-5.533843_pt1 | contig 18227 bp, 23 predicted proteins | sample MGYA00512163_ERZ772764 | MGnify/ENA primary metagenome ERZ772764 (study PRJEB29015, sample SAMEA2737903) | human oral metagenome | biome: human oral; feature: human-associated habitat; material: dental | place: China | collected 2094 ... | reverse complement strand
TCTTATTGCTTGGCCGCCTGAGGTTTTGGCTATTTGAACTAATCGGTGGGCGCTTGCAGTAGCTTGGCAGATTGTGTTGGATGGTATCAGACGTAAAAAACAGCCCGAAAAATCGGGCTGTTTTTGTTTGATGGTGCGACAATGAGACTTGAATTAGTGATTTAATGCATTGTTTATAAGATATTTTATTTTAATGTTGTGTTGATATACCCCCAAATATACCCCCATTTTGCACAAGTCAAAATCTTTTCCCTGTCGCGCGCGTGAGGCCGCTCGAAATTCCGAAGGTGCAAATTTTGCATATTGGGGGATTGTATGGGGTTGATGTTTCAAACCGGGCTTTCGTGGGGTTGTTTTGCAAGTGCGGTTCGGCAAGGCGGTTTTAATCGGTTGCATGGCGCGGGGCTGGTGTCGGGGAGTGGGCAGCAAATGGCAGGGGGTGGGGCTGCCTGCCGATGTCTTGCCTGAAAAAACCAAACTTGGGACGGCAGGAGGGCAGGGAAACAGGCCTTGCTCCGTTCCGATTTTCAGGAATCCTGCCGTCTTACCCTGTTAAATATCCCAAAACGTGCGCTAGGCTACCTAGAATACGCTAGGATTGCGTTTATATTACCTGCTAATGGTATATAGCCTGCAAGGTATAAATCGCGTTAAAACGCAAAATAGCGGCATTTATGCGCTTGTTGGTTTTTAGCAGGTGCTGCCATTGCTTTCCTGCTTCCGGTCGGCAGGGGTGGGAGACAGCAACGGCAAGATTGGGGAAACGGCGTTTTACCCGTGCCGTTTAGGGCATATGTTTTTGAGAGAGACTGCATTCTGCTTCTCAAGGCCACCTCATTATTTCGGAGTGGCCTTATTGGCTTCAGTGCTACGCCTTGCCGTTATGCCAGCAATAATCTCACGGGCTTGTATGACTGATTGCTTCAAGTCTTCACGCAATGATTGTATCTCGGACGGCGTCAACGCCTGAACGGGTGAACTGTTTGTTGATATACCGCGCTTCCGATTCGGTGAGTTTTGAAAAGTCATAGCTAAATTGCTCCTGCCACCGCGCTTCAAATTCCCTACCAAGGGATTTGCGCAACTGGCCTAAAGTTGGTTTAGTGATAACCAGTCTAGCAAAGTGGGGTTTACTCATCAAGGTAACCACTCCAACCACATTACCGCATACAAGTTTTCAGATAGCTCGAAATTTTCCGCCGTGTGCCGCCCGTGTGTTTTTGCCTATATTTTGTGCAAGAGGGTGAAAGAAAAAATGGGGGTATATATGGCTTATATATAAAGGGGGTTAAAAATTAACTCTATTGAAAGGGCAAAAATGGCCTGACAGCGTTAAAAATTAACTCTATTGCACATTTTTTAAGCAGTGGGTGGGTTAAAAAATAACGCTGTCATAAATCAATAGCGTTATTTTTTAACTCTCACGAATTAATTTTTTTGAATGAATCTGTTACTATATAACACACAAGCTGCCCCTGTTTTCGGGGGTGGTAATCGGGAATTTTACCGCTGCCCGGGTTGCTGAAAACTTGTCCTGTTTTCCGGCGCGGCTGGTGCAGCAGGTTCACTAGGTGGTGCAGATGGTTCACCAGCTCCGGCGGGTGGCGGCTACTTGTCAAAACCTGTTATTGCCGCACGGGCAAAACCTCATAAAACCTCACTCCGAAGCTCGGAAATAAATCCGAATCTCGGATTTTAATCCGAACTACCGGGGAATGCAAAACACCAGCGCGGCGGCTGGTGTCGGGTTTCAGGTAGCCTTGCGGCAGGGGGTTACCGCCTGATATTCAGCTCTGCGGTCTGGCCTGTGGCGGCCAGCATGGATAGCAGGGCATCAATCGTGAATTTGCCGATTTTGCCGTTTACCAAATCGGAAACACGGGGGCGGCTGGTGTTGAAGATGGCGGCGGCCTGCTCCTGCTTCAAATCCTGCTCGGTTATCCAATCGCTCACGCTCTTTGCCAGCTTCAGCTTGGTTTGGATAACCATATCGCTATGCGCCTTCAGTTTGGCGGCCTCTTCAGGCTGAAAGCCCAAATCGGCAAATACATTGCCGCCTGCGGGGGTGGTGTGGGTGGTTTTTGATTTCATTGCTGTAGCTCCTTTACCAAGGTGGCGTAACGCGCCTTGATGGTTGCCGTGTCTTTCGGGGCGGTCTTTTGGGTCTTTTTCTGAAAGCTGTGTAGCACAAAAACGGCTCTTTCAAATTTGGCAACATACACAACGCGGTATGTGCCGTCTGCCGTGCGCTTCCTCAATTCCATCACGCCGCCGCCAAGATTGGGCATAGGTTTGAAGTCGCTTGGCTCAAGCCCGTTTTGAATCAGCCCAAGCTCGTAGCCAAAATGCTTGATGGCGTCAATAGGGAAGGCCTTTAAATCTTCCAGCGAAGTATCCCGCCATTCAATGGGCTTTTCTCTTATGATCATGTATAAAATTTTATACAGTTATGCCATATTGGTCAATTCTCGGTTTCAGGTAACCTTATCTGTAAATAGCTAATTAGCCATCATGCGTCTAATAGTGGCTAATACAGGATCCCGGCAGATGGGAAAATCGAACTAGTTCCAAAACGGAAATAGTTCAAACCGGATGCAAAACCGCCCATGCGGGCGGCTTGTTCTCTCTCAATGCGGCTTTAGCGCCGGGGCGGGGCTTAGCTCGTAGTGCCTGCGCTTCCAGTCGTCAGGGGCGCGGCTGGTAGATGGCAAGTCGTGGCCGCAATCGTCAATGCGGAAGCAGGTTTATCAGAAACAGCAAATCTGGTGCTTCCTGCTTCAGCTTCTCTATGCGCTGCTTGGCGGCGGTTTTGGTGGGGAAATGGCCGATTGGCCGGTATTCATACACCAGCGGATTGCCGGGCTGACAATAGCCCACGGGCAGCAGGCAGGATTTCGGCGGCTTGGGCGAATGATAGGGTTTGATGGGTTTTGCAGTGCGCGGATAAAATTTCATGATGTTTGTCCTTTTGTTTGGGGCGGATGATGCTTTGTTGCATGGTTTGATACCTCGTTAGCTGTTGTTGGATAATGCGAAACGAAATAAAACGCCAGCCCGCCTGCCGGTGTCTTGTTTTTCAGGTAGCCCCATCTGTTGCAATCAAGGCTTGGGCTTGGCGGTATCGCTCCCGCAGATAGTCTGAATACCATTGCATCATCTCCCGCCGCTCGGCCAGATACTCCGCCCGGTTGTGGGCGGCTCTAATCCGGTTGCTTTCTTCATGCGCTAACTGGCGTTCTATGGCATCGGGGTTGTAGCCTTGTTCGTTCAGGATGCTGCTTGCCAAACTGCGGAAGCCGTGCGGGGTGGCTATGCCTTTGTAGCCTAGGCGCTCAATGATGCGGGTTAGGGTGGCATCGCTGATAAAGCCGGTGGTTTTGGTGCGGCTGGGAAATAGATAGGGAGTATTGCCGGTTAGGCCGTGCAGTTCCTGCAGTAGCTCCAGCGCCCAATCGGAAAGCGGCACAGTATGGCTACGTTTCATCTTCATGCGTTCGGCGGGAATAATCCATTGCTCCGCTGTAAAATCTACTTCCACCCATTGTCCACCGCGCAGTTCGGTATTGCGCACAAACACCAGCATAGTCAGCAGCAAGGCAATTTTATTTGCCGGGTCAATATCGGCCAGTATCAAGCGGCGGTAAAACTCGGCTAGTTCTTCGCGGGGCAGGGCGGGCATGTGGCGGGTGGTCTTTTTCTCGAAGTGGCCGCGTAATGGTACGGCGGGGTTGCGGTCGGTTATCTCCAGCATGGCGGCATAGGTGTACACCGCGCCTATCCATTGCCGCACTTTCTCGGCGGTTACATTGGCGCCGCGCGCCACAATGGCGGCAATAACGTTTTTCACGTCGGAAACGCTTACTTCGGCCAGCGGTATTTGCCCAATGTGGGGAAACACGTCTTTTTGCATATCGGCAAGGATACGTTCGGCGTGAACGGGCTGCCAGCGGTGCAGGTTGTCGGCATGCCAACGGCGGGCAAGGGCTTCAAAGGTATTTAGGGCGGCAGCTTTTCGCTCTTGTTTTTCCTGTTGCTTGGCGGCGGGGTCTTGCCCGTCTGACAGCAGACGGCGGGCGTTTTCGGCAGCCTGCCGTGCTTCGGAGAGGGAAACGGCAGGATACTTGCCGATAGTCAGCGTTTTTTCTTTGCCGTCGATACGGTATTTCAGGCGGAAGATTTTGCCGCCTGCCGGGGTAACTTCCAGATACAGGCCGCCGCCGTCAAACAGCTTGGCTTTCTTTCCTGTGCCGGTAGGTTTCGCGTTCTTGATTTGGCGGTCGTTCAGGGGCATTCTGGGGGTATATTTTTGAGGGTGTTTCTGGATACCCCCAATCATACCCCCATAAAAGGGGCAATTCAATTAGACGGCATTAGACGGGATTAGCTGAATAGGGAGGGGGGAAGGATAGGCTGAATCAGCCTGAAAGCCTTGCCTGTATTGGATTTGGCTAATTGCATTGGATGGCGTTAGACGTAAAAAAACAGCCCGAAAATTTGGGCTGTTTTTGTTTAATGGTGCCGACAATGAGACTTGAACTCATACGACCTACGGTCACTACCCCCTCAAGATAGCGTGTCTACCAATTCCACCATGTCGGCTGAAAAATCAGAATTTGTTTTTACTCCGGAATAACCGGTTGGCTGGCTGTTGCGGGTTGCGAAGCAGCCGGAGCGTGATGCTGTGCTGCAGCAGGTGCATCCAAACCCAGTTTGTTACCGCTGCCCTGCTTGGATGAAATGATGCTGAGTGCCAAGCAGCAGCAGAAAAATACAGTAGCGGCAATAGCGGTGCTGCGGCTGAGGAAGTTGGCGCTGCCGGCAGAACCGAATACGCCTTGCGCGCTACCAGTGCCAAAAGCGGCACCGGCATCAGCACCCTTGCCCTGCTGCATTAGCACTAGGCCAATGACAGCAATCGAGGCAAAGCCACCGATAATCATAATAAGGGTTTTGAAAGCTTCCATGTTTGTTTCGCTATTTATTGTTTTGCTGCGGCTTGAACGATGGCGGCAAAACTGTCGGTCTGCAAGGATGCGCCGCCGACTAAGGCACCGTCTACATTTGGCAGGTTCAGGATGGTTTGTGCATTTTGTGCATTGACACTGCCGCCGTAAAGAGCGCGGATATTAGCACTCTTGTTGGCGAAAGACAAGAGCTCTGCGTAAATAAAAGCGTGCATAGCGGCAATTTGTTCGGCTGAGGCCACTTGACCGGTACCGATAGCCCATACTGGCTCGTAGGCAATGGCAATATGGGGCATGGCTTTGCCGCGCAATACGGAGAGTTGTTCGGCCACTACAGCTTGCTCCTGCGCAGCTTGGCGTTGGGCTAGGGTTTCACCCACGCACAGAATCGGGGTGAGGCCGGCGGCTAAGGCATTGTCTAATTTGGCGGAGAGGGTCTCGTTGTTTTCGCCGAAATATTGGCGGCGTTCAGAGTGGCCGAGTAGAACGAATTGTGCACCAAGGTCGGCCAGCATGGCAGCAGAGGTTTCTCCGGTAAACGCGCCGTCTTTATCGAATCGGCTGACATCTTGTGCGCCGACTGGCAGGGCAGGTGCGGCTTGTTTTAAATCGAGTAGATAGGGCAGGGGGGCGGCAATGCCGGTGCTGACGTTTTCAGGTAGCCTTTGTTCAGCCCAAGCTTGGGCGAATGCTACTGTTGAGCTGCGGCGGCCGTTCATTTTCCAGTTGCCGATAATCCAGGGTTGTTGCCAATTCATGCTGTGCCGTCCTTTCGGTTGTGGGATGGTCGGGGCTTATTCTGCGGGGTTGGTTACTGTTTGGGTTTGTTCTGCTACGGCAGTCAAGCGTGCCATTTGGGTGGCGATGCCTTGTTCGATTTTGGCCATGGAGCCGGATTCGACTTCGTGGTAGGCCTCGAGCAGGGCATATTTGAAGGCTTCTACGTCTGCACCGCCGTGACTTTTGATCACGATGCCGCGCAGGCCGAGGAATATGGCGCCGTTAAACTTACGCGGGTCGAGGCGGTTTTTGAAGCCGCGCAGGGTGGGCAGTGCCAGCAGGGCAGCCAGTTTGTTCAGCCAGTTACGGCTGAACTCTTCGCGGATAATGCCGCCGATGAATTTAACCGCTCCTTCAATGGCTTTTAGTACGGCATTGCCGGTAAAGCCGTCGGCCACCACAACGTCGACTTCGCCACTGAATACAGCATTGCCTTCCACATTACCGACAAAATTCAGCGGGCTTTGTTGCAACAGGTGGTGTGCTTCTTTAATTACGCTACCGCCTTTGATGTCTTCAGTGCCAACATTCAGCAGGCCGATACGCGGTTGGTTGTTGCGCGGATACATGGCGCCGAACAGCTCGCCACCCATCACGGCAAATTGCAGCAGCTGGGCGGCGGAGCAATCCACGTTGGCGCCCAAATCCAGCATCAGGGCGAGACCGCCGCCTTTGGAGGGCATGAATTTGGCAATCGCCGGCCGGTCGATGCCGGGCAGGGTTTTGAGCACGAAGCGGGCGGTGGCCATTAGCGCGCCGGTGTTGCCGGCGGATACAGCGGCCTGTGCAACACCTTCTTTCACCTGGCTGATGGCCACACGCATGGAGGAGTCTTTTTTGTTTTTCAAGGCCGACTGCGGGGCTTCGTCCATGCCCACCACTTGGCTGGCATGTATGATTTGCAGCCGCTTGTGTGAGGCGTGTTCGCCCAGCGCGCCACGGACGGCTTCTTCATCGCCTACCAGAATGAGCTTGACATCGGTTTTTTCTTGTAGGAAGGCCAAGGCTGCCGGAATGGTAACCGTAAGGCCGGCATCGCCGCCCATGGCGTCTATGGCTAAAGTAATCATTTGATTCTGTGCTTCCGTTGTGTTCCGTTGCCGTGCCATGAGGCTACCTGAAAAATAGAATGGGATAGCGGCGGACGGATGGTTTCAGGTAGCCCTTAGGGCAGTTGCGGTTTTTGGGCGGCTAGTGCGTTGTGTTCGGTGATGTCGTCGGCATCCCAGGGGTAGTTGATCCACCAATCGGGCGTAACCAGGCCGCTGAAATAGGCGATACCGGGTGGGAGGATGCCTTTTTTTGCTTTGATTTTTTCGTGCAATACAGCCACACCCATCGAGGCAAAGTCTTCTTGTTGCAGCTGCTCGAGGCAGAATTGCAGGGTAACGCGGCTGTCGTCCACTTCGTCCACCACCAAAACGTGTTTGCCTTTTAGGCTTTCCGGCATGGGGTCGAGCCATTGGACTTTCTGCACGGAATCACGAGTGGTGTGGCCCTGGTCGTTGCAGTAATAGGCGGTGGTGATGGCGTAGATTGGAATATTGAGGAAGCTGCGCAGTATCCGTGCAGGGATAAAACCGCCACCGCCGATGGCGATCATCGCATCGTAGCGGGTGCCGGACGCTTGGATTTTTTGTGCCAATTGGCGGATGGCCTGATGAATTTCGTCGTAGGTATACCAAATTTTTTCCGACATTTTCAATCCTTTGTTGGGTCGGCGCAGCAGGAGTTGTCGTTGTTGAGGCGTCTGCGTAACGGCAGATTGTAAACAGCTGCTGAATGGAGGGCAACTAATCGGCAAGGCTGGACCGTTTCAGGCTATCTGAAACCTCAGCTTGATTGGCTACCCTATGTTTGCAATGCAAAAAAGCCAGTAATTGCTAAGGGCAATCTGCTGGCTTGGAATCGGCCTATGGCTGATTTACTCGTCTTTGGCCTTTACCACTTTACGGCCACGGTACATGCCGTTGGCAGAAATGTGGTGCGGGCGGTGTACTTCACCGGTGGCGCTGTCTACAGACAGAGCAGGGGCGGTCAGCGCGTCGTGGGCGCGGTGCATGCCGCGGCGAGAGGGGGATTTTTTGTTTTGTTGAACAGCCATGTTGCAAACTCCTGAGGATAAACCTGAATAAAATAATTAACGACCACTTTTCAACGCCGCCAAAGCAGCAAACGGATTGGGGCGATCTTGATTGACAGCATCGAGCTTATCAGAATGGCAGCTTTCGTGGCAGGGGGCATACGGCAGCGCCATCAAAATCTGCTCCTCCACCAGCGTGCCGATATCCAACTGCGCCTCCGGCCGCATGCCTTCAAGCTCTTCTTCGGCCGCCATGGCTTCATCCAGCGCTTCTTCGCTGTCGAACAAAACGATACGCGCCTGTTCGTTTAAAGCAAAGGGCAGCGGCTGCATGCAGCGTTGGCAAACCAGCGACAACTGTGCTGAAACCGACAAGTCCAAATACAAGCGCTGCCGTTTGTCGCAGCCGCCCTGTAAGGCAAAAGACACCGGCGTTTGCCGTTCGGCCAAAAACTCGTGCCGGCTCACGCGCTCATCCATCTCGCTCAGCCGGATTTGGCCGGCCAGATGCTGCGCCTGTTCGGCTAGTGCTTTCGGATCAATCAAAATAGGGTCTGACATAAACGCGTCATGATATAATCAGCCGCCTGAAACGTCAATATTTTAATACGGTTTATGAACACAACTCCGCCAATTGTCCTCGCTTCTTCTTCGCTGTTCCGACGGCAGCAGCTGGCCAAACTCGGCCTGCAATTTGAAACTGCCGCGCCTGATTGCGATGAAACGCCGCTGCCCGGGGAAACGCCCTGCCAAACTGCCCAACGCTTGGCCGAGGCCAAAGCCCGCGCACTGGCTGTGCATTTCCCGCGGCATTTGATTATCGGAGCCGACCAAGTGGCCTGCTGCAACGGGCAGCAGTTGGGCAAGCCGATGGACGTGGCGAAAGCACAACAAATGCTGGCTGAAACCGCTGGCCGAGAGCTGCATTTTTACAGCGCATTGTGTGTGCTCAATACGTTTTCAGGTAGCCTGCACCGCCATGTGGATACCACCACGGTAAAGATGCGCCCGATTACCGCGCAGCAAATCGCCCGTTATCTGGAGCGTGAACCGGATGCGGTTTATTGCGCTGGCAGCGCGAAAAGCGAAGGTTTGGGCGGTGCGCTGATTGAACGCATCGACAGCAGCGATCCCAATGCCCTCATTGGCCTGCCGATTTTCCGGCTGATTGATTTTTTGCAGGCCGAAGGGGTGGCGGTTTTGTGAGCTTGAGGCTACCTGAAATTTTGACCTCAATAGATTTAAAGAAACTGTATCGGTTTCAGAGTGGAGTGGCATGATGGATAAGGTAGAGAAGTTATTTTCCGGTGCATATGTAGAGTTTTTAGCACAGTATCCAAAAGGCTTGGCTTATGCCCAATTTAAGCCTGACAATAGAACAGATAACGATGAATATTTGTTTGGCTCGATATGGGACAGCAACACTATATTCCAACAAGATTTTTCCGATTCTCCCAATTATCTGATGCCTTCCGTGATTGCCGATCATTTGGCATGCAATGAGGTAGATATCTGCTTTAATGCACCTGATGTGTTTTCACTGAATGAAGTAAGAAGTATGCGTGCTTTTGGCATGTACGATACAGGGTTTATTAGTTTCAACCCTGCCGATAGCTCAGTGTGTATTGTTTATGCAGATGGTTTTATAGACAGGATAGCTAATTCTTTTGATGAATTTATTTTAAGCCTACATGAACAGGCAGACTCCGAAAAACGCTGATTTTTCAGGTAGCCTTTTCTAAGCCAGCAATAAAACTATGCAACCCACATTATTCCTTATCCCCACCCCGCTAGGCAGCCCAGATACCCCCTGCCTGCTGCCGCACGAGCAAAAGCTGCTGACTGGCCTCACCGATTTCGTGGTTGAAGGCGAGAAAACCGCCCGCGCCTGTTTGCGCCATTTCGGCTTGAACGCTCCGCTGCAAGAGCTGAGCCTGCGCACGTTAAACAAACACACCGAACCAGCCGAATTGCCCGATTTGCTACAACCGCTGCGCCAAGGCCGCAGCATGGGTTTGCTCAGCGAAGCCGGTTGCCCTGCGGTGGCCGACCCCGGTGCGGCTCTGGTGGCGCTGGCGCATCGCGCCGGATTTGCCGTGTGGCCGCTGGTGGGGCCGTCCAGCCTGATGCTGGCCCTGATGGCCTCTGGCGCCAACGGCCAGCAATTTGCCTTTCGTGGTTATCTGCCTGCCGATTCTGCCGGGCGGGTAGGCTACCTGAAAATCATCGAGCAAGATTCGCAGCGCCGCAACGAAAGCCAAATCTTTATCGAAACCCCGTATCGCAACAACGCCCTGCTGGCCGATGCCGTGGCCGCGCTGCAAGCCGATACCCTGCTGTGCGCCGCCAGCAACCTCACCCTGCCGGAACAGCGTATCATCAGCATGACGGCAGGCGAGTGGCGCAAACAGCCGCAACTGCCCGACCTGCACAAACAGCCGACCGTATTTGTGGTGTACGCCGCCGGTCAAACGCCTGCGCCTGCCCGCAAACGGCGGTAGAGGCTACCTGAAACCTTGGCTCGGCTGCTTTTGACCGCCTTGTTTTGGCGAGACCCGCTTTGCTCGTTTTAGCTTCGCCGAAACTCACTTCGTTTGTTTTAACTGCGTTGAAGCTTCGCTTTCAGGTAGCCTTTGCCATCCAATCGTATTCAATAGAAGAGGCCTTATGACCCCCATCCCCGTGAGCATCACCATGCTGGTGAAAAACGCCGAGCGGCACTTGGAAGCCTGCCTGACCGCACTGGCCGCATTTGACGAAATCATCGTGCTCGACAACGGCTCCACCGACCGCACGCTCGACATTGCCCGCCGCTTCCCCAATGTGGCCGTGCACCATCACGACTTTATCGGCTTTGGTCCGATGAAAAACCTGGCCGCCGGTTTGGCGCGCAACGATTGGGTGCTCAATATCGACAGCGATGAAATTCTGCCGCCCGAGCAAGTGGAAGCCATCCGTGCGCTGGATTGGAGCGACAGCGGCAACATCTACGCCCTGCCGCGCCTAAACCACTATCGCGGCCGCCCCATTAAAAGCTGCGGCTGGTATCCGGATTGGGTGAAACGCCTCTACCAGCGCCAAACCGTGAGCTTCAACGACAACCAAGTGCATGAATCCCTAATCGAACCGGCCGGCAGCAGCGTGGTGAGGCTACCTGAAAAACATCCGCTCCTGCATTACTCGTTCGATGGCTCCGCCGCCCTCATCAGCAAAATGCAGCACTACACCGATTTGTTTGCCGCGCAGCAGCAATTCAAACGGCGCGCTTCCGTGCTCAGCGCAGTAGGGCACGGTGCGGCGGCGTTTTTCAAAAACTATATTTTGAAGCGCGGCATGTTCGACGGCGGCGACGGCTGGACGATTGCCTTTGCCAACGCCAGCGGCGCCTACTACAAATACATCAAGCTGCACGAGGCCAACCAGCGGCTCACCGTGTCGCTCATCATCACCACGTATAACCGCCCCGACGCGCTGGAAGCCGTGTTGCGCTCGGTGTTGGCGCAGCGCGTGCTGCCGCAGGAAGTGATTGTGGCCGACGACGGCTCGCGCGACGATACCCGTGCCGTGGTTGAACGCTATCGGGCGCAGTTCCCCGTGCCGCTGCTGCATGCCTGGCAGCCCGACGACGGTTTCCGCCTGGCCGAATCGCGCAACCGCGCCTTGGCGCAGGCGGGCAGCGACTATATCGTGATTATCGACGGCGATATGGTGCTGCATCCCGAATTTATCGCCGACCACAAACACGCCGCAAAAAAAGGCCTGTTTGTGCAGGGCAGCCGCGTGATCCTCACGCCCGAGAAAACCAACGAGCTGCTGGCCAACCCTTCAAGCTACCTCGTGCTCAAATGGTATGAAAAGGGCTTGGAAAAACGCTTTGAAAAACGCTTCTCCGCCTGCCGGCTGCCGTGGCTTTCCCAGCGTATCCTGCGCCGCGAAACCCGCGATGATTTCCACGGCATCCGCGGCTGCAATATGGCTTTCTTCCACGAAGACGCGCTGAAAATCAACGGCTTCAACAGCGATTTTGTCGGTTGGGGGCGTGAAGACAGCGAATTTGTCGCCCGCTTTTTCAACGGCGGCGGCAAGCGTGCCAACCTGAAATTTGCCGCCGTGGCCTACCACCTCTACCACCCAGAAGCCGAACGCGCCGCCCTGCCGGAAAACGACCGCCTGCTGGCCGCTGCTCAGGAACAGAAGTTAGTGTGGTGCGAAAATGGAGTAGATCGGTTTTTGCCCGCAGAATAAGCGTTGTAGATGATAAAAAGGCTACCTGAAATTTTCAGGTAGCCTTTTGGTTCCTAGAAACAGACGGTTAGCGGTTACCGTCGGTATTGTATTTTTTCTCCAGGCGGGCAAAGAACCAGGCCAGTGCCATGGTAAGCATTAGGTACACCAAGGCGATGAAGTAATATGGCTCTTCATATACATAATAGCGGCCGGCCGCGCTCTTGGCGACATAGGTGAGCTCGGCTACGGCGATGGTGGCCAAAAGCGAGCTGTCTTTGAGCAGGGTGATGAACTCGTTGCCCAATGGGCCGAGCATGCGGCGCAGGGTTTGCGGAAGGATGATGTAGCGCATGGCTTGGCCGTAGCTCAAACCGAGCGAGCGGGCGGCTTCCATTTGGCCGCGGTCGATCGATTTGATGCCGGAGCGGAACACTTCGGTGATGTAGGCGCCGGAGTTGAAGGAAAGTGCCAAGACACCGGCCACCAACGGGGCATAGTTTTGGCGCAGGTAAACAGCTAAATCGCCGCTGATCAAGAGCCCGTTTTGCTGGTGCACCAAAAGGGGCGACCACACGTTGTGCCAAATGAAAATCTGCACCAGCATCGGTGTGCCGCGGAATAGGGTAACGTAGAGGCGCGAGCATTGTTGCAGCAGCCACAACAGGCCTTTGGTAACGATGTTGCCTTTTTCGATTCGAATCACGCGGATCAGGGCATTGCACAAACCCAGAATCATGCCGAAAAAGGTGGCGGCAGCGGCGATGCCGATGGTGGCCAGCACGCCGAAGAAGAACATTTGGCGATATTCGTAGATAATCGGAAAATGTTGGGAAAACAGTTGAATAAGGCCGGTTTCGCTGCTCATAGAAATCTTAGCTCAGTTGCAGAATTGTTTACGGATTTTGACGAAATAAGGGGCGGATTGTACAAGAAAACGACGGGCTTGTCAGTTGGCGGTAAGTGGCCGGAAAGGGGATGGTTGGCGGCAAAATGAATATAGTGGATTAAAATAAGAATGCTACGGCGTTGGCTCGCCTTGCCGTATTGCTCATACTGTCTGCGGCTCGCCGCCTTGTCCCATTCTTATTTTAATCCACTATAAAGGCTACCTGAAAACGAAGCTTCAACGCCGTTCAAACGAACGAAGCGGGTTTGTTAAATCCCGGCTTCTTCGGGGCTTCATTTTCAGGTAGCCTCTTTTTTCAGGTAGCCTGATTGCAATTGGCTGCTTAGTCGGCAGGGTTGGCCAGGCGGTTGATTTCGGCCAGCACGGCGGCGGGGTCGGGCGCTTGGGTGATGGGTCGGCCCATCACGAGATAGCTGCTGCCGGCCTCGAGGGCTTGGGCGGGGGTCATGATGCGGCGCTGGTCGTCTTGGTTGCCGCCGGGGTTGGGGCGGATACCGGGCGTAACCAGCACAAATTCGCTGCCGCGCTGCTGGCGCAGGGTGGTGGCTTCGTGCGGGGAGCAGACCACGCCGTCGAGGCCGGATTGCTGCGCCAGGGCGGCCCAGCGGGATGCCCAATCGGCGATGGGGTCGGTGAGGCCGAGTTCGTTGAGGTCGGCCTGTTCCATGCTGGTGAGGATGGTGACGCCGATGAGCAGGGGGCGTTGGCGGTGGTTGGCCACGGCTTCGGCGGCGGCTTCCATCATGCGGCGGCCGCCTGATGTGTGCATATCCATCATCCACACGCCCATGTCGGCGGCCACGCGGCAGGCGGCGGCGACGGTGTTGGGGATGTCGTGGTATTTGAGGTCGAGGAAGAGTTGGAAGCCTTGGTTGATTAGGGCTTCGGCCAGGCGGCGGCCGGTGGCGGTAAACAGTTCTTTGCCGATTTTGAGGCGGCACAAATCGGGGCTGAGGCGGCGCACGAAGGCGAGGGTGTCGGCTTCGTTGGCAAAATCGAGGGCGACGATAACGGGGGTGCGGCGGGCGGGCGGAGCGGAGTCGAGGATAAGGGGATTCATGGAAATGGGAGCAGATGGGGTTGAAATGGGAAAAGGCTACCTGAAAGCCGTGTTGCTAAGAAATAGGTTTCAGGTAGCCTTTAAAATTAAGCATCAAGCGGGGGCATGGGGCTGCCGCTTTCTCCAGCTGCGGCAGTGAGCTCGGCGAATTCTACTGGGTGGCGGCGGATATAGGGGCAGACGGTGCAGAAGTCGTCTTCCGATACCAGGCAGTAGTCGGCATCGAGCTCGTCGAACTGGGGGAATTGCGCGCGCAACTCTTCAATGCTGCTGCCATTTTGGGCGGCGGCTTGGATGGCGGCGCCGTGCTGTTGGTAAAGGGCACGGGCGCGGTCGATGATGTTGGGTGTATCGCAAACACCCCATTGGCGCAGGTATTCAGCGGTTTCGGGGGCGAGGGCGTGTTCGCCCCGACCATCGGCAATCAGCAGCACGAAGCCGTCGTCTTCCATCAGAAGGTCGAGGCTGAGGTAGGCGAGTAGGGCGCGTTGGGCACCGCTGTAACGTTCGATAAAACGGTCGCTGTGGCGGATGCGGTGTGTCCACACGTGGAGCATGCGGTACATTTGGTTGATGGTCATCATATTATTGGACATTTTATTTCTCCTTTAGAACTAAACTACGATGGAACTAAACTACGGTACTGCGGTGAAACTAAACTACGGTGGAATTAAACCACGGTGGAACTAAACTACGGTACTACGGTGAAACTAAATTTCGGTGAAGCTAAACTTCAATTTTGTTGGGTGTAAAGGTCTCCCATTTGTTGCAGGCGGGGCAGTGCCAGAAGAACACTTGCGATTTGAAGTGGCAGTGGCGGCAGCGGTACATCACGTTTTTCTGCAGGGTGCGCCCGATTACGCCGCGCATCATGTCGGCATCGCTCTTCCAGGCGGGATCGAGGTTGCTCAGGCGAAGGCCGAGCAGGCGGTATACACCGCCGAGATCGGGCTTTTGGCGCACGAGTTCGACGGCGGTTTCGGCTGCTTTTTCTTCGCCGTAGAGCAGCAGCGACTTCTCATATACTACGTTGATTAAATCGAGCTGGGGAAAGGTTTTCAGGTAGCCTGTGAGCACGGCGAGGCCGGCGGCGGCTTCGCCTTGGGCATCGTAGGCGTCATACAGTTTTTCGCCTACCATGCTCAAGTAAGCATGGTTTTGTTTTTCGATGGCGGTGTAGGCGGCCACGGCGGCGGGGTAGTTGCCCAGCTTTTGCTCCAAATCGCCGAGAATCATGTTGGCGCGGGCACATTTGCGGTTAGCGTCCAATGCTTTGGCAATATTGGTACGGGCTTGCTCGAAGTCGGATTTAAACAGGGCGGCTTGTGCCAGCTCGCAGTGGAATTGGGCGATTTCGAAGCGGTAGGTTTGTTCGTCGTGGCTGAGCAGCTGGGCGGTGTCGATGGCTTTGGCCCAATCGCGGTCTTGCTGGTAGATATTCAGCAGCACTTGGCGGGCTTGGGTGGCCATATTGCCTTGCTGCAGGCCGAGGAAAATCTGCTCGGCGCGGTCTACCAAACCTGCGCTTTGGTAGTCTTGCCCAAGCTCGAACAGCACTTGGTTGCGCTTTTCGCCCACGGTTTCTGGCGCTTCGAGCAGGGCTTGGTGCAGGTGGATGGCTTTGTCGTTTTCGCCGCGTTGGCGGTAGAGTTTGCCTAGGGTGAGGTGCAGCTCGTAGGTGTTGTCGCCGGCGGGCAGCAGGTCGGTCATGTCGGCCAGGTGGCGGGCGGCGCTGCCGAGGTTGCGGTCTACCAAGGCATCCAGGCTGGCGTAAAACGCGGTGGGCACGGATTTGGCCTGCTTGAGCACGGCTTTCATGTCTACCCGGGCGGCAAACCAGCCCATGGCAAAGAAGACGGGCAGCAGGATAATCGGGGTGAGCCACCACCAAATATTGCCGTCCATGTGCCTATTCCTTTACCGGGGCAGCTTCGGGCACAGGCTGGGCGGCATCGGCGGGCGCGGGCGTTTGCAGCTGCTCCTGCGCGATGCGGGCGTTTTTGCGTACTTCGTTGCGCAGGCGGTTGTTTTCATGACGCAAGGAGAGCAGGCGGCCAAACATGGAAAACACGCCGAACACTGCGCCGATAACGAAAAACGCCAAGAGCAGCAGGATCAGCGGTAGGCTGATTTCGCTGCCGGGCAGATAACTGAAGCTGACGAGATGGGTGTTGAATGCGGCTAAAACGATAAAAACCGCCAAAAGCAGCAGTTTGATGATGAGCGAAAACAGTTTCATGAAGCTAGGCCTTTCGTCATGCGGGCGGGAATGGATATCAATGGCGAAGTGTAAACTATTTGGGGGTTTTCAGGTAGCCTGCCGGGCAGCGGGAAGGCTACCTGAAAATATGTTATGATGGTTTCAACTTATTAAGTTTGCCGCCAGCTAGCTTGCATTAGGCGGCTAACCATTTCAAACAATAATAAAATATCCAATCAAACCCTGCCGGCCGGATTTTTCTCCCTCTCGTTAAACAAATTAAGGAGCAATCTGATGTCTGCAACTGCTGTGACCCCCGTATCCGAATCCCTATTCAAACTCGGCCTGAACCAGGCGCTGCCGGTTAGCGAGCAGGCCACCACTTCGCGCACCGTGCTGAACAACGACTTGCTGCGTGTGGTGGCTTTCACGCTGGATGCCGGCCAAGTGCTCACCGAGCACACCTCCACCAAGGCTGTGGTGGTGATCCTGCTGGAAGGCGAGATGGATTTTTCCATTGGCGCACGCCACGAAATCCTGCATGCAGGCGATGTGGTGTATCTCGCCCCGAACGAGCGCCATGCGCTGAGCGCCGTGAGCGCTTGCCGGATGCAGCTGGTGATGGTGAACGTGGATTGAGCTTGGATAAAGCAACAGGTGCGGTGTGCCGAACCGCGCCTGTTTTGTTGAGGCTACCTGAAAATAAAATGGCGGCTGGATAAGGCTGTTTTCAGGTAGCCTTTACTTCTGATTGCAGGCTGCCTGAAACATGATTTGCCCATACAGCCGCTACAAACTTTAACCTAGGGCTAACCGTAGCTTAAGAAAGCGGTCTGTTACAATGCGCTCGTTGTTCTGCATTGGGTTTTGGCTGTACAAAAGGCCAATCCGCCTAGAGAACGCCAATTACATTCCAACTACATTCCAACATGAAGGGAGTTTGAAAATGAAATTTTGGCAATCAACAGCATTAGCTGCTTTGGCTGTGGGCATCGCTGCCCCGGCATTCGCTGCCGGCGGCACCGTGTCTTATGTCTGCCAACAAGGCAAACAGGTGGATGTGAGCTATCAGTTCAACAGCCGCGGCAAACCCGTGTCTGCGCGCGCGCACCTCAACGGCAGCAACCGCAATATGGCTTTCGATGCGCGCCGCTCTGACAGCACGGGCACTGCGTTTAAAGACCGTGCCGGCTACAACCTGACCGGCCCGGTGCTTACCGCCCGCAACTACCGTAGCGAAGAAGGCATCAGCATCCTCTCGCCGCGCAGCGAATTCCTGTATAAAGACTGTAATCCGCGCCACAACGAGCCTGCCCGCCAAGCTCCGCCCGCTGCAGCCCGTAGCGGCAGCGTGGCCTATGTGTGCCAGCAAGGCCGCCGCTTGAATGTGAATTACCACTTCAACTCTGCCGGTGTGCCCACCAGCGCCGAACTGCGCGTGAACAACCGCAATCTGCGCCTGCCGTACAACCTGTCGGCTTCCGACAATGTGGACACCGTATTCAGCGCCAATGGCTACCGCCTGACCACCAATGCCATGGATTCGGCCAACTACCGCAGCCAAGACATCATCGTGAGCGCGCCCAACGGCCAGATGCTGTATAAAGATTGTTCTCCTGCCCGTTAATCGGAGTGGCGGATAGGCAAACAGGCACAACTTTGTGGTTGTGCCTGTTTTGTTTGGCTATGGTGTTTCAGGTAGCCTTTGAGGGTTCAATGATGGCCAGCAGCTCTTCTGCCCAATCGGTTTGTGCCAAATCGGAAAAGCGGATGCTCAAGCCGTCGGCCAAGTCGTTGACCACGATGAAGTCGTTGCCTTGAAACGTGATTGCCCACATATCCGCATTCGGCGCTATGGTGTAGTCTGATAAGTGGATGCACGGATGTTGCCGTAGGGCAGTGTCGATATATTGGCTGGACATATCGCCGGCGTGGGCAGATGACACCTCCCACAGGGAGGCATTGAGCTTGAAGGGTGTGCGCATAGTGGTAAGTAAAACAGGCTA
>ERZ772764.999-NODE-999-length-18282-cov-27.699347_pt1 | contig 18282 bp, 15 predicted proteins | sample MGYA00512163_ERZ772764 | MGnify/ENA primary metagenome ERZ772764 (study PRJEB29015, sample SAMEA2737903) | human oral metagenome | biome: human oral; feature: human-associated habitat; material: dental | place: China | collected 2094 ... | reverse complement strand
GCCAGAAAAACAGAAATAAAGAACAAAAAACTTGTTGCCATTTCAAAAACCTCTCGATCATTTTTCTGACTCTAGTATAAAATAAAAATCCCCCTAAAAATAGGGAGATCGATTTGAAAAAACTTGAATTTGGTTTTATCTTTGCTAAATCAAGAGTTAAAAATATTTATCACTTATTGTGGATTTATGTTAAGTTGAGAGCAAATGTAAAAGTGCTTCCTAGGCCACACTGGCTTTCGACCGTTATTTCCCCACCCAGCTGATGAGCCAATTCACGCGCAATAGCAAGACCCAGACCATGCCCGCCTGTCTTCATATTACGAGATGTTTCCACACGATAAAGGCGTTTGAAAATCTTATCCAAATCCTCAGGAGCAATACCCTGTCCTTCATCTTTTACACTTATTGTCAAGATTTGCTCAGTTAATTGAGCCACGACCTCAATTTTAGTTCCAGGGTCTGAATACTTAAAGGCATTATTTAGCAAGTTGACCAAGATACGAGAAAGTTTATCGTAATGGCTCTTAATTTTCGCTGACTCAGGAGACACTTGAATGTAGATGTCTCGCTCCTCTTGCTCAATCAATAGTTGAAATTCACTCATGACCTCAATCAATAGCTGGTCTAGAAAGACTATTTCAGCTTTTCCATCTGATTCTATTCGAGGCTGGGCATTAAGAGTCAAAACATCCAATTCTTCCACCAATTTATTCAAACGCTCTGTCTGACGGCTAATCGTGGTCAAGTAATGAATCTGCTCCTCTTCTTCGATCACTCCATCTAAAATCCCCTCCACAGTCGCCTGAATAGAGGTAATGGGAGTTTTAATATCGTGAGAAAGCTGGGCAATCATCATTCCCTTTTCTCGTTCACTTTCATCAAGCGACTCAAACGTTTCTTGCAAATTATGCGACATATCGTTAAAAGCCTGACCCAACTCTTGAAATTCAATAGGGCCCTTGGCGTCAATCTCTGCACTAAAATCCTTGTCAGCTATATTCTGAGCCTGTTTTTTCAGATGCCGAAGGGAAGAAAATACTGGCGATAAAAGAAAGAGACTGACTGCCGCTCCTATAAAACTAGCAATCAAGGTCATTCCAACTAGGAAATAAATCTCACTTTTTACAATCAACATTCGCTGGACTGCCCAGAAAACAAGCAAAATCGTTAATAGGCTAGAAATCAGATACCCCACCAGAATGTAACTTTTTAATTTCATTTTCCACCTCGTGATCTTTCCATTTTATACCCAAGACCCCAGACAGTTTTGACGGCAGGAGTGTCTGAACTGGCATACTTGGTCAATTCCTGTCTCAGAGCATGTATATGAACATTAAGGGTATTGGTATCATCTACGAAGTCTTCCTGCCACACCTTTTCGTAAAGCTCCGTCTTTGAAAAAACTCTCTCAGGATTACTAGCTAAAATCCAAAGTAGTTCAAAGGACTTCACTGTTAATTCCAAAAAACACTCCCCGATACGAGCCTCATGAACCACATGATTCATCATCAAGTCACCGAGCTCAATTTGTTCGATCTCACCTCCACGATGAAGTCGGCGCAAAATATTATTGACTCTTAGAACTAGCTCGCGTGGACTAAAAGGTTTGGCTATAAAATCATCTGCTCCTAAGCTCAACCCATAAATTTTATCTTGCTCGCTGGTCTTAGCCGTTGTAAAAAGAAAAGGTTGATCAGGTACTATATACTGAACCTCACTGATAAAGTCATAGCCGTCCATATTTGGCATCATAATATCCGTGATGATCAGGTCAACAGATTTCTTTCTGAAAAGATCTAATCCCTCAACGCCATCTCGAGCCACTAAAACTTGGTAGCCAGCCTGCACAAGATAGCGCTTTTTGATATCCAGAATATCCATCTCATCATCAACAAGTAAAATTGTCTTTCCCATTGCCAATCTAATCTCCTCATAAAAACAGTGTTATACTGGCTTTAGTATAACACTATTTTTAGTAATTTTTAAATAATTTGAACCTTACTTAATCTTTTTGTTTTTCTTTCAAACCTAGAAAGCCAAGAATTCCTGCCAAGGCTAGCCCGAAGAAACCAATTGTTGCTGTAGAAGTCTGGGCTTCACCAGTTTTTGGTAACGAAGGCTTATCATTTTTTTTCACCATATCTGCCATCGGATTAGAAGTGGGATGTTTCTCCTTCAGATCAGCTGTATGGTGATCCACTTCTTTCATACCCTTAGCTGTACTCATAGAATCTGTTGTAGAAGGTTTCACATTCATTTGTTCTTGTTGATATGGTTGTGCAGACATTTCTTTTCCATACAGCCGAATTATTACTTGGCGAGTTGCGATAAGATTAGTCAAATCTGGTTTACCATCTTTAGCACCATAGACTTTGACAGTCGCTTGGTAATCATGAGTGCCATTAATGCGAAGTTGGTCAAGAAGGGCTTGTCCGTCTTTACCTGTAGTATTGCCGTTCAAATCCACTTCGTAGAAGTATTGACCTTTCGCCAAGCCTTCAAGTGGCAAGAGGGCTGGATTGTTCGCTTTGCCATTGTCTGACCAAGGAGCCTTGTCAGAAGATTTGAGTAAGAGACGCGTCAACATGCCGTCTCCACCGAAAGCTTCATACGGAATAACTTGATTAACACCTGCCAAGAATGGACCAGGAACGTTTGCCTTTTCTAAGTAGCCAGCTGGGACATCAATATGGTCTTTAATATTTTTGGTGACTGAGTCTTTGACTGATTCTTTTGAAATAAGACCATTCATGTCAACCGTCACATTTTTTGTCGCAACAAGATTGCTTAAATCTGCTTTGCCATCTTTGGCACCATAGACCTTGACAGTAGCTTGGTAAGTGTGAGTTCCGTTAGCACGAAGTTGGTCAAGAAGGGCTTGCCCGTCTTTACCTGTAGTATTGCCGTTCAAATCCACTTCGTAGAAGTATTGACCTTTCGCCAAGCCTTCAAGTGGCAAGAGGGCTGGATTGTTCGCTTTGCCATTGTCTGACCAAGGAGCCTTGTCAGAAGATTTGAGTAAGAGACGCGTCAACATGCCGTCTCCACCGAAAGCTTCATACGGAATAACTTGATTAACACCTGCCAAGAATGGACCAGGAACGTTTGCCTTTTCTAAGTAGCTAGCTGGGACATCAATATGGTCTTTGATATTTTTAGTGACTGAATCTTTGACTGCTTCTTTTGAAACAAGGCCGTTCAAGTTAACAGTTACATTTTTTGTAGCTACGAGATTGCTTAAATTTGCTTTTCCATCTTTAGCACCATAGACTTTGACAGTCGCTTGGTAAGCATATGTGCCATTAGCGCGAAGTTTGTCGAGAAGGTTTTGTCCATCTTTACCTGTAGTATTGCCGTTCAAATCCACTTCGTAGAAGTATTGACCTTTGGCTAAGCCTTCAAGCGGCAAGAGGGCTGGATTGTTAGCTGTTCCATTATCTGACCAAGGTGCCTTATCAGAAGATTTGAGCAAGAGACGCGTCAACATACCATCTCCACCGAAAGCTTCATACGGGATGACTTGATTAACACCGGCCAAGAATGGACCGGGAACATTCGCTTTTTCTAAGTAGCTAGCTGGAACGTCTACTGAGTCCTTAGTATTTTCTTCAACTCCTTTTTTAACTTCATCTTGAGTCGTTACTGATTGAGAAATAGCCGCTTCACGAGCTTGGTTTGAAACTACATCAAGAGTTGCCACTGGCTTAGCTTCTTCTTTCTGATTGGTAACTTCTGTAATATTCTGTTCTTCTTTGGTTTTTGTTACTTCTTCCTTTGGAGTTGGGTTAGTCTTATCTAAAGAAATAGTTTCATCAACTACTTCCTTTGGAGCTGACTGATTTTCAGGAAGAGTTGAATCCACTCCTTCTTTTAAAACTGTCTCTGGTAACTCATTCTTTTCTAGTGATGATGAATCTGTTTGAAGAACTTCAGTCGGAGTCGTAGTGAGAACATCTGCATGTACAGTGTTTGGTTGACCAACTAGCAAAAAGAAACCACTGGCAACTACGACGGAAGCCACACCCACGCTTAAACGACGGATTGACCAGCGAGTATACTTTTGATTTGGATTGAATTTCATAGGATTCTCCTTTAGATTTTTTTGATGAATCTAGTATAATCTCCTAAGATTAAATAGGGATAAGAAAGAGTTAAAATTTCTCTTAAATCTATCTTATAAAATCCTTATATTGTCTTATTATTCATAAGAAACAACTTGAGTTTCTTCACCGAACATTCCCAGTCTTAAACTTAAATCACCTACTACAATTGACAATGAGCCAAAAAAATCCACCACACTGTGGTGAATTTTCTTCTTATGCTTCAAATTCAAATGCTTCACTTTTTTGCTTGTTTGGCAAAAGGAGAGAGAGCAAGATGCCAACTAGAGCCGGCAGCAACCAAGGTAGAGAAGCTTGAGCAAATGGCAGAGCATTAACCAGATTGAGAATGGCAGTTAGCTGGAATTGTCGTCCCAAAATGCTAGCAAAAGCAATCAGGGTCACCACTGCGATAGTCAACTGCATCCCCGGTTTAGAAAGTGGTAAAAAGCGATTGACCATGACAATCATCACAATCGCAATGGTAATAGGATAAAGAATTTCCAGAGCTGGAACTGAATACTGAATAATAGCATTCAAACCAAGATTTGCAATAGCGAAACCAACTAGCGTAAAAATGGTCGCATACACCTTATAAGATACTTTCGAGAAGGTATTGTGGAAAAATTCGCCAGTTGAGACGATAAGTCCAGCTGTTGTTGTAAAACAGGTCACCGTTACCATAATCGCTAGGAAAATTTGAGCCATCGGCCCAAAGATAGCCTGAGTTGCAGAAGACAAAACAGAAGCCCCTACGTTTGCACCTTTCGGCAAATTCGCTAGATTAAGTGGGAAGTGATTTCCAAGAAAGGCAAGGCCAATATAAAGAACGCTAAAGCCAAGCGCCACAAGAATACCCACGACCCAAATAGTAGAAATATATTCCTTTTTATTCTTGAAACCGAGCTGGTTGAGTGTCGTCACAGCAACCACACTAAAAGCAACTGAAGCCAAGGCATCCAGAGTATTGTAACCTTGAAGAAATCCTGCTCCGAAAGCTGAAGCAGCATATTCCGCTGTTGCTCCTTGAGGGTCAGTAGAACCATATTTGGCAGCGCCCAATACAACTAAAACTACAATCAATAGGGCAAAGATTGGCGTTAAATAACGACCAATACTATCAAGGATTTTCGATGGAGTAAGTGCAATCAGATAGGCAAAGGCAAAATAAACCAGCGTAAACCCAAAAAGCCAAATGGCATGAGAACCTGCAGGCAACATGGGCTCAATCCCGACAGAAAATGCAGTGGTCGCCGTCCGAGGAATGGCAAAAAAGGGACCAATTGCAAGATAAAGGGCTACCAAGTAAACTACCGCAAACCAAGGGGCAATCTTTTTCGAGATTTCATCAATATAACCCTTGGGATTTAAAGTACCTATAATCAAGGTTAGAATAGCAATACCGACGCCCGATAGGACAAAGCCTCCAATAGCTGGCCAGAAATTTTGACCAGATTCCAAACCCAATTGAGGTGGAAAAATCAGGTTACCGGCTCCGAAAAACATTCCAAATAAAAGCAAACCGGTCAAGGATCCTTTTTTTATCATCGTCATCTCCAGTCTTTTTAAGATTTTTCCATTATACAGATAAACACCATTCATTGCAAGGATTTTGAAATAAAAATTGCCTTTTCTCAACCCAAGAAAACCGTAAAATATAATACGATTTATTACGAATTATTCTTACTTGTTTTCGATTTATATCATATACGTAATTCCTTTTTTATGAGATGGACTTATGCTATACTAGTTATAAGTTCAATTGCGAGGTTCTAATATGTTACTTCATCTAATCTGGCTCATTCCTGCTGCTATCTTTACTTTTTTAGTCTATCGGGAACCTAGAAGTTTATTCAATGCTTATCTCCTGACCTTCACTCTTATAATGATGGGCATTGTTTTAGCTGGGCTTACGATTGTTAGTCTTGAGCGATTTATTGGTTATACACCAGCTATGATTAGCTTTTATATCCTGCTTTTAGCAATTCCTATTAGTATTTTCGCTTCTACTGCTTATTTGATTTTTAATGGTCGCCAAATGCTACAGCTAGAGGGGCTCAGACTAGCCAATCTACTATCGCTTCTCTACGGCCTAGCGATCGTAGGACTTGGTTTACTGCATTTTTTCGCTCCTCGGTCATTTCTTGCAATTTTGATTTCCCTCGCTGATTTGCTACTATTTTACGGAACCTTTCTCTATCTTTCCTATATCATCTACGCATTCTTTTTAAATATTTTTCCAGTCAAGAAAGAGCCTCAGACTATTATTATCCTCGGTGCAGGATTGTTTGGAGATAAGGTGCCTCCCCTGCTGGCTCAGCGCTTGGATAAAGGGATAGCCATCTATGAGAAATTTAATCGGAGACCAGTCATCATTGTCTCTGGCGGTCAGGGAGACGACGAGTGGATTTCCGAAGCAGAGGCTATGGCAGGTTATTTGATGGAAAAAGGAGTCCCAGCTGACAGTATTTTCCTCGAAAATAAATCTCGTACTACGCTTGAAAATCTCATATTCAGTAAAGAGCTCATGCTCGCACAAGGATTGGAGCAAGATCGAGTTGTCCTAGTCACAAATTCTTTCCACGCGCTACGTGCTGGCATCTATATGAAACAAGTTGGTCTCAAAGGCCGCAGTATTGGTTCTCGCACGGCCTTCTATTTTCTTCCTTCTGCATGGATCCGAGAAACCGCTGGCTTAATCCGTATCTACTGGAAATGGCATGCGTTTATCATCGGAATTCTGCTACTTCCTTTCCTTTTCTCCTTATTCCACAAATATTTTTCATTGTAAAAAGCCCTTGAAAAAGGTATAATGATGATAAGAAAAAAATGGAGGTCCGTCTAAGATGAAATTCAGCATTGATAAAAGTTTAGCAGAACTGGGTATCACAAGTGTCGTCCTTGGCATTGCTAGAAATGTCGATCCTCAAGCACCTTTATCAGAGGCTTTTCTCCAGAAACAGAAAGAAGCAGAGAACTGGGCCTTGAACTGCAATCTAGCCGAAATCACTGATCATCCAACTATCCAAGGCTACTGTGATTTGCTTCAGAAAGTGGGACGCAGTGTTAAAAAGAACCCGCCAACAGTACCAGCTTTGATCCGCAATATCCAACACCGCGGCTCCATTCCAAAGATCAACAGCATCATTGATATTTATAATGTAGAATCCTTACATTCTCTTCTAGCTATCGGTGGGCATGACCTTGATAAAATCAGTGATGAGATTGAGTTTACTGTCAGTCAGAAGGACGATATTTTCCTCCCTATCTTATCCAAGGAAAAACATGTAGCTCCGACTGACTATGTCTACCGAGATGAAAAAGGCATCCTTGCTTGGCTTGACGTTCGTGACAACGACCTTTATAAATTTGATAATAGCACCAAAAATGCCATTTTCATTATTCAAGGAAATGCCCATACATCTATCCAAATGCGACTAGAAGCCCTTGAACGCATTCAACAGGATTTAGCAGCAGCCATGCCAAATCTCGAATTTGAAACCCATGTCATTCAAGTAGAAGATCTTTAAGTACCTTTTCACTCGAGAAGTTTTTGAAGTAAAACTCCATCAAATTATAAATCAAAAAGGAAACTCAGCTGAGTTTCCTCTTTTATATGTCTAGGCTTCTTTCTTGTCTGAAAATTGGCTCATATACAAGTCATGATAGAAGCCCTTGTCGGCCAGCAGCGACTCGTGATTGCCCTGCTCGATGATTTGTCCATCCTTGAGCACCAAAATCTTGTCTGCTTCTTGGATAGTAGACAAGCGGTGCGCAATGACAAAGCTCGTCCGCCCCTGCATGAGAGTTTTCATGGCTTTCTGAATCAAGAGCTCCAAACGAGTGTCAACTGACGAAGTCGCCTCGTCCAAAATTAGAATCTTAGGATCGGCCAAGAGAGCCCGTGCAATCGTCAGGAGTTGCTTTTGACCTAGCGAAATATTGCTAGATTCCTGATTCATTTCCATATTATAGCCACCTGGTAAGGTGCGGATAAAGTGGTCCACATTGGCTGATTTGGCTGCTTCCACAATCTCCTCATCAGTAGCATCAAGGTTACCAAATCGAAGATTTTCCTTGATAGTCCCCTCATAAAGCCAAGCGTCCTGCAGAACCATACCAAATTGCTTGCGGTAGTCTTGACGGGACAGCTGACGAATATCGTGGCCGTCCACGCTGATAGAGCCCTTGGTCACATCGTAGAAACGCATGAGAAGATTGATCAAGGTCGTCTTACCAGCTCCAGTCGGCCCAACAATAGCCACCATTTCACCTGGCTGGACTTCCAGATTAAAATTGCGAATCAGCGGCTTGTCTGCCACATATTGGAAGTCTACATCTTTGAAGCTGACTTGACCAGTTAAGTCCTTGTCTAGCTGAACGGTATTATCCATGACTTCATCTGGCTCATCCAAAATCTGAAAAATCCGATCCAGCGAAGACTTGGCACTCTGGAGCTGTCCTGCCAGCTGGGTGAGGTTTTGAATAGGTTGATTGACCTGCCAGACGTACTGGACAAAGGCTTGCATATTCCCTATGGTCAGCTGACCAGCAATAACCTGTAAACCACCCAAGAGAGCAACAATAAGATAGGTCAAATCCGAAATCCCATTCAGCACGGGCATCATGAGCCCTGAGATAAAGGTGGCTTTAAAACCTACTTCCTGTAGATTTTGAGTAATAGCTCGAAAATCTTCAGCCGAGGTCTCTTCCCGACCATAAAGCTTGAGAACATTAAAACCAGACAGATTTTCCTGTACGAAGCCATTCATAGCCCCCAAAACATCCGCCTGCTGCTTAAAGTAGGGCTGGGATTTTTTGAGGATGAATCTAGCTCCAAAATAAGTCAGAGGAATGCTGACGATAACAATCAAGGCCAGTTGGATATTCAGATAAAGAACCATCCCAATGACCAAAATAAGGGTCATGACGGCATTGACCACTTGCAAAAAGCTTTGTTGGAGAGCATTTGAGACGGTCTCCACATCGCTGGTAAAGCGCCCAATCAAATCACCGAACTGGTGCTTGTCAAAGTACGAAACGGGAATTTGATTGATTTTACGACTGAGCTCATTGCGCATGTCGCGAACGGTGCTCTGCACCGCATTGGTCATGAAATAGTTAGAGAAATAGGCACCAATCTCATAAAAGAGGGCACGAATGAAGTAGAGCAGCATGATCCAAGCCACATAGCTGCTATTGATGGCTGCACCGGGTACTCCCTTGGCCATATCCAGCAGATTTTGTGTCAGCTCAGTGATGGCAAGACCTAGGACAAAAGGCTCTAGGACACTCATGATCACGCTGACAATCTTGAGGAAGACTGCAAGAAGCACGGCGGCTTTATAGACTTTTAGATGGCCCCATAAGCGGACAAAACTATTTTCTTTCATCTCTTCCTCCTATTCTTCTGTTAGTGATTTGCTATTGAGCTGGGAATTGGCAATTTCGCGATAGATGGCATTATTTTCCATCAGCTCCTCATGTCGGCCTCGACCCACGATCTCACCCTTGTCTAAGACAATGATTTGATCCGCATCCATGATGGTTCCGACCCGCTGAGCCACAATGAGAACCGTTGCATCCTGCGTCACTTCCTTGAGTCGGCGGCGCAAAGTCGCATCTGTCTTGTAGTCCAGAGCCGAGAAGGAATCATCAAAGATATAAATATCTGGCTCCTTAACAACCGCACGCGCAATGGACAGACGTTGCTTTTGACCACCGGATAGATTGCTGCCGCCTTCAGCCAAATGCGTCTCGAAGCGCTCTTCTCTGCTCTCGATAAAATCGCGAGCTTGAGCCACATCTGCTGCTTGATTGAGCTCCTCAGAGCTAGCATCTTCCTTACCATAGCGGATATTTTCAGCGATCGTCCCGGTAAATAGCAGAGCTTTCTGCGGGATAAAGCCAATCTTCTGACGGAGGGCCTTGAGATTATAAGCGCGGACATCCACACCATCCACCAAAATCTTGCCCAAGGTCACATCATAGAAACGCGGAATCAACTGCACCAAAGAAGATTTCCCAGAGCCTGTTGAGCCGATAAAGGCGATCGTCTCCCCCGGCTTGGCCTTGAAAGAAATATTATGAAGGACAGGGTTTTCCGTCTCACCTGGATAGGCAAAGGTTACATTGTCAAATTCCAGATAGCCATGAGTCTCAGTTTCCGTGATCCCATTCTCATTTGGATCGATGGAAATCGGCATATCCATGACTTCCTTCAGCCGCTCGCTAGAAACCGCCGTCCGTGGATACATGGTAAAGAGACTAGACAGGAGCAGGAAGGACAGAAGGGCATGGAAACTGTACTCGATAAAGGCAACCAAATCCCCGATTTTCAGCTCGCCACTGCCCAGTGGCTTGAGAGCAAACCAGACAATGGCCACAATCATAGCAATGATAATCTGCACAAAGAGAGGCTCCGTCAAACCTGTCAACTTAAAGAGACGGTTGGAATTGTCCGCATAGATTTCATTTTCATTAGCGAAGCGCTCTTCCTGAAATTCCTCACGGGCAAAGGCTCGAATGACCCGCAGACCGGTCAGATTTTCCCGAGCATACTGGTTAATCTTGTCCAGCGTCTTCTGCTGCTTTTCAGACAGGGGACGCGTCTTGACCGCCACATACCAAACTACGATTGCCAAAAAAGGCACTGAAATCGCTACAATCCAAGCCATGGACGGACTGGTCAGGAAAATCATGAGGATAGACGACAGCATCATGATAGGCGTGATAGCTCCCATCTTGAGCGTTTGCTCCGCAAACTGCATAAGGACAAAGGCATCACTGGTAATCCGCGTCACTAGCGAAGAAACGCCAATCTGCTCGTACTCATGATGGGAATACTCCTGCAGCTTGTCATAGAGATCATTCCGCATATCCCGCACCATGCTGGTCGTTAATTTTCCAGCGGCGTAGGAAAGGACGATCCGCCCCAAAATCCCAAGGATAATAACCAGTAACATGATAAAGCCCCAGAAATACAGGCGTTCCTGATTGCCTTGGTTAATCCCCTCGTCAATCATGCGCGCCAAAACCGTTGGCAGCCCTAGATTGACCACTACAAAAAAGATGGCCGACACAAAATCCAGTACCAACCACTTGGGGTAGCGTTTCAAATAAGACCAAATGTAAAGCATAATCCCTCCATTTTTATAACAATAAAAAAGCACTGAAGAGTACTTTTAGACAGAAAAGAGCGCGCAAATGCACGCCTTATTAAAAATATTATAGCAGAAATATGAAAAAGCGTAAAGAGTTACCAGCATATCTTTTCTTCGAGTTTATATTTTATTTTAAAAAAGCATTACTTACTCCGATTTGTTAAAACTTAAATAATTACAAAAAAGCCAAGTCAAAAGACTTGGCTTTTTTAAAATTGGATACCTTATTACTTAAGAGTAACAGTTGCACTTTATCATAAGTCCTTTATTATCAACCTTTTCAAGCAGTTGTTTCTTTCTTGGTGGGGTTTTGGTGGGGTGTGAACCCTGCACTTATCAAGCGTTTAGTAATTTCTGCTCCTCCATCTGCTTTTTTACTGTCATACAAATGTGAGTAAGTATTCAAGGTTGTTGCCTTATCAACTCGTCCTGAGCGAGCAGATACAAATAATACATCTTTGTCAAGCTCATTTATCATAAATGAATCATGCGAATGTCTTAGCCCTTTACCAGTGATTTCTGGGACTCCAACCTTCCGAGCTTGCCTTTGTAAAATTCGTGTTAATGTTGTTTTATGCAGTGGAACATCTTCTCTAGCAAGAATATAATCAGTTTCAGAATTGTTAATTTGAACCGATTTCCACTCCATTAATACTTGAACGGTTAATTCATCCAATTCTACATATCGATTACCGGCGTTGGTCTTAGTGCTATTTTTTCTGGCATATTCTCCGTGTCCTAGATCTTCTAGTGTAGATTGAACATGAAGTAAGTTCTTCTCAAAATTAATATCAGACCAAATTAAGCTAAGACCTTCAGACACCCTAATCCCTGTCATAAAATAGAGCCAAATCATGGTGTATTTATAACGACCATCATAGGTTGATACATCAAATGATGAGACAACTTTCTGGAAGTCCTCAAACGTCCAAAACTTTGTTGTCGTGCGTTCACCAGCAATATTGTCTAGTTTATCACATGGATTCACTTCAATTAATTCTAGACGTTCAGCATAAGTTAAAGTTTTTTTGAATCGAATCCACAAATTCTTGGCATAATTAGCAGAATAATTTTCACCATCCATTAATTTTAATCGGAATAACTCACAATCTTTCACGGTGATATCAACTAGCTTCATTTTTCCAAATTCTGATTTGAACAAATCGAAATGTGGCTGAGCCGTTCTATATGTAGAACTTTGAACAGTTTTTACATAATATGGTAAAAATATATCATCCATATATTCAGAAAATGTTAGCGTACAAACTTTTGAATTATTCTGCTGAGCAAATTCTACTCTTATGCGGCAAAGCTCATCAAATGCTTGTTTTTCAGATTTGAACGGATTACCGTCCTTATCTTTATAACTTTTTTTCCGACGACGTTTACCCGTTTCAGGGTCTACTCCAAATTCAGTTTGATAGAAAATTTTTCCATTTTTATCTCTTGAAACACCACGATATTTTTTAGTAGCCATCTTTAAGCCCCTTTCTGTTCAGAAAGCAACTCAAAGCCGAGTAATTCCTCTACAATGTATGTAGGAGCAAGGTTTAATCTTGAATTTTCAAAGGGCGAACGACTTAATTTTATCACATTACCTGAAGATTCTCTACTTTCTTCAAATAACTGTACTGCAATAGTTTTTGCTTGCTTAATAATATCCCTTGCTGTATGCTCTGGAAATCCTAGTTCCATCAAATCTTCATAGTTAACTGTCTGTTTCTTTTTCATTGCTATCATTCTTATCTCTCTTAGTTTTCATTCTACTTTTTATAACTGTATCTGGTGTGCTATACTGTATCAACTCTTTCTTGTCATTCTCTTTTAAATTATATATTGATACAGTTTTTTCAAATTCGAGTGTGTTCATATCTAGCTCACCAGCAACAAATGTAGGAATAAAGTTCGCTAATTCCTTGTCCGTGATGGTTTTATATTCAATATCTGGTTGGTTTAACCCACGGCTCACGAAATAGCGTGGTTGATGGTGTCCAGATGGTATAGCCATCAACTCTTTAGTAATATACTTAGAAATATAGTTTGCGGTTTTTTCTCTGTCTTGTATCTTTGATACTGTGCTAAATCCATTTTTCCATGTTTCAGCATTATAGATTTGAAGCCCTTTTTTCTTAATGAGCCGATTTATTTTTGGACTTCTCGCTTCGGTCAATGGTGGGGAAAATCCAGCCGTCAAACCGTGAAAATGTATTCGTCCGCTTTTATGTAATTCTGCTACAAAAATATATTGAAATTTTCCGTATTTTTCTCGTTGATATTTTAACCAAGCTCTAAGCCTCTTTTTGGCATAAGGATAATCCCTAGCATCAACTTTATTATCATCAAATGTCAACGTCCAGAATAAATTAAAATCATTTGATTGACAGTAGTATTTTATTTTTCGTCTAATTTTCTGAGCCTGTTGATAGTCATACAACTCTTGCTCATCTTCATCACGTATTTTAGGCTCTGTTGCCCGTATTATTTGCCGTCTCGGTTTCCTTCTCGTCTTACCATACTTTATAACTTCTATATGGTCAGGAAAACCGACTATTTTTGCATTATATTCATCTGACAAGTCATTTTGATCCGCCTTTCTTATTATTTCTTACTCTATCAGCTTATCTTAGCTGTCTGTCAAGTAGACAGCTAATCATCCCCTCTTTATATGTTTTAGTTGTCTGAGCGGAGCAAGCTCCGCTCAGATTTTAAAACACGTAGTGCGCCTTTGAATGGCAGTTTCTTATCATCATAATAAGGGGTTCTAAAAACTATAGGATTTTCAAGCCCGATTCCATCAAGATATATTACTCCCTCATAGAGTGAGCTATCTGCACTTGGAAGAGCTGACTTGCTCATATTAAAAATTTCAGTTGCCTGTGATTGACTAATCCTCCCCAAAGCTATCCTCAACCCAAGAGAATCTCTAGCTTCACTCGGTAAAATAGAGGTTGGAATCATCTGTCCTGAAATAATAACGAAGATTGAGGCTTGACGTCCTTTGACAATCAATTTCATCAACTTTGCATAAAACTGTGGAAATAGTCGGTCGGTCGGTTTCCGAAGTTTATCTTCAGCTTGCATTGTGGTAGCTAATGCGAGATATTCATCAATTACAAGTAGGACTTGTCCATGTCTAAATTTTTCATTATGTGTAATATCCTCATCAGCAGAAATATCCGCATTTAATTCAGCATATCTAGCTTCCATCAAATCCTCAAGATAGGAAATCATCTTGAATGAATCTTCACCATTTGTGGCAACATCACCAATAATTTGCATAGATTGACTCAAGTATGCTCCTTTACCATCAATCGTATATACTGTATTTTTCGGATTATTGATTAGATAAGCCAATATCAAATATTTTAGTAAACTCGTTTTTCCTGATGAGGTGGGGCCTACTATTAGTCCCATCGGTTGCTTCAGTGTCCAACTTAATCGCTTAGTCAATTTGATATTTAAATCTTTAGATTCAATAAAATCTTCATAACCTTTTATATATAGTGACTTATCTGGCTTGTGAGAGAAGACCATTTTAACGAAACCATCTCCGATAAGATATTGCTCCAAAAACCACGATTCCCTTGTTTCTTTAATAAAGTATGACAAGAGTGCATTTGGGATTTCCTCAGAACTAGCTTTTGAAACGTGGCCACCTTGAAATAGTTTTATAAATATCATTCCCGAATCTAGGTAATACTCCCAACGAATGGACTGAGTACTGTCAATATCAGATTTATGTTTACGAAGTATATCGTTTTCTTCTGCAAATCCCTTTAGTAAGGTTGATACTCTCCATTTGTCAATCGGAGAATATAGTGAGTGCAAAATAATCCACGTCAGGATTGTTAGAACTTCTATGCTAATAAGACATACCGCTATTGAAACTGGTACGAAATCAGCATTTTCTTGAGAAAAATATCTCAGCATTGATATTACAAAAGCCAATGTTATTTGACTAATGAACAAAATAGCTAAAGTCAATAACATCTGTTTTCTGCGTTGAGTCTTAGTCTTGGTTACTTTAATATAAGTAACCTTTCGTTCATTTATACTAAGGGGGCTAACCCATTCTTTTATTGTTCGTATTGGAGTCATATTTGACCACCTTTATTTTTTTATTAATACCCACGTAGCAATTGCTACATCCCCTATCCCGTATATCACTTAATTATTTAGTTTGTTGCCTTGGGTTGGACAATCTGAATATTTTCAAGAATGAGCTTTAAGCCACCCCAACCACCAGAATTTCCTCGTGACACCCATTTTAGAGCAACTTTTGCACTACGCAAATCAACGATTTTTCCAATTAACTCATCAACTTTATATCGTTTTAAAGTCGCTTCGTCTGTTACGACTTCAATTGTAATTGGAACAACACTTGAAATATCAAGACCTTGTTGTTTCATTAATTGGTATAATTTAATATCAATTCCTGATAAATTCAATTTTGCAACCAAATTTTCAATAACTTCGCCATTGTCGTTTCGTTTTGCGACTTGTCTTGCTTGTGTAATGATTGCAACCTGAGGGGCATCAACTTCACTAACTGAGAAGCGGAGTTCTCCCAATTTTGTACTATTTAAACTAATTTTTTCCATTTTAGTCACCTAAATTTTCTTGTTGTCTTAACCTAGCCGACAACTGGCAATACTCTCGTGTTAACACTCTATGCCCAAGCACAATCTCATTATATAATGACTAGAGATTCCTGCTAAGGGGCTTTTTAGATATCTCTAACTTTTATTTTTAACCCCTACAACCTTTAATATTCTCCAATTGAGAACATGTCATTTAATAATACCGAACAAATCTGTTATAGCCGTGCCTTAGCATATAACTATTTTATTACGAACTTCGAACTTTAGTACGGGGTGCTTTTGAACTTTTTATTTCTGATTTTTAACCCATAACTAATAGAAAAAGTTCGGTATAATATAACTATAAGAGTATTTAGAAAGAAGAAGTTATATGCTTAAATTCTTGCACACCGCAAATTATTTTTACTATCAAGCTTCAGAACGTCTTGAAAATAAAATTTCTAACATCAATAATGCAATTGATGAATTTCAAAGCCAGTATCCAATAAAGCTGAGAATGATTTCAAATAATCAAATCGCAATTGATAATAGAAAACAACTTACCCAAGTTAGGAAGAAAAATATTACAAGAAGAAATCCAAGTTATCTTCCTTATTCACTTGCTAAAGAAATCCTTGACTATTGTCGTCCAACTGATGAATTCGTTGATTTTCTAGAACATAGGGATATAGACACAACTGAAATGGTATATGAGGATATTAATGAAGTCTACTGGGGAACGCCTGAGGAACTTGCTCTAAACGAAGGGATTTTCTTTTATGTATTAATGAAGGATTTGTTAAATTCTGACAGTTATTGTGACTTAATAAATACTATTTTGATTGACTCTCCTGAGTATGCGCTTTATCAAGCATATGAGAATATAGAAATAACTAGAAAAGACACAGTTTCTATTTATGATATTTACTCCGAAAGTCCGAATTTGGATGACAGAAAGCAAATTATATCTCAGGCTATTTATCGTTTTTATGTATTGCATGTAAAAGATAAACTTAGCCTAAGTCGAAAATTTTTTGATTTTATTTCTGTTAATGGTCATAGTCTTACTTTCAATAATATGCAGACTCGATTGGTTGACTTCTTAAAAATCTATTTATTGGATTTTCTTGTTGAACATAAAGCACAAGAAAATTCACTTGGCTATCGGATATACACTATCTATAAGGATGATATACAATATTTACATTCTAAATTATTAGGTGATGACATATCAGAAATAGATAATGAACTTTTAAGTGCTACAACAAGTTACTGTAAGACACTAATCAAAATCCAACATCAGAAAGACTCAACATTAGAAAAAATACCTGACTGTTTAGTAACTTATATTGGTAGTGTTGATTTGGTAATTCAAAATCTAGAAAAATACCAAACTGGAGTAACCACTATCGATGAGCTTATTACAACATACCAAGAAGCGATAAAGGATGCCCCCGAGGAACAGGGATTTACTTTCTGGTTTGACGAAACTGATAGAGGTATACTTTTTGATTAATATAAAAAAGGTTTCGTTTTATTCACAACGAAACCTTTTTACTTACTCAAATACTTTTGAAATAATGTTATTTTGAGTGACTGACCTTTTATAATCAATTCCATTTATAACCAATTCCCCAGACTGTAGCAATTGGATTTTCACCATTTTTTTGAAACTTTGCTCTTATATTTTTTACATGTTCTGAGATGGCGGAAGAATCACCAATTCCATCAAATCCAAAAACCTATACTGTTAAAAAACGTGTAGGAAATATTATAGATATTGCAAATAATGAAAAGGTAAAATCAAGCAAAAGCTATGAGTATTGGGCTACAAAACATAATTTGAAAACTACAGCCGATACTGTACTTTTGATGCGTGAAAAAGGATTTAAGCCTATCTCCCAGCTTGATGAATTCATTAAGGAAAGTGCATTAAAAAGACAAAATATACAGGATCAAATCAAAGTTATTGATAACATAATTTCAACTCTATCAAATACTATGGAGCAAGTTCATACCGTAAAATTGTATCACCAAATCTATCTAGAATATAAGAAAGATCCATCTGATAAGGTTGTTTTGAAGAACATAAATCAGAAATTACACTCTATGAAAACGCCCTTTCAGACCTAAAAAATCTTACCCAAAACTTCCAAACTCCAAGAATATTTTGAAAGAGCTTGATTCATTGCATGAAAAAAAAAGAATACCCTAATGCAAGAGTATTCTTCTGCAAAATCTGATATGAAAGAACTGTATCAAATCAGAAAAAATTATGAGAAATATATGGGTAAGGAGATGGAGAGGTGATTCATTCTCCTTTTTGTCCTCTCAAAAAATCTATAATGGCCATTGCAATTTTTTTAGATAAAATTGGTGGAACGGCATTGCCTATCTGTTTAAATGCAGCTGTTCGTGAATGTTCAAAATAAAAATCAT
>ERZ772764.998-NODE-998-length-18290-cov-5.390787_pt1 | contig 18290 bp, 12 predicted proteins | sample MGYA00512163_ERZ772764 | MGnify/ENA primary metagenome ERZ772764 (study PRJEB29015, sample SAMEA2737903) | human oral metagenome | biome: human oral; feature: human-associated habitat; material: dental | place: China | collected 2094 ... | reverse complement strand
CGAGCCGGAAGTGAACCGATCTCGGCGGAGGGGCGGCGGAGGGGCTCAGGGGCGTTGGACGGCGAGGGTGACGTGGGTGCTGCCGGCGTAGGTCGGATCGGGGCGGGAACGCTGGAAGGTCACGGTCATGCCCAGACGGGTGCAGGCATTGGCGATCCAGGCCGATGCGATCAGCTGGGACTGGGGCGTGTCGAGGCCCATGTCCCAGTGGAGGGTTGGCGACCGACGGCCTGCGAGCCCCGTGCGCTCCATCGGGCGGGCGACGGGCGAGCCGGCGGCTCCGACGAGCGATGTGGTCGCGCGCCGGACCTCCTGCGTGGAGACGATCAGCAGACCGCCCGAGGCCAGGTGGTCGCTCGCCAGCTTGAGCACCTCGCAGCGCTGAGCGGCATCGAAGAGGGCGAGACCGGCGGCCGGGATGTGGATGGCCTTGAACTCCTCGGGGAAGCAGAAGCTCCGCATGTCCGCCAGCCGCAGCTCGACACGTGCGGCGACGTCGGCGCGTGCCGGGGTGGACGGGACGAGCCGCTCGGCCATATTGGCGAGGTTGTCCGGATCGGTGTCGGCGGCGAGAACATGGTGGCCGGCGGCTGCGATCAGGAAGGGCACGCGGGTCCGGCCGCAGGCGAACTCGAGAACGCGATGCTCGGCCAGACTCGTCGGACAGACCTGGGAGAGGACGTCGAGCACGCTCTCGATCTCGAAGTGGTCACGCGCGGCAACGGAATGGGAACCTGTCGCGCTTGAGACCGGGCGCAGCGGCGCGATATCGATGACAGGGGAATTCCATGGGAACTTCAACGGCATGCTTCCGGGGGAGAGGAGAAAAGGGTGCCGTGTGGGTGGAGTCCGTTTCGAGTGAACTGACTCCACCCACACGGGCAGGGACCCTCAGGGAGGCCAGGGACTGCTCAGGGAGACTCAGGGACCCTCAGGGGGGTTCAGGGACCGCTCAGGGAGACTCAGGGACGTTCAGGGAGGCCAGGGACCAGGGACGTTCAGGGATGTCGGGGATCAGGGACGATTTATGAAAATTTCAGTAACGGGGGAAGAACATCCTCCATGTAAAGAGCCAACGTGAACTTGAAGGGGAGGAGTGCATGAATACCGCCCTTGTTCTCTCGAGAAATCCTGACAGGGACAATCATGCACGGGCCGCCAAGGGTGCACATCCTCCGATCGTCTCATCCGATCGGAGGAAGGTCAGACAAGTCCATTGCGTAGGGCGTAGACGACCGCGCCGACCCGGTCCTGGACGCCGAGCTTGGCGATGATCGCGGAGACGTGCGTCTTGACGGTCGTCTCACTCAGGTGCAGCCGGGTGGCGATCTGCCGGTTGGACAGCGCCTCGACCATGAGGACCAGGACCTCGGACTCCCGCGGGGACAGGGTGACGCCCGGCGGCAGGGCGTTCGAGACGTCGGGCGAGGTGGCGGCGGGCGTGGTGGGTGCGGACCAGCCGCCGATAATGGCCGAGGAGGCCGGGGACAGGACCGTGTTGCCCGCGGCGACACTGCGGATGGTGTCCGCCAGGGTGGACACCCGGTCCTCCTTGGCGATGAAGCCGCGCACACCGGCCGCCAGGGCGCGGTTGAGCACGCCGTCGGCTACGAAGGTGGTCAGAATGAGGATGGCGAGATCGGGTCGCTCCCTGTGGAGCATCTCCGCCAGGGTCATGCCGTCCAGGCGCGGCATCTGCACGTCCAGGAGCAGGACCTGGACCTCCGGCGCCTCGGGGGAGCGCAGCAGGCTGAGGGCCTTCCGCCCGTCGCAGGCTGTCCAGACGACCCGGATGTCCTCGGTGGTGGCGAGAAGGTCGGTGAGGGTGCTGCGGACCAGGGCGTCGTCGTCCGCCAGGCCCACGCGTATCATGACTCGTTCCCGGGAAGCGGGGTCCGCGTGCTGGCGACCGGAACCGTGGCGGTCACGATCCAGGCGCCGTCGTCGGCCAGCGTGGTCAACTCGCCCCCGATCGCCGTCAGGCGCTCGCGCATGCCGAGCACGCCCGAGCCGGAGTGCGGCAGGTCACCGGGGGTCGTGCGGATCCGGTTGGTGGAGACCAGGCGTATGGCCTCAGGGCCCAGCCGCAGCGTCAGGGTCACCGGTGCGCTCGGCTCCGCGTGGCGGACGACGTTGGCGCCCATCTCGCGGGCCACCCGGGACAGGGTGGAGGCCTGGGAGCGCGTGGGGGAGGCGGTCCCGCGGCACTGGTAGGTGACGTCGAAGCCGGCGGCGGCGATGTCGTCGCTCACGGCGCGCACCGCGGCCCCGAGGTCGGTGACGACGTGTCCGAGCCCGGTGGCGTGGGTGACGTCGAGGGCGAGCTCGGGGGCCGCCCTCCGCAGGGTGCGCAGCAGAAGGCGCAGCTCGTGAAGGGCGTCGGCGGCCGTCGTCTCCAGGGCGGCGAACTCCTGGCGGGCGGCCTCGGGGTAGGACGCGTCCGCCGCGGCGCGCTGGGCCCGCAGGGCCGTCTGGGACATGGAGTAGGCGATGAGGTCGTGCATCTCGCGCGAGATCTCTAAGCGCAGCTCCTCCAGGCGCTCCTCCGCCCGGCGGGCCTCGGCCAGGCGGGACTGCTCGCCTGCCCGTACTATGGCACCCATGGGCACGAAAAGGAGTCCCATTGTGGCGTAAAATACCAGCCCCGCATAGTCATCGAGGGTCATGGCGTCAGTAGCGTTCCGTTGCAGGGACAAAAAGTTGGCGACGATAGCAGTGAAAAATACCGCACCTGCATAACCCATCGGGAGGAAACGCCCCGCGAAGAAGAAAAAGGCGAGGTGGGTCAGCACCATATCCGTGGCGTAGGTGTCTGGCAAGGCAAGCAGGAAGAACCAGCAGATGAGGTAGGCGGATATTCCCCATATGGGTCGCAGTGGGAGCAGAATGAGGATGACGAGCGCCGCGACCATAAAGGCGATGTCGATATTGTGGAGAGGGCCGTGGATGCCGACAGTTCCGATATTCAGCGCAATATTGGCAACGCCAACGAGGGCGCCGATTCCCACATTGATTGGGCGGTTGGTCAGGTGGGGAAGGCTGAGGCGCCAGCGGGGAGCAGGGGAGGAGAGCCCATGCAAGGTTGTGCTCATGGTGCCCTTAATCATAGGAAGTTACTGTCACCTCGTTAGCATAACAAGGCCACGCAACGGGAGTGGTAGCGACAAGCCGTGTCATCACAGATCTCCTGCTCGCTGGAGACGCTGCAGACTCAGCCAGCCCACGGGGATGGGGGCCCAGAAGGTGACCAAGCGGTAGACGATCGCGGCCGACAGCGCCACCCCGCTCGGGATGCCGGCGGTCACGAGCCCGGCGGTCAGGGCGATCTCCACCGGGCCGATGCCGCCCGGTGAGGGGACCACCGAGCCGACCGTGTTGGAGGCCAGGTAGGTGATGGCTAGGACCGAGAAGGGCAGCGTGTAGCCGAAGGCCCACAGGCTCGCACTGAAGGAGAGGACGTAGCTCAGGCTGAGCAGGAGGGTCCCGCCCGCGCCCAGTGCCAGGCGCAGCGGGTTCGACATGATCCACACCAGGCGCGGCCACACCTGGCGGTAGGTCGGCTCGACCTTGCCCCACACCCAGGTGCGCACCCGCGGTACGAACAGTGCCGAGCCGATGACGGCCACCAGCCCGACGGCGCCCAGGACGAGCCAGTCCGAGGGCAGGGTCAGGCCGGTGGACTGCCCGGTCATCGCAGCCAGAACAATGAGCAGCACAACCGTCGCCAGGAACTGGACGACCTGGACGAGCGCGACGGTGGCGACGGAGATCGGGGTGGGCACGCCCCTGCGGTTCAGGAACCGCAGGTTGATGGCGGCGCCGCCGACACCGGCGGGAGCCACCAGGGCGACCACCGAGCTGGCCAGGTGCACCTCGGTGGATCTCCACACGCTCAGGCGCACCGGGCTGAAGGCGACCAGGGCGAGTGCCGCGCCCACGTAGGTCATCAGGGAGAAGATGAGGGCGGCGAGGATCCACCACACGTTGGCCGTGGCCACGGCGGTGCTGATCTGCTCGAAGTTCAGGCGCGCCAGCAGCGTCCACAGCGCCACAAGACCGACGATCGCCATGATTACGGTCCGCGGTGAGAACCGGGCGAGCCGGGCCGGCTCGGCGTGGGCGGTGGGGGTCAGGTCCACCAGGGCGTCGCGCAGCTCCTGGAGGAGGCGGCCGCGCCGTCCCAGGGCGTCGCGAGTGGCCGCGGGCAGGACGACGCGCTGGAGCATCGGGGCGATGGAGGCGAGCTGCGGGGTGGTCAGTGAGCGGGACGCCGCTGCGATGGCCCGGTCGACGCCGACGACGGAGGCCGTCAGGGCGAGCGCCTGGGCCAGGTCCACGCGGCGCGACAGCTCGGAGGAGATCGTCTCGCCCGAGTCCCAGTCCAGGAGCCAGACGCGACTGGCGGAATCGACGACCACGGTGGAGGAGTCGATGGCGCGGTGGGCCAGGCCGGCGGCGTGGGCGCGGCCCAGCTGGTCCCACAGCTGCCCCAGGATGTCGTTGGAGACCGAGCCGAGAGAGCCCAGGGCGCGGGCGCCGACAACGTGATCGGTCACCAGCAGGACGGACTCGTCGGCCTCGGCCATCCCGAACGGCGCCGGCGTGCGCACATGGGCGCGTCGGGCCTCCAGGGCCATGAGGGCCGCGTGCTCGGCGGCGGAGCGCACGGACAGGCCCCGCTCGGGGGACAGCCCCTTGACGCGGATGCGGTCCCACAGTGTGGAGACGAAGCCGGCCACCTGCTGGTCGGTGTCCAGGACGGTGACGTCGTAGCGGGTGCCGTCGGCGTCCCACACCGCGTAGAGCCGGTGCACCGAGGGGCGGCCCTCGGTCAGGGCGGCCGAGGATGCCTCGGCCAGGACCGCCGTCAGATCGACGTCGTCGGCCCGCACGATCGTCGCGGTCTCCTCCGGGAGGAGCGTGGCGGCGACCTCCTCGTCGGCCTCGTCGGCCTCCATCCAGTCGTCGTCGGACTCGGCCAGGACGGCCGGCCTGGTCAGGGGGTTCTCCCGCACCCGCTCGGTGTAGCCCAGCGGGGTGTCGGTCTCGACGGTCCACGCGCGCGCCTCCGGCGCGCGGTCCATGCGCACCACCCGCACGGCGTCGATCCCGGCGCGGCGCAGGGCGCGCACGAGGGCGATGCCGTGGGCGCGACGGTCCTCGACGCCGAACGCGTAGCGGACCGCCAGGCCCGGGATCCGGCCCAGCAGCACGGACAGGATCGCGCCGGGCAGGGTCAGCGCGCTGCGCAGAACGGTCAGGCCGACGATGATCCACACGGCGGTCCAGCCGTAGCGCACCGTCCGCGAGGTGCGCCGTTCGCCCGAGCCGGTGAGCATGCCGGCGAGGATGGCGAAGACCGTGGAGATGCCGACCCGGGTGATGCCCGAGGTGGTGATCGTCAGGCCCGAGACGATGACGTGCGGGGCCCAGATGGTGACCGCGACGAGCGTCGTCCACGACAGGAGGAAGCCGCCGACGCCGGCCAGCAGGGCCTCCCCGGTGGTGCGCCACGAGCGGCGCATGAGGTTGGGCAGGATGACGGCCACGGGCACCGCGAAGGTCGCCAGGCCCTCGACGGTCTGCAGGGGGAAGACGAGGATCTGGCGCAGCAGGATCGCCAGGGCGTTCTGCACATCGGCGGTGACCCCGGTGGTCGTCTCGCGGGCGTAGGCCGCCAGGATGAACATCGAGGCGGCGCCGACGGCGGTCAGGGCGACGTCGAGCAGGTCCTCGATGCGGCGCAGGCGGTGGGGCGCGGCGTCCACCAGCAGGGTGGTCGAGCGGGGCGGCTGCGCGGCCGGCGGGGTCGGGCGCTTCGCGATGATGGGGGTGAGACCGATCCGGGGGATGCCGACGGGCGAGGTCGCGGGCGTCGAGGAGGCGGCGCCGGCGACCCGCGGGTCCGGGGGCAGAGCGGAGGTCATGGTTGAAGTCTACGGGCGGGACCGGGGAGTTCGCCCAGTCCTATGGAAGATCTGCGGGCGGGGGACGGTGACGGCGCCGCGCCGGTGGGGGTGGGCGGTTGCGAGTGGTGGATGCGTTGTTACGTGGACGAACTGCGGGTGCTGAGGGAGCGTGGGGGTTGTTCTGCGGGAGCGGATGTGCTTGGGTTGCGTGCGTCACAGTGCGGTGGCTGGGCGGTGCGCCGTCGGGGCGGGCCGTCCGTGCCCGCCGCGTGGATCCCTGGACCATGCCCTCAGGAGGCTCGTGCGGCGTTGGTCGGCGTGAGTGGTTCGGGGTGAATCCGAGAGGGGAGTCGTCAGTGGATCTGCTGCTCACTGTTGTGCGCCCCGGGCCGGGCCCGGAGGTGCGCGAGGATGCGCTGGTCTCGGTGGGGGAGGGGGCGACGGTCGCCGATCTGGCGCGTGCGCTTGATGAGCGTGCGGGCGCGGGGGCTCAGCAGCGCCCGCATCCGAGCCTCCCGCACTCGCGGGGCGCGGCGCCCCCGCCCCCGTCGGATGGCTCGGGGACCGCAGCGGGCGCAGGACGCGCCGGGGGCGGGGTCGTTGTCGATCTCAGGTCCGGTGGGGCGGGTGGTTCTGACGGGGGCGGTGGGCTGAACGATGCCGACGGCCCGCCCGGTGTCGGGGAGGGGCGGGTCCCGGACCTGTGGGTCGGGGATGCGCTCCTGGACCCGGGGGCGCGGTTGGATGAGGGCGCTGTGCTCGACGGGGCGGTGATCGGCCTCGGCGGGCCGGTGGCGGGTGCGGGTGAGCCCGGCGGTCTGGTCGAACTGCGCCTGGTGGGCGGCCCCGGGGCCGGGGCGGTCCACCGCCTCGGCCTGGGCGAGTACACGATCGGGGGCGCCGGCTGCGATGTCGAGGTGTCGGGTGTCTCGGGGGCCGTGGCGCGGGTGAGTGTCGGCGTGGGGGGCGAGGCGCGCGTCGAGGCGCTGGGTGGTGCGCAGGGCCTGGAGGCGCCCGCGCGGCCGGTGCGCAGGCGGGTCCTGCCCGGCCCGCTGGTGCTGGGCCGCGGTGGCGCGGGCCAGGAGGATGACTCCGGGGACGGGGAGGGCGCGGACGAGTCGTGGTGGGCCAGGCGTCGTCGTCGGCGCCTGGAGCGCAGGGAGCGCCGTCGGGAGCGTCGTCGCCTCAGACGGGGGGAGGGGGCGCGGGCGGTGCTGCCCGAGCATGTGGAGCTGGATCCCGATGCCCGGCGCGGGCTGGTGGAGCTGGATCGCCGCGGTCTTGAGGGATGCGCGCGGTGGCCCGAGGAGACGGTTCTGAGCGTGGGGGACGTGCAGCTGATGGTCGGGCCCGTCCCGGATGCGGATGCGGTGGTGACTCCGACCGCCGGCGCCCCGAGTGTTGATTTCAATCGTCCGCCGCGGCTGGCTCGGCCCGAGCGCCCGACGGTGTTCACGCTGCCGCGCGAGCCCAGGGATATGCGCAGGCCGCCCTTCTCGCCGGTGATGCTGCTGGCGCCGGTGGTGATGGGCGGGGTCATGTTCTTCGTCACCCATCGGGTGGCGTCGCTGGTGTTCCTGGCGTTCTCCCCGATCATGATGATCGCCAACCGTCTTGCCGGTCGGGCTAACAGCAAGAAGATGTTCCGTCAGGCGATGGCCCGCTACGAGCAGCAGAAGCACGACGCCGAGACCGCGGCCTTCAAGGCGCTGGTGGCCGAGCGGGGGCTGCGCAGGCGGGACCACCCGGATCCGGCGGAGGTCATGCTGCGGGCCACCGGCCCGAGGGCGGGGCTGTGGGAGCGGCGCGTGTCCGATGGGGACTGGTTGGATCTGAGGGTGGGGACGGCGGATGTGCCCAGCGAGGTCGAGCTGAGCGTGCCCGAGCGGGCCTCGTACGAGGAGCCTTTGAGGTGGACCGCCCCGGACGTGCCGGTGAGCGTGCCCCTGGGGACGCTGGGCGTGATCGGGGTGGCCGGGCCCGGGCGGCGGGGGACGGCGCGGTGGATGGTGTCCCAGTGCGCGGTCCTGCACTCCCCGGCCGAGCTGAGCCTCATGGTGCTGGTCGATCCGGCCATCGCCGGTGAGGCGGGTCGGTGGTGGGAGTGGGTGTGCTGGTTGCCGCACGCCCGGGTCCCCGACGGCGGTGGGGCGCGGGTGCGCGCCGCCGTGGACGAGGAGTCGATCGCCCGCCTGGTGGGCGCCCTGGGCGCGCTGATCGACCAGCGCGAGCAGGAGGGCGGCGCGGCGGGCGAACGGATGGTGGTGGTGCTCGACGGGGCGCGGGCGCTGCGCCTGGTGCCCGGCATGGCGAGCGCGCTGCGCCGGGGCCCGAGGGCGGGCGTTATGTTCGTGTGCATCGACGCCGACCGGGTGGCGCTGCCCGAGGAGTGCCGGTCCGTGGTCATGGCCGACGAGCCGCTGGCCACCGTGGCCCGCACGGGGGCCGACGAGGTCGAGCAGGTCGTGCTGGATGCGCCCCCGCCGGGCTGGGCCGAGCGCGTGGCCCGCGCCCTGGCGCCCGTGCGCGACGCATCCGCCCAAGGGGCCGAGGGGGCGATCCCGCGCTCCTCACGGTTGCTGGACCTGATCGGCCTGGAGGATCCCGACGCCGAGACGGTCCTGTCGCGCTGGCGGGGCGGGGCGCGGACGACCAGGGCGATCATCGGCGAGGACGCCGAGGGTCCCTTCGCCCTGGACGTGCGCGCCGACGGGCCGCACGCCCTGGTGGCGGGGACCACGGGCTCGGGCAAGTCCGAGCTCCTCCAGACCCTCATCGCCGCCCTGTGCGTGGGCAACACCCCGCAGGCGATGACGTTCGTCCTGGTGGACTACAAGGGGGGCGCGGCGTTCAAGGACTGCGCCCGCCTGCCCCACACGGTTGGAATGGTCACCGACCTGGACGGGCACCTGACCTCCCGGGCCCTGGAGTCCCTGGGCGCCGAGCTGCGCCGGCGCGAGCACCAACTGGCCCGCGCCGGTGCCAAGGACATCGAGGACTACGTGGCGGCCATGGGGCCGGGCGATGAGCCCATGCCGCGCCTGATGCTCATCATCGACGAGTTCGCCGCGCTGGTGGCCGAGCTGCCCCAATTCGTCACCGGCCTGGTGGACATCGCCCGGCGCGGCCGCTCCCTGGGCGTGCACCTGGTCCTGGCGACCCAGCGGCCCGCCGGCGTGGTGTCGGCCGAGATCAAGTCCAACACGAACCTGCGCATCGCGCTGCGGGTCACCGACGAGTCCGACTCCCAGGACGTGGTGGAGTCCTCCGCCTCGGCGCACATCCCGCCGTCGATCCCCGGGCGCGCCCACGCGCGCCTGGGCCACGGACGGCTCATGCAGTTCCAGGCCTCCCGGGTGGGTGGGCGGCCGCACGGGGCGGTGCGCACCGTCGGGCCGCGCCTCGAGCCGCTGACACTCGAGGCCCTGTCCCGCTCCGCGCCCGCCGGAGCCATGATCGAGGAGGACGTCTCGATTCCCACCGACCTGGCCCGCCTGGTCGACTCCATGATCGGCGCCCACCAGCGCTCCGGCGCCCCCCGCCCCCACCGGCCATGGCTGGAGCCCCTGCCCGACCTGATCACTCTCGACCAACTCGACCCCGACCCCGCCAGCGCCGGCCGCGACACCGCCGACGGCGCCGGGGCCGGCGTGGATGCGGGCCGGGGCTGGGAGGCCGGCCCGGACGCCGCCGGCAGGGTCGAAGCCGCCGTCGGCCCGGAGAGGGCGGACGGGGCCGGGGCCCCCGCAGCCTCCGCCGGCCCGGACGAGGACGACGACCGGGGCGCGGGTTCTCTGCCGCCGCTGCTCATCGGGTTGGAGGACGTTCCGGGCGAGCAGGCCCAGCGGCCGATGACCTGGGACTACACCCGCGCCGGCCACCTGGGTGTCGCCGGGGCCCCGCGCTCGGGCCGGTCGGCCTTCCTGCGCACCCTGGCGGTGCAGATCGCCCGCACCGCCTCCCCGCGCGAGGTCCACCTCTACGGCCTGGACGCCGGCTCGGGCGCCCTGGGCCCGCTGGTGTCCCTGCCCCACACCGGGGCCGTGGTCACCCGCGACCAGTCCGACCGCATCCGCCGCCTGCTGGACATGCTGGGGGCCGAGACCGCCCGCCGCCAGCAGGCCCTCGCCCTGGAGGGCTACTCCTCCCTGGCCGAGCAGCGCGCCGCCGCCCCGACCGATGAGCGCCTGCCCTACCTCGTGGTCCTGATCGACCGCTGGGACGCCTTCACCACCGTCTACGAGACCCAGGACAGCGGCAAACTGATCACCCAGGTCGAGAATCTCCTGCGAGAGGGCGCCGCCGCGGGAGTGCGCGTGGTCCTCACCGGGGACCGCACCAGCTTCCGCGGTCGCATGGGCATGGCCCTGGAGGATCGCCTCGTGCTGCGCATGCCCTCGCCCGATCACTTCGACCTGGTGGGCATGCGCGCCCGGGACGTACCGGTGAGCATGCCGCCGGGCCGCGCCTTCCGCTCCGGGACCCGCCCCCGCGAGGTCCACCTGGCCCTGCTGGACGCCGACCCCGCCGGCACCGCCCAGAGGGCCGCCTTCTACCAGCGGGCCAGGGCCGCCGCCACCCGATGGGGCCAGATTCCCCGCGAGGCGCGCCCCGCCCGGGTCGATGAGCTGCCCATGGTCATCGACGCCCCCCAGGCCCTGGCCCTGGGCCCCGCCGTGCCCCCCGGCCATCTCGCCCTGGGCATCGGCGGCGACACCCTGTCGGTGCGCACCATCGACATGGAGGACATCGGCAACGGCGTCCTGATCTACGGCCCCCGCCGCTCGGGGCGCTCCACCGCCCTGGCCTTCGCCCTCGACACCGCCCTCCAGACCGGCGCCCGAGCGATCCTCATCCTCCCGCGCCGCTCACCCCTGACCGCTTGGGCCCACCACCCCGGCGTGGCAGGAGTGCTCGACGCCACCGCCACGGTCGACCAGTTCACCAAGCTCCTCAACAATGACGACAACAAGAACAACGACACTCTCGTCATCATCGACGACCTCGACATCCTCGGCAAGGACCACAAGCTCGCCGCGGCCGTGAGCAGCTACATGCAGACCTGCCGCGACCACTCCGGCGGCGTCCTCATCGCCTGCAATCTCGATGAGGTGCAGGGGTACGGCCAGAATCTGCTGACCTCGGTGCGCAGGAACCGCACCGGCGTCCTGCTGGCACCACGCGAGTCCACCGACGGCGAGCGGCTCCACACGCCCCTGCCCCGCTCGGTGGGCGGACCCGTCCCTCTGGGCCGCGGGGTCATGATCACCACTACCGGCTGGTCCTGGATCCAGGTCCCCCGCACTGCCGGGCCGGCACCTGTGGTGGGCGGTGGGATACGGGAGGGTGAGCAGAGTGGTGGGGGTTGATGGTGCGCGAGTGCAGCCAATACTATGGAGGCGTCCTATCGCGAGCACCTGATGTGGAGACCTGGCCAGGCGGCGCTTCTTGAAGAGAGGGAGCCGCCGCTGGTTGTCTTCGTTCCTGGAAGAAGGTTCTCATGTCGTACCTTCCGTACGATGGTGGTGACGAGTACACCGACCCCGACGGCGCTGGCCTGGACGGCGCGGGTGGTGGCGGGGGGCATTCTGACTGGCCGGAGAACCGCAAGCTGAAGGCGATTCGGAATGTCAAGGCCAAGGCCACTCAAGCCAGGACCGATCTGACCGAGGGGTGGACCATGTCGACCCAGACGATTCCCTCGGCGATGGGGTCGGGCGATTCGATCACGGTCGAGGGCGGTGGAACCGCTGAGAGCCTCAAGACAGCCCTGAGCGAGGAGATGTGGGACTCCCCGGCGGCCGAGGACTATCGGACTCGGGCTACCGAGGGTATCGATTCGATCGCCACCGTCATCGACACCCTCATCGAGGACCTGACCACCGCCGAGACCAATCAGAAGTACGACCCCGGTGAGAGGGCCGAGCCGGGCTCGGCAGAGGCCGTGTGGAACGCCGAGGACTAGACGGCCTTCAGTCCCCGGGCCGGGTCCGGTCTCGGGCCGGGCTGGGGGTGCGTGGCGGAGGCAGAAGCGGTGGGGGAGTGGATGGAAGCAGGGGGAAGCAGAGAGATGAAGGGCAGGGGTTCCGATGACGTTCGTGAAGTTCGATCCCGAGTTGATGCAGGCCTACATCAATGATCTCAACAGCTACGCCGAGGCCGCCGATCTGGCGCGCAGCAGTATCCAGGCCTCGAGCCGGAACAATGATCATCCGGTGGGCTCGGTGGACGAGGCCACGCGCACCTCGCCGTTGTTCATGGGGGCGGCCGTGGGCGCCGCTGTGGGATCGGGGACCTACGCCAGCACGGTCGCCACCACCATGGCGGCTCCGATCGCCGCCTTGACCAGTCTCGCCGAGGAGCTCGGGGCTCGTCGTCAGGCGATCATCGATCTCAACAGCAGCGGGGTGTCCATCACCGCCCCCGACGGCACGCCGGCCTACTACCTGCCGGACGGGGCCGCCGACACGTTGACCAATGTGCGCGCTTACAACACCCAGGCCGCTACCACAGCCACCGCCGACGCCGCCGCCCTGTCTCAGGCCAAGAGCTCCAAGGACGGCACCGCCGACGACGGGCGCACTACCGACCAGATCCTGACTGACATCGCCGAGTACCAGGACAGCCCCGCCTACGGGGCCGCCTTCGTCAATGCCTACGGCATTGATAAGTTCGTGGAACTTCCGATCGACATGCGATGGCACTATACGACGGCCACCAAAGGGCAGAAGGCTGCCGGGTACGGGGATTATGAGATCGATGAGGAGGCGGTGGACAAGGCCGACGGCACCCTGGGCCACCTGCTTGCCGCCGCTACGCAGACGGGCACGCCGCCGAGTGGTTTCGATTCATGGTCCCAGGCCCTCTACGACACGGTGACCGCCAAGGGTCACCGAGGCAGGGTCTCGAGCCTCAACGAGTTGCTGGCCGCGTCCGGCGCGGTCTACAACACCGATACCCTGGTAGACCTCGCCACCAAGATGGAGAACCAGGACAAGACCAACGGTGGTTACTACGACGGTGACGGCACGGTGAATGATGACGCCATCTATGGATGGTACAACGATGACTACGGGGGTCTGTTCAGCGGAGGGGGCTTCTACAACGAGGGGCGTGCGTTCAGAAGCGGGTCGATGGATCCGATGTACGGGGTGCTGTCAGCGATGGGCAACAACCCCGACGCCGCGCTGAAGTACCTGGCCGGAAGCGGCTCAACGGATCCGGAGGGCAACTGGCAACCCGATTCCACCATCACCGACCGGTGGGAGTTCCTTAAATCCCGCACCTGGGATCCTGATGTCGGCCTCGACGGCCTGACCGCTGCGGTCGCGGGGGTCTCTTCCAAGCGGGTGCAGAGCCAGGATGCCACTGATGAGCGAGCCGCCTGGGCCACCGAGCAGGGAGTCGAGCACTTCGCGGGCCTCAGTGAGAAGAGTTTCTCCTCGACGGCGAAGAACAATGTCGCGCTGACTCTGGGCAACTCCATGACGGAGTTGGAGCAGGTGGCGGACGGAGTGAAGGACAGCTCGGGGGCGAGGCCGACGGCGTGGTCCAAGGGGGCTCCCTCCTCCCTGCCGGGCTATTCCTCCTCCGACCTCAGCAGGCTCGTCTCGGTGGTCGGCACCGACGACGCCGCTTTGACGACGCTGTCGGGCGCTGCGGGTAACTACTCTCAAAGACGGACCGAGACGATCATCGACCGCTACCCTGGGGCCATGGCCGGGCAGGACGAGCAGTTCTCCACAGAGCTCAAGAACGGCTCCCACGCCGACGGGGAGCTGCTCGGATACATCCGCCAGTCGGCCATCAACAAGCGGTCGGACGACGCGGAGACCGCGCAGAAGATCGACTCCACGCTCCTGTCGGCCTTCACCACCGGTCTGTCTGCCGCCGGGCCGGCCGGTCAGGGCCTGTCGACGGCCCTCAGCCTGTCCACGCCCTGGATGCCCAGCCCGGACGATCCCCGGACCGCCGTGTCCGACTTGACGGCGGAGGCGGAGGACACCACTCACGGCTCGATGATGGCTCAGCTGTCCAACGCCGGACGCCTGCCGGAGGAGGCCTACACCGATTTGGACGGGAATAACTACAGTCAGTTCTACGAGTGGATGGACGACAACAACACTATTGATTTCGACATGGTGCGCGGCTCCGAGGAGTACCGCGGCCAGTTCACCAACTGGCTCAAGGACGCCAGCATCCCCTCTGTGAACATACACGACACCTTCACCACCGGTACGTCGCAGGGAGAAAGGCTGGCCACGAAGGAGAAAAGGAATGGCTGACGGCGCTATCCGCGGTGAGTCCGCTCGGCGGTGGCGGGGGTGGTTGAGGCGCCGGCGGCGTCTGGTGGTCGTGGTGGTGCTGGTGGTGGTTCTGGTCCTGGCCGCTGCGGGGGCGGGCTGGTGGTGGTGGGCCGCTCGGGGTCCGAGTGAGCCCTTGTGCCTGGGGCTGTATCGCAGTGATGTCGCCCCGGTCCTGGAGGCGCCCACCGGGATCGTCACCGTGGACGACAGTCCCCAGGACGCCGATGGCTACTGGATCTGCGGCATCAACGGGTCCAACGGCCAGATCCTCAACGTCCACATCACCTCCCACGTTGATGGTCTGGGTGGGTGGGATGGTATGTCGGCTCAGGACAGTCGGGCCTCCATTCCCGGGGCGGTCACCACCCGTCCTCCGGGCACCGATGCCACGGTGATCGCCTGGACCGCCGGCGGCGACGCCGCGGCCGCCTGGTTCGAGGCCGACAGCGCCGTGATCATCTCCACCCAGACCATGGACGACGATCGGCTCGCCCAGCAGGCCGTCGTGCCCATCATGGGCACCCTGATCAGCCGGGCCCCCACCCTGCTGGACCGGGCCGGCTACCGGACCGAACCCAGACCAACACCCAAATCCACGTCCACGCCGAGCCCCGAACCAGAACCCGAACCAGCACCCGAGACGACGCCATGACCCGCGAGCAGTGCCGGCAGGCCGCCCGGGCCATCACGGACTCGGTCAACGACCCCGTTTTGAGTGCGGGCGTCGTGCCCACCGACCGGCTGGTCGATGCCGCTCGGGCCCGCAACGACCCCGACGATATCGACCTGGCCGCCCGCGTCGCCGTCGACGTCGTCGGTCTCGTCCCGGACCTGGCCGCTCCCTCCGAGCCCGCGAGCGGCCGCTGGGACGAGTTCGACGCCATCCGCTGTGAGGAGCCGGGAGGGCGACCGGGCGTATAACTCTGGCGTCGGTGGGGGTGCTACTCGAGGTGATGGGTTCTCGTCGTTCTGCGGTTCTGCTTGTCGTGGTGGTGTACGTGGTGTGCCAGGTGGTGTCGGGATGCTCGGGCGGCAAGGAGAAGTCCCTGCCGTTCGATGAGAGGAGTCCTGATGCGGTCTACGCCTCCCTGCTGGTGGGGCGCAGGCTCTGGATGCCTCCGAGGCCGAGGGCGGGAGCGTTCCCAGGGTCTATCACCCGGACGTGCTGCCCGTCCCGAGTACGCGTTGCCCTCGTATCGTCGGTACTTTGGAGATTAGTTTTCGGAGACGGTCGATAGGCCCGTGGCGACGGCCTACTGGCGCAGGCCCGGTACCGGCCAGGACGGGACCGGGGAGGGCGACGCGGTCTTCGAGGCCATCGCCTCGGAGTTCGGGCAGGACTACATTTACGAGCAGGCGTCGACGTGCGTGGGTTACGGGGTGCTTCCTCGGGACACTCCGGCCACGGGGCCTCAGACGCTGTCCAGGGGGACTGGTGGGAGACGTTCACCGCGATCCAGGGGCTGCCCCAGGGGGTCTACGCGTGGACGAGCGTGCCGCACGAGCCCGATGGCATCACCACGATGCGCTACGCGCTGGCCCGGCTGGTCCTCGCCGACGGCGACAGGGGCGACCTGGTGCTGGTTTATACCACCGCGGGTGAGGCCGTGGCTCCCACCGACTCCGAGGAGATGAGCGTCCTGCTGGACGCGGCGGTCCAGTGCGCGCCGGAACCACCGCCCCCGCTCCCGGGGGTGCTGGCTCTGCGTCCGTGGGTGTGACCCGTTTCTGCGTACCCGCACCCGTTGGCGAGCACTACGCCGCCAGGCTCAGCGTCCCGGGCACCTGGACCGACCCCATAGCCGATGCCCAAGCAGAGGCCGTGAGGATCGAGGTCGACAGTCTGAGGAAGGCCTTCACCGACCTCTCCGCCAGGCTTGCCGAGGCGCACGCCGCTGGACCCGACGGGGTCGACGACGACCCGTATGCCGCCGAGTCGGACGGCAACGGGTAGCTGTACTTCTCATCCGCTCTCCTCATGTGGTCTCCGGCTCGGATCCGGCCAGCGGTTCCGGCGTCGAAGGGCTACTGTGCCGTCGGACCAATCTCGGTGCGGAACTGAACCGATCTCGGCGCGGAACCGGACCGATCTCGGTGGTGGGGTGTTGGGGTTGTGATGGTGTTGTTATGCTCGTGATGAGTCTGAATACCCTGAGGATGCCCTGAGGTTCGGCCGTGGGGCTTCCCACTGCTTGGTCCCGGAGGTTGCTGATGACCGTCCCGAGTTCTGTCGTCCCCGGTTCTTGTGTTGATTCTCGTGCTGGTGGGCCCGCTGCCGGCTCCTCCGGCCGTCGTCGTAGTCTTCGCCGTCGTCGTTGTCGTGGTGGCGGGGTGATCGGTTGTCGTGTGGTTCGTGCGGTTGCGGTGTCGGCGGCTGCGGTGCTGATGGCGGGGGCGTGCTCGTCGGGGTCCAATTCGGCGGGCGGGGGCTCGTCGGTGCGGCCACTGGTCCAGGCTACCGACGCCGCCGAATCCGACGGACCCGCCGAGGCGAGTGAGTCGGCCGGGTCCGGCGATTCGACGTCGGCGTCGGCGACTGCCGACGGTCCGGTCAGTGCGCAGGAGCTGTCGGATGAGGACCTGGGCTACACGGTGGCCTCGATCCCCGAGGACCTGGACGAGACCCAGACCCGGGTCCTGCGCGACTTCATCGCCTACGACCAAGCCACGTGGAAAATATGGTTCGGCAAGGCTGGGCCCGAGGTCGTGGATCCGGTCACCACCGATCCCCTGCGCGAGAGCATATATAGTCACGCCACTGAATCCGCCGAGGGTACTCACGCCAACCCGCCGGTGACGGTCGGCATCAGCGAGGTGAGCGTAAGGGAGGACATCACCAGTGCCGTGGTCGTCATGTGCACGGACCGCACTCAGATGACCTGGACTGATGCCGCGGGCAACGACGTCACCGATCCTGCGAAGCAGGTCAAGCATGAGACCGTCACAACCATGGCGTTGGGGGATGACGGGCGCTGGCTGGCCAGAGATGAGGATGGGGTTTTCGATGAGTGCACGACGGGGGTGTCTTGAGATGCGACGGACCGTGAGGCGTGAGGGCTGGTCGCTGGTGGCGGCCCTGGTGGTCGCGAGCCTGCTGCCGGTCACGACGAGCGCAGCAACCACCGGCCAAAATTCCGCATCTGAGGAAGCGGGTGCGTCGGAGAATGGTGGTGGGGTGACGTTGTCGGCGTCGGTGGAGGTGACCTACACGATGCCCGGGTCCGCCGGTGGCGGCACGTCCTCGGGCGGTGGGACCACGACGCAGTCCCGGACGGTGGAGGTCACCTCCCCGTGCGGCTACAAGCCCTGGTTCACCGGCCCGGAGGCCGAGAAGTTCATCAACTCCCTGGATACGAACTCCTCGACTCGGAAGATAAAAACTAAGATGACGAGCGATGACTTTTACGCCGAGCACAAGGAGCACGCCGAGGACGAGGACGGGCGCTGGTACCGCATCGCCTGCAAATACCCCGGTGACCCGAGCGATGCTGGCGCAAATACAGCCGAGTACCAGGAGTACTGGAAGGCCGCCAGCGAGTTCCACAAGAACAACCCGGACCGTGTGTGGGTTCCCAGCGGGGAGACTCCGCCTCAGCCGCCGGTGGATCCGGTGGTGCTGGCGCGGGCGGTGTGGAAGGCGGTCGAGGTCCCACCGCCATCGATCGACAGAAACCCGAAACTGGGCGACGCGCAGGCGACCGTGGTGGGACTGGACACCTGGGTATGGGCCACCGGCCAGACCCCCCAGACAGTCACGGTACAAGCCACCCTGGGCACCACATCAGTAACAGTGACCGCCACCTCCGACGGGCTGCGCCTGCAGGCCCCCGACGCCGTATCCTCCTGCACGGGCTTCGGCACCGCCTGGCAGGCCGGCATGGCCGAGGGCACCAGCGACTGCACCATCGAGTTCACCCGCAGCTCGGCCCACCTGGGCGGAACCACCCCGGTAACCGCCTCCGCCTCCTACTCCGCCACATGGACCTCCACCAACGGCTCCTCAGGCACCCTCGACCCCGCGACCACCACCAGCACCACCAACATCCCCGTCACCGAGATCCAGACCATCAACGTC
>ERZ772764.997-NODE-997-length-18296-cov-3.968368_pt1 | contig 18296 bp, 20 predicted proteins | sample MGYA00512163_ERZ772764 | MGnify/ENA primary metagenome ERZ772764 (study PRJEB29015, sample SAMEA2737903) | human oral metagenome | biome: human oral; feature: human-associated habitat; material: dental | place: China | collected 2094 ... | reverse complement strand
CTCAGCAACTAGAGGCGCAAAATATTCCGTACCGAGCCTTATCTCAATGGATTATGTCAACAAACCAACAGCAGCAATTCATTCAGCAATTCACTGCGGCGGTCCAACCGCAAGATTATGCTGTGTTGCAAGATATTGGGATTCCGCCGGAAACCATCCAAACCGCTTTGGAGGCGTTGGGCACGGAAACGCCTTTATCCTTGTCTTCTGCCTTGCAACAACAAATCGGGCAGGCGTGGCAAACGTTATATTTGGGGCATTTATTGCCGGGGAAGGTTTCCGGTATTGTGCAGATTGTTGGTCAATCTGCCTTTCCATTTGAAAATTTGGCCAATCAGCAAGATATCTTTTGGACGGATAAACGATCGCATTTGAATCAAGCATTTCAAGCCACCCGTGATCAGGCAGCCTGGCTTAAAGCAATGTCATTTTTGTTTGCCGGTTTATTGTTATGGCGTTTCTTTGGTGTGAAAAAGACGGTGACCATGTTATTGCCACCCTTGTGTGCCATTGTGTTGACGATAGCCATTTTCGGCTGGGTAGGTTGGCCAATCAGTTTATTTACGATGTTCGGCTTGTTATTGGTTTCTGCCATCGGGATTGATTATACCGCCTATATGCAAACGGCAAATGAACCTTTATACGGTAAGTACATTGCGGTATTATTGGCGGCGACCACAACGCTCATTTCCTTTGTTTTACTGGGCTTAAGCTCGACACCTGCTGTTGCCTCTTTTGGTTTAAGCGTCAGTCTTGGTGTGTTATTCAGTGTTATCATTACGTTTAAAATGTTGCGGTAAGGAAGTATGAAATATTGTTTAATTCTCTTTTTTGCCATGCTAACGGCGTGTAGCACATTACCAACGGTAAAACAGTTGCCGGCGCATCAAGGCATTCGAATCTTTAAAGTAGAACAAGTGACGGCTGAAAATCAATTACAGCAAGCCAGTTTGTTAACCTTACAAATGGATGCGCAACAATGGCGTTGGGTGCAAACGGATCCGCTTGGTGCACCGTTAGCGAGAGTAATTTTAACTAAACAAGGGTGGCAAAATGATGGTTTTGTTATGCCGAATCAACAGGCTCGTCAGCTCTTTTCCGCCCTTTCTACGGCGTTAAACCCACAGCAACCTTTATTTGATTTTAGCGCTGTTCAGCCTATTTCAAACGGCACAGATTATTTTGTTAAACAGAAAAAAGTATGGCAAATCAGACAATTGCCATCCATGATTGAAATCGATTTGTCGGATCATAGCCATTGGCGAATCGAGGAACTAAATTAAGAGAAAAATGACCGCACTTTATTTAAGCAAACCGGCAATCCTAAGTAGTCTAGGTGAAGGTATCGAGAGACATGTTCAACATTTACTGAATGCCGAGGATTCCCCACTAAAACTTTCCGAGCGTGCTTTTCATATTTATGGACTAGAAGGAAAACCACGCGTCTTTGGCGAAGTGAATGTTCCTTTACGTCCTTTCCCACAGAATTTACCGGAAATCCATGTGAGCCGTAACAATCAATTACTGTGGCATTGTTTGGCGCAAATAGAAGAGCAGATCGTGTCAGTCATTCAACGTTTTGGAAAGCATCGTATTGCCGTGGTAATTGGCACATCGACAACCGGCGTTGATGAAAATATTCCGGTGTTTAAATATGCGGCACAACATCATGACTGGTCAGGTGAATCCTTTAAACAACAGCAACAATATTTTTCTGCACCGGCTGATTTTGTCGCCTATCAATATGGTTTGGAAGGGCTAACTTACGGTATTTCTACAGCCTGTACTTCCGGCGCAAAAGCGTTAATCAGTGCTGCACGTTTATTAAATGCCGGCTTGTGTGATGCGGTAATTTGCGGTGGGGTAGATGAACTTTCGCCTCTCACGATCAGTGGTTTTTCCTCTTTGTCCGTGTTGTCCGATAAACGTTCTAACCCGCTTTCGGTTAATCGTGATGGCATCAATCTTGGTGAAGGCGCCGCTGTTTTTATCATGACACGAGAAAAATTAGAGGAAAGCAACATTGCGTTGTTAGGTTACGGCGCAAGTAGCGATGCTTATCATATGTCGTCTCCGCATCCTGAAGGTGAGGGGGCGATTGCTGCGTTTCGTGCTGCACTGAACTCAGCTCAATTAGCAGCGGATGAAATAGGTTGGATTAATTTACACGGCACGGGCACAGTACATAACGACCAAATGGAAACCTTAGCGGTTCATCAGGTGTTTGGCGATAATACGCCATGTACCACGACCAAACCCTACACAGGGCATACTCTTGGCGCAGCTGGGGCTGTAGAGGCTGCGATTGTATGGGGCATTATCGATCGTACATTGAATCCGACAGGTAAGTTGCCTGCACAATTGTGGGATCATCAGACCGATGCTGCATTGCCGGCAATAAATATCACCCATGAACAAAGTCAGTGGACTAAGTCACAACGCATTGGGGCGAGCAGTTCTTTTGCTTTTGGTGGAAATAATACCGTATTGATTTTAGGGGAACGACATGCCTGATTTAACCTGTCCGATAACAGACATTGCACCTTTGGTGCCGCACAGTGGCAAAATGATTATGCTGGAAAAAATTCTTGATTTTGGTACAGATTTTTTGATTGCCGAGATGGAGGTTCGACCGGATAACCTTTTTCTCCAGGGGGAGAGACTGCCTAGTTTTTTAGGGGCGGAAATTATGGCGCAAGGCGTTGCCGCCTGGGATGGCTGTAAATGTGCACAACTCGGAAAACCCATCGGATTAGGGTACTGGCTGGGTTCACGTAAATTAAGTATTCATCAGCCTTATATTGCTATAGGCAGTAAATTACGTATTCAAATTAAGCTTTCCATTGAAGATGCTTCCGGTTTCGGCGTGTTCGATTGCCAATTAATCGATGCTAACAGTCAACAGATTATCGTGGAAGGCGCGTTAAATGTCTTCAGACCGCAAGCGTAAATTCATTGCTAAAAACCACCGCACTTTTTATCTAATCTAAGGAATTTATATGAGTGAAACAGTTTTAATCACAGGTTCTAGCCGAGGTATTGGCAAGGCGATTGCCTTACAGTTGGCGCAGTCAGGCTTTGATATTGTGGTGCATTGCCGTAGTCGAATGGAAGAGGCGGAAGAGGTTGCACAGGCTGTTCGTGAATTGGGGCAACGTGCTCGCGTATTGCAGTTTGATGTCAGTCATCGCGCGGAGGTCGCAGAAAAGCTACTTGCCGATGTGGAAGCTAACGGTGCTTATTACGGCGTGGTGCTGAATGCAGGACTCACCCGTGATAACGCATTTCCAGCCTTAACCGAAGATGACTGGGATCAAGTATTGCGTACGAATTTGGATGGTTTTTACAATGTATTACATCCGATTATGATGCCGATGATTCGTCGCCGCAAAGCAGGGCGTATTGTTTGTATTACATCGGTGTCGGGCTTAATCGGCAATCGTGGTCAGGTGAATTACAGCGCTTCCAAAGCCGGGATTATCGGTGCGGCAAAGGCGCTTGCAGTGGAATTAGCAAAACGTAAAATTACCGTAAACTGTGTGGCGCCGGGGTTAATTGATACGGATATTCTGGATGAAAATGTGCCTATTGATGAAATTCTAAAAGTGATTCCGGCAGGGCGAATGGGCGAGCCGGAAGAAGTGGCACACGCGGTAGATTTTCTCATGGATGAAAAAGCGGCTTACATCACCCGCCAAGTGATCGCCGTGAATGGCGGTTTATGCTAACGCATCTAGAAACCATGAAGACGTCAAAGAGATAATTAAATGAAACGAGTTGTGATTACGGGAATCGGCGCTGTTACTGCCTTTGGTAAAGAATGGTCGTCTGTCAAAGCGGCTTTTCAACGCAAACAAAATGCGGTGCAGGCAAAAACAGAATGGGCAGAACGTTACCCTGAGTTGGGCGCTAATCTGGGGGCTGAAATTTTAGGGTATCAGCCACCGAAACATTGGAATCGCAAACAACTACGCAGTTTAGGACGCGTCTCTCAACTTGCTGTGGAAGCCTCTGAAAATGCGTTAGCAAATGCGGGATTATTGGATGAAAAAGGCGAAATTCTGGCTTATTTAAAGGACGGCAGAATGGGCGTTGCTTGTGGTTCTTCGACAGGCTCTACCAATGATGTGCGTGATGCGGCTGAATTACTTATGACCGGTAAATCCGATGGTTTTAATGCGAATACTTATGTGCGCATGATGCCGCATACCGCCGCCGCCAATATCGGTATTTTCTTCGGTTTGACCGGACGAATTATTCCTACTTCTAGTGCGTGCTCTTCTGGTAGCCAAGGTATCGGCTACGCTTATGAATCCATAAAATACGGTTTAATTCCCATGATGTTGGCTGGCGGTGCGGAGGAGTTTTGCCCGTCGGAAGTCTATGTGTTTGATTCTTTATATGCGGCCAGCCGCAATAATGCCAATCCGGACAAAACACCACGTCCTTATGATAAAGATCGTGATGGTTTGGTCATTGGTGAGGGTGCCGGGATTTTTGTCCTCGAGGAGCTGGAGCACGCGCTTGCCCGTAACGCTAATATTATTGCAGAAGTCGTGGGCTATGGGGCGAATAGCGATGGTGCGCATGTGACCCGCCCGCAAAAGGACACCATGCAACGTTGCATGGAATTGGCGTTAAAAGATGCGAATTTATCGCCGCAAAAAATTGGTTATGTGAACGGACATGGCACGGCGACGGAGCAAGGCGATATTGCGGAAACCCTCGCCACCGAAGCGGTGTTCGGCAAGATTCCGTTAAGCTCGCAAAAAAGTTATTTAGGCCATACGCTCGGGGCATGCGGTGCATTGGAATCCTGGTTTTCTATTGAAATGATGCGTGACGGTTGGTTTGCACCGACCATTAATCTGGATAACATTGACGAACGTTGCGGTAAACTGGACTACATCCAAGGCGACGGGCGCCATATTGATACGGATTATGTGATGAATAACAACTTTGCCTTCGGTGGCGTGAATACTTCGTTGATTTTTAAGCGTTGGCAGGGATAAAAATAAAATCGGCGGCAGGACGCGGAAATTAGGTTTGCTGACCTCGAGCCATGCGTAATTTCAACCGGGTTTACCGTTCGTTCATCAAAAACAGCACCGCATTGAAGCCATTTCAATGCGGTGCTGTTTTGGACTTTCAATAATTGGCTCAAGCCAAGCGTTTCGTGTTAAACAAACGTCGGATTTAATACAATAGATAAAAAATCCATCTCTTGCGTATTCTCAATATTCGGCAGGTTATTCAACTTTTTGAGCGCACCTTCTGCGTCCTTCGACACTATCCAAAAGCACGCCCCTTCTTGTTGTCCGTTGTCGTTCTCCAACACCCAACCGACCAGCGCGGATGGTATCTCTTGCTGTTCCAGATCCAGCAACGCCAACTGTAACGGTTGCCAAAGAGAGTGTTGATTTACCGCTAGAAACAGCGAATTACCACGGATTTGCAAGGTTTGTGCCAGTTGAAAGGTCGCCGCGTTATTGATATTTGCCATAAAATCCAACGGGCTTGGCAGATTTTGTGTCGTGAGTTGGCGGAACATTTTGTCGAATTTACTGGGTGAATTAAACGGTGAGCCGAGATAAATACCGCTTTTCTCCGTTAAATAAGGCTTTAGCGGTAATGCACCTAGAAGAGCAAGTTGAGTGAAGCGGCTTAAACGACGGGCATCAACGCCATGTGCTTTGAGTTGTTGGCGCAAGGTTTTGTCGTCTATATCGTTGCTGATGAACTGATGGATTTGTCGGATAAAGTAGGTCATTTGTTTACCTCAAGCACCCAAGCTATGTTGCTTCCACCGAAACCTAAAAAATAATTTAAAAAACGACCGCACTTTTGCAGTTCGCTTTTCAATTGATTGAATAAAATGGCGCTTTCAAGCGCCCCACTTGCGCCAAGGGTGTGTCCCGTTTGGGTTTTTATGGAAAGCCATTGTGCATGTGGGAAAATTTCTTGTAAAACCCGTAGTTCCATTTCATCGCTGTTACCGCCGACGCCATGGACTTTCACGCCGTCAATGTCGGCCGGCATGAAATTGGCATTATTGAGGCAGGCATTAATCAGGTTACGCAATGCCGATTCACTGCTGTTGGTGAGATTTTCGTTATCGGTTAGCGGCGTGACGCCCACTATTTCGCAAGGCAATTGTGGATTCGGTTGAGTAGATAACGCCACACAGCCGATGCCTTCGCCTAACACAATGCCCGTTGGGTTCGTGAGCGGCGAATATTGCGCTTCCTGTGATAACAAATTCATCGCCTGAAAATGCTCGAACGTCAGACGATTAAACATCTCAAAGCCGATAACCAAGGCTTTTTCATACATTCCGCTTTTCAGCATTTTATAGGCATACCCTATTGCTTGTGCGGAGGAGGTGCAAGAGGTGGCGAAACTGAACACGTCCGTTTGATAACGGGCACGTAAATCATCGGCAATCACCACCAGACTATGTTCTTTCGGCAATGGGAGATTGTGCGCCAGGCGGGCTTCGCAATCGCTGATAACATAAGCGGTGGAACCGAGCAGAATCGGGATTTGTTTCAACTCGCTTTTATCCCAGCCCGCCTGCTGTAAAGTGCGGCCGATTTCCAAGTCAAAATACGCATAAAGCTGTTCAAGGGAAAGCAAAGGCTCCTCAAAAGCATTGAAGTACGGAAAATGAAGCGGTTGCCCCAACATGTGAGAGGTTCGTTGCCCAAGATGATTGGCAAATTTGGCAGAAGCCGCGGTGAGATAAACGTTCATTAGGCTTTTTGGTATTGTTCGCGAATAAAGGCAGCAAGATCGTGTATGTTCATCATGTGTTTGCGCACCATGCGATCTCCCTGTAATCGCACGCCAAAATGTGCTTGTAATGCCACAACGACCTGCAAGGCATCTAAAGAATCTAACTGAATGCGGCTTTGTTCACCGAAGAGCCATTCATCATCGCTGATTTCCATTGGGTCAAATTCGTCTTTTTCTGTTTCTTGGATAATCAGTTTTTTGAGTTCTTGTTCTAATGCCGGGTATTCCAGCGTGAAAAGATAAGCCATTAGAATCTCGCTTGTTTGGTTAATTGTTGTTGATAAATCAGCGTGGCAAAAAGTAATGCAATCATGCCGAAACCACTTAATAAGTAGATCGGTTGTTGCATTTGGCTGAGGTGATATTGGTTTAACAATAAATTTTGAAAACCGCTTAATGCCCAACCCATAGGGGAAAATTGAGCAATGGTTTGCATGATCTCCGGCATGACATAAACGGGCACCATAATCCCCCCGATTGCTGCCATAATAATAATGCCGCCACCGCCCAATACTACGGCATGCTCGGTGGTGCGCGCTAGCACGCTCACCAGCAAACCATAACCCAACGCGGCAAGGCTAACGGCGCCGGATAGCACAAAATAAGGCAACCAATCGCCCGTTAACCCAAACGCCGGCATATTCAGCGCTGGCAATACAAAATAACCGAGCGCCACCATGCCGACAAATTGCAGTTGGTTGATGAGGAAATACGGAATCAATTTGGCAACAATCTGGCTCCATGCGGAGGCGCGCGCCATGCGTAGACGGGTGAGCGTGTTGGTTTGGCGTTCCATCGCCATCACATTGGACAGGGGAATCATGATAAAGAACATGCCAAAAATCAGCCAGGCGGGTACGCTATGTTGCACGGAATTCGGCTTGGAAACTGCTTTCCCTTGCCGATTCACATAAATTTCCTGCCATAAATCTTTTGCCAGATAATCGTTAATTTGGGCGAATTTGCTATCCAGTTCTTTATTGACTTTATTTTGAATCTCTTTGATTGGCTTACGTTTGTTATTTTCTAACGTAATGTGATTGTCTGCCAAATAATGGTTTAAACGCAGTTGCGAATAATGCTTTTGCAACACGCCTTTCACACCCAACAACCAACTGCGATCCACGCTCGGATTCAACCAAAGTTGCAGGTTTTTTTCTTCGGAAAGTGCGGTCTGTTTTTTATTCGGATTGAAAATCAGCAAATCGAATTTCCCTGCTTGTAGCGCCTCTTGGTATTGCGCCAGCTCTTCCGGTGGCGCTTGGCGAACGGCAAGTTTTTCATTTTTGAGCGCGTCTAAAAAGGCATCGTTAAGCGCATTTTTTTCACTCAATAGCACAATTTCCGAGCGATTGCTTAAGGCATTATCATTGCTCAACGCGACCGACATAATCAGCATGAACAAAATCGGCATGATAAATAATACGGCGACACCGTGCAGATCGCGGCTTAATAGACGCATTTCTTTGGCAATCGAAGCAATTAACACGTTTTTCCCGCCTTATTTAAAAAATCCAAATAAAAACGTTCCAAACTTTGTCCCTCTTTTAAAATGTCCTGCACCGATCCCTGATAAATCAATTCGCCTTCGTTCAGCAGCACCAATTTATCGCATAATTGTTCGATTTCCTGTAAATAATGGGAGGTATAAATTACGGTGACACCTTGCTGTTTCAACGCTGCCACGCTATTCAAAATAAACTGGCGGGATTGTGGGTCGATGCCTACCGTAATTTCATCTAAAAAAATCATTTTCGGGCGATTAATCAAACCGATGGCAAAATTCAAGCGGCGCTTTAAACCGCCGGATAAATGTTTCGCGAGTTTGTTTTTATGCGCCGTTAAATCCACCTGTTCCAGCAAGGCTTGCAGATAATTTTTGTCTTTCACCTCATAAAGTGCGGCAAAAAATTTCAGATTTTCCCACACCGTCAGCAACGGATAAAAAGCAAAATCCTGCGGCACCAAGGAAATTTGATGGCGCTGTTTCTTGCTCAATTTCGCTAAAGACACACCATCAAAATAAATCTCTCCTTGTTGTACCGATTGCAGCCCTGCAAGCAGGGACATTAATGTCGTCTTTCCTGCACCATTAGGGCCAAGCAACCCCACGGTAGAAGCCGATTCAATGCGAAAACTGACCGCACTTAATGCGTTCTTTTCCGCGTTGGGGTAGTGATGGCTGAGATGGTTTATTTGAATCATTTATATTTATTTCAATAGGTAGTTAATTAAATAATCCATTAAATAATCAACTTCTAACTCTGTGATTTTATCTAAATGTATATTCTTATCTGTTCCTATAGATTTTTTAATTGGGTCATATGTTCGATATAATTTCTCTATCCATTCTAATTGGAATTTATTTTCTTTAGAAATTTTTTCTAATATAGAAACAGTTTCACCTTTTGTTCGTGATGCAGTAAATATTATTTTACAGTCATGTTTTTTTATTAAACATGTTTCAACACGATCTTTAATAATTTTCTTTATATCGCCCGCAGTAGATATTCCAATTTTAATACCGTTGTAATCAAAAATAGCAACAACATCATATTTTTCATTTGAATAATCATCATCTAATTTAACAAAATCAAAACTTTTATTTTTCTTAAGTTGATGAATAAATGTTTTTAAAGCTGTGGATTTTCCTCTACTAGATGAGCCATATAAAGCAACAATTGTTTTTTTCATTTGTAATCCCCTACACTAAATTTTTCCATAATATTTGTTCTTGACTCGCAATCTCCCGCAAATACTCCGCTATCATTTTATATCCTTCCATTGATGGCTTTTTGCATTGCTTCACACACAAGCCCGCAAATTGGCGCCACATGTCGCCAATTTCCGTCATGTGTTCGGAAGCCTGTTTGTATTTAGGCTCTTGGCAGATATCAGCAGCTTGTTCAAGGAAATAGGCGTATAAATAACGGAAGCCTGCACCGCCGGTGCCGATTTCTTCTTGCATACGCACGATATGCCCTAAATATAAGCGTTTGTATTTTTCCGAAGGATGAGTTGCCAGTTTTTCAATTTGTTTGGCAACGGTACGAATGCCTTTTACACCGACGAAAAAGAGCGGAGCCAACATTTGTTTGGCATTCTTGCGAATGGCTTTATGAATTAAGGCAGGCAAATCTATTTGGGCTAAATTCGGTTGATTTTCAAAGTAATACATCAATCCTTTTGGTGCTAATACACCTTTTACAAAACGCGCCCGTTGCAAATCTTCCGTTGCGCAACGTTGCACGCTTTCAAACACAGGATCGCTAATCAGATAATCGTTTTGCTCTTTGCCATACACGATTAAATTATGCGCATTAAAATGAAAACGCATCTCAGGCGGAAAATAAGGCAGCCAGAAAACGGACGTTTGCAAGCCCACTAATTTATTTTCAGTCAACGCCTTGTCAAGTGCTTGCTGCCCGATTTCCGACGAGCGAAACTTCTGTATTTTTAACCGCACTTTCAGCAGTTTTGAGACTTTTTTGATAATCGAACGCGGCGGCATTCGATAAGAAATCAGCGGCATTCCGTTAATTTTCACCAACGGAATATAAACAAAAGTCAACGCCGATGCCAAGCCGAAAACCATGGCTTCGTTAAAATTCACGCCGTGCGATTTTAGCAAGGTGGACATGACGCCGCTTTCGCAGTGGGCGGTGTGTTGGTGGTGGAAGTTGTTGTTCATCGTTAAGTTATTTTTTTAATTTAAATAATTTTTCAACGTAAATTTCGCCTAGTCGCTCTTTTTCTTGCCGGCGATTTTTGGCAAATTTATCGTATTCTAAATAGGCTTTTTCGTCCGCTTGTTGTTTACTGATTGAGCCGGCGTTTTGCAATACTTGACGATCATTGAAAGCGAGAAATTCATCTAGCTTTTGCGTCCAATCTTTTAAGAAAAATTGTTTTTTGCGGGAAGCCTGATCTTCGGCGAAATCCAACCACATTGATATGATTCGGTTTAATGCGGTGATTTCTTTTTCATTCAAATAATTTTTCGCCACGGTTACATCTTTTTTTACCACATCTGTACCACGAAAATTTGTCAGCCCCATATTAGGCAAACTTGCGTTGGCTCTCTGAAATATGATTTCCGATGCGGTGCTGTTCGTGCAAGCAAAATGTAATTTGTTCTGGATTTTTTGGAAAAATTGCGTCGTTTCTTTAAATGAAGGTTGATAGTCCGCTGCTAAAGTAAAAATTTCACGAACGCGTAAATACATTCTGCGCTCGCTTGCTCGAATATCCCGAATTTTTTCTAATAAAAGATCGAAATAATCCTCTGCTTGATTTGTTCCGATAGGTGGATTTTTTAAGCGTTCTTCATCTAAAACAAAGCCTTTTTGAATATATTCCGTTAATGTTCGCGTTGCCCATTGTCGAAATTGCGTGCCTCGAGCGGAGCGGACGCGATAACCGATGGCTAAAATCATCGGTAACGCATAAATTTGAGTATTATATCGCTTGCCATCAGTGGCAGTTGTCAACTGAAAGTTGACAACTGAAGCTTCATCCAATTCATTTTCTGCCAAAATCGCTTTAATATGCTTGCTAATATTTTGCTTTGAGGTTTGATAAAGCTCTGCCAACTCTAGTTGATTCAACCAAAGTTGCTGCCCCAGTTCGCGCAAAGTAAATTGCGAAAGCCCATCATCGGTGGTGTAAATAATAATGTCATTATCTGCCATTTTTTATTTTCTCAAGACTTATCCCAAACACTTCCGCATATCTCTCCAACACCTTATCCGACAACTTTGCAAACACACTCGGTTTAAAGTGGCGTTTGATTTGCCATTGCCAGAAGCCGGTGGCTTGGGCGAGGCTGGGGAGGTCGAAGCGGTAACGGTACATATAATAAAAGAGCGGTGACTTTTCGCCGAGTTTTACGGCGGCTAACGCTTCGGTGGTGAGTCGGTTGAGTTCTTCTACCGCCTGTTCGGTAGCGAATTCTTCCATTTCCCAACCGTTAGTGGTGGCGGTTTGGTAGTTGCCGTTTTGGGTGGCGTAGATGACTTTACGCTGTCCTTTGAAGATTTTGCTGTCGTCTTGCGGGATATCGTTAACGTCCATCGACGACCTCAAGCAGCATAAAACAAGAAGAAAAACGACCGCTCTCAGGAATATAACAGAGCACCTTTTGTCCGTTCACAAGCGGGTATTTTTCGAGAAACTCTTGCAAAATAATATAGATGGAAGCTGATCCCGTATTTCCTTTGCTTTCAAGGTTGGTAAACCATTTTTCCTGCGGGATAACGAAATTGATGTTTTTCAATCCTTCCAATAATTTATCGCGGAAAAAGCCCGAAGAATAATGCGGCAAGAAATAATCAATTTCATCGACTTTTAAAGCGTATTTGTCGATTAAACGCAACAATGCCTTTTCCACCGTACAACGCACAATGTTTTCATTCAGCAATTTCACATCTTGTTTCACTGCCATAAAACTATGGGCATCACGGGTTTGTTTATCTACATTTTTCCAACCGACAAATTTTCCTTGTTGTAACTCGGCACCGGCATACATACAAACCGGCATTTCGTTGGCGTAAGAAATCAGATCAATCCAATGAATTTTGAAACTAATTCCTTGCGGATTGGGCTTGTTGCTTAAATGCACTGCGCCTGCACCGTCAGAAAGCATCCAGCGCAGAAAATCTTTTTCAAAACCGATTTCCGGGCGCGCATCCTCTAATTTTTTCTGATCGATTTCCGCTTCAAAATGTTCGCTACGCATAATTGCCGAGGCACTTTCAGATGCGACCGCAATGGCGTTGTGGTGTTCGCCGGTACGAATGCCGTTGTAAGCGTGTTTCATCGCCGCCATGCCGGCAACACAGACTCCGGCGGTGGTGAGCACTTCATAAGGTGGCGCGTCAGGAATTAAACCGTGAATCATCACGCCTTGTCCCGGCATAATTTGATCGGGGTAAGAAGTGCCGCACGCTAAACAGCTCACTTCATCTGCTTTTAAGCCTTGGGCAAATAAGCCTTTGATTGCTTCTACTGCAAGCTCTGTACCGCTGTGCGTGGTTTCTCGTGTGATCGGATCAATCGCATAATGGCGGGTTTTGATTGCATTAGAACGCAAAATCATTTTTCGTACGCGGGATGGTAACTCACCGATCTGCCCTAAAATCTGTTCGATTTGATCATTTTCCACTGGTGCATTAGGCAAAAAAGCGGCAACACGGTTGATATAAACATCGGTTAAAGCAGTCAACTTATTCTCCTGAAGGTTCGGCAAAATAGCGTTTTTGGCGCGCTAATTTTTCTTTTAACAATGGCTTAAGTAAGCGTTTGATGAGTGCGGAAAGCGGCACTACGGTGAGAATTAACGCAATTAAAAAGAGAATGTAAAAATAGAGGACGACGCGGCGAAAACGCGGTGAAATTTGACCGCACTTTAACAGCAATTTGCCCCATAAATAGAAACTGCGATGACCGACTTTTTCGCTCATCATCAATTTTTCATCAATTTTTACCGCGCCCATATTCTGAAATAGGGTTTGATCAAGCAGTATATTCTGTTTGAAAGTGTGCGAAAGTTTTTTACCGAAACGTTGCATATCCTGTATTTCGGCATCACTGATACCCGCACTCGGTAGCCATGAAAAATAACGTTTTTTTCCGCTAAACATCCACGCCGGCGTGGTAATAAAACTCGCCCATGAATTGGATTGATCGGTTTTGACAATATTGCCGATTAGATTCGCGCCAAGTGCGGTCAACATTTTCTTCATTTTTTCCTGTGCCATCAGCCACATATTGCGACAACCGATCAGCGTAATGACCGGCGTGTCTTTCAGGATATGTGCTTGTTCCGACTGTAAAAATGCGGTGATTGGCTGTGATGGTGAGAGAAACCAGACGCTGTAGGCGATGATTACCAGATCATAGTTTTTTCGTTGTAATTGCGGGGGCTCAATAGGCGCCGGTCTTAAATGTACAGATTCCGGAAATTGGTTAAAAAACGTCATGAATTTCCAAGGGAAGAGGTAAGGTTTTTGCGGTTTGATAACACAATGTTCTACGCAAATATTGGATTGATTTTGCAACGGTACGAGAAAATTTTCCGTCAAACGGGAGAGTTGCCCGGTTTGGGAGTAGGAAACAACGAGAATGTTTTTGGTTTTAAGCATGGTCGTTTTGAATACGAATTCGTCAAAAATAGAGCAATAACTATCAAGCGCATCATAATCTTTATATGATTGAAAAGATAGATTCAATTTATTCTTGATGCTTAAATTTCAACAAATCCCGTCGTTCTTTTTTGTTAGGCCGGCGATCCGGATGCGGCATGGAAAGCATGTTATTTTTACGCGCCCAAGCTGTTTCTTCGCGTTTTTTTACGCTTTGTTCAGTTTCGCGATAAAGTAATTGAGCTTCCGGTGCGCCGCGTCGTTGATCACTGAGCGCCAATACTTCCACTTCCTTTTCCTCATTACCTTGACGCAGTTTTAGCACCGCACCCACGTCGACAATTTTGCTGACTTTGGCGCGTTGTCCGTTGTAATGTACTTTACCGCCTTCAATCATTGCTTTGGCGATACTGCGGGTTTTATAAAAACGCGCCGCCCAAAGCCACTTGTCAAGTCTGACTTCTTTTTTGTCCATGTTAAATTTCTCAGTGTCATTTGTGATAGATTATGTGCGATGGTATCACAGAATAAAGGAAAGGTTATGTCGCAAAATCAACCGGAAATTTTGGCCGTTCGTACAGCCGCGAAATCCCGCTTGTTGGAAATCCAATCTGTCGATTTACGATTTTCTAACGGTGAACGGCGCACTTATGAACGTCTTAAACCTAGCGAGCATCACGCCGTTATGATGCTGCCTATTGACGGCGATTGGCTTTTGCTGGTTCGCGAATATGCAGTCGGCACGGAGCGCTATGAACTAGGCTTTCCTAAAGGCGGCGTGGATGCGGGCGAAAAGCCGGAAGACGCGGCTAATCGTGAGCTGAAGGAAGAGCTCGGTCTAGGCGCCAAACAAATTCATTTTCTTCGTACGGTCAATACAAATCCGAGTTATATGAGCAACATAATGCATATTTTCATTGCACGAGATTTCTATTCTTGCCGACTGGAAGGCGACGAACCGGAGCCGTTAGAAATCGTGCGTTTCCCATTGGCAAATATTGATGAGTTACTCGCCGATCCAAATTTTACAGAGGCACGAAATTTAACCGCACTTTATGCGTTAAGGGATTATCTGAACAACTTAGCAAAATAAAAAACGGTTTAATTTTTAACAAATTCTAAAACTTGAAAAATTACTCATAAACATAAGAACACACTTGTATCGCTTAGATTTTCACTACATTAATATCGGCGCGCAAAGGTTGTAATAATCTCGTGGGCTACTGAATATGCAAAACGACGCATGAATTTTGTACTTAACAAATAGCACCGCATTGGAAGCGGCTCCAATGCGGTGCTATTTTGTGAGGTAATTTCCGTTTTGCGTAACTGCAATATCAGTTCAAAAATTCACCGCACTTTTCTGTAACTCTACAACTTGAATTATTTTCTGGCGAGAGGCGGCACAAAGGTTAAACCTAAATCCCAAGGCTGTTCGATCCAAGTGTTTTGCGGAATATCGACAATGTAATCATCTACTAATTGTGCACCGGCCGGTTTGGCGAATACGGTAACGAATTTCGCGTTCGGGTACATTTCGCGAATTGCACGCGCGGTATTGCCGGTGTCTACTAAATCGTCCACCACGATAAAACCTTCGCCGCCGTTCGGCACTTCGGCAGCATGCAATACCTGCAACTCGCCTTGATTTTTGTGATCGTGATAACTGGCGATACAAACGGTTTGTACGTGGCGAATGCTTAATTCGCGCGCCAATACCGCGGCCGGAAATAGACCGCCGCGGCTCACCGCGATGATGCCTTTCCATTGAGAGGCCGGAAGTAAACGTTCTGATAATTTGCGGGCGTGCATTTGGAACATATCCCAAGTCACCACATATTTTTCGCTCATTTTGATACCTTATTTTGTCGATAAATAAAAATGGCGTAAGGATAACGCGAAACAGGGTTTTATGCTATTATTTCGTGCGATTTTACGCAAAAAGGAGCGAATATGTCTGAAATTACGACATTGCAACCGCAATTATTATGGCAATGGTTTGAGCAAATTTGTGCGATTCCCCACCCGTCTCATCACGAAGACAAATTGGCGAATTTTATTGTGAATTGGGCGCAAGAAAAACGGTTTTTTGTGGAACGCGATGAAGTCGGTAACGTACTGATTCGTAAGCCGGCAAGTACCGGTATGGAGCACTGTATTCCGGTAGCGTTGCAGGCGCACTTGGATATGGTGCCGCAAGCCAATGAGGGTAATTCACACGACTTCACCAAAGATCCGATTCGTCCTTACATTGACGGTGATTGGGTGAAAGCGCAAGGTACTACCTTGGGCGCCGACAACGGCATCGGTTTGGCCTCTTGCTTGGCGGTGTTGGAAAGTGACGATATCGCCCATCCGCCGCTCGAAGTATTGCTCACTATGACAGAAGAAACCGGCATGGATGGTGCCTTAAATTTGCGTCGTAATTGGTTGCAATCGGAAATCTTGATTAATACGGATACCGAAGAAATCGGTGAAATTTATATCGGTTGCGCTGGCGGTATTAATGCTGAATTAGAGATTCCCGTACAACGCGAAGCCAATACATTTGCGCATAGCTTTCAGCTTGTGTTAAAAGGCTTGCGCGGTGGCCATTCCGGCGTGGATATTCATACCGGACGCGCCAATGCGATTAAAATGTTAGCCCGCGTGTTAGCCAAACTTTCACAACATCAATCGCACTTCCGGCTTGCGGAAATCTGTGGCGGCTCCATTCGTAATGCGATTCCGCGCGAAGCAGCAGCAATTTTGGCGTTTGACGGCGAAGTAAACGCCTTTGCAAGCACGGTTCAAAATTTGCAGGTTTTATTAAAAGAAGAATTAGCGATTGCCGAGCCGAATTTGACCTTATTCTTAGAACCGATTACCAAACCGCAAAGCGTGTTTGATGCGCAAAGCACACAAACCGTGATTAATTTATTGAACGCCTTACCAAACGGCGTGATTCGCAACAGCGATGTGATTAAAAACGTGGTAGAAAGCTCGCTCAGTATCGGCGTGTTAAAAACTGACAGCGCTCATGTGCAGGGTACGATTTTGGTGCGTTCATTAATTGAAAGCGGCAAGGCCTATGTCACCGAATTATTGGATTCGATCGCTTCCCTCGCCGGCGCTAAAACCGAATTCTCCGCACCTTATCCGGGCTGGAAACCGGTAAACGACTCCGCAATTTTAAAACTTTCCATGAAACATTATGCCGATGTGTTAGGCAAGCAGCCGGACATTAAGGTCATCCACGCCGGTCTTGAATGCGGTCTTCTCAAAGAACATTATCCGAATATCGAAATGGTGTCTTTCGGTCCAACCATCCGCAATGCCCACTCGCCGGATGAAAAAGTTCAAATTTCCACGGTAGAAACCTATTGGGATTTGTTGACGAGAGTATTGGGGGATATTTCAGCTAAGTAAAAATAATCTATAAAAGTATTTTTACATTAATTGATTTCTGTTTAACAAAAAAGCCCCTTTCGGGGCTTTTTTATTTACCTATTTCACAATATTAATCTTCCATTTCGGAGTTTAATAATGCTGCTAAACTTTGCGTTGCGTCATCTGCAATGAATTCAAATTCTGCTTCAATATCAGCATCGTTTGCGAAGGTGGAGATTGGTTCTTCGATCGCTTCTACCGCTAATTCTGCTGCTTTTTGGCGGCTTTTAATGCGGTTTTGGTGATACGCGAAACCGGTACCGGCCGGAATTAAACGACCCACGATGACGTTCTCTTTCAAGCCGCGTAATTCGTCACGTTTACCTGCCACTGCAGCTTCGGTAAGAACGCGTGTAGTTTCTTGGAACGATGCCGCCGAGATGAAGGATTCCGTTGCAAGAGACGCTTTGGTGATCCCCAATAATTCACGCTCGAATTCAACCGGCGGTTTGCCTTCCGCTTCACGTTTACGGTTTACGATTTTCACGCGAGCCACTTCCACTTGTTCCCCTTCGAGGAATTCGGAGTCGTAAGCTTTGGTGATAATCGCCTTACGCAACATTTGACGTACGATAACTTCGATGTGCTTGTCGTTGATTTTTACCCCTTGTAAGCGGTAAACATCTTGCACTTCGTTGACGATGTACTCGGTGACTGCGCGTACGCCGCGTAAACGTAAGATATCGTGTGGCGTTTCCGCACCGTCAGAGATGATGTCACCACGTTGTACCATTTCGCCTTCAAATACGTTGAGCTGACGCCATTTTGGAATCATTTCTTCGTAAGTTTCACCTTCAGTTGGGGTGATTAATAAACGACGTTTACCTTTGGTTTCTTTGCCGAAGGACACGATACCGGAGATTTCTGCCAAGATTGCAGGCTCTTTCGGTTTACGCGCTTCAAACAAGTCTGCCACGCGTGGAAGACCAC
>ERZ772764.986-NODE-986-length-18450-cov-3.540092_pt1 | contig 18450 bp, 11 predicted proteins | sample MGYA00512163_ERZ772764 | MGnify/ENA primary metagenome ERZ772764 (study PRJEB29015, sample SAMEA2737903) | human oral metagenome | biome: human oral; feature: human-associated habitat; material: dental | place: China | collected 2094 ... | reverse complement strand
AACGGATTAGATACGCTGTAACTAACGTGTTTTTTCTCGGAAACGGATTAGATACACTGTAACTAACGTGTTTTTTCTCGAAAACGGATTAGATACACTGTAACTAACATGTTTTTTCTTGAAAACAGATTAGATACGCTGTAACTAACGCGTTTTTTCTCTGAAACGGATTAGATACGCAGTAACTAACGTGTTTTTTCTCGGAAACGGATTAGATACACTGTAACTAACGCATTTTTTCTTGAAAACAGATTAGATACGCTGTAACTAACGCATTTTTTCTTGAAAACGGATTAGATACGCTGTAACTAACGCGCGCTTGAAAGGCAAAAAACCATAAAATACCCACGTTTAGGTATTGCGCGCGCTGTTTATTCTCGGTATTTTTGCAGCAAACCCATTTCCAAATTCTACATTATTCATGATATGATAAAAACTCTCAAACGTTTAGGAGCTTACATGGGAGGCCGCAAATGGTTGCTGCCCTGCTCCGTTGGGCTGTCGGCGGTTAACGGACTGCTGGCGCTTGTTCCCTTTGTTTTGTTGTGGCTTGTGGTGCGCACACTGCTCACCGCCGAGGGCAACCTCGCGCAAACGCCACTGTGGGACTATGCTCTGGCGGCTTTCGTGGTGTCGGTGGCCGGCGTGGCGCTCTATTTTGTGGTGCTCATGTGTTCACACTTGGCGGCTTTCCGTGTGGAAACCAACATGCGGCGGCGCGCCATGGAACGGCTCATGCGGGCGCCATTGGGCTTCTTCGACACCCAAAGCACGGGGCGGATGCGCAAAATCATTGACGAGGATTCGGCGCAAACCCACACGTTCTTGGCCCACATCCTGCCCGACGTGGCCGGCAGCGTGGTGGCTCCGATAGGCGTTATCGTGCTGCTGCTGGCGGTCGACTGGCAGTTGGGCTTGGCCTCGATGCTGCCCATCGTGGGCGCATTCGCCATCATGGGCTATATGACGAATCCCAAAAACAACGATTTTCAGCGCCTATATCTCGACGCGCAAGAGAAAATGAGTGCCGAGGCGGTGGAATATGTGCGGGGCATTCCGGTGGTGAAAGTGTTTCAGCAGACGGTGTTCTCGTTCAAACGGTTCTACAACAGCATCATCAACTACCGCGACCTCGTCATTCAATACACCCTTCAGTGGCGCTCGCCGATGTCGGGCTATATCGTTGCCATCAACGCCTTTGCCTTTGTGCTCGTCCCCGTGGGCATCCTCTTGATGGCCCATGGCAGCCGGCCGTCGGTGGTGGTGGCCGACGTGGTACTCTATGTGCTCATCGCGCCGGTGATTTCGGGCAACATCATGAAGATGATGTATCTCAGCCAAAATCTTTTCATGGCCAACGAAGCTGTGGAACGCTTAGAGCGGCTCACCTCTGTTGTGCCGCTGCCCGAAAGCGCGATGCCCAAGGTGGCCGAGTCCTTCGACATCCGTCTGGAGCAGGTGTCGTTTCGCTACGAAGGTGCCGAGCGGGATGCCGTGAGCCACATCAGCCTCACCATTCCTGAAGGTAAGACGGTGGCACTCGTGGGTGCTTCGGGCAGCGGCAAGACCACCATCGCACGGCTCATTCCCCGCTTTTGGGATGTGCGCGAAGGCTGTGTGCGCATTGGTGGCATCGATGTGCGACAGATGGATCGGGGCGAACTGATGCGCAACATTTCGTTTGTTTTTCAAAACACGCGGCTGTTCAAAACGTCTATCTTAGAAAACGTGCGCTATGGTTCGCCCAAGGCAACCATAGAGCAGGTGGAGCGCGCCATCGACCTGTCGCAAAGTCGGGAGATCATCGACCGGCTTCCCCAAGGCTTGCACACGGTCATCGGTAGCGAGGGCACCTATCTCTCGGGCGGCGAGCAGCAGCGCATTGTGCTGGCACGTGCCCTACTCAAAAACGCCCCCATCGTGGTGCTCGATGAGGCGACGGCATTTGCCGATCCCGAAAACGAGCATCTCATTCGCCAGGCACTCTCCCATCTCACACGCGGCAAAACGGTGTTGATGATTGCCCACCGCCTCACCACTGTGCGCGATGCCGATAATATCGCGGTGGTGGACGGCGGAAAGATTGTCGAGCAAGGCACGCACGATGAGCTGATGGCGTTGCAGGCACACTATTATAAAATGTGGAACGAATACCAAAAATCGGTAGCATGGAAATTATAACGATCAAAAGCATACAACTATGATGAAATACTTTCAAAATCGGTTCGCCCTGTCCGAGAAAGGTGCAAACGACTTGTTGCGCGGCATCATCTTCTCCACGCTGCTAAACCTGGCGCTGATGCTGCCGCCCACCTATCTGTTTCTTTTTCTCATGGAATATATCGGCACGCATCCACAATTACAGCGCCACACACTGTGGTTCTATCTGCTCGTGGCAGCGGTGCTGGCAGCCGTGATGTTTTTCGTGGCGCGGCGGCAATACGACAGCACCTACACCACCGTCTACAACGAAAGTGCCAAGCGGCGCATCAGCATTGCCGAGAAACTGCGCCAGCTGCCGTTGGCGTTCTTCGGCGAACGCAATCTGTCGGATCTCACGTCAACCGTGATGGAGGATTGCACCGAACTTGAACACACCTTCTCGCACGCCGTGCCCCAGCTGTTTGCTTCGATAATAAGCATACTTATCATTGCCGTGAGTCTGTTCTGCTACGACTGGCGATTAGCTGCCGCGCTCTTCTATGTCGTACCGCTTGCCTTGGCCACGCTGTTGCTGTCACGCCACCTGCTCAACAAGGTCTTCGCACGGCATTATCTCACCAAGCGCGGCATCACCGAGCAAATTCAAGAGGGATTGGAATGTGTGCAGGAAATCAAATCATACAGTGGCGAACAAGCCTATTGCAGCAGCTTCGACCAACGGCTGAAACGCTATGAGCAGGCCCTTGTGCGCAGCGAACTCATCGTCGGCACCTTTCCCAACCTTTCGGTGGTGCTGCTCAAGCTGGGCATGCCAACGGTCATCCTCGTGGGTGCGTGGTTGTTGCAACGCGGCGACGTGTCGCCCTTCGTCTACCTCGCATTTCTCATTGTTTCGGCCATGGTCTACAACCCCATTCAGGAGGTGTGCAACAACCTCGTCTTGCTTTCCTATCTCGACGTGCGCATCAACCGCACGAAAGAGATTGAAACGATGCCGGCACAGCAAGGATGCAAAGATGTTGCATTGACGCACTACGATATTGAGTTTCGCAACGTTAGTTTTGCCTATGAAGCCGACAAGCAGGTGCTACACCATGTTTCATTCACGGCAAGACAGGGTGAGGTGACGGCACTCGTTGGGCCGTCGGGCGGCGGAAAGAGCACCACTGCCAAACTTGCTGCCCGCTTTTGGGATATCAACGATGGCGAAATTTTGCTCGGCGGTCACGACATTGCTGCCATTGACCCCGAGACGCTACTCAAGAACTACGCCATCGTCTTTCAAGATGTGTTGCTTTTCAATACCTCTGTTGCCGACAACATTCGCATTGGCAAACGCAATGCCACCGACGAAGAAGTGCACCGCGCAGCGCAGTTGGCCCAATGCGACGACTTCATCCACCGCATGCCACAAGGCTATGACACCATCATCGGCGAAAACGGCGAAACACTTTCGGGCGGAGAGCGCCAACGCATTTCCATTGCCCGTGCACTGCTGAAAAACGCGCCTATCATCCTTTTAGACGAAGCCACCGCCAGCCTCGATGCCGAAAACGAAACGAAGATTCAAGCCGGCATCTCCGAACTGGTGCGCGACAAAACGGTCATCATCATCGCCCACCGCATGCGCACCGTGCGCAATGCCGACAAAATCGTGGTGCTTAGCGGAGGAACGGTGAGCGAACAAGGCACGCCCAACGAGCTGATGGCCGCGAATGGCGAGTTTGCCCGCATGGTGAAGCTGCAACAGGACGACGGCACCGCCGCTGGCTAAGCCTTCGAAAGCGCTGTAATCGCGCTCGGCAGCCTCACTTCAGCGCAGCGCATGCACCTCGCAGGAACGAAGAAAGATTACTTTTTTCGTTCCTGCAAACTTGAAACATCAAAATCAAAATGCTTTTCGTTGGAATCGACCTCGAAAACAACAAAATCGTATTGCGTTTCGTTGGAATCGCCCCCAAAAACAACAAATTTGTGCTTAGCCGTTGAGATAGCGCAACACGCGGGCGTAGAGCAATTCGTAATGGGCTTTGACGGCCGACGAATGGGTGGTGGCGATGCGCGCTTCCAACAGCTGTTTGAGCTGCTGCGCGTAGTGGAAAATATATTCGGCAGTGCGGTCGACGGTCTCGGTCCACATCGATTCGGGCTCACCATAACCGCTACCAAAGCTAAGGAACGCCACGCTATCGGGCGCGTTGGTTTGCAGGCTGCGCACCTTTCCGATTTGCTTCACCTCGTCAACATTCTGGCGTAACTTCTCCACATAGATGTTTTGCAGCGCACGATCGGTCTCGTCTAAGTTCTCATCGCCCGCCAGCGTCTTTGCCCACACGTTTCGATAGACATCATCGCAATATTCCAACGGTGAGTAGGACGTGGAATCGAGGTAATAGGTCAGTGCCAGACGCGGCGTGGCTGAGAGGGCATATTCTTGCACCCCGCTCTCGAGCATTTTATAAGGATGGTTGTTGAGCTGCGGCAATCGCTGTTCGATTTCGGGCACTCCACGTTTGCCAAAGCGGCGAGCTTCGGCCAACATCCATAGGGCTGCGGTGCGTTGTTGCGCTTTGGGCACCACCTGATAGCGCGGAAGGCCCGACGATTCGGACGACTGCAAGAGATGGATGCCGCTGATGTGGGCATAGACGTTGCGCATGTAGCCATAAGATTGCGAGGCCATGGCACGATAGAGTTCGGCCTTACGCGTGCCGTCTTCGCCGTCGGGAATCCATTCATCGAAGTGTTTTAAGATGTAGGTGAGGTTTTGCAACCCATAATTGCTCGACTTCACAGGGTCATTGCCCAAATCTTCTTCGATAGAAGAATCGTCGTATTTAACGCTCGTTTGCTGCATGCCATAACGATACATGGGGTCGTTGGCATGGGCTTCGACGAGCTTGTTGAGCGGCGCGATATCGTCTTTGTAGCTCTTGGAATGAGGGAACACGCGATAGGCCCATTCCAAAGCATAGTAATCATAGACGCCAAGGAAGGGCGGTTCCATTGCCACGCCCTTGTCAGAGGGTTGCGCTACGTAGTTGAAACGCGCATAATCCATGATGGAAGGTGTGGTGCCATATTGCTGTGTGAAGGTGGCCGACCGCAGCGAATCGGTTGGAAATGCGGCCGAAGCTCCCATGTTATGGGGGAAGCCGAGCGTGTGACCCACTTCGTGTGCGATGATATACTCGAGCGTCGAGGCCATCAAACTGTCGGGCATGGTCGCGGCACGTGCAGAAGGGTCGCGCTGCGCCGTCTGCACAAAGCGCCAGTTGTTAATGGTGTTCACCACATCGTTGTAGACCAATACGGTGGCCGTGACAATCTCGCCCGTGCGCGGATCAACCCAGGAAGGTCCCATAGCGTTCTCCACAGCCACCGGCAAATAGCGAATGCACGAATATTTAAAGTTATCGGGATCGAATGAAGGGTCGTCGGTAGGGAAATCCTTTACCTGCATCACATGCTTAAATCCAATGCGCTCGAAAGCCTTGTTCCAACGCAATATTCCGGCCTTAATGGCCTTTTTCCATAATGCTGGGAAGGTGTTTTCCACATAATATACGATGGGTTTCACAGGTTCGGTGAGTTGCCCCGCGAAATAAGCAGCCGTGTCTTTAGGCTCTATGCGCCAACGGTTGACGAAACTCACCCGCTCAATAAGCCCATTGTTGACAATGGATTTCGGCGTTAAGAACATGCCCACACGTGTGTCGCTCAACCGAGGCTTCATGGCTTTCTCGGGCAGCAATGCCAACGTGAAGTTCACCCCAATCGAAACGGGATAGTTGCCCACGGCCACATTGCCACTACCACCGCTCATGTTGGTGATGTAATTGCGCTCCATTTGCACGCAGGCATTGGTGTCGAACACCTTCATTGCCGTCACACGCGACAGATTATCCTTTAAATCGGCATCCACACGAAATGGACCTGCAGACTTAGAGATGACGGGGAAATAGCGGCTTTCGCGCAAGAACAGCGACGAAGCATCGAAGAGAATGCCGCCTGTTTTCTTGTTACGCGCCTTGATGGGGAACGTAAAGAAATCGAGGTTGCGATAGTTCTGCTCTTCAGAACGCTTTGGCGTGTTGCCTGGCAGCGCATCCATCATCTCAGAATTCACCGCCTCCATCACAATGGCACTATCCTTTTCAACAAAGCGAATGTGTGTCAACGCTCCGTTGTTAAATCCCAGTTCGGCAAACTGCGGATTGGAAACCGATGAAATAGTTGCGCCGATGAGCATGTCGCGCCCCAACGTCTGGGGTGGCAACTCCACCAAAAGCCTATCTTCTGTGCGATAAAACGAGATGAAAGACCCTTTGGCCGAATCGGTCTTGGCATCCGAAATAGCACGTGTATAAGCATCTTTCACCACCATAGGCGTGGCTTTCTTTTTCTTTTTAAAGAAAGGAAAAGCCTGCGTAGAAAGCGAAAAGCCAAGCGAAACAACGAGCAGTGTCGCACCTAAAACGGCACGCTTAGAAACATACTTATGTTGCATCATTTCTTCACCTCCATGGTTTTGTTCAACTTAAACAGCAACATCTCATAGTGCGTCTTTGCAGCAAGAGGTAAATTAGTCTTCAAACATTTCTGCAACAAGGGGCGCAAACGCAGCAGGCTGCTATAAAAATAGAGTTCAGAGTTGTCTGCAATGTTGAGATCCACATTGGGAGAGAGATTTAAACCAGGGTCACCAAAGCCTGGTGTAGTACTGGTTTCAGCCTGCATAAAGGCTGCTCTCCCACCCGATGCGCCTGAAGAACTTCCACTACCCGTTACTTTCGAAACGGCTGCTTGCGCATAGTTCATAAACGTGCGCTGCATAATGCGTTCGCCTTGCGACGGAGCACGCTGCTCTGCAGCACTCTTAAAGAACACGTTAAACACGTCGTCGAAATAATCTTTCTGCGAATAGGTGGCTGGATTTAAATAGGCCGACACGGCAACACGTGTGCGAGCAGCCAAAATTTCATAAGCCATATACTCCAACGATTGGTCGTAATAGCTCACAGCCATAAAGCCTTTACGTTCGAATGCGCGATCAGCATAATCGGTGAAATGCACCGCCTGTTGCAAAACCCATTGTAAAGAACGTTGCTGAAGCGCCTTGGAAACCACCTGATAGCGCGGCACTCCCGACGAAATCTTCATGTTGTTGATATAAATGCCTCCCACATTGCTCAACACTTGCTGGAAAAGTGCATAGCGCGCTTGTGAGATTCCCCAATAAAGTTTTTCTTTTATGCGGCTGTCCTCATCATTCTTAATCCAAGAAGTCAGCCCCTTTTGGGCGATACTCAGGTTTTTATTCGTGTAGTTAGCCGTTGCAATGAAGTCGCTTCCCAACAAACTTGACTGTGCACGCGGATCCCATTTGTTATAGCGTGCATCATAATATCTGAGACGAGGATTTTTAATTTTGCTATCAACAAAAGCCTCCAAAATCTTCTTTTCCTCATTGATAGAGGTCTGCTCGGGATTAAAATAACGATAATTCCAATTGATGGTGAATGCATCATACATACCGATGCCCGCAGGAACCAAGCGCACACCCTTGTCTATTGGTTGTGCAATGGTGTTATAATGGAAATCGTCCATCACCGAAGGCGTCAGCCCCATGGTCGTTGTAAAACGGGCATTGCGCAGCGAGTCGGTGGGATAAGTGGCCGAGGCACCTGGATTATCCAAAAGACCTAACATGCGACCCATCTCCTTTGTAACCAAGAAAGATAGCGCTTCGGCAAACTTTGCTTCGGGCAAACGATTTGAACGCACAGAAGGATCAACAGCAGCCGTCTCAACATAACATTGCCGGTGCAACAACGTTTCTACATTTGAATAGATAAACATCGAAGCCTCCATAATCTCTCCCGTGTTGGGATTGACATGAATATCACTCGAAGGCAGAGCCGATGCACCACTCGGAACATAGCGAATGCACGAATACTCAATATTATCAGGATCGAAATCACCACGCTTTTGTGGGAAGTCCACTACCTCAATCGCATTCTTAAACCCTATTTTTTCAAAGGCCTTGTTCCACTGTAACACACCCTCACGAATGGGTTTCTTCCAGTTTTCTGGGAAGGCATCGTCCACATAGAAACGAATGGGCACTACGGGCTCGGTTAATTTTCCCTTAGCATAGCCTTTTTTATCTTTTGGAACCAAATTCCAACGATGTGCATAAAAAATGCGTTGACTCTTTGTTCCGCCATTAGGAATTTCCAAACGAACTGACGAATTCACACCAATACGCGAATCCATGATGCGGGGGCGCATAGCACTTTCGGGCAATAAAGCCACCGTATAGCTCACCCCTACGGTCGTAGGCATCTCCCCTCCGATGGGCATTGACATCAAAGATTTCGAAATGCCATACGAGAAATCGTTTGTAATGGTGAGGTTCGTGTCAAAGCTCTTCACCGAACGAATGAACGACAGCTCTGATTTTGGTGTCGCTTTGAGTGCATAATTCCCTTTTTTGGTAGGCATCACAGCCAACGCACTATTGGGCTTTCCCAATAAAGACGTTACATCAAACACCACCGCACTGCTGTCGTTGGAATAGGCTGCAATGTTAAATCCATTCCAAATGGCATCGCGATAAGTCAACGCCAACGCACCTTTAAGTTGTGTGTCAGCTCCATTATTTTGAAACAACACATTATTGGGCGTCTTCATCACCACCGCACTGTCTTGAATATCGAAATAAAACAAGATGGGATTAAAGTTGTGTGCTCCCACAACAACATAATCGGGGTCGGTCGTCGACACAATGGTTCCTCCCAACATCATTTGCTTTTTAAGCAATGTCCGGGGCAATTCAAAATAAATACGGTTGTCCATCTTGTGCACGGTAATAAACTTACTGCGCGCTGTCTCGGTCTTCTTATCCTTAAAAAGACGGTCATATTTCGTTTCCTTTTTAGGCTTTGAAGCCGAAAACGCTTGAAAATTTCCTGCGCAGACCACAGGCGTTTGCAAAGAGAAGAGGAGCAACAAGGCTCCCCCTAAAGAAGATTTAAACACTGAAAAATTCATGTATTAATTTCCTATAATATTAATTTCGATATAACATCTTCACAATTTTCCCCGTGACATTGGGTTTCTGCCAAAGCAAGGTGTTGGCTTGTAAATCATAACAATAAAGATTTCCAGGCAGTGTTCCTGCGGTGCTATTTGTTGCAACATACAATTTATCATCGTCATCAGAGAACACCATGTCGACAATCGTTTCTGTAGCGTTGCCCACAGTAAACAGCGGTGTGGTTGAAATGGATGCACCAGCCAGCACATTGTGCGCATAAATCTTGTTTCCTGCGGTGAAATAAACGAGGTTCTTGCTGCGTGCTGTGCGAACGATTGAGCTCGTTGTGATGCCTGTTGCGGCAGGAATTTCGGCATGATAGAACACGTTGGGCGCAATACGTCGACTGGCATCTGCCGAATAATAGCCTGGGAAAAGATGCGTAAGATAGTATTTCCCGGTCGTTGTATGACGGGTAACGACCGCTAAATTGCGCTGTTTGTCAACACCACCCATGCCCACTAACGTCTCATCTGTGAAGGTTCCGTGCACAATTTCCTTAGGAACAACCGTGGATTCAATGCCATAGGCTAACAATGCGCCACGTGAATTATCGAAATAAGCATCGGCATGTGCATAGAATAAATCATTTCTCCACCAAGGAGCCATCACGTCAGCAAACGTGGGAGCATAGCCCAATACCGCGCTGAAGTCTCCCGTTTTGGGCACAAGGTTGGTTGAACGCACCGCCAAAGAATACAATCCGCCGTCGATAATCAGCATGGATAGGTACTCACTGGTGTTCGAACTGCGCACAATCTGAGACACACGTCCGGGGGCATTGGTCTTGAATGTCGACACCATTTCGTAACCATCCAATTGGTAGATGGTTGAAGGATTGCCCGCAGCCAGCACTAAAATGTTATTATCTTGGTTGCCTAAATTCTTGTTCCAAGCCATAGAACAAGGCGCACCAAAAGTAATTCCGGGATTATTGGGTGCTAAAACGTCCAACTCGAAATGCTTTCTCGAGGCATCAGAAGGCACATAAGTCAAGATAGCATGGTTATCTTTCTCGGCCAAAACAAACAGACCTTGCGTATAGGCAAACTCCACATTGAGCGAGAACTCATAGAGTTGCATGTTTTGTCCATTGGTAATCTTCAACCGACAGGGATAGATGCCCGATTTCGTACACGTATAACTTAAATTGGGTTGCGTAGATACCTTTTGGTGATTTACTTCCCATTCATAGCTAACGGGTAATTGTGCGTTGGTCTGAACCACCGTGGGTGAAAGGTTTAACACTTCACCTTGATTCAACGTATACGTCTTCTCCAAAGGAGTCTGCAAACTTAATTGCGACACATTGTCGTCTCCATAGGTAGAATCGTCTTTGATACACGAACTCAAAAGGAGTCCGAACAATCCCACTAAAAATATATATTTTTTCATCATCAGTTTTCTTTATTTTACAAGTGTGCCATGCACTGCTACTTAAAACATTATGAAATGTGCTGTAATATGCTGCAAATTGGGTTGCAAAAAGATAGCTATTGCCCGCTAATATGCTGCATATTATGTGGCCTTATTCGGGATGTGCCCTGAAATAAGCAATCACCTTCTGAACATTTCTATACAGTTGCGTAATGCCACTTCTTCCCATTGCTTTCTCAATTTCTTTTGGGTCGTTGTTATAAAACGACAACAACATCCGATATTTTGCAGGCGTGAAAGGGGGCATACCGAAATAGGCTCGCAAATAACTATCCCACCATGTGGGTTTTTCCAACACATTATCAAACGTGATGGTGTATTTCAGTTTGTCGGCAAAGCGTGTGTTCACTTCTGAAGAAGGTTCTAAACGCAGCACCAAGCGAATGTGATCGTTTTGCGTATCGCTGAGATGGTCACGCAAGAGCACCACAGGGTAGTTCACATAACCGCTATCTGCCGGTATCACAGGCTGTTGTTCGGGCAACAAGAAATGCACCCCTTCTTGTGCAGTGCTCTTGCTATCCACCACAATCTTAATGGCTTGTGGCGCTGCTTTCAACCGCCCAGCTAAATCGACACGCACATGAACGGTCTCGCGTGTAACGGTTGTTGGCAGCGTACCAAACGAGAAATTGGTAAGCGTGTCGGCGTCATTTTTAGCATGAAAATAGACTTGATTTTGTGAGTCATATTCGCCCTTTTTGGCATATTCACCATCATAATCTACCGTGGTGCACGCTTGAAAGGCCAACATGGTCAGCCCCAAAGCAAATGTATATTTGACAGACTTCTTCATATTATTCATTCGTTTATATTATAAGACCATTTATGGATTACCATATTCACGCTCTCTATCGGACCAAGGCAGATTAAAAATGTCATTGGTAGGCTGATAGGTGTCGATGTTTCTAAAATCGGTAAAGCTCTGATTATAGTGCTTCAACGCATAGAACGTCTGCCCCATTCCCGGAAATTCGCGTCTCCGCTCCAACAGCATTTCGTTCACAAATTTAGCCTTTGAATCGACTCTTGTCGAGGCAATGGCCGCAAGCCCCCTACTCTTCCGCACTTGATTGAGCAAGCTGATGGCCTCGGTTGAATTGCTATCATAAACGCTCTCGGCCAAAATATAATACATCTCGGGCAGACTGATGAGCACAAAGCCCTTCAAAGCATCGGTAGACTTCGCCTCAGCATCATTCTGGATTAACCGAACAAAACTAAAAGAGGACGTTCCACCCGAAGCATTTTCGCGGAAGAAGGTGCTGTAACGAAGGTCGGAACTCAAAGCAGAGAAAGTGCTCGTCTCATACAAATCTTTCACATCGCGGCGCGCCTCTGTATAAGAACCCTTGCCCGTCGAGCGCAAGAACGTAGAACGAATGGCTTCGCCTTTCGTGTTGTTATACAGCCCAAAAATCATTTCTTTATTGGCTGGGAAGCGCATCACAGCGTCGATGGTTGACGCACTATTCAATTTAAATAATTGGTTGGCGGCAATCACTTCGCGTGCACAACGCGCAGCTTCGGTGTAGTTTCCCATCGCGTAATACACACGCGCTTTGGTGGCCTTCACCGCATATTTATTGAAAAGCATCACGCGCCCTTTGCTATAATCGCGCTGGAAAGTGCCGTCATAGCTTACATCGTCGTCATCGGCCAACAACGTTTCGGCCTCATTCAAATCATTCAAAATGAGTTGGAATGTTTCAAACAAGGTGTGCTTCTCCTTGTTTTTCAAATTGAACGTCGTAGCATAAGGCAATCCTTCGGTTGTGGCATTGCTGCGTGTATAGTCGTTGCAGAACAGGCGTGCCACATCGAAATGCAGGAAAGCACGCAGCCCCAAACATTCACCTTTCATGTGTTTACGCTCTTCGGGCGCAAAACTTTTTTGGTCTACATGCACTAATACATTATTGATACAGGCAATGACTTCGTATTGTTTAGCCCACACTTTATCAATCACATTGCGTGCTTGCTGATTGCGATAGTCATAATGATTGAAATGATAGGTGAGCTCTTGCGGATTGTCATAGCCAAATTGCTGCCCAATCTGGTCGATCATGCCCCACGATAAGTTCTCACCATAGAGGTCACCGGCTGCCATTTTAGCATAGATGCCAAACATAGTATCCTCGAAACCCATCATATCATCGAACATCTTACTTTGCTCTAACTGCCCTTTAGGTTGCACTTCCAAGAAGTCGTTGCACGATGAAAATACGACAACCGATAGGAACAGGCAGACATATTGATATATCTTTTTCATTCTTATACCATTTTTTATAGTGAGAAACGTACTGAGAACTCTACACTTCTGTCGTAAGGATAGGACAAACCGCGCTCGCGTTTTGCTGTAGAGAGATAGAATAAATCATTGGTGAGCAACTCTAAATACATGCGGCGCAGACCATATTTCTGTAGCCATGCCACAGGAACTTCATACGAAAGCGACAAACTGCTCATGCGAAGATAGTTGTTCTTCTCGATGAAGCGTGAAGTCTGGTTGGGTGTTGTGGTGTCATCAATGCGTTTAAAGCGTGCAATGGTGCCCATTTCTTTCCAACGATCGCTCAGCACACGGCGGTCGGCATTATACTTAGGATTGGCACCTTCGACCTTCGATGCCAACGTCTCGTTGTACAAGGCGCCACCAAAAGAGTATTGGAACGAAGCGCTCAACGCGAAATTGCGATAGGTGAGATAGGAGTTGATGGCACCAATGCCATAAGGGTTGCTATCGCCAAAGATGACTTTGTCGTTAGGACTATACACAAAAGTGTATTGCCCGTTGCGCTTGATGTAGACCTCCTGTCCTGTGATGGGGTCGATACCTGCCGAAGGAACCACCTTGATGGCTGTGAGCGACTGGCCTTCTTCATACACGGGAAGCGGCGCCACGCCACCTTTAGCAAGGTTTTTCTCGTTTTGTTCGCGCAGCGCATTACTGATTTTCTTGATTTTGTTCTTATTATAAGAATAGGTGAACCCGATGGACCATTGCCAATCTTTATTTTGAATGGGGATGGTGCGCAGGCGCATTTCAAAACCTTTATTCTCCACCTCACCGATGTTTTCACGCGAGGTTGTCACACCAATAGAGGGCGCTTTCGTAATATCTAAAAGCAAATTGTCGGTGTTTTTGATGTAATAGTCGGCCGAGAGGTCGATTCTTCCGCGCAAGGCCGTGAAGTCAACACCGATGTTTGTGCTCAAAGTGCGTTCCCATTTCAAATCGGGATTGCCGATGGTGATGGGCACAGCACCGGTTCCTTTTCCGTAATTCAAGCTGTTGCTGTAACTATAAGTGGTCAGTGCCTGATAGGGATTGAAATTGATGTTGCCCAAATAGCCCACGCTGGCACGGAGCTTCAGCAACTGAATGGGCAACCCTTTCATAAACTTTTCGTTGTGAAGGTTCCATCCGCCGCCCACACTCCAGAATGGTGCGAAGCGCTTGTTTTTACCAAATTTTGAAGAGCCTTCGTAACGATAAATCAAGTCTAAGAAATATTTGTTATCCCAAATGGTGTTGGCATTGACAAAGAAACCTACGCCACGCGATTGCGTATCGGAACCCGATGGGTGACTGTTGAGCGCATAGGTCGAGGCAAAACCCGGATGACCGAGCTTGTCGGAATAGAAACCGATGGAGCGATAGCCTGCAGCATCAACCGAAGACGACTCGATGCTGCTGCCGCCCATAGCCGTTAAAAACAACTTCTTAAAGATGTAATCATTATAAGAGAGCATCACCTTTCCTTGGTAGGTAGTGGTGTTCACCCAGTTGTCGTCTAAATAACCGCGTTGATCGGCCGACTTGGTCAGAATCTCATTATACGAGAAAGGCGACGTAAAACGGCGCGAGTCCTGCTTGCTTCTGTCGATAGAGAAGTCGCCATCCAATCGGTATTTCTCACCAAACCAAATCTGCACGTTGGTGGTATTGAGGAATTCAAAGGTGTTGGTCTTGCCATAACTGCCCAAAGAGGCTTCGTAAAGCGGGTTGGCAATGTCGTGATAGAACGACTTACGCAGCTCGCCATCGGCCGTATAAGGATTTTCGTATGGATTTTGTTGCGCCCAAGTTCCGAAATCACCATAGGGAGAAGTGTTGCTCGTTACCGACGAAATCGTGGCATTGTTCGACACAAAGAATTTGCCCGAAACATTGTAAGAGAGCTTGAAATTGGTGGAGAGACGTGTACGATCGGACCCGCGCATGACACCGGCATCGTTGCCATAGCGCACTCCGAGATTATATTTGGCACGCTCATCGCCACCATCCAAGCTCACGCTGTGGCTCTGTGAGATGGCGTTGCGAAGTGGTTTCGACAGCCAATCGGTGTCAACACCACGCTGCACCTCGTTGAAAAGCCGCGCATAATCGCGATCCAACGTGTATTGCCGGGTGGGGTCGCTGTCTTTAAACAAGCCCGCCAGACGCTCATATTCGAGTTTGTCGGCTGCATTGAGCAGATGATAATCGTGCAAATCGGGCGTCGAGAGGCGCACCGTCCCGCTATAATTCAGTTTCAACTTTCCACCCTTCAAAGCCTTGGTGGTAATGACAATGACACCCGCCGAAGCCTTGGCACCATATAAAGCCGAGGCAGAAGCATCTTTCAACACCGTGACCGACTCGATGTCGTTCATATCCATATCGTAGACATATTCGGCAGAAACCTGCGAACCATCGACCACAAAGACGGGCGTGTTGGCCTGCCCTTCGAAGGTGGCACGACCGCGAATGTTGATATCGGCCAACTTATTGGGGTCGGAACCCTTGACGTTATCGTCGAGCACCACCATACCCGGAACAAAAGCCGACAGGCTTTGCAGCACATTCTTGGTGCCCATGTTCATCAGTTGGTCGCGACTGACGGCCACTTGCGCACCGGTAAACGAGTTTTTGTTCTTCGTGCCGTAGCCCGTAACCACCACTTCTTGTATTTCGCGCGTGTCTTCGTGCATCACGATATTGCCCGAAGCACCATGTTTTATCATCTTTGTGACGGTTTTATAGCCCACCGACGACACCGTGATTTTGGCTTCTTTCAAATCGGTCTGCACTTGATATTCACCATTCACATCGGTCACAAAACCGCCATTCACACCTTCCACACGCACGATGGCACCGACTAAAGGCTCGCCATTGCCATCGGTCACCTGGCCATAAATGCCTTTCTTGCGCTGATTGGCTTTGCTGCTACCCAAATAAAGCGTGTTGCCTTCGATGCGATAAGTTAAGGGCAGTTGGTTGCTCAAGGTGATGAGCATGCTGGATAAAGGCTGTTCGCGCACATCAAAGGTAACACCCTTAAGTGCTTTCACCTCGTTATCCGCATAGGAAATGGTTAAACCCGTTTGACGAGCAATTTCATTGGCAAACGTTTCAACCGTGGCATTGCGTAGCGACAAGGTCACTTTGACTTCGTTTTGCGTCTGTGCCAAAGCCGAAAAACAGCATGGCCCCATGCACAAAAAGCCCAGAAACAACAACATTCCTAAGCGATGAATGCATCTAATATTCTGCAATTTTCTCATTATAATGGGAATTTTAATAGGTGGAATACAAATCTTTTTTTGTGTCGTGCATGCGAAGAATTTAAGCTGTCGCAAAGCTATTCATAATGTTTTCTAAAATGAACAAGTTCTAATTTTTCTATCTGTAAGCAATATGCACTTATAATTTACGATTGCAAAATTATAAAAAAGAAACGAAACTGCAACGCTTTTACCTTGATAAAAATGCTTTCGAACACCATTTGGCACCAATAGAATCAGTTGAAAAAACACCGTTCGCCCATGGACGAACAGCCGAAAACGAAAAAAACATGCGAGCGTCCACGGGCGAACAACCAAAAATGAGAAAAACACACGAGCGTCCATGGACGAACAACCCAAAACGAAAAAAACATGCGTTCGTCCACGGGCGAACAACCAAAAATGAGAAAAACATGTGAGCATCCACGGGCGAACGATTAAAAACGATGCGGTCGTAAGGGGAATATATCGAAAAAAGTTTTACCTTTGCACTGGTAACGGCTCTCTTTCCACTTTCCATCATCGGTCAACCCCGCGGATAGTAAAAGCAGATTCATTGTTAGTAGGGTTTAACCTAAAAGCATCAACAAGATTAGGCTAACTCATAGCCACTCGCCTGTTTGAATGAGAATCGTTTGTGCCTGCAGCCAAACCCGTGGCTAACAGCGGGCGCTCCACCATCACCTCCGGCTACTTCGCCACACCAATGTAGGCCTACGACAAGCAGGGCAACAAGGTGTGGGAGCAGGAATTGGACATCTACGGGCGGCAAAGGAAACGCCCCTCTGCGTTCATTCCGTTTAAGTATCAGGGGCAATGCGAGGATGCAGAGACGGGATTGTATTATAATCGTTTCAGCGCTACTACGACCCGAATGGGGGAAGTTATATCAGCCAATACCCGATAGGTCTGAAAGGAGGCAACCCAACGTTATACGGTTACGTAGGGGATTCCATTAGCTATGAAAATTGGGATACAGAAACGAAAAGAATAGAAAAACTAAAAAAAGGAGGACATCATTAATGAAAAAAAAAGTATTCGACAGACTTGTGGAACGTGAGTTGAAAAAATTCAAGAACTATGTCCAAAGCGACTTTATGACAAAGTTTATCTCAGACATGTCCATTGACTACAACAACTACATCAAGCATGATACTGCATATGGCAATTACTTTGGGATGCACTTTTATCCCTTTTGGCATAATCCCAATCAAGAAGACTTTACGGGAATAATTGATTCCTACTTTTTGGAGCATATGGTCTGTACGATGTACGTTCATGATCCTGATAAAAAGTATCTCTATACGTATGCCGGGTCGTCATCCCTCTTCTTGGCAATCCTGATATTTGGTAGAGAGAGAGAGGAACATCATGTTCCATTCTATGTTAGCTCTAATAGAGAGTAACATCGCTAAAAGTTACTCCATCGACTATCAATCCACCACCCTCCAAGAGGCGTTCTTGCTATACGACATTTATACAGACGGCAAGAACCACGACTTGTGGATGCCATATGTGACCAAGCCACTGACACCGCTCTATCAAGAGTGCTTGGATAAGATCCTTTCTGACGATGAGGGACAGGTAAAAAGCCTATTGTCGGACATGTTGGACTACCATGTCAAACAGTCTAACAACGACAACTTTGTGCGGAGCGAATTCACCTACCCATCACAAAGAGTCTTCCCCACGGAGATTTTGGCTCTCATCCACTATCGGCATACGCAGGGGAAATCCATCGGCTTCATCGATGACGAAGTTTTGAGCGTGTTCGTCCCATACATAAAGGCAGGCAACTTCCGTCCCTCACCAGCAGTGGAGAAAGCAAGGAATGACATGTATGGTCTTCTCGGTATAAGATGAAATGGCAAAGCAACGTACTCGTTAAATCCTACTAAATAGGGGTAACATTGCCACCACCAAAGATTCCGGTGGTTGATTGGCCGAAGACCGCGAACATTTCTACCACTACGACTGCGAAGGCAACCTCGTGTTCAAGGAGTTTAAGGAAATGGCTTTGCGCGGTGGCATTGTCGCCCCTATTAATAAGGAGCAGCTCGAGACAGAGCGTGGCATCCGTTTCCATGCTTTCGTTTGCTCGAAAGCCATTTGCTTGTCTTGATGACTAACATGATTCTGCTCGGAAACGGATTAGTGAAGCAATAACTAACGCATTTTTTCTTTGAAACGGATTAGTG
>ERZ772764.980-NODE-980-length-18525-cov-29.884949_pt1 | contig 18525 bp, 18 predicted proteins | sample MGYA00512163_ERZ772764 | MGnify/ENA primary metagenome ERZ772764 (study PRJEB29015, sample SAMEA2737903) | human oral metagenome | biome: human oral; feature: human-associated habitat; material: dental | place: China | collected 2094 ... | reverse complement strand
CCCAATGACCTGTTGCCTGCCCCGATGGGGCAGCGCCCGTCCTGTCCCGTCCTTGGTGCGGGTCCGTGCCCGCGGAGCTGTTGGCTGGCCGCTCGTCGCGTAGGTGATGGGCTCCACCGCCTCGTCCGGGTGGGGTGCTACCGTGCCATTTTGCCGCGGGGCAGTTGCGCCAGCAGTTTTGCAAGTGATGCCGCGGTTTCAAAGGGAAGTCTCGGCCCTGGGGAGGGTACGGGGGCAGTTTTGCGAGCGAAGTGGAGTTCTCAAAGCGATGCCACACTTTGCAAGCGTTATAACGCTTGCAAAGTGTGGCATCGCTGTAAAAGCGGAGGCGTCGCTGTGAAAACTGGCCCGTGGAGCGCCCGGGCTCAGGCGCCCGTGGGCCAGGTTCGATCCGCTCGGCGGCCCCGGAGTCCGAGGCGCGCGGACTCAGGCGCTCTTGGGCCAGGTGCGGCCGCGCCCGCCGCGCCTCCGGCAGTGCCCTCCCGGGCGCCGCGAGCTGCATTGGGGCAGGCTAGCCCGCATTGGGGCAGGCTAATAACCTGCCCCAATGCGCAGTTTCCTACCCCAATGGCCCGTATCCTGCCCCGGTGCGGATAGGCGCCCTGCCCCAATGATCCGTTGCCTGCCCCGGTGCGGGCACGCGCGCTCTGATCATGCGGTATGAAGGGCTCCGTCACCGACGGGCCGCGGATCCTGTGGGCCTCCGCATGCCCGCCCAGGCGTCCCAACTGGGGCCGGCCCCAATGCGGGCCCGCTTCGCCGCGCTCCGGCAGTGTGCCCGCTTCGCCGCGTTCCGGCAGCGGGCGCGCACGGCCCCGGCCTCGTCGGAACCCGGCCCTCGCCTCGTCGGAACCCGGCCCCGGCTTCGTCGGAATCCGGCCCCGGCCTCGTTGGAAAGGGGATCAGTCCGAGGCGGCGCGGTGCCTCTTCGCGTAGGCCTCGCCCTCCAACTCGGAGCCGGAAGGGGCCGAGGCGGGGGACGCGGCTTCCAGGTTCGTCCCGCGCAGCTTCGAGACGGCGCGCATGCCGTGGTAGACCAGGATCGCGGCGGCCGACCCCAGGGCGATCCCGCCGAAGGCCATGCCCGACACGGTCCACGTGAAATCGGCGATCGCGATGATGAGCGACACCGCCGCGGTGTTGAGGTTGACGGGGTTGGAGAAGTCCACGCGGTTCTGCACCCAGATGCGCACGCCCAGCATCCCGATCATCCCGTAGAGCACCGTGCCCGCGCCGCCGAGCACGCCGTGGGGGATGGTGGCGATCAGGGCACCGAACTTCGGCATGAGGGACAACGCGAAGGCGAAGAGCGCGGCGATCACGTAAGCCGCGGTCGAGTACACGCGGGTGGCGGCCATGACCCCGATGTTCTCCGCGTAGGTCGTCGTGCCCGAGCCGCCGCCCGCCCCCGCGAGCATCGTCGAAACGCCGTCGGCGACAAGGGCGCGGCCCGTCAGGCCGTCCAGGTTCTCGCCCGTCATGGCGGACACCGACTTGACGTGGCCGACGTTCTCGGCGACCAGCACGAAGACCACGGGGACGAACAGGCCCAGCGTCGAGACCGCGAAAGCGGGGGCGTGGAACTGCGGCAGCCCGATCCACGCGGCGGAGCCGACGGCGGTGAAGTCCACCTCGCCCTGGACGATGGCCGCCGCGTAGCCGACGAGCACGCCGATGAGGATCGACAGGCGCCCGATGATGCCCTTGAACAGCACTGTCACCAGGCAGACCGCCACGATCGTCACGACTGCCGTGACGGGCCCCTCCTTCACCCAGTTCCACGCGGCGGGCGCCAGGTTCAAACCGATGAGCGCCACGATCGCCCCCGTGACCACCGGCGGCATGACCGCGTCGATCCACCGCACTCCGGCGAAGTGGACGACCGCGCCCACCAGGGCCAGGGTCGCCCCGGTGGCGATGATGCCGCCGAGGGCGTAGTCGGCGCCGAGGGTCTGCGAGACCGCCAGGATCGGCGAGATCAGGGCGAAGGAGGACCCCAGGTACGAGGGCAGGCGCCCCGCTGTGATGAGGAAGAAGAGCAGGGTCCCCACGGCCGTGAAGAACAGGGTCGTCGACGGGGGGAAGCCGGTGAGCAGGGGGACCAGGAACGTCGCGCCGAACATCGCGACGACGTGCTGGGCGCCGATGCCGATCGTGCGGGGCCACGAGAGGCGCTCGCCGGGCAGGACGACGTCGCCCGGTTGGATGGAAGTGCCGTCCCCGTGGGTCCGCCACGTGAAAATGCTGGACTTTTGTGCGCTCATGAGCGAGCTGTCTCCGATCAGGTGATGGGCGTGTGGCCGGTCAGCCGGTCGGAACATCAGGATACTTCGCCCCAAGGGGGCGCACGTCACATCCGGGGATTATGTGACCGGTTTCCCTGGAACCCTCGTGATCCGGGCCGAGCTGTGGGACCCTTGGGGGGTGAGCATTCCGAACGCCCCCATCGCCGCACCCCCCGACTACCCCGGTTCTCACGAGGCGGGGGCCGCCTGGGACCCCTACGGGCCGTACGCCGGGGCGCCCGGGGGCGGGTACGCCGTCCTGGGGGAGGTGTTCCCCGGGACGGAGGGGGTCGACGCCGCGGCGGTCTTCGCGATGGGCGGCTACACCGCGCCCAAGCCGATCGCGAACCCGGTGGCGACTGTGGCCCTGTGGCTGTCGGTCCTGGCGATGCCGCTGCTGGGGCTGTTCTGCCCGGTCACCCTGGTGCTCGGAATCGTCGGCCTTGCCCGCTCCTCCGGCTTGCCCGGGCAGGTGGGCCGCCACGAGTCCGCGGCGGCGCTCGTCCTGTCGGGGGGCGCGCTGGCCTGGTGGATCTTCATGTACGCGATCGTGTTCAGGTGGTGACGGCGCCGCCCCCGTGATTGATGCCACCGGCTGCGCTCCCGCGCGGATTCGCTTTCGGCGGTCGTTTCCGTTTACTATTGTTCGGCACGATGTGCACGGAGGATTCGCCTAGTGGCCTATGGCGCACGCTTGGAAAGCGTGTTGGGTGCAAGCCCTCGGGGGTTCGAATCCCCCATCCTCCGCAGGTGTTCAGCCCCGGAGCCGCAACGGAAAGCGGTTCCGGGGCTTTCTTGCGTCAACACCCTGTGTCAACATCGAGTGCTGGGGGCGCCGGCCCCGGTCGCGCGGGTGCCCGCCGCAGATTCCCGCCGCAGATTCCCGTCGCAGGTGCTAGCGCGTTGGCGCCAGCCCGCTCCTTCGAGCGCGAGGGGCCCGTCCGATCCGTTCAGGGGCGGTTAATGGGTGTGATTGACGAATGCATCACGGCTCGTTGCGCTTGGAACGCCACCGTGGTGCGGTGTATCTGTGCGCTGCGCAACTGCTCCTCGAGCACGATGTGCTGGCGCTGCATCTCGTTGAACTGCGCGGCCTGGGTCTCGAGCTGGTGCTCTTGCATCAGCATGAGTCGCGCGGCGTCGGAGGCCGTCGCCAGGAATAGTTCCTCGACGTTGCGCAAGTGCCCGCAGTTCACTCCTGTGACGGGGTTCCGCCAGCCGATGGCGTTGATCGCGGCGTTGGCGGGTCCCCAGGCCCGTGCGCTCACCTGCTGCATCCTGGTGGTCTGCCCCAGGAGCGCCGTGTAGCAGACGATCAGCACGACTATGCCCGTCACCGAAGCCAATGCGAAGGACAGCGGGAAGGGGGGTATGAAGATGCCGGAGACGAAGAGGGTGGGCGGCAGGATTAAGCCGACTGCGGTGGTGCCACTGACGGAGTCGCGGACGACTTGGACCTCTTCCGCAGCGCGGCGGGCGCACTCGGGCTCCTCCGCGGCGAAGGCCGTGCAGATCTGCTCGAGCGCGGCGGGGACCGAGTCGACGTAGTCGAGTTGCTCTGGGGACAGCTTCTGACGGTCGAGGCGGTCCAGGAGCATGGTCACTTTGTTCCGCGCGTTCTGGACGGCGGCGCTCTTGTCGGCCAGAGCGTCCTCTGCGGCCATTTCTGCGGACGGATTCACTCGTGTTCCCGTCGTAGTCGTTCCACGCCCGGGCACGGGCGCTCCGTCATGGGAGTAGTTTATCGTCGGCGGGGGCTCCGTGGCAGCGGTCCGCCGGGCCGGGCAGTGGTCCGGGGCGGTTTTCGGGGCCCGGCAAGGGCTGCGGGCCGCGGGCTTGGCGTTGCGCCGGGCCGGGGATGGGTCCCGGATCCCCGGGCCGTGGCCTCCTCCGCCCCCTGGGCCGCGTCCTGCGGGCCGCCCCCCGGGGTGGAGCCGCGCTCCGGGGAGCGTGTACACTGGGAAGCGGTCCTCCGCGTGACGGTATCATCCGAACCTCCCCAGGGCAGGAATGCAGCAAGGATAAGGGTGCGCTGCCGGGTGCGCGGAGGATCCTCGTACTCCCGCCCGGGCGCTCCGCTCCGCCGCCCGCGCCTCCGGGGCGCCCCCCGCGCGAGCGCGCGCCCGTGCCCCGACCCAGTGGCGCAGCTTGTGGCGCTTGTGCTTTTGAGCGCCAGGGGCCCCGGCCCGTCCCCTGGACGGTCCCGGTCCGCGGCGCCCCCGTGAGCGCCCGTCCCAGTGGCGCAGCATCCGGTTTTTGCGCTGCCGAGCGCCCGCGGTGCGCTCAGGCGCCCAGGCCGTCGACGACCTCCGCCGCGGGCAGTGCGGCCAGCAGCTCCCCCGGCACGAAGAGCTTCGAGGCGCGCAGGCCCGACCCGATGCAGCTCCACCCGCTGGCGCAGCGGGAGTCGATGAGGAGGCGCCACTGAGGGGGGACGCCCACCGGCGTGATGCCCCCGTACTCCATGCCGGAGGCCTCGACGGCGCGGTCCTGGGGCCAGAAACTCGCCTTGCGCACGTCGAGGAGCCTCTTGACGACGTGGTTGACGTCGGCGCTGGTCGTGGCCCGCACGACGCACGCGGCCACCCGTTCCTCGCCCGCGCGCTTGCCCGCGACCAGGATGCAGTTGGAGGACAGCGCCAAGTCCATTCCGAAGGCCCGTGTCATCGTCTCGGTGTCCGCCAGATCCGGGTCGATTGGCGCGACGAGCGCCGACGAGGCGAGGGCCGGGTCCTGCGCGGCCAGCGCGGTGAGCGCGCGCGCCACCGGCGGGGCGACCAGGTCGAGGCGGTCGAGGGCGGGCACGGGGCGCAGGGTCCCGATGCCGGGGATGTCGGTGTGGTCCGTCATGGCGCCACGCTACGCCCCTGCGGCACCGGCCCGCGCGGGTGGCCGCATCGCGGGCCAATGCGACGGCCCGCCCTGCGGGGAGCGCCGTGGTTCTGCGGCTGGTGCGCGTGTGACTCATAGCCCAGGCCCTCGTTTTGGCATTCGAGGGCCTCCCGTGTAACCTTGTACCCAGCCAAACGGCGAAGCGCTCGTAGCTCAATGGATAGAGCATCTGACTACGGATCAGAAGGTTGGGGGTTCGAGTCCCTTCGAGCGCGCAGCGGCCCCCCTCGGTGCGATCCACCGGCGGGGGTTCTGCTTATCTTATAGTGGATGGTCCCGGCATAGTCGGGCGCATAGCTGAAGAGTCCCGCGGTCGAGGCGCGCGGTCCCATTGGGGGAATGCCCGTTCAGCGTCTCACGGGTCAGTGCGGCCTGCGGCCGGTCGGCGGGACGACGACCCACGGATGCGCGGGGATCCCCTCCAGCCCCCGGTCCCCCAGGGCGTCGGCGATGTCCGCAGCCCGGCGCGCGCCTCGGACCCCCAGGGACTCCCCGATGAGGCCGACCGCGTCGGCCGGCCCCCAGCCCAGGTCCGCCAGGTCCGCCAGCGTGACCGCGCCGTCGCGCTTCGCCAGGCGCGCACCCGACTCCGACACCGCCAGGGGCACGTGCGCGTAGACGGGCTGGGCGAGTCCCAGCAGGGACGCCAACTGCGCCTGCCCGGGCGCTTGCGCCAGCAGGTCGTCGCCGCGCACCACCTGGTCGACGCCCTGGAAGGCGTCATCGACCACGGAGGCCAGGTTGTAGGCGGGCACGCCGTCCGCGCGCCGCACCACGAACTGGTCGACGGGCCCCGTGTACTGGCCGTGGAGGGCGTCTGTGACGGTCCACTGCGCCCGGGGCGCCGCCAGCCGCAGCGCGGGGGCCCGGCCCAGGGCGGCCAGGGCCTCGCGGCGGGAGGCGCGCTCGGCCCCGCTCAGGCGCGCGCAGGTGCCCGGGTAGTGGCCGGGCGGCACGTGCGGCGCCGACGCGGCCTCGCGGATATCGCGGCGCGAGCAGTAGCACTCGAAGACGAGGCCCCGCGAGGCAAGCTCCTCCAACGCCGCGCGGTGCGCGTGGGCGCGCTGGGACTGGACGAGGGGCTCGCCGTCCCAATCGACGCCTATGGCCTCCAGGTCGTCCAGCTGGCGCTGCGCCGAGCCCGCGCGCTCCCGGTCGATGTCCTCGATGCGCATCACGAAGCGCCGCCCGCTCAGCCGTGCCGCCGCCCACGCCAGGATCGCGGTGCGCAGGTTCCCCAAGTGGAGATCCCCCGTGGGGGAGGGGGCGAATCGTCCTGCGGGTGTCGTCATGGCGCCAGTGTACGAGGCGGGGGCCGGCGCGCCGCCCGGGCGCCGCGTCTTCCGCACAACGGCGCCGCTGTGCGCGCAACCCCGCGGCAGCGGGCCCGTCGGCCTATCCTGGGCGCATGGACGAGCATCGGATGCCTCCCCAGTGGGCGTGCGTCGCCGCGGGGGGCGCGCTGGGCACGCTGGCGCGGGCGGGACTGGACTCCGCGGCCGCCGCGCGCCCTGTGGGAGGCCTCTTCGCCCCCTGGTCGGTCCTGGTGGCCAACGTGGTCGGGGCTCTCGCGCTGGGGGCGCTCGCGGCCTTCACCGCCGCGCGCTCCGCCGCCTTCCCGGAAAGGGCCCGGGCCCTCGCGCGCCTCAAGCTCTTCGCGGGCACCGGCTTCGCCGGGGCGTTCACCACCTACGGGGGCTACGCGGCGTGGACGGTGTCCTCAGCCGCCCAGTGGAGCGCGCGCGCCCACGGCGCGGCGCTGGCCCTCGCGCAGTCGGCGGGGCTGTTGGCGGTGGGGGCGGTGGCGGCGTGGGCGGGCCACCGCCTCGTGTCGGGGGCGCAGCGGTGAGCCCGGTGATGTGCGCGGCCCTGGCGTGCGCCGGGGCGCTCGGGGCGCTCGCCAGGTGGCGCCTCGACGGCTGGGCCCGTAGCGCGACAGCGGACGCGGCGCCGCTCCTGGGCAAGTGCGGCATCGTCGCGGTCAACGTCGTGGGGTCGGCCGCAGCGGGACTGCTGCTGGCGTGGAGCGCCTCCCCGGCCGCCCACGTGGCCTCGACGGGCTTCCTCGGCGGGTTCACGACGTTCTCGACGGCCCTGGTCGATGCCGTCGACCTGTGGCGCGGCGGCAGGCGCGCCAGTGCCGTGGTCCTCGCCGTGGGCACGTGGGCGGCGTCGGTCGCCGCCGCAGCGGCAGCGGTGTGGGCGGCCTCGCCGGGGGCGCCAGGGGTGTGAGAGCGCTCTCCGCGTGCCCGCACTGTGGAGTTTTGTAACGGAGGATTTGGCCGCCCCGGCGCGCCCCCATATGCTGCCTTCATCAGGGCCAACGATTACGGAGGCAACATATGATCCACCTGACAGGGGTGCGCAAGGTCTACCCCGTCAAAGGCGGCAACACCGTGGTCGCGCTCGACGGCGTCAACCTCCACGTCGCCCGGGGATCCATCCACGGGATCGTCGGGCGCTCCGGCGCTGGCAAATCCACGCTCATCCGCTGCCTGACCGCCCTGGAGAGGCCGACCGAGGGCAGTGTCGTCGTCGACGGCCTCGACTTGGCGACGCTGAGCGGCAAGGCGCTGCGCGACGCCCGGCGCCGCATCGGCATGGTCTTCCAGGCGGCGAACCTCCTGGACGCGCGCACCGCCTCGGACAACATCGGCTACCCCCTCAAGCTCGCGGGCGTCCCCAAGGAGCAGCGCCGCGAGCGCGTCGAGGAACTGCTCGACCTGGTCGGCCTGGCGGGACGGGGCGGCTCCTACCCCTCCCAGTTGTCGGGCGGGCAGCGCCAGCGCGTCGGGATCGCCCGCGCGCTCGCCGACGACCCCGCGGTGCTGCTCTGCGACGAGCCCACGAGCGCCCTCGACACCGAGTCGACGGCCCAGATCCTCGCGCTGCTCAAACAGGTGCGCGACATCGCGGGCGTCACTGTGGTCGTCATCACCCATGAGATGGCGGTCGTGCGCGAGATCTGCGACTCGGTGACCCTGCTGGACCACGGGGCCGTCGCCCAGACGGGCACGATCGCCGAGGTCGTGTCCGACCCCGCCAGCCCCCTCGCCCGCGAACTGGTCCCCACTCCGGCGGTCGAGCACGTGCCCGCGGGCGCCGACGGCTCCCCGGGCCCCGGGGCATCCGGGACAGTCCTGCTCGACGTGGTCTTCACCTCGCACCCGGGCGTTCCCACGGGGGCCACCGTGCTGCACCTGGCGTCCTCCATGGGCGCGGACGTGACGGCGGGGACTTTCGAGTCCATCGGCGACATCCAAGTGGGCCGCCTGGCGCTCACCGTCCCGTCGTACCACGCGGACTCCATCATCGCGCAACTGCGCAAGAACAGCATCCACGCGGAAGTGAGGGACCGATGAACGCCGTCGCGCACCTGGCCGTGCTCCCCGCGGGCAAGGGCGACCCCACGTGGCTGGACAACCCGGCCCTGACCACTCAGTTCCTCCCCGCGATCTGGGAGACCCTGTTCATGGTGGGGTTGTCCACCCTGTGCTCCGTCATCATCGGCATGGGCATCGGCCTGCTCCTGGTCCAAACGGGCAAGAACGGCCTCACCCCGAACAAGCCCGTCTACCAGGGCGTGTCCGTCGTGGTCAACGTGATCCGCTCACTGCCCTTCATCATCGGCATCATCATGCTGATCCCCCTCACGAAGGCCCTGGTCGGCAAGTCGTCGGGGTCGATGGCCACCGTGGTGCCCCTGATCATCCTCTCCGCGCCCTTCTTCGCGCGCCTGGTGGAGACCAACCTGCTGGCCGTCGACCACGGCAAGATCGAGGCCGCGCAGATGATGGGCGCCTCGAACCGGCAGATCCGCTGGGGCGTCCTGGTGCGCGAGGCCCTGCCCTCCCTGGTCCAGTCGATCACGACCCTGGCGATCACGCTCATCGGCTACTCGGCGATGGCGGGCGCCGTGGGCGGCGGCGGCCTGGGGCAGATGGCCATCAGCTACGGGTACAACCGCTGGCAGGACGACGTCATGATCTCCACGGTCCTGGCGATCATCGTCATCGTCCAGGTCATCCAGATGATCGGCGACGCCATCAGCCGCCTCGTCGACCACCGCTGAGCACCGGGCCCCGTCCGGGCGGTTCCACGCACTTCGAGGCGTGCGCCTCGTCCCCAATCCCAACACAGAAAGACAGGACAGCCATGCGAACTCTGCGCACCATCCTCGCCACGGGCCTGACGGCCGTCGTGGCCGTCGGCCTCGCCGCCTGCGGAGGATCCAGCCAGAACGGCGGATCGAACGGGTCGGGCTCCGACTCCTCCGGCGCCGTCACCCTCAAGGTGGGCGCCACGCCCGCCCCCCACGCGAAGATCCTCACCTACATCAACGACAACCTGGCCGCCGAGGCGGGCATCAAGCTGGACATCGTCGAGTACACCGATTACAACCAGCCCAACCGCGCCCTCAACGACGGCGAACTCGACGCGAACTTCTACCAGACCGTCCCCTACCTGGAGAACGCCGAGCGCGAGTTCGACTACGACTTCACCGCGGGCGCGGGCATCCACCTGGAGCCCCTCGCCATCTTCTCGAACAAGCACAAGAGCCTTTCCGAGCTGCCCGACGGCGGCACCATCGCCGTCATCTCCGACGCCTCCAACCAGTCGCGCGCCCTGGAACTGCTGGCAAAGCAGGGCCTCGTCCAGCTGCCCGCCGACGGCTCCGACGCCAGCGTCGCCAATGTGACGCCCCTGAAGGACTTCACCTTCAAGGAGGTCGAGGGCCCGCAGCTGGTGCGCTCCCTGGACGACTTCGACTTCGCCGTCATCAACGGCAACTTCGCGCAGGAGGGCGGCCTCAACATCGCCGACCAGGCCCTGGTCATCGAGTCCCCCGAGAACAACCCCGCTGTGAACGTCCTCGTGTGGAAGACCGCGAACGACAAGCAGGAGGCCATCGACAAGCTGGAGCAGCTGCTCCACTCCGACAAGGTCAAGCAGTACATCGAGCAGACGTGGACTGACGGATCCGTCATCCCGGCCTTCTGATCGCCGCCGCCCCGGCCCGTGGAGGGCCGCGGGCGCCGTGCTGGTGCGGGGCGCCCCCGCTGGGAATCCCAGCGGGGGCGTTCGCGCGCTCGGCCTTGTTCTCCGGTGGTGGGGCGCCCGAGCTGCGTCGTCGGCGGGCAAACGGTCGGGCCATGCGGTTGGCGGGCCGGCGCTCGGGCCAGACGGTCGGACCGTGCGGTTGGGCTGTGCGGTCGGCGGGCCGGTGGTTCCTGCGGCGGCCGCCAGTCGGCGCCTCGGGAGGTTCCCGGAGGCCAGGCTTTCAAGCGGCCGCCTCGGCCACGGGGACTTCGGCGTCGGGTCCGCGCGTGATGCGGTTGCGCAGGTCGCGGCGGAAGACCTCGATCACCCACATCCAGATGATGTGGCCGAAGAACTCCGAGAAGTGCTCGGCGAAGGGCTGGTTCCACGGGGCCGGGACGATGCCGATGGCGGGCATGAACACGATGTGGAACCCGACGTAAACGAGGATCCCGAAGGCCGCTCCCTGCCACAGTTTGACCTGCGGGAAGCGCTCAGCCAGCACGCAGTAGACGACTGCGAAGCCGATGGAGAAGGCGAAGTGGACCAGGAAGGACATCCACGGCAGGCCCTCGTTCCCGTTGAAAATGTACGAGGCGTGCGTGGTCTGGGGGCTCATCCCGAGCAATTCGAGGAGGGCCTGGGGCGGGTTCGTGGCGTTGCGCTCGGGGGTCCTGGGGGGCAGCGGGACCTCCCAACCGAACTTGATAATAGCGGCGACGAAGCCTCCGAGGACGCCGACCAGTGCTGCGACGCCGTACTTGCGGTGCGTGGGATCTGTTTGAATCAAAACCATAGGGGAAGCTTCCCCGCACATGTTTCACATTTTCAACATCATTCGATCGGAAGTGTGGAAGATTATAGTGTGGGACTTCGAGCGAGTACTGCTCCCCTCTGCGGCGGTGTGGATAGTCCCGGGCGCCGCGAGTCGTATTGGGGCAGGCTAGCCCGCATTGGGGCAGGCTATTAACCTGCTCCAATGCACCGTTTCCTACCCCAATGACCCGTTGCCTGCCCCAATGCCAGGCTGTTAACCTGCCCCGATGACCCGTTGCCTGCCCCGATGCGGGTCCGTGCCTGCCCCGATGAGCCGTTGCCTGCCCCAATGCGGACCCGTGCCTGCCCCGATGACCCGTTTCCTGGCCCAATACCAGGCTGTTAACCTGCCCCGATGACCCGTTGCCTGCCCCGATGCGGACCCGCGCGTTCTGATCATGCGACTTGATTGGCTCCACCACAGATGGGCCGAGAATCCGGCGGGCCTCCGCATTCCCGCGCAGGCTGCGGACGCGTCCCCGTCGCAACCGGGGTCAGCCCCGCCCCATGGAGCGGCGACCGGCCGCATGTGGGCGTCCGCGCAGCCCTTCCAACCGGGCTCGGCCCCGCCTATGGAGCGGCGCCCAGCTCGTAGCCGCGTCCCCCGCCCCACGGAGCGGCGCGCAGCCCGCGGCCACGCCCCCCGTCCCAGTCAGGCGCGGCCACCGACCGCCCACCCAGCCCGCCCCAACCGCCGGGGTGGGCCGGACCGCCGCGTCAGTCGACGATGCCGTAAAGGCGGTCGCCCGCGTCCCCCAGGCCCGGGACGATGTAGGACTTGTCGTTGAGGCACTCGTCGACGGCGGCGACCACCACGGTGACATCGGCGCGGTCGCCGACGGCCTTCTCCAGGGTCTCGATGCCCTCGGGGGCCGCCAGGACGCACACGCAGGTCACGTCGCGTGCCCCCCGCTCAAAGAGGTAGTCCGTGGCGGCCACCATCGTGTGCCCGGTGGCGAGCATCGGGTCCAGCACGTAGCACTGGCGGCCCGACAGGTCATCGGGCAGGCGGTTGGCGTAGGTCTCGATCTCCAGGGTGTCGTCGTCGCGGCGCATGCCCAGGAACCCGACCTCGGCGGTGGGCAGCAGACGGGTCATGCCCTCGAGCATGCCCAGGCCCGCGCGCAGCACGGGGACGACGATCGGCCGGGGCTCGGAGAGCTTGCGTCCGACGGTGGGCGCGACGGGGGTGTTGATCGCGGTCTCGGTGACCGCCACCTCGCGCGTCGCCTCGTAGGCCAGCAGCGTGACGAGTTCGTCCACCAGCTGCCTGAAAGTGGCGGAAGGGGTCTGGCGGTCGCGCAGAACGGTGAGTTTGTGGGCGATGAGCGGATGGTCGGCAACGTGAATGCGCATGGTTCAAGGCTACCTCATAGCACTTGAAGTTCCCGATAGCGCGTATTGCCGCTACTCTAGGACATGTGACATTGACTGACCGCTACCGTGAGGCCATGGGCAAGGCCCTCTACCTGGCGGACCGCGCCCGTGAAACCGGCGACGTGCCCGTCGGGGCCGTCGTGCTCGACACGCTGGGCAGGGTCGTCGGCAAGGGCTGGAACTGCCGCGAGAAGGACCGCGACCCCGCTGGGCACGCCGAGATCGTCGCCCTGCGCGATGCCGCCCGCACCCTCAAGCGCTGGAACCTGGTCGGTTGCACGCTGGTCGTCTCCCTGGAGCCCTGCACCATGTGCGCGGGGGCGATCGTGTCCGCCCGCGTCGACCGCGTCGTCTTCGGCGCCTGGGACCCCAAGGCCGGGGCCGCGGGCTCCGTGCGCGATGTCCTGCGCGACTCCCGCCTCAACCACCAGGTCGAGGTCGTCGGCGGTGTGCTCGGCCATGAGGCCGCGATGCAGCTCCGCTCCTTCTTCGCGGGCAAGCGCCCCGCCGCGCAGATGCCCGTCATGTCGGCCCCCTCGCGCGTGGTCGAACCCGGTCCGGTCGATGAGCCCGTCGTCGAGGCGTCGGCCCCCGAGGAGGTCTCCGACGCCCGCGCCAACGGGGCGCCCTCCGTCCTGCAGGTCCCCGGGGCCCCTCCGGCGCCGCGCCGGGCGGACTCCCGCAGAGGGGACTCGCGCCGCGCTGAGGGCGGCGAGCACCGGCGCGCCGACCAGAGCAGGAGCGGCGCCGCGCACAGGGCCTCCTCGCCCAGCTCCGCCCCTGCCGCCCTGGGGCCCGTCACGCGTTCCGTGCCCGCGATCAGGCCCGTGCGCGTACAGCCCGTGGCCTCCGTGCCCGCTGGCCTGCACACGCCCGCGCAGCCGAAGCCGCTGTCCCTCGGCGACGACCTGCCGCCGAGGCGCGCCAGCGCGTCCGCCTCGCCCGTTCAGGCCCGCGGCGAGGGAAACGGCTCGCGCCCGACCGCCGCTGCCGAACGGCCCGCGCCCAAGGCGCCGGCCGCTGGAGCCCCCGGGGCCGGGAAAGCGGAGGGCGTTCCCACGCCTCCCCGTCCGCCGGCTTCCGCGCAGCGGTCCCGAGTGGTCGAGCCCCCGCGCCCGCCCGCGGCTCCCCAGTCGCGCCCGGAGGCGCCCGAGCCGCCGAGTTTCACCCAGCGCGCCGTGCGCTCGCCCCGCCCCACGCGCGCCCAGGACCGTCCGCTTCCGCAGGCGTTCCAGCCCGAGCGCCCCCAGCGCCCCCAGCGCATCGAGTACGAGCTGTCGAGCCGCCAGTTCTCCGACGCCGATCCCGTGACGGCGGGCATCCGGGTGAGGCGCCCCGTCCGCAAGACCCGCGACGCGTCCAACGCGCGTCACTGATGGGTCTCGCCGCCCGCGTCATCACCGTCTCCGACCGGTGCGCCAGGGGCGAGGCCGAGGACCGCTCCGGCCCCCTCGCCCTCTCCCTGCTGGCCGGGCACGGGATAAGCGCGGACTTGGCGCTGGTGCCCGACGACGTCCCCGCGATCCGGGAGGCCATCCGCAGCGCCTGCGAGGCGGGCGCCCGCCTCGTGCTCACGACGGGCGGCACCGGCGTGTCCCCCAGGGACAACACCCCCGAGGCGACCGGGCCCCTGTTGGCCGCCCGCATCGACGGCCTCGCCGACGCGGTGCGCCGCCGCGGGGAGGCTTCCGCCCCCGCCGCGTGCCTGTCCCGGGGCCTGGTCGGCGTCACCGAGCGGGGACCGGGGGGCGCCCTCGTCGTCAACGCCCCGGGGTCGTGCGGTGGCGTGGCCGACGCCGTCGCGGTCGTGGGGCCGCTGGCCGCCCATATCATCGACCAGCTGGACGGGGGCGACCACGGGTGACGGGGGCGGCCCATCCGCTACGGGCAGCACGGTCGGCCCAGCCACTGCGCCAGATCCGCGCTCTCTACGACGCGACGACGATCACCGTCTACCAGGCCTACTCCCCTGCGATCGCGGACGCGGCGCTCAGAGCCGGCGCCTTCGTCCCTCCGTTCAAGGAGGAGCGCATGACGTGGATCAAGCCGTCCTTCCTGTGGATGATGTACAGGAGCGGGTGGGGGACGAAGCCCGGACAGGAGCGCACCCTCGCCGTGCGGATCACCCGCGAAGGATTCGAGGCCGCCCTGGCTGACGCGTGCCTCAGCCATTTCGATCCGGACGTCCACTCCACGCGGCAGGCGTGGTCCGCCGCTGTTGCGGCCTGCCCGAATCGGATCCAATGGGACCCCGAGCGCAACGCCTCAGGGGATCCCCTGGCGCACCGGAGCATCCAGATCGGGATCGGCCCTTCCCGCGTAGGCGCCTATGCGCACGAGTGGGTCGTGGGCATCTCCGATGTCTCCGACCTGGTCGAGGCGCTCCGGCTCGCGCCCGCCCGCCTCGGGGAGCTGGGGCCCCGGGAGCGCCCCTACCCGCTTCCGGCCGGGCTCGCCCGGCGCATCGGCGCCAGCGGGCCGTTCTGATCCAGCGCGCCGCGCGTTCCCTCCCATGTCGCACACAACGGTCGGAATTACGCAACATGCGACCGCACTGGGCGGCGGAATCACGCCCTTGTGTGCGACTTGTGTTTCGTAAATCAGGGTCCTTGTGTGCGCAACCCGGGTGGGCCGGTTGGGCGCGTGGGCGTCCGGGGCCGCGCGGTAGCGGACCTGGCCCGGCGGCGCGGTGGCGGGAAGCGCCCCCGGCGTCAGTCCGCGGGGCGCACCCACTCGCCGCTGCGCCCGCCGGACTTGCGGGTGATCTTCGCGTCGCGGATGCGCGCGGAGCGGTCGACGCCCTTGACCATGTCGATGACCGCCAGCGCGGCGACCGTCACCGAGGTGAGGGCCTCCATCTCGACGCCCGTGCGGTCGGCGGTGCGCACGGTCGCGGTGATGGCGACGTGGTCCTCCTCCAGGGACAGCCCGACTTCGCACCCGTGGACGCCGATGGTGTGCGCCAGGGGCAGCAGGTCGGGAACGCGTTTGGCCGCTCCGATGCCCGCGATGCGCGCGACGGCCAGGACATCGCCCTTGGGGACGGTTCCCGTGCGCAGCGCCCCCATGACGCGGGGGGACACGTCGACGCGGGCCGAGGCACTGGCCTCGCGGACCGTCGGCTGTTTGGCGGTCACGTCGACCATGCGCGCGGCGCCCGACTCGTCGAGGTGGGTGAACGCGGTCATCGCAGGCCCTCCGGGGCGGCGTCCCGGTGGGAGCAGTCGATCACGTCCAATTGGTCGCCGGGTCCGACCCGCGTCGTGGCGGGCGGGACCACCCCGATGAAGTCGGCGCTGGGCAGGGAGGCGACCAGGTGCGACCTGGACCCGAGGGCGTGGACGGGCACGACGGGTAGCGCCGCGGGGGGCACTGGCGGCGCTGCGGAGGGCGCTGACAGCCCTGCGGCCCCCGCCTCGTCCGCGCTGGCCGCGCGCAAAGGGATGAACTGGGTCTTGCCCCGGGGCGAGCGCCAGGACGCCGCAGCGACCGCAGGGGCCGTTGGGGGGGCCGTGATGCCGCGGCGCTTGGGCAGGCGGTGGGCCATGACGGCCAGCGCCCGCGCCACGTACACGTGGAAGGAGACGAAGACCGAGACGGGGTTCCCCGGCAGGCAGACGACGGGCGCCTCGCCGTCGCCGACGCGGGTGCGCCCGACCCCCTGGGGGCCTCCCGGCTGCTGGGCGACGCGGTGGAAGCCGGCGTCGGCGCCCAGCGCCCGGCGCACCACCTCGTGGGCGCCCTGGGAGATGCCGCCCGCGGTGATGACCAGGTCGGCCCGGGGCGCGCGGTCGAGGGCGTCGCGCAGCTGTCCGGGCGAGTCCCCGGTGCGCAGGTGGGCGGCCACGGCCCCTCCGGCTTCCTCGACGAGGCCGCGCAGGAGGAAGCCGTTGGAGTCCGGGATCTGCCCGTGGGCGAGGCCGTCGCCGGCGGCGGCGAGTTCCGCTCCGGTGGTGACGATGAGGACGCGGGGGCGCGGGTGGACGCGCAGGGCGCCGTGCCCGACCGAGGCGGCGGCCGCCAGCTCCTGGCCGCGCAGGACCGCCCCCGCCCGCACGACGAGGTCCCCGGGCTCGACCGCCTCGCCCTGGTGGCGCACGTCGGCGCCCCTTTCGGGGAGCCGCGAGATCGTGACTGTCGCGGGCGCCTCCGCGACGCCGGGGGAGTGGTCGGTGGCCTCGACCCGCACGACGGTGTCGGCGCCGTCGGGCATCGGCGCGCCCGTCATGATCCGCCACGCCGCCCCGGGGCGGCACTCGCGGGGGACGGCGTCCCCGGCGGGGATGTCCCCCGCGACGGGCAGTGCCACGGGCGCCGCGAGCCCGGCGATGTCGTCGAAGCGCAGGGCGAAACCGTCCATGGCCGAGTTCGTGAAGGGCGGCACGGGGACCGCCGCCCGCACGTCCTCGGCCAGGACCGCCCCCGCGCACGACTCCAGTGGCGCCTCCACGGCGGGCAGCGGCTGGGCGAGCGCCTCGACGAGGTCGCGGTGCTCCGGGATCGTCAGTTCGGGATCGCGCATGGGGACATTCTACGAGCGGCGGCCTCAGACGGTGAGCAGGACCTTCGTGGCGGTGCGCTGGTCCATGGCGGCGTAGCCCTCGGCGGCGTCGGCCAGGGGCAGGACCTTGTCGAAGACCTTCCCGGGGAAGATCTCCCCCTTGTAGATGAGGTCGATCATCTGGGGAAGGTACTTGCGCACGGGGGCGGGCCCGCCGAAGATGTGGACCTCGGCGCCGAACATCTGCCCCATGTCCAGGGAAACGCCGTGGGGGACGCCCACGAAGCCCAGGTGGCCGCCGGGGCGGACGCACCCGAGCGCCTGCTGGAACGCGGTCTCGTTGCCGACGGCCTCGACGGCGCCGTGGGCTCCGTACCCGCCCGTCATCTCGCGGACGCGGGCCACTCCCGCCTCGCCGCGCTCCTCGACGATGTCGGTGGCGCCGAACTCGCGGGCCAGTGCCTGGCGCTGCGGGTGGCGGGACATGGCGATGACGCGCTCCGCGCCCAGTTGCTTCGCGCCGATGATCGCGCCCAGGCCCACGGCGCCGTCCCCGACGACCGCGATGGTCGCGCCGGGGCCCGCGCCCGCCGAGTCGGCCGCGAACCAGCCGGTGCCCAGCACGTCGGACGCGGCGAGCAGGTGGGGGATGAGCTCGGGCGAGGGCGGGGCCGGGGTCTTGACCAGGGTGCCGTCCGCGAAGGGGACGCGCGCGAACTCGGCCTGCGTCCCGTTGGAACGGGCGCCGATGAAGGGGTCGCCCGCGGCGGCGGCGACAGGGCAGCGGGAGGGGTATCCCGCCCGGCAGATCTCGCACTCCCCGCAGGAGATGCAGAAGGATCCGACCACGAAGTCGCCGGGCGCGACCTTCTTGACGGCGGGGCCGGTTTCGACGACCTCGCCGATGTACTCGTGGCCCATGTACTGGTGGTCGACCGGCTGGGCGCCCCGGAACGGCCACAGGTCGGAGCCGCAGATGCAGGTGGCGGCGAGTTCGATGACCGCGTCCGTCGGGTCCAGGACCTTGGGGGCGTCGATGTCCTCGATGACGATCCGCCCGGGGGCTTCCATGACTACAGCGCGCATGTCTCCTCCTCAGTGTCGCGTGCTTCGACGGTACGCCCCGGAGCGCGCCGAGTCGACACGACGGGGCCGCCGCCGCGCCCCAGGCCCCGGGGGGCGTCCCTGAGCGCGCGGGGGCAGCGCGTCGGACTGGGGGTGGTAGGTGGTGAGCCGGGTGCGTCCCGGAGCGCGCGGAGGCAATGGCTGGGCCGTGTCGGGTCCGGTTGTGTGTGGGGTGGGTGGTGGGCTGTCCAGCGTGGCCCGGTGTTCCGGTCCGGTTGCGCGTGGGGCGGGTGCGGGTTGTGGTGTTGCTGCGGCTTGTGTGGTGGTCCTGTGTCCGGTTCTTGGTCCTGCTTGTCTCACTATTCGCGTGGTTGTCGGTGAAGTGGTTGACGGGGGGTGGGTGGGGGGGGCGTAGGTTCGCGGGCATGGACGCATCCAATGGTTCACATGGCCCGTCAGCGGGCGGTTCCGGCCCGTCGGGGTTCGACCCGTCCGGGTTCGATTCGTCGGGTTTCGATGGGGCGATCGCGCGCGTCGAGGCGGAGGCGG